>Ga0224508_10002663_pt1 | contig 15035 bp, 11 predicted proteins | sample SF_Jan12_sed_USG_4_FD_170157 | JGI IMG/M metagenome (GOLD analysis project Ga0224508, IMG submission 170157) | Sediment microbial communities from San Francisco Bay, California, United States - SF_Jan12_sed_USGS_21 | ecosystem: Environmental > Aquatic > Marine > Sediment | place: USA... | reverse complement strand
CGAAGAATGGTTTCTCGGTGAAGCCGCTGGAGACGTCCTCGGCCAGGGCCAGCGTTCTCGCCAACTCGGTTCGAACTGCCGGTTGAGATACTCGATTCACATCGCCCGCGATGAGCTTAAGTCCGGCGTCGGCAAAGCTTGCGCCGGATCGGTTAACAATACTGACCCAGGCGCTAACGTCAACTGAGCATGCGTTAGCGTCTTCTCCCTCCTGGTAGGTCAAGATGTAATCAGCCCACCATGTAATACCTTCGGTTTGATAAGTAACACGTACTCGGTGCTCGCCGGATGTGCGTGTTGTTAGATTCCAAACGAGAGTTGGTTTAGTGACCAAGCCGTTAGGCAGCTCGGGAAACTCGATTCTTGAGTAACTCCGAAAATTCTGCACGTCTCCGTTGCTCCCCTTTAGTAGCAGACCGTCCCTGGCGCTAAGCAAAACTCCAGTAAATGTGGAATGATCGTCGCCTAATCCTTGATGGACGGTGATCTCCTGATCCACATATCGATCTAATAGCTGTCGGGTATCTACTAGATCAAACCGATAGTCTTGATCAAGGACCCGAGTGCCTGCGGGATCGGTTAACGAATCAAAGCTGACAGTGGTGGGATCGATCAGTGCAGTGACATCGGTAAAACGAACATGATCGTGTCCGGCGTTGAGCTCCACGCTCCTTTCCTGTTTTACCACAGCGAATCCTGGCACCGTGCCATAGGGTTCGGTAGTTACGCCCGGTGTGGGTCGATACATAGTGGTCGGTACCGAGCCTGGTTGCCCGGTGCCATAAATGGTGAGCGAGACCCTATCCGGGTTGGACGCCCATGCTATACCAGCCCAGATGAATGCGATGCTTGTTGTTAGCACATATCTTTTCATAACGATGACTCCTACTGTGCTTACTTACAAACGCAAGATAGGCAAAGCGGGGCTAGAGGTGGGGTTGTCTGCTAGCAGGCAATGGTTAGTTAAGGTCTGGCTTTCTGTTCTAGCTCGCAGGCGGGGCCACTTAGCTCATGTATATACCACCATTCACGGCAAGGTTAGCCCCGGTGATATAGCCCGCCTCTTCACCGCACAGAAAGGTAACCGCCAACGCGATATCTCTCGGCTGGCCCATTCGTCCCACAGGTATCTGGGCCACCATGCTTTCGCGAATTTCCTCGGGAATGGCCCTGGTCATTTGGGTATCGATATAACCAGGCGAAACTGAATTGACCGTGACTCCGCGGCCCGCGACCTCTTGCGCCAGCGCCATGGTAAAACCGTGCACACCGGCTTTGGCAGCGGAATAATTAGTTTGGCCAAACTGTCCTTTCTGGCCGTTTACAGAAGAGATGTTCACTATCCGTCCAAAGTTGCGCCCAGCCATGCCTTCCACCACATGTCGAGTAACGTTGAAAATACCATTCAGGTTGGTATCTATTACCTGTTCCCATTGGTGCGGTTCCATTTTTCGCAGCGTCTGGTCGGCGGTGATGCCTGCGCAATTGACCAGTATGTCCATACGGCCAAATCGTTGTTCGACCTGCCTCACCATGGATTCGCTGGAGTGGTAGCAGGTTACATCTCCAGCAGCGAGCTCGACGTCAAAGCCTGCGTCGTTAGTCGCATGTTTCCACTCCAAGGCCACCTCTTCTTCGGCGGGCAAATAACCGGCTACAACCCGAGAGCCCGTTTTGATAAGTCGCTTGCAGATTGCGGTACCTATACCTCCGGTGCCGCCTGTTACGAGCGCAATTCGCGTGGTCACATTTACCCCCTTAGTCTGTAAACCATCGATTTGGTCGCACTGGTCTTTGCGAGCATTTGTGCGCCGCACCATTGATGCAACGCACAATAGACCAAGCAGTCGATCCCGTCAACGGCCAACACTAATACACGGTACAGGCTGGAAAGAAATGCGGTACTGGGGCGAGATCAAAGTGAGCTGGCGGCTGCGCTGGCTCAATACATGTGCTGACGGCCGTTGATTGACAAAGTCGATTCGATGATAAAGTCCGCGTCGTCGGCGACGAGGAATAACACGGCTCGTGCAATATCCTTCGCCTCGCCCAGTCGACCGACAGGTATGAGGGCGAGGATTTTTTCAAGTACTTTTTCGGGGACTGCCCGAATCATGTCTGTATTGACATAACCCGGGGCGATGGCGTTTACCGTTATACCCTTTGCAGCCCCTTCCTGGGCCAAGGCTTTGGTGAACCCATGGATACCCGGTTCACTCCTAAGATTCGTGGTTGACCGTTACTTAAGTCGTTTTGGCAGTAGTGCTTGAGTGCAACACTTAAGAGTCGTCCGATTTGTCGTCAGCATCTTTCGTTGCACTGCCGGTAGAACTGACGCCCGCGCTCCGAAAAAAACTCTCTTGCATCTCCTTCCAGATTTCCAAGTTGCGCTGGGTGAGTTCCGTCATGGCCGACATCGGATTACCGCTCAGTGTCTCGCGTACTTGCTGGCTATACAGGTTCTGCTGTTTGACAAACAGATCCAGGCTCTTGCCGAGAAACTTTGTAAACATGTCCTGGGAAGTGTCCCCGTAAAACCGAATCATTTGCATCAGTATGTCGGTAGTGAAAAGCGGTGTTCCCTCAGACTCCTGCTCTGCAATGATCTGAAGCAAGATACTACGCGTGATATCTTCGCCGGAGTTGGCATCCCTTACCTCGAATTCGCCGCCCTCCGTGATTTGCTTGCGCAGATCAGCCAATGTGATGTAGCGACTCAATTCAGTGTCGTATAGACGCCTGTTCGGATACTTCTTGATGATTCTGACATTGGTCACTATCTGTCTCCGCTGTTGATCGCAGTCGTATGGGCACAGGATTGTATTGCTGTATCCGGTATAAAGGAGCTTACCTACTTGGTCAGATATTGCGTGCCAATGTTTCAGCTTTAAAAGTTGGTCGACACCACCTGCCGTCTGGGCTTTATCGATAGTTTATTGTGACAGATTATGTTGCGGTGCACAAACGGATTTGGTAGCCTGTTTCGTGGCGTACCCGTATCCTAAGGTTACTCCCCAGCGGATGGATTTAATGGCAAAACCAAGAGCATGACAGAACGCGACGCCGCTGATTGGGCCCGCCGGTGGATTGAGGCTCAACGAGATTACGTTCGGATTTGGACTGAGGGCGCCACGGTGAACAGGCCGCACTCCCCTGAATTAGATCTATTAGATCCTTGGAGCCAGGCGTTGGAGCAGTGGTGGCAAGCTGCCGCGCCGGCTAAGTCGGATGCTGCTCAGGATTTGTCGGCGAAGATTGTCGCCCAGGCTAAGGAGTATTCGCAGCTTGCAGCGGGCCTGGTGGGTGCTATGGATTCGGCTACTATGAACGCCACGCCGGATAAATTCGCCGTGAGCGGGGTGGCACAGACACTGATAGACATTTGGAAAAAGGCAGCTGCCACAACTACCGTATGGCAGAATTATGATGGCGGGAGCGTTGCAGAAATTTTCGGCAAGATGGTTCACGAAGGTATGGAGCCGCTGGCGATCCCTGGGATCGGTAAGCCGCTAGAGACTCAAGATCAGCTTCAGAAACTGGCCCAACGGGGAATCAAATACCAGCAGGCCTGGCGCGACTATTTGCAGTTCCAAGGCGAACTGGCCGGCGCATCGCTCAAGCATATGGAGGAAACGCTAATGTGCCTGGTCAATGAGGGAAAGACCATCGACACCTACCGAGAGCTATACGACCTATGGGTGGAATGTTCTGAGCAGGTCTACGCGGAGCGTGTGGCAAGCGATCGGTATGCGGACATCTTTGGCGGTCTAGTTAATTCGTTGATGGCCTATCGGGTTGAGTGGAGCCGGACCATAGAATCCATGGCCGAGGGTATGGGTTTGCCGACTCACACGGAGATTAATACCATGAGTGAAACGTTACAAACCATGCAGCGTCAGATGACGGCTCTGCGAAGGCGTATGGACCGCCTGCAACAGGCTATAGAGGCCGTCAATACTGACTCCAGCGTGACCGCAAGGGCTAAGGTGTCAAAGCGCACGCGCAAAAAAAGGCCCGCTACTGCTGCACTAGCTAAGCAAAAGCGCAAGCCGTCTTCAAAGACTTAGTCGTGACGGCGTTCAAACTCACCCCAGAGCAGGCGGCCCAGGAGATGTTGGAATTCTGTTCCAAGCTTAAGGCCGGCATTGATAATCTCAGTCACCTTAATGGCCTTGGCGGGGGTGCGACCCCAAGGGAAGAAGTGTACCGAGAAGATAAACTCGTTCTTTTTCGTTACACAGCGCCCGGACACAAACTGGTTAATCCGATTCCGTTGTTGATTGTTTATGCCTTGGTCAACAGACCCGACGTAGCTGATCTGCAACAGAACCGATCCCTTATCAGAGGTCTGCTCGATGCCGGCTTAGACGTGTATCTAATCGATTGGGGATATCCGGATCAAGCCGATCGCGGATTAACCTTAGATGATTACATCAACGGGTACCTCGATCGCTGCGTCAGGACAATATGTGATCGACACAAACTAGCAAAGATCAATCTACTGGGTATATGCCAAGGTGGTGTCTTTGGTTTGTGCTATGCGGCGACCAACGTGGCAAAGGTCAAGAATCTGATCGCCATGGTGACACCGGTGGATTTCCACACCCCCGATAACTTGCTTAATCGCTGGCTCAGCCGGCTAGACGTGGACCTCATGGTGGATGCTATGGGAAATGTACCCGGAGAGTTCTTGAACTGGATTTTTCTTTCGCTAAAACCCTTTCGACTTACTGGCCAGAAGTATGTGGACATGGTGGATGCACTGAGCGACGTGGTCCAGGCTGAGACCTTTATACGCATGGAGAAATGGATTTTTGACAGTCCTGATCAGGCGGGTGAGGCGTTCCGTCAATTTGTCAAGGATTTTTTTCAAGACAACGGGCTCATCAATGGCAAGGTCTGCATTGGTGAACGATCTGTTAATTTGCGAAACCTTACAATGCCGGTGTTGAACGTCTACGCCACTAAAGATCATTTGGTACCGCCTAGTGCCTCCCAAGCGCTGCAGCACTACGTCGGCTCATCGGACTACTCTGAAGTCGCGTTTCCGGGTGGTCACATCGGTATCTACGTGAGTGCCCGGGCTCAGCGTGAAGTGCCCTCAGCCATAGCTAGCTGGTTGGATCTCAGGACTAAGTGACTGAACCCGCTGGCTAAGGAACCTAAAGTTAGCCTTCAACAATGACAGGAGAGAACACATGACAGATGTAGTAATTGCGAGCGCAGTACGCACTGCGGTCGGTGCATTCAATGGTGGGTTGAGTTCGATGACCGCTTCGCAGTTGGGGGAAGTAGCAATCTCTGATGCGCTGAAGCGCGCCAATATTGCACCGGATGAGGTGTCAGAAGTAATCATGGGACAAGTGCTAACTGCCGGCGTTGGCCAAAACCCAGCGCGACAAGCGGCGATCGGCGCGGGGATTCCAGCGGAGAAGACTGCTGTTACCATCAATCAAGTTTGCGGCTCTGGAGTGCGATCAGTAGCCATGGGCGCTCAAGCGATAAAAGGCGGTGACAGCAATATCGTAGTCGCCGGCGGACAAGAGAGCATGAGCCTAGCACCTCATTGTGCGTATCTGAGGGCGGGTCAAAAATTGGGTTCTTTGGAATTGACCGATACCATGATCAAGGATGGCTTGTGGGACGCGTTCAACGGCTATCACATGGGCAACACCGCAGAGAATGTGGCGCAACAGTGGCAGATCACCCGCGAAGATCAAGATGCGTTTGCCGTAGCCTCACAACAGAAAGCGGAGGCTGCGCAACGCGACGCTAAGTTCAAGCAGGAGATCGTGCCTGTGACCATTGCCAGTCGCAAAGGCGAGAGCGTGGTGGACCAGGACGAGCACCCGAAGCACGGCACCACTGTCGAAGTCTTGTCCAAACTGAGACCGGCCTTTCAGAAGGACGGTACCGTGACCGCGGGCAATGCCTCCGGAATTAATGATGGTGCTGCAGCCGTTGTGCTGATGACTGCAGAAGCCGCCGCCGAGCGCGGTCTTAAACCGCTGGCTCGTATTGTGTCTTGGGCTACTGCAGGCGTGGAGCCCGCGGTGATGGGGACAGGGCCGATTCCTGCTAGTCGTGCAGCGCTGGCGAAAGCGGGTTGGGCAATAGATGATCTAGATTTAATAGAGGCTAATGAGGCCTTTGCTGCACAGGCATGCGCCGTTAACAAAGACATGGGTTGGAACCCCGACCGAGTAAATGTCAATGGTGGCGCAATTGCACTCGGACATCCTATTGGAGCGTCTGGGACCCGCATATTAGTGACGCTGTTGCATGAGATGGGTAGATACGACGCTAACAAGGGACTCGCCACATTATGCATTGGCGGTGGTATGGGTATCGCGATGTGCGTGGAGCGATAGTGTGACCATCAATTGATGTAATATCGCGCGTGTTGCACGTTTAGTTAGCCGGTGGTGGGCTGTGTGACCCTCAATCGGATCGCCTGTACCCCTTGATTGCGCAGACGTTGATTTGCCGCGTCTGCCTGGGACAGGGTTTTGAAAGGCCCAACTCGCACCCTATAAAACTCGCCCCTGCCTTCGATGGTCACTTTCTGGATGCGCGCTTCAACCCCAGCCAAGGCCAGCTTTGCCTTCATCTGATCAGCATCGTTGTAGCGGGTATAGGATCCCGCTTGGAGTACATACCCTACGACTTTGTCTACTTTCTTGGGGCGCTCGCTGCTGGGCGGTTGTGCTTGCGGTTCGGGGGTTTCCTGTGTCTCGTCGTCTGGGATGATGCGCTCGATCTCGGGAAGCACTGTGGGTAAAACATTGTAGAATTCTAGTTTCGGTGCCTCCGCCTGGGGTAGATTGGCGACTTTCTCCGTGCTCACTGCGCGTGCATCTGTTTGACGGGATGAGCCCCGCTCTATTAGCGTCTTAATTCCACCGCCTAGACCGGTATCCACCGGTCTACCGAGAAACAACCATGTCGATACCGCGCCTAAGGCGAAGCCGATGGCGAGCATGCCCCAGGCGGGCGATGCTGCTGCATGAGACCGTTTTTGACCTTTATGTTTGCGGGCTTGGACCATATGACTACATGCTTTCTGGAGCGGACACACCCAGCAACGTCAACCCGTTGGACAACACCTGACGCACCGCATCGATTAGCCCCAGGCGAGCATCGCGGACCTCCGGTTCCGCAGACAGAAATGGGTGCGCGTTGTAATAGGTGTGAAACTGAGTAGCCAAGTCGCGAAGATAATAGGCTATCTGGTGAGGCTCGCAATCTGCCGCGGCACTCGCGACAACCTCCGGAAAACGCGACAGTATGTTGAGCAATTGTATCTCAACGTCCTCGCCTAGCGCGTCAAAGTCAGCCTCTTGAGTTATGTCTATGCCTAAGTTTCTTTGTTCGATTTGACTAAAGACACTACAGATTCGCGCGTGGGCATATTGGATGTAGTACACTGGATTGTCATTCGATTGGGATTTAGCGAGATCTAGATCGAAATCCATTTGCTGCTCTGCTTTGCGCAAAACGTAGAAAAAGCGTGCCGCGTCGTTTCCAACCTCCTGTCGTAGCTCTCTTAACGTAACAAACTCACCCCCGCGAGTGGACATAGAAACCTTGTTACCACCGCGATAGAGCGAGACGAACTGGACCAGTAGAATTTGAAGGTGGTCGGGTTCCTCACCGAAGGCTTCAAACGCCGCTTTCATGCGTTTTACATGTCCGTGATGGTCGGCACCCCAGATGTTGATGAGTTGTTCGAATCCCCGCTCTATCTTGTTCAAGTGATATGCAGTGTCTCCGGCAAAGTAAGTGTACTCGCCATTAGACCTGATCATTACACGATCCTTTTCGTCACCGAAGCGAGTGGAGCGGAACCACCAAGCGCCGTCTCGGGTGTAAAGATGACCGCGTTCTTTCAAACGCTCGATTGCCCTTTCAACCGCGCCTCGCTCTACCAAGCCTTTCTCGGAGAACCAGCAGTCGTAGTGGATTCCAAACTCCGCCAAGTCATCGCGAATGTTGTCAGTCAGAGTCCCAACTGCGAGGCGATAAACATCCTGGTACCTCTCCGGGCCCAGTGAGTTCTTTAGCCGTGAGATTAGCTCGTCCATTGCAGCCTCGGCATCATCGCTAAGGTCATGAATGATTTGCTTTGGATCGCGCTTCAGTGCGTCGGCCGCCGTATCCCGTAAGGCGGCCGCGATATCTGAAATGTAAGCGCCTTGGTATGCGTTTTTCGGAAAGTCGACTCGATCGCCACAAAGCTCTACGTAGCGTAACCATACGCTAGCCGTCAGTACGTCCATTTGGCGTCCGGCATCGTTCAGGTAGTACTCGCTAGCAACGTCGTAACCATTGGCGCGGAGCACTCGGGCTAAAGTGTCGCCATAGGCTGCCCCCCTACCGTGACCTACATGCAAAGGCCCCGTCGGATTCGCGGACACAAATTCCACCAACACGCGTTTGCCGCCTCCGATGTCGATCTGACCGTAGCGTGCGCCTTCGCGTTTGATGGTTGAGATTACCCCGAACCATGCCTTTCGACTCAGAAAAAAGTTAATGAATCCAGGACCGGCGATCTCAACCTTATCTATTTGAGACGAGTAGGGTAGTTGATCGTAGATCTGCTGTGCCAAGTCCCGTGGTTTGCAGCGGGCAGATTTAGCCAATATCAAGGAGATATTGGTCGCGAAGTCGCCGTGCTCTTTCTGACGAGTGCGTTCGACTTGAATGCCAATGTCCCCCAAAGCGGGTAGACGACCGGCGTCGACCAGTCGTCTGACGGACCGTGAGATTAACTCTCGAATATGGCCTTGCACTGCGCTATTGGTGTTGCTGCGAGGATAAAGGCCGGAGATTCTACCGAGCTTGGTGAGCTAGGAGAAGTCGATGCTTTTCGTGTCATAGAGTTATCTGCCCGACATAGCTTCAGTAATACCCAACGTCACTTGGGTTATGCCTTTCGTTTGTAGCTGTGCATCACTAGCCCCGTCGCAATCATTATTAGAATCACAGACAGTGCGAACGCGTAAAGACCATAGTGAATCTCTACACTTGCCAGGGCACCGAGTTTGATACTGGCCAGCAGCACTGCTACTACAAACACATCTAGCATTGACCATTTCCCGAGGGAGGAGAGCCAAACTATAGGACGGGGCGCGCGGTTCCTTAGAGGGGTGTCCGAATTCCATATTTTGAATAGCAAAGTGATCTTTATGCATGGCAGCACAACGCTGAATCCGAATATGATGATAAATAGTAGATATTCACCCTCCTTAAGTAATGTGAGTGTCCCGGTCAGCACCGAGAAGGTGTTAACAATGAGTACCAGCTTCGTGAGCGTCAGCATTGGTGCCACCAGGCCCACAACAAAAGCGATTGACGCGATGACTAAAAGAGCGTTAATCGCCGTCTTCCCGGTCAATGCTTTAGTCCGTGTCAGTTTCGTCTCGATAATGTTGTTATTCCTGTTAATCGCCCTGTTGATTGCTTAGTACATCTCCATGGGATCCACATCGATCGACCAACGCGCCTGCCGCGCCGCCCGGCTCGACTCAATCTCCCCAATCCATCCACAGAGAAACTCATGTAAATCGTTTCTATCTGAAGACCTTACCAGGAGCTGCGCCCTAAAACGCCCTGCCCGTCGCTCCATCGGTGATGGCACTGGATCCATGAGTTTGGTTTTAGAGCTCTTGTGAGACTGTAGTACGCCGAGTCCGATACCGCGGGCTATATCTAGGAATTTGAGTGCCCGGCCCGGGTGAGTCGACTCTGCTCGCAGCAGCGCTAGGTAAGAATAAGGAGGAAACCCGGCCTCTTGTCGCTCGGCTAACGCGTGCCGCGCGAATTCCAGATAATCGTGACGCCGCATCATTTCGAAATACGGACTTTGGGGAAAACCAGTCTGAATCAGAACTTCCCCGGGTTTGCCCGCGCGCCCCGCGCGCCCTGATACTTGGGTCACAAGTTGAAACAAACGCTCCATGGCACGGAAGTCCAAGCTATACACACCGTGGTCTACGTTGACGATGCCAACAAACGTTACATCCGGGAAATGGTGTCCTTTGGATAGTATTTGAGTGCCCACGAGAATATCTGCATCGCCGCTGTGGATTTGACTGAGCTTAGTCTTCATCGCGTCCTTCCTTATCGTTGTGTCCCGATCTATGCGCAGCACCCTTGCGTTAGGGAATTGATGGGTCAACGCGGCCTCAATCCTCTGTGTACCTTGACCTGATTTGTATAGTTTTTCCTGTCCGCAAAGCGGACACCGCATCGGTACCGGTCCTTCAGCCCCACAGTGATGACATCTCAAGCTGTGGCTGCCGGCGTGAAATGTGAGCTTCGCGTCGCACCGCTGACACTGAGCACACCAGTCGCAGCCGCTACATCCCATCACCGGAGCAAAACCACGTCTATTGATAAAAATCAAGCTCTGCTCGCCTTGCTGCAACCTAGATGCAATTGCCTGCAACAAGCCTTGAGTTAGTCCGTCCGGCGCGTTGGTCTTGCCAAGATCGATTAGTTGTATACGGGGAAGTTTGGAAGTTCCCGCCCGATTTGGAAGCGATAAGAATTCATACCGTTTTGCCTCGACATTGGCTAGGCTTTCCAACGAGGGGGTGGCAGAGCCCAGTATGATTGGAACGCCTTCCAGGCTTGCGCGCTTGATCGCTACATCGCGGGCGTGGTAGCGGAAGCCCTCTTGTTGTTTGTAAGACGTGTCGTGTTCCTCATCTACAATTATCACGCCAGGCCTTGCCAAAGGCGCGAACACCGCCGATCGCGTCCCCAAAACGATGGGGGCTAAGCCACTGCGAGCCATCCACCAAGCCCGATGTCGCTCCCCGTCGGCGAGACCTGAATGCAGAGCTGCCACCGGCACTCCAAAACGTGCCTGAAATCGTTCTATTGACTGCGGAGTCAGGCCAATCTCTGGCACCAGAATCAACGCCTGTCGTCCGGCGTCGAGGGCGGTGCGCACCACTTCCATATAGACTTCTGTTTTGCCGCTGCCGGTGACACCATGCAGCAGGAAACAACCATAGCGGTTTAGATGAGCACTTATGCGTTGGCAGGTTGTGACTTGCGCTTCGCTTAAGCGTGGGCCTTTGAGACCACGGTCAGCTATCACATGGTTTGGCGATAGTTGCCGCTGTTCCACCAAGCCTCGTTCCACCAATGCGGCTATGGCTTTACCCCAGTTAGCAGATAACGCTCGCAGCTGTGCGCAAGCGAGGGTTTGATCGGGATGTTGTCTCAAAATCTCGATAATTTTCTGCTGCAACCGCGCCCTTTTGAGGTCGCTGAGATCGATCTCGTTTCCGGAATTAGTGAGTTTATAGGCGGTACCGAAGTCTGGGCGCAGGCTATCACCTCCTCGCACCGGTCCCGGCAGAGCCGCGTGTAACACTTCTCCAATGGGATGCTGGTAGTAACGGGCTGCCCACTGTAGTAGCTGTAGGAGCCGTGACGGTATCACCGGCTCTAGGTCTATCACCTGGTCAACATACTTGAGCTGATGTTGGGTTAAGGTGCTGCGCCGCGGCAGGTCCAGCACCACCCCAATCAGATTGCGCCTGCCAAAGGGGATGCGCACCCGAACACCCCTCTGCACCGGGTGCCCGAGGACCAAATATTCATAAGTACGCCGTAGCGGCGCCGGTACCGCTACCGCAATGAGCCTAGCAGGCTCGTTTCCAGACAAGGTCTGCCGTGCCTGGTTGGGAATGGGTTGGGGCATCACGGTTGGAATCTATCATAGGGGCGAGTGGACATTTGAAAGCAAAAGGCATGGAGGGGATCACACCCGCAGTTACTCACACTATCTGTGGATAAGTTTGTGCATAGCACCTCCAAAGTACCATGTGGGACCACACGCGATAGTGACAATGATGTTTTGATTAAAGAATGAGCAACTCGGTAAAACAATTGTAAAACAAATAGTTAGAACACTGTTGTTGGCAATATCAGAGGCCGAGCCCGGGTTGGAGAGTAAAATGAAGATCACCCGCAGAATTGTGTATAAGTCAAGTCGCGCGGGGCTATTGGGTTTTCGGGTAGCTTTCTAAGGTGTTAATATTCAATTCAGAATCTTAGCACCAGTATCTAGAATTAGGTCAAAGGTTCACCTGTAAGTTATCCCTTAATTTGCGCCCGTCTAGGGCGTGGCTATTGCGCACAAGCAATAGTTGTCGGTCAGGTGCTATCGCAACAACAATGCCTGCTTGGGATGAAGCCCTTTTGAATCCTCGGGAGATAGTCGTGTGAACTGGACTCCCATTGTCGCGCACATTGCCGAAATCACGGGCAGACCTTTCTCACCTATCGCTAGCAAACCCATTGCCGGCGGGTGCATCAATTCAGCGGCAGTTCTGTCTGAAGGCAGGCGTCGGTACTTCGTGAAGTTCAACCACGCGTCACGCCTCGGAGCGTTTGAAGCGGAGGTGGACGGACTAAAAGAACTGAGGCGCTCGCAAACGGTTCGAGTGCCCTCTCCTATCTGCTGTGGTGCCGCAGGCGATCGCTCCTACTTCGTTCTGGAGTATGTCGATCTGCACGCAACAAGTTCTAAGGCACTGGTCGCATTGGGTCAGCAGTTAGCCGAGATGCATCGGACCACATCGGAACAATTTGGATGGTGGCGGGACAATACCATTGGGGCTACTGTGCAGCGCAATACCCCCACTGCAGACTGGGCGGAGTTCTGGCAAGTGCATCGGCTGGGCTTCCAGCTTGAGCTTGCGGCCGGCAACGGATACCACGGTCGGCTGTTGGATCTTGGTGAGAAGTTGCTGGCCGACCTAGGCATTTTGTTTCAAGACTATCAGCCGCAACCCTCATTGTTGCATGGCGATCTTTGGTGCGGTAACTACGCAGAAGACGCCGCCGGTCGACCCGTGATCTTTGATCCCGCTCCGTATTTTGGAGATCGTGAGGCCGATTTGGCGATGACCGAGTTGTTCGGCGGATTTGGGCCAGCATTTTACGAAGCATACCAGAATACATGGCCGTTGGATGCCGGTTACCAGATGCGCAGGCACTTATACAACCTCTATCATGTCCTGAATCACCTTAATCTGTTTGGGAGTGGGTACCTCGCTCAATGTGAAACCCTAATCGATCGAATACTGCAAACGGCTGCTTAGCGAAGACCCAAGCGTGATTGGTACAACCAGACATTCAGTCGCACAACTTGTTGTCGGCGCTTTGTTATGTATCGGCGCCTGTAGTTGGTGGACTGCGCAAGCGCTGCCGAATACTCCGCCTAACTCAGCGCGGTACGTTGTGCTCATTAGCATCGATGGATTGCGACCCGATGCTATCACCGAACTCGTTGCTCCCAATATCCATAAACTAAGGTCCATGGCTGCCAGGGCTCGGCTGGCGACAACGATTCGTCCCTCAATGACTTTGCCCGCTCACGTATCGATGTTGACTGGGCTCGACTATCCGCGCCACGGCGTGTCGTTCAATCAATACGTTTCTGGGCATATTCAGCACGCGACAGTATTCGATGTGGTCAAGGCGGCGGGTAAGAAGAGCGCGGCGTTTGTCGCTAAGAACAAGCTAAGTTTTCTGCTAACGTCTGAGGTCATCGATTACATCTATCGAGGACCTGGACTTTTAGAAGCGCTCGATTCAACGACAGCCGCTGATGTTCTGAACGCTTTCGTGGACAATTGGCCGGTAAATGAGTTCGCTTTCACTTTTGTTCATATAAAGGAACCCGATACCGCGGGCCATGCTCATCAATGGATGAGCGAACAATATCTAAAAGGAGTCAGAATCGCGGATGACGCTATGGGGACTATTGTTGACACCATCGAATCGAGTGGACGTATGGATTCGTCCATAATCATGATCACAGCCGATCACGGTGGTAAAGGTTATACCCATGAGCACGAAGTGGAAGAGAGCATGCGTATCCCTTGGCTAGTGTATGGGCCGGGGATAGAGCCTAAGACTATCGATAGGACAGTGCATCTTTATGACACTGCCCCAACCGCATTGCAACTATTGGGGTTAGGGTTTAAGGGGGAAGTGGACGGTTCGCCGATATGCGAGATCTGGTCTAAACTCGCAACGTCGGGCGCGAGCGAACATAAACTGTATTGTGGACTGGGTGACGCGCGCAAGTAACGATCGTTATCGCAGAAAATCGAGCAGCTTGTGAACGCGATTGATCAGTCGTGGATTTGAATTGATTGCAAATCCTTGAGTGAAGTCCGCAGATCGTGATCTTGTGAGATGTTCTGCAAACCGCTATGCTCCGCGGCCTCATTCTCCGCACCCCACTTGCGGGAAGAAGTTCAACACGACTGAGGGTTGCAGATGGGCAAAAAAGGAAAACGCGTGAAATACACCGCGAAGACCGCCGACAAGTATGAGCTGTATCAATTTTCGGTACAGTCTCCTGTGGAAGACATCCGCTTTTTGGCAAGAGTATTCAAGAAAAGTCGGGGTACGGCTGCGCGTCATTTTCGGGAAGATTTCTGTGGCACATCGTTGCTAACGGCAACGTGGGTCAAGCGCGGTCGCGACTACACCGCAGAGGGTTTTGACATCGACCCAGAGCCTTTGGCATGGGGGCGTAAGCGTAATCTCGACCCGTTGGGTAAGGCGGCCAGCCGCGCCACCTTACACCAGGCTGACGTGCGTCACCCGAGCGACCGGCCTCCCGATGTGCGCTGTGCACAGAATTTTTCTTATTGTGTGTTTAAGACGCGCAGTGAGTTGCTGGAATACTTTCGGGCCGCCCACGATGACTTGGCCCGAGACGGCATTTTTGTGTTGGATGTACACGGGGGTCCAGAGTGCCTTGAGGAGATGGAAGAGGAGACTGAGCAGGAGGAAGGCTTCACATATGTGTGGGATCAGGATGAATACTGGCCGGTTACTGGGGAGACCATGTCATATATTCACTTCCGGTTTGCTGATGGCAGTGAAATGAAACGGGCGTTCAGATACGACTGGCGTCTATGGCATTTGCCGGAGTTGAAGGAAGCTCTCATGGACGCGGGATTTGCCTCAGTAGATTGTTACTGGGAAGGTACAGA
>Ga0224508_10002662_pt1 | contig 15045 bp, 14 predicted proteins | sample SF_Jan12_sed_USG_4_FD_170157 | JGI IMG/M metagenome (GOLD analysis project Ga0224508, IMG submission 170157) | Sediment microbial communities from San Francisco Bay, California, United States - SF_Jan12_sed_USGS_21 | ecosystem: Environmental > Aquatic > Marine > Sediment | place: USA... | reverse complement strand
GCATCTCCTATATGCATGATCACCGCATTCCTCTGGTTCAGATCTGCGCAGATCGCACCGACGAATTCTGCCGGGGTCAGCACCGTCAAATCCATATAAGGTTCAAGAGCGGGCGGACCTTCGATATACATGATTCTAAGCTTTCCCAATGCTAAGTTAGGAAACGACTTTTTAAGTTGATCAACCACTTTTTCAATGTCGTGCTCGTAAACCGCCGAGATCGTGAGACCCACATGGGATGCGTCAAGTTTAATGCGATCATCCGGTTTGATCTTCGCCAGGGCCTCCTTGGCAAACTTATACTGGAACCGCTCCACCGGATTTTCGACGGTGACTTTGAGGGGATACTCCTTTTTAATTCTTCTTTCCAACAATTCGTGCCGATATGCAGTTCGACGGGCTCAAGTCGATCAATTTACTAAATGTAATATACAACAGTGCAGCTCTCACTCCTTCGCCGCGGCGATCGTTTTTATTCGCAGAAGCCACTTTGGATCCAGGGTCCCACCCGATGATCACTGTTGACCTAAATCACCTCCAGCTTACTGATTTGAGTCATAACCGTAAGGAGCAAGATCAGCAAACACAAAGCCATCACGCTCCACGATCTCCACGACCTCAACGCCAATCGGATCTCTAAACATAGGCCCGGCGCTGGCGAAAGTGTGGAATTCGCCGTTTTCTCCGCACGGATCGACAGATTCTGGCAGATCTGCGAGAAATTTACTGTCAAACTTGCGGCCCGCAAACTCCTTTGAAAGCACGCGTGGATCGATGCAAATTACGTGTGCGCGCAACCCGGAGTCGATCATGGTGGTAGCAAGCGCGGCCGTGTCTCTCTCCCACAGTGGAAACAGCGGTGTAATTCCGGTGCCTTGCAAAAGCTTCTCCCGATACTCCTTTATGTCTTCCAAGAAGAGATCGCCAAAGGCCATGAATTCCACACCGCTTGCCTGTGCGTCCTCAATCTCAGTCTGTACCGCCGCTTCGTATTCGTCATTGGTACATGGATGTGAAATTTCCGCGATTCGAAGGTCCAAGCCGGTGGAGCTCGCTTGCGCTCGGAGCAGACTCAGGCGAACGGCGTGCATAGCGACTCGCTCAGAACGACGATTCACAGTGGTGATAATCGCCTCCACTTCGACGTCAGGATTGTTGCGAAGCTCATGAAGTGTCCACGCACTGTCTTTGCCGCTGCTCCACCAAAGCCATGTTCGCCTCATCGCACTAATAACCGCATTGATTAGGGGTTACAATGATCTTGCCTATCCACTTATCGTCATTTGCACTATAGGAATAGGTCGCCGACACCCCGTTCTCCCAAAACCGGTCTAGCTTGACGTTAGAACAGGCTTGTTTTCTCACAACCGGTGTCAACGCAGCAAGAAACTCATTAGCAACGATATCTGACGAGGTGTAGTTTAGGAGCACATAGTTGTAGATGAGTTCCCCTTCAAGGGCGTCAACACTCCTTAGCTCTGTCTCTCTATCGACCGTTACCGGTAGAGTTTTGTTGAGTTCAATAGCGACACCAAGTAGATACTCCATCGACGCGAGTTCATTCTTAGTGGCTTCTTGATCACTTACCGGGGCCTTCTCCCCAGGCAGATCAGGATGCTGGATGTTCCATACCACCACTCCTATAGTGAGGACGATAACAGACGCAACAACTACATGTCCTCGTTTCATGCGTTTATCCACGACACTACATGACTTAGCTTATCTTGCGTCGTGTTTTTAACGCCATGAAAAGCCAGAAAGTGGCGAGACCCGCCAGCAAGTGTTTGACGGAGTGACCACTCAGCAAACCGGAGAGACCCAAAATTGCAGCATCGAAATGTTCAGCGAGTTTTGCGAAACCGTAAGAAATGAGTATCGCCCACAAGTAGCCAACGTGAGAAAACCTAGACGCGAACCACAACAGAATCAAAGGGATCAAAACCATGGGTAGAAACTGAATAAGACCGTAAGGTCGAAGATCACCTTCTCCTCGGAGCTCTGTGATATACCAATATAGTACCGAACCCGCAGCGATGATGAGCAACGGCAAGAGCAGACGCCTTCCATAGGTCATGGAAACGTTTTCACCGATCACAATGGTGAACAAGGCGATAAATGATAAGGTCATTGGCAGTCTGTCCCATAGTAGCGTGAACGTCGATGGAGCGGCGTGGTAATACCCCGATCCAAAGCCGATTAGGATGACACCAACAAAAAAAACGAGATAGTTGTCGCGTAATGCTTGTAACCCACCTTGGGGCACACGGGGGATACAAGCTTTGAGACCTATTACGCCAACAAGGACAAAAAGAAGGTTAGTTGCCACATTCCAAAAGTTGGGTATCCCGAAGAGGCTCCGACCATCAGCGAACTCATGATACTGGGGATCCTGTGGAATAGGGGGAAGCAGAAATGCCACAACGATCGCGACAGCTGCAACTGTGAGGAGCACAAAGACCTTGGATTTCGCTTTCACGGATTAGGTGGTTGGTAAAAGGTTTGACCTGTGGAGAGGCGCTTTTCCCGCCCGCCCCCTTGTGATGGCTAGGCGGTGGACTTATGCCAGTGCTGAACTTCTATGATGTTACCCTCGGGATCCGCAACATACTGGAATGTCAATAATCCTACCCCCGGCATTTTTCGAACCGTTCGTTCCCCTATAGGGGAACCACCATAATCAAAGACTGCTTGAACTGTAGCCGCTACATTGTCAACCGCAAAGGCGATATGCGAAAACCCCGGGGTATTGGGTCGAACCGCTGGATGCTCAAGCATCGCGCCATACTGAAAGATTTCCAGGGTCGGACCGTGCTCGCCGTAGCCCGGCAGACGCATGTGTATTCCCGAGATATGTGAGGCCGCTATTGCCGTAGCCCGATCCAGCCATTCGCCATGATGATCTCGCTCGGGGGGAATCGGTACACATCCAAATACCTTTTGATAGAAGGCTGCCAATCGCCTCCAATCCTGCGCGATCAAGTTCGTGTGCGTGTACTTCGTCGGCATGCGGCTATGGCTTTCGCAAATTAATGAACAATCTTTTTGTATAAACTGGGATTTTCGGCAAACGGAAACTCATGCGTGCGTTTCTCAAATTCCAGGTATGTCCAAGCCTTGAGAATATGTCTACACGTTTGCCACTCCGATAGGCTTACGAATCGAATGCGGGCGTAAAGTAAACGAGATCACACCATCCTGGCGCGTCATGAACTTTGAGATCGATTCATCCGATGAAGACTTGATCCTGGCTTTCAGGAACTTCGATTGGGTTAATCAAAACTACAGGTGCCATATTACCCCGCGCTCGTCACCTTGGGTTGTATAGGACCCAGCAGGGTAGCGCCCATCATAGGCGCTGCGATGTGGCCTGCCGCTGCAGGCGCCGGATCATCTTGCTTGTCGCTCCGCTAGATAGGTATGCCATAGAATTCGTGCAGCGACCGCGCGCCACGGTTCCCAGGCGTTAGCGATGCGACGCAAACGTTCGAATGACGGCCGAGTGCGTAGTCGCTTCAAACGTCGCGCTGATTCGGCTAATGCAATATCACCGTCTGGCCATACATTGGGACGGCAAAGCGCCATCAATAGATAGATGTCTGCGGACCACGATCCGATCCCGCGCACACGCACCAGGGTTTCACGCGCGACACTCTCGTCCGCGCGTGAAACTTGGCTTAAGTTCAACTCTCCATCGCAGATGGTGCGGGCCAGACCCCAACAGTACTCTGCCTTTTGCCGAGTGATTCCCAGTGTGCGTATTTCTGTCAGGGACAGCGCTCGCACGCGCTCCGGCGTAACTTTTGTAACTGCCTTTTGTAAACGCGTAAAGCTCGCTTGCGCTGACGCGAGAGATACCTGTTGCTCTAGGATAATACGAACAAGCGTCGCGTACCCGGGTTTGCGCGCCCACAACGGTGGCGGGCCGAACCGCTCCACCGCGACTCGCAAATCCCTATCACGGGATACGAGTTCGTCAACTGCTTCCAGCAGGATCGAGCGCGTCAACCTGCGATGCTGCAAGTGGGTCGCTGTTTCAGTACTCGTTTCAAGTCGGCGTGGCGACATATCGGGTGCAGACACTTACTCGAGCTTACAGCTCCCTATAGATCTCGAGTAGATTCCCTTCAGGGTCCTGGAAGAACAACGTTCGATGTCCAAAGTCCTGATCCCTATCCTGGCATAGCAGGATTACATAATCGATTTCTCGAATGAATTGAATGCTCAAGAGCCAATTCCCCGGACAATCACCTCTGCACCTAGCTCTTCTGACTCGTCGTCAACCAATTCGGCTGGAAAGCCGGGAGCGCGCAACTCTGTGCCGCACGCGTCTTCTAAACGTTTAACAATCATCGATGACCAAGCGCGGGCACCATAGCGTTTCTGCCCTTCCTTAAAAATGTCCAGCACCAGCGGCGAGAGTTCAAGGGGTACGTGGAGACGTTGCGCCAGGCTGTCGAACAGACTCATGTCCTTCAACACCAAATCCATTGTGAAATTGATGTTATAGCTTCCGTTCAGGATCACCTGACTCTCGGTTTCATGAACAAAGGAATTGCCTGAGGAAATTTGTATCGCTTCGTAGGTCGTGTTGAGGTCCATGCCTGCTTTCTTTGCGACAGTCAATGCTTCGCCAAGTGCAACCAGGTGCACCGAGCACAGATAGTTGGTCACCACCTTAAGCACCGACGCGGAGCCAAGCGGGCCGACATGTAAAATTCGACGGCCCATGGCCTTGAGCGCAGGGAGAACTTTTTCGAAGGCAGCCCGCTCGCCGCCGACAAAGATCGAGATATTGCCTGTCGCCGCCCGGTGACAGCCACCGGAGACCGGGCCGTCCAACGGGATTGCCCCTCTGGCCTCCACCGGTTCGGCAAGCCTTCGTACCTCTGCCTCATCGGTGGTACTCATTTCCAGCCAGATCTTGCCGGCTGTTAATCCCGCAATAACACCGTCATCGGCCTGCATCACCTCAGCGCTGACGGCGGGCGAAGGCAGACAGGTAATCACGAGATCTACCGCCTCGGTCAACTCTTTTGGCGACTCTGCCCAAGAGGCCCCCTTTTCGAGAAAGGGTGCCGCCAACTCACGATTGAGATCGCGCACCGTCAATTCGAAGCGGTTGCGCAAAAGGCTTCCGGCAAGTTTCCCCCCGACATTACCGATTCCAATAAATCCGATCTTCATCTCTGGTTTATCCCCATTAGCCTGTTGTAACCATCGCTTTAGCGTTAAGTGCTACCCGACGCCGCGGCTTGTGATTCTACATCCATAGTACTTTCAGCGCGCTCTAATATATCCTTGCAGTGCGCTCATATTTTGCTGGACACCAAAACATGTCAGGAGACTTTCACAGCATTCCAGTCATTGATATCTCGGGCGTGTACGCATCAAATTCGAAGCCACGCGCGTCCTTTGATACTGAAATATTTGAAGCGTGTTGCGACGTCGGATTTTTCCTGGTCGTCGGGCAGCCGGAAGCAGCACGATTAACGCAGCAACGCTTAAAAACTTTCGCAACATTCTTCGATTTGCCGGAAAGGGACAAGCTTGCACTCGGCCGGCGCCAAAACAATCCTGAGAGCACCAACATCTATCGTGGTTATTTTCCGCCACTCCCCGAAGAGCGTTCGTTCAAGGAGGGAATAGATTTCGGCCCAGAGCTACCTTCAGATAGCCCGCGATTCAAAAGCGGTGAGATGTTATTAGAGCCAAATGTGTGGCCGCCGGAAGAACGATTGCCCGGTTGGCGTCGTGGGATATTGGATTATTTGGAATCGATGAGGGCACTCGGTCAGGACATAATGCAAAGCATAGCGCGCTCCCTTAACTTGACTGACGATTGGTTTGAGCGGAGTTTCGACGCGGGAAATAATACGCTTCGTCTACTCAAATACCCACCACCACCAAAGGCTCCACCGCAGTTGCTTCGCGTCGATGTAGATCAAGCCAGTTGCTACGCGGTAGCTTATCCACACTCAGATTCAGGCTGTCTTACACTCTTGGCGCAAGACGATGTTGGCGGGTTACAAGTTGAGAACGGGCAAGGCAACTGGATCGATGTTCCAGTGATTGATGGCAGTCACGTGGTGAACATCGGCGATGTGTTAGCACGATGGACCAACGACTTGTTTACCGCCACCCGCCACCGAGTTCTAAGTTCAGGGAGAATACGCTATTCAATGCCGTTTTTCTTTGACCCCAACATGGACGCCTTAATCAAGTGCATACCGGGTTGCGAAGGAGAACAAGGTCCACAATATCCTGTGTTCCGCTACGGTGACCTGCTGCTTGAGAAGTTGAGCGGCTACACCGAGTTTCACACCCTGTTTGAGGATGGGACCTTGTCGGTGCCTTCTATTAAGTGTTAGCGAATGAATTCGCGACGCTAACGCACGCGCCTAAGCAGGCTTATCCAACATCTCCAGGTGAAGCTTTTCCCCGGTGTAGGGGTGCTGGGTTGCTACCTCTTCGTTTAACTCTACACCCAACCCCGGTTTTGTCGGAGGAATGATGTAACCGTCTTCCCATCTCACCGGCTCTTTCAAAATGTCGGCGTGGAAACCGCCCCAGGTTCGTATACCTTCCTGAATCAAGAAATTGGGGCTGCAAGTACCAATTTGAATGTTTGCGGCGCCCTCAATTGGTCCACAATAGAGATGTGGTGCAATTTGGGCGTAATGCGCCTCGGCCATGCCTGCGATCTTTTTAGCTTCTAATATTCCACCGACTCGACCCAACGCCATTTGCAAAATAGATGCTGCCTGACTCTCAAGCAGTCGACTGAACTCATACTTTGTCGCTAGCCGCTCGCCCGTCGCTATGGGGATACTGGTCGACTGAGCCACCCTAGCCATTTCTTGTACATTTTCTGGTGGCACAGGTTCTTCAAACCACAGCGGATCAAATGGTTCCAGCCGCTTTGCGAGACGTATCGCCCCGGACGTAGTCATCTGGCCATGGGTGCCAAAAAGCAAATCACAGGTGCCGCCGACAGCTTCACGAATAGTTCTTACGAACTTCTCAGTGTGTTCCAGCGCCTCTAAAGACAGTTGTCTGGGATCAAATACGGAATAGGGACCCACTGGATCAAACTTTACCGCGGTGAAACCTTGTTTCACATACTCGGTTGCTCTTTGAGCTGCTAAGTCGGGGTCACTATAGACGTCAGATTTGTCTGAATTGTTCGGATAGAGGTAGGTATAGGAGCGCAACTTTTCATGAACCTGGCCACCCAGTAGCTCATAGATTGGTTTGTTGAGTTCCTTACCAACAATGTCCCAGCACGCCATTTCAATGCCACTTAATATCCCTACCAGCGACGTGTCGGGCCGAAGGGTATACCCGCTACCATAAACAATTCGCCATAGTCGCTCTATCTTAAACGGATCAAAACCAATGACCCGTCGCTCACACACATCTTCGATCATGCGCTCAACCACACCCGGGTGAAAAGGAACTGAATAAACCTCGCCAAACCCCTCTATCCCAGTATCAGTGGTGAGCTTTAAGAATATCCAATAAAGTCCACCATAATGAGGGGGTGGATTACCCACCACGAATGTTTTGAGATCTGTTATTTTCATGCGTGGAGACTTACTTATTCTTTATCGGGTCGACGTGCAGCTAGTGGATACGTAAGTTCGCCAATAAAGGATACCGCCTGATCATATGCGTTTCCGCACGTTTGTTGACAGGACTGGCTAGCGCTTGCCAGGGTCGATGGACGAGCTACTGAGTACTGAATATTACCTCAAACTGCTCGCCAAACACATTGGCTATATCGCTATCTGTGCGACTTAAGTTGTTTGGAGTCAAACACATTTCTCTTGTCCTCGGACTTGATAGCGACAACTATATTCATTTCCAAGACCTATCCAGAAATCGCCGCTCGATTGCGCAGATGCTGAGGGCACGCCGCGCAAAGAAACAACACCGTCAAAGATGGGGACAAAATACTCGACTGTTGTTATAACCTCGGCGAGCCTTAATCTAGAGTTCGTTATCTACTTAAACACGCATCACTGGTGAATTGCTACAACTGAATCCTCACTGTATTCAGGATCTGCTGAATCTCCTCCCTGGATCCCGTTGTTTCATCTTCCCTAGTCCCCGCTCCAATCATAAAGAAATAGTCCCCTCTGGGTACGATCCACAGCTCGAACGTGGTCGGGAATGTGCGCCCATCTACTGTTTGCGCAGAGTAGTTAATTCGCATGTAACCCGATTCAATACCCGACACCACTGCATCAGTGGGTTCTTGTGCGACCTCGAAATCCTGAAAGAGGCGCCAAAAGTGGGTAGATACCATCGTTAGCATCTGCTTAGGATCGACACCTTTCAATTGACCGAACGGTTTGACGTTCACTTTGAAGCTCGGGTTAAGGTCATCAAAAGGATCGGGATACTTCATCATCGCGACTAAAGGGACGGTGGAGTACTTGATGACCAGTTGACGAAATTCTTCATCATTAAGTTTTGTGTTCTTGAGGTTCTCTACATTCTGTTCGGCCGTCACAAATTGCCAGGAACCAGGTCTGGTAACCTCGAACCCGACGGTTGCGCTTCTGAATGAATTTTCGTCACCCGCAAATACGACCCCCACAATAAATACGGATATCATGGCTGCCTTAATCAGTAGCTTCATTGTGTTATCCCTCTCTCATTGGACGCCGCCCATTTGGGGGCTTACTGCGTCGCTCTCCAGACTGTAGGGACTCACAATCCCTAATTAGAACGGTTCACCTCGGGTGAATCTACTCGAGCTGGATTCTTTTGCTAATTTCAATCTAGCAGCTGAGCGCACAAAAACAATCGCGAACCCCACCCTGAACACTGATCCGGTGGCGAGAAACGCTGATTGCAGCTATGAAGCTACTTACTAGAGATGGGGATTTGAGGATTGGAAGGAACGTATTAGATCTCAAGTTCGAGATCGTGGAGGAGGTGAGTGGTCTCAGTCAAATACTAGAAGACTCGCGGGTCGATCGAGAGGCAGTCGTGATGAGCGCGGAGAGAATCATGGCGCTGGAGACTAAGATGAAACTCATGCATCTCGAGTTCCTTATAGAAGTCAAGAATGGGCTTTCCGAAGAGCAGATTTTCAAATTCAAGAAACTGCGCCGACGACTATGTTGCCGCTAAATTACCGGGGCGACTCTTCGGGTGACATGCATGTCTCGGACTGCGTAAACTGCAAGCGCGGTGAGCACTACCAGCCCTCCGGCGATAGTGTATACACCGGGATTCTCGCCCACCGCCAACCATACCCATACCGGTCCCAGCACTGTCTCCAACAGCCCGATCAGCATAGATTGGGCCGCGGGAATATAGCGAGCGCCCGCGGTGAACAATACCAATGCAATACCGTATTCGAGAATCCCAAAAATCGCCATTAATCCCATATCTCCCGCTGAATTACCGGTGATGAGTGCAAATGGTGAAGCAAAAATAACCGCCAATACGGCGGCGACCGCTACAGCGGGCATCATGCGGATCTCAGGGTGACGTCTAATCGTGACTACCGGCACCGCGAACAACATCGCAATACCCAGTGCCATGACGTCACCCACTATTGAGCTGGTACCAAATGAATCGGACACCATGATGATGATGCCGGCGACAGAGGCCACCATGGCTAGACGGGTACGTACCGGCACGGTTTCCTTCAGCACAATCCAGGCGAGCAATGCAGCCCAGAAAGGTGCGGTACTAAACATAATCAGTACATTCGCCACACTTGTCTTATTCAGCGCGAATACGAACAAGATAGTGTCGATGGCGAAGCAAAGTGAAACGAGCACACCCGGCCAACCTATTTGGCGTACCGACTTCAACATATTTGTGCGTTCACGTACCAGCAACACACAAATTAGGAATCCCACAGCGAACGCAGAGCGCCAAAAAATAATGGTCCAATCATCAGCGTCTATGAGACGTACCAACAACCCCCCGGTGCTCCAAAAGAGCGCGGCGATAGCGACCTGCATTTGGCCCTTACGGTACTGGGCGAGATGGGCGGCAGTCATTGTTGTTGGAACCTGTCTTAAAAGGGAACTTTTCTTCTGATCTTGAGATGGGCGCTAATACTTTTGCCGCCTAGCGCAAAAAGGTATTTGTGCGTGGCCTGTGACTCGGTTCAGGCTCCCCCAAATACCTTAAGCCGGATAGGGCTTGGCTTGCCATTGTTGCAAGGATTGTTGATCTGTGGGCAATTTGAGATCACCGCCAGTGCATCCATTTGCGCCTCAAGCTCGATAAAATCCCCCGCCTTGGAATGACTCTGCTCGAACATCCGGTCGGCCAATCGACCCGCTTCGTAGATAGGCACGTTACAAAAAAAATTAATGTTGGGCACGATGTCTCGGCGATCCATCCCGTAAAGCGCCAGTGCTTCCAAAAAATTTTCACGGCACCCTGGACAATCCGAGACACCGTAGAGCATCTGATTGCTTGGCGCGCTGCAGCAGCCACCAATCGTGTCGTGAAAACCACATGTGTCTTCGATAATCTTAAACAGGGGTCGCGCCTCATCAGAATAAAGTGTGTGACCTTTGCCAAGTCGCACTGTTACTGACGCCTTAAGCGTGTTTGGTGCATGATATCGCTCACTGTAATTGTGGGCGTTGTAACACAGGAAATCGACACCTTGTTTCCCTTCAAGATCGACGATACGCAACACTTGCCCCTGGTTGATGACCCTCGACCAGGGCTCGCCTGCGGGTAGTACTTCGTCGTGCACCATATTGCGTGAACTTACGATCGCTTGGGACATGATCCAATCTCCACATTGATTTGTTAATTTAGAAGAGGTGGCAACGAACCTGATTGCCGACACCAATCTCCTTCACTATCCAGTGAGTCACAAGACAATCAAATCCCGATTGTAGCTGGTCAACAATTCAGGGCCGTCTTCAGTGATCAAAATGTTATCAATGAGTCGCACCCCCAATCGTTCCTCATGAATAAACACCGGCGGTTCCACCGACAAGTTCATGCCCGACTCAAGCAGATATTCGCTGTCGCCAAACATATGGATGGATTCACCCCAGGACGGCGGATAACCGGGTGCAATACCGTAGCCCGAGGTATGGACACGATTGGTATCGAAGCCATGGTCGGCGATGATCTTTTTGGCAACGTCATGGGGCACGACAGCGGGGGTACCCGGCGTCATCAGTTCAATACAAGCATCGCAGGCACCACGTACGATCTCGTAAACTTCGAGCAACCGGTCATCGGGTTGTCCGATACAAAATTGCCGTCCTATAGTGGTGCAGTAACGCTTATATGCACCGCCGAATTCGATGTTGATGGAGTCACCGCGGCGCAACGCACGCTCGGTGGGCGCACCATGTGCGAAACAGGATCGATCACCGGATACCAGGTTAAGCGGACTCGCCGGGCTGTCACCTCCCTGGGCCAGCAGAGTATGATAAACGGCGCCAGCCACTTCACATTCGGTAGCGCCTTCAACCATCGCATTTTGCGCAACTTGCATCGCGGCGTTTGCGATCTCTGCAGCTCTGCGGACATACGCGATCTCAGCAGATGACTTCACCAGCTTGAGATCTTCGATGAGACGCGTGGCATCCACTACAGTCGTACCCCCCAACATGCCTTGGATCTTGGCGTGATCAGGCACTGACAGGTAATAGTACGGCACCTCCAAGCCGATACGACGTTTCAGATAGTCTCTTGGTTGCATTAAGTCTTGCAGAATGTCAATCGGGTCTTCGGGCTCGCGTCCACCCCACCCATACACCTCGTCGGCCAAAGAGAGATCTGTGTATTCCGCTACCTCCGCAAGCCGCGTCAATACAGTCAACGGTTTGTCTGGCTCAATAGGGAAAAGCAGACACTGGAATTCTTGATAGGACTTGGTCCGACTACCGATCAGATACTGTATGTTAGTGGGCGCAATGACTATCAACAGTTCCAGATTGTTCTGTGCCATTCGCGTACGTACCCGCTGATGACGATGTTTAAACTCCTCCAATAAAAAATCTTGTTTTGACATATCAATAACTCCTTCGAAGAGAGCGCGAGCACTAGCTCTTTGCCGTGATCACCCAGAACAGTCATCTAAGAACGCATCCATTCACCGAGGCTGGTAACACGCTTATACAACAATCCGGATACTCGCGAAACACTGCCACTCACCCCACACCAGGTGTCGATCTATCGATGTTACTTTGCAGTGATCTACAGTAAAGTACAAAAATGAAATCCTATCCGTTTGAGCAGTCTCTATGGGCACATACCGCCGCCCCTGCGCCTGACACTGCACCACTCGAAGAGGAAAAACACGCCGACGTTGTGGTGATCGGCGGCGGTTACACGGGCTTGTCCACTGCGCTTAGATTGGCTCAGCGTAAAGTGAAGGTTGTCGTGCTAGAGGCAGAGCAGACGGGGTACGGGGGCTCGGGTAGAAATGCCGGCCACTGCTCACCAACGTTTATCTTCTACACACCGAATCAGATAGTGGAGCTTCTTGGTCCTGATTTCGGTCCACGCATGGTGCAACTTCAGTCGGATGCCGCAAACTTGGTCTTTGGCCTGATCAAACAATATGACATTGACTGCGAGGCGGCGCAAAACGGCGTCATTTACGCAGCCCATACCCCAAGCAAGCTTGCGGCTTGCGAAGCACTCTGCAATCAGTACGCTAAGTTGGGCAAACAATGCGTGATACTAGACCGCGACAGAACCAATGCGTTGACCGGGTCCGACAAATATCACGGGGCCTGGTTTCATCCCGAAGGCGGTCACCTGAACCCTTTGGGCTATGCCAGGGGCTTGGCGCGCGCTGTAATTGAGGAAGGTGGTCAGATCTACACGAGTTCCCCGGTTACTACCGTACACCCCGAAGGTGCTCGTTGGCGCGCAGTGACGACACGTGGGTCAGTGCTTGCGGACAAGGTGGTGATTGGTACCAATGCCTATACCGGTGATTTCTGGCCCCGTCTTAATGAAACGTTCTACCGTTTGGTTGCCTTTAACGTTGCAAGCAGTCCGCTCGGCGAGAATGTGCGACGGACCGTGCTACCGCAAAACAACAATGTACAGGACACGCGCAAAGATACACATTACTACAAGATAGACAAAGATGGCCGTATTGTGACAGGCACGGTGGTGAACTGGCGCCGCGGCATAGATCAGCAATATTCATTCGAGAAGTTCGGCCGAAGGTTCAGTTACTTGTTCCCCCAGATCGGAGAACTGCAATGGCAGTACATGTGGCACGGCTATCTGGCAATGATGCCGAGAAAACTACCCAGCCTTTATGAGCTAGCACCGGGTGTTATTACGGCTATCGGCTATTCAGGACGGGGGGTGCCGACTGCAACGGCCATGGGTACGGTGTTAGCGGATTTTGCGTCAGGCGCCGCACCCAAAGAGCTGGCCCTGCCCTTGTCCACAGCTAAACCACTTAACGGCCGTCGACTGTTATCACTTTTTGTTCCCAGTGTGGCAGGCCTATTACATCGTTGGGAAGATAGACGGTCTATGCGCCAAGCTGATCTCGATCCACCGAAGTTTTAGATCGTCCAACAGACCCCGATCGGCGGTCGAGGGATTCCCTCGCCATCGTGACCAATCGTAACACCTTGATTCAAAAGACGCTCTGATGCTGGACATCACGGTGGGGCGTGCCAGACTTAAACTCTATTAATTCTGGTCCACAACTGCCCCGAGCCGTCCGGTAACTGCGCCTGCGCAAACGATAAGCAAATGTAACAGCGGTTGTTATAAAACATACTGTCGCCGTGAGCCGATTCTCTTTCCTAAAAGTCAGCGGACCCGCACTCGTAGCCTATACCATCACCAGCCTAATATACTGGTCTGGGATGCTCGCACCTGCCCAAAGGTTCCTGACGGATGTGTCTTGGTTCACCTTACAAAAGCCCGTCAGCTCCGACATCGTACTGGTCCAACTGGACGCGAAGACCCTCAGGGAAGAGTCCACCTTTCCATGGCCAAGACGCTACCATGCCGATGTGACCAGAAAGGTGGCCGAGGCGGGTGCACGTCGATTGTTTCTGTACTTCGATTTCAGCACTGAATCAACTCCGGAAGCCGATCAGGAGTTTGAGGATGTGTTGAAGACCGAAGCCGACGGGCGTGTGTTACTGCCTGCCTTCAGCAAGTACCGCGAGTCGCAAAACGGCCTCGAGTCAGGGCTGGTTTTTCCTACCTCCCGGTTTCGAGAACATGTCACTGTGGTCTCAACCAACTTTCTTCTGGAAAGTGATGCGCTCGCGCGTAAGTTCGTGTTGAGCGATCCGGGCCATGTACCGCCTTTGCCCTCTGCCGCAGCAATTCTAAATGGTTGGGTGGACCCACCAGCGGAAGCGCTTTCCCTGGACTTCAGCATTATTCCTGATTCGTTCCAACGACTGTCATATATCGATGTGCTGCAAGGAAAATATGATCCTCAAACTTTCAAAGACAAACTGGTGATCATTGGCGCCACGGCAAATAAGCTTGGGGAGCTTATACCGACGTCAACCTTCGAACAGTTGATCAGCGGGGAAACAGCGAGAAAGTTGGGGGAGTTCGTACCAGTACCTAGGTTCAGGTCTTTGCCGGCTCCACTAGTCCACGCCATTGCCTACGAATCGATAAAGCGGGGTCCGCTGACAGTGGTTCCGTCATGGACCATAATGTTCGGTTGTATGCTGAGTGCTTTGTTGCTTGGAAGGGTATTCAATGCAGTGACTTGGCGCTGGGGTTTACTGATCGTAGTTGGAACTATCGCCGCCGGTTTCTTAGGATCTTTAGCGGGAATATCCCTGGTCCGAGGCATCGCAGATTTGACGCCGTTCTATGTGGTGGTGCTCCTATCTTTCTTTTTGACTATTCTCGCAAAGCTCGATCAACAAACCCTCCGGCTTTGGTTGCAGAAAATCGAGCTAACCCGCAAAGACGTCATCCTACGAAACATTGTCAATACCAGCACTGACGCCATCATTACGGTCAATGAAAACGGTGCCGTCGAGGTGAGCAACCCCGCCGCTGAGCAAATGTTTGGCTACGGCGCTAAAG
>Ga0224508_10002660_pt1 | contig 15055 bp, 14 predicted proteins | sample SF_Jan12_sed_USG_4_FD_170157 | JGI IMG/M metagenome (GOLD analysis project Ga0224508, IMG submission 170157) | Sediment microbial communities from San Francisco Bay, California, United States - SF_Jan12_sed_USGS_21 | ecosystem: Environmental > Aquatic > Marine > Sediment | place: USA... | reverse complement strand
TGCTCGCTCCGGAAATCGAGGCGGAGCTCCAACAGCTCACCAAGATCCTTCGCAATGCCACGGCCTACAAAGAACGGGGCGTGAACGTACCGAGCGTGCTGCTCTTTGGTCCACCGGGGACCGGAAAGACCGACATCGCGCGGACATTGGCCAACGAGGGAGGGATCAAGTTTACGTTCGCCGACGGAACCGACATGAAGGGAAAGTATACCGGCCAATCCGCACACCACGTGAAGGACGTATTCGCGAAGGCGCGTCAGAACGCTCCGTGCATTCTCTTCATCGACGAGTTGGACGCGCCAGCCGCGAGGCGCGGCAGCAGGTTCGCGGACACTTTCACGCGAGATATCGTTGCCCAGATGCTGACGGAAATGGAGGGTGTCAAGAGAAACGACGCCGCGCTGTTCATCTTGGCCGCAACCAATCGTCCCGAGGATATTGACGAGGCGATCCTGAACCGCTTCGGGCGCAAGATCGAGATTGGACTGCCCGACGAACCCGCTCGAGCCGAGATCTTGGTGCGACTGCTCCGTGAACGACCCGTTGATCCCGCGATGAACCTCGAGGAGGTCGCGGCTCTCGTCGCGAAGCGCACGGCGAGGAAGAGCGGACGAGACCTGGTCAACCTGGTCGACGCCGGCATGGGGCGGGCGACCATGGACGCAGCAACGCCAAGTGATGTCGTTCTGAGGCGCAAGCACTTGCTGGGCGAGCTCACTCCGCAAAAGCGCGAAGTCTCGGACGAGAAGATGAAGCAGATCTGGTCCAAGATCGTTCTCGAGACCGAGGTTCAGGATACGATTGTCCGCAAGGTCAAGGCGTTCAACCGAGCAGGCAAGGCGGCTCCGCGCGGCTTGCTGCTCTATGGCCCCCCGGGCACCGGAAAGACACAGATCGCCAAGCGGATCGCCGAGTCCACCAATTGCTACTTCATGGAATTGAAGGGGCCCGACCTGAAGGCAGCACACATCGGAGGGAGCGGGCAGAGCGTCAAGAAGATTTGGGAACAGGCGCGCGCGCGCGGGCGATGCATCATGTTCATCGACGATTGCGAGGGCGTGTTCGGGCGCCGAGGGGCTGTCGACAGCGATTCGGCATCGGACGAGATCGTCGAAGCGTTCCTGCCGGAATGGGAGGGAATGGACTCCGATGGGCAAGTCTGGGTCATCGGCGCCACCAATCGTCGCGAGCTCCTCGACGAGGCCATCATGGGGAGATTTGGCTCGGCACTCGAAATCAAGATGCCCGATGCCGCTGCGCGCATGGAGATCCTTCGCCTCGAATTGGTGAAGCACGAACGACAAGCCTACATCCCCGCGTTCGTGGAGAAACTGACCACCGGGTTTTCGGGAAGAAAGCTCGCCAACGTCGTCCGGGAACTGGCTTCCATGGCGGACGAACGAGAAGCCGGAATCGCGGAGAACGACTGGCGTGTGGTGCTCGGGCGTCAGCGCGAAGCGAGCAAAGAGTCGGTGGACGAGAGCGCTCGCTGGGACTCGTTGATCCTGCAACCGGATACGCTCGGCCTGCTTCAAACCATCTGCAGCTCCTTGCGCCACGTGGAAGCGCTGAAGGAGATGGGCGTCCATCCTCCCACGGGGGCATTGCTCTACGGCCCGCCCGGGACCGGAAAGACACAGATCGCTCGTACGATGGCCAATGAGGCGGGCGTGAGTTTCTTCTCGGCATCGACCGCCGATTTGAAGGCGGGGTTCCTCGGGCAATCCGGCCAGGCCGTGAAGACCTTGCTGCAGCGCGCTCGCGCCGGTGCTCCTTCGATCTTGTTCATCGATGATTTCGAGGCCGTGGCGCCGAGTCGTGTGGGCGCCGATAGTGACAAATATACGCAAGAGATCGTGACCCAGCTGCTACCCGAGCTCGACGGTGTGAAGAAGTCCGACCGGCACGTATTCGTGCTCGCGGCGACCAACTATCCTGAGCTCATCGATAGCGCTCTGCTCGACCGATTCGAATACAAGATCGAGGTTCCGAATCCTGGAGCTCCCGAACGGGAGCAGCTCTTTCGGCTCTTCCTCTCGAAACAGAAAGCCCTATCGAAAGAGCCCGGAATCGATGAGCTGGCTGAGCTGCTGACCGGGCTCGCCGGAGAGATCAGTGGTCGGGATATAGGGAATCTCGTGAAGCGCGCCTCGCAGCGCGCTGTGATGCGCGCGCTCGCCGACGATGATCCGTCTGACCTCGAGATTACACACGACGACCTCATCGCAGAGGTACATGCGCTCAAGCGAGAGGGCGGCGACACCGCGCACGACCAGATATGAGCGATGGAAGAATGGGCTAGACGATGGACGAGCTCGAGCGAGAATACGACGAAGAGGAGGAGTCCGAGCGACAACGTCCGGAGTCGAAACGCTCGAAGATCTCCGAGCCCTTGGAGAGAGCGCGGGACGAGGTCGACGAGCAGGTGCTCGAGCAGACGAAGTCGAAGTACACCCCCGGCGTCGAGGAGGAGCCCGAGATCCGCACCATGGGTCGCTCCGGCGAGAACAATCTACGGATCGAGAAGGTTCGGCAGTGGGTCGGGATTCATCTGTCGAGCTACTACAATATTTCGACTGCAGCGGGGAACGAGATCCAGGCCACCGTGAAGCAGAGGGCGTACAAGCGAGGCTATGGCGCCACCGGGTCGCTGCAGACGCTGGTCACGCCGGTTGCACCGATCGGCACGAAGGGCGTGATCGTCGTGACGGACCTCACGACAGGCGAGAGACTCGAGCAGCCTTGGACTTGGGTGCCCCTGAACGGCCCTGGTTGGCTCAGCCGGTTCTGGAAAACCGTGAAGGGGATGTTTACCAACGACTAGGCTGCGCCATATGGCTAACGTCTAACTTCGCGATCAAAGACCGGAGGATGAGTAATGAAGTACTACTTCTATGCGGGCAAACTATTCGACAACGATAACAACAACAAAGCTGAGTGGGTGCAGGGCATTGTAACGGCGAATGACGAGATCAGCCCGCCGGACGTTTTCAACGGGTTGGTGAAGGATCTTGAGAATAAGTTTCCCGATAGGACTCCGCGCATCACCGCGTTTCACTCCGTGTCGTAGCGCAAGGAGGTGATGTGCGAATACTGCTTGGACTCGCCGTAGTGGCTTCTGTCGTTGGCTGCAAAGCCGGCACGTCGCAAAGCTCCACTCCAATTGCGGCGACGCCGCCGGTGCACACGCTCGAGGGCGACTATCTCGTGGCACGCGACATCTACATGTACGACCCGGAGACGGGAGGGGACGTCCTGGATGGAGAGGACTCGGACATTCTTTCGATTCGCAAAGCGCCAAATGAGGAGCTCAACGTCAAGATCAAAACGGTCGCTTACAACTATGACCAATGCTACTTCGACCAGACGATGACCCCGTCCGGCCCGCACCAATGGCATTGGAAGGGGGGCGACATGCATCCTGGCTGCGAGGTGATTCTTGCAGAGACGACGACCTCGATCGTCATCACCTCCAACTGGGATTGCTACCACGAGTTCTGCGGGAATCGAGCGACCCTCGAGGGGACGTTCCCGAAAGCTGAATGGAGACCGGCAGGGAGCTACGAGTGGCCGGAGCTATAGGCGACGAGTTCAATCGGCCCGCGGTGAAGCGGCGGCTGCGACCGAAACGGGGCCTTGAAGGCTTTGAGGGGGTGGCGTCGCTCGCAGAAAGTGAGCTGCAGGCTTTGGTGACCTGCGCAGGGGCGCCGTGGTCCTGGCCTTCGCGCGTCGAAGCGGCCTCGCGTCTCTCTTTGGACTTCTACCCCGGCTATGGGCTCTATGAGCTCCACCTCAACCACGCCGAGGTAGGACGACCGATGTTTGCGATTCGAAGGGACGACGACGCCCGAATCGTTCGCGAAAGCAACGAGTTGTTCTATGCGCTGAACGAGGATGTCCCGATCCAATTGAACGATGAGAACGTCCTCCTCTACGTCCAGATATTTCTTCGCTTCGTTCGCGGGCGCCAGGGTCACTTTCACGTCATGGAGTCGACGGATGACGTGCCGGGCTGGGGCGACTTGGATCCGGCTAAGCGCAGCTCCATCGCAGAGCACATTGTGCCGCTCCGCGTCCGAACATCGAGCGACGGTGACGGGTGGACGGTGGACGCGTCTGTTCTGTTCAAGGAGGCGTTGTTCACCTCGGAGATCGATGTGGCGCGAGACGGAACGATCACTATGGGCGACGGCAAGCTGCGAGTGGACGGCATTCGCTGGAGTCGCGAATGACGGGCATTTCCGTGCGTTAGTGCCGCACGGAGAGAGGCTTGCCCAGGGCCTCCTCGTCACTCATCACGGGCACACTGCCGAGCAGCTCTTCGTCGTCGGACATGTTCACCTGACCGTCCGGCAGGACCACGAACGCTGCGCGAAAAAGTGAATCTCCGTAAAGAACGGTTGCATTGGCACGGTACGCGTCGGCTTGGTTGTTCTCACCTTCGACAGGAGTGACCAAAGACATCGGTTTGATGATTTCGCTCAGCGTCTGTTGGTATTCCTCGCTGACCGGCTCGTCGAATCGGAGGTCGGCCTCTTGCTCGATGAGGAGAAAACGGCCCTCGGTAGCTTTGATGCAGTTGCAGAAGAAGCGAAGGTAGCTCTGAACGTGGGCGTACTCGAGGCGAAGCTCGTAACGGTCGTTCAAGTCGTGAATCGGCGCAGCCAAGCCTTCGAGCGGGATGAGCCCGGCGGGCCCCTCGAGGAACTGCGCGAAACCGCGCCGCTCGTCTGTCCAAAGCCGGAGCTCGTAGTAGTCGTAATCCGGATAGAAGGGCAGCGTGACGCGCTCGATGGCGACGTTGGAGGGACTGACATCCTCCAGGCCCTCGTAGACCGAGGCTGCCTTGGCAAACAGCCTGGCTTTGTCCTCCGGCTCGACACTCTCCACATCGGGAGGATCGGATGCTCGAAAACCGGGATTACAGACGAGCCGCCAATCGACCAACTTGTAGTCGGCCAGTTTGTGATCGCCTACGTTGCGGTCGAAGAGCTTGTGTGTGTCGAGACCGAGCTCGGGACCCTTCGGGCGGAAATCGCTGCGACGAAATACGCGCCCGGAGCGACCAATCGCAGCTTCGTCGTCTTCTTGGGGCGCGTCCAGATGATAGGGATTGGGCTCGAAGGAACCTGTGAACGGCGCGTCTCTGAGGTAGTTGGGCACCTGCGCGATGACCGGCTCGTCGCCAAGGACGGACAGAACCATTTCTGCCCGGTCGAGTGTCTGAAGAAACCCGGGTGAGCCGAGGCCCGTCACCGAATGCGTTTGCTCCGCGCCGAGAAGGGTCACCTGCCCAAAGAACTGCTGCACCTGACTGTTGTTGAGAAGCGTTTCCCAGGTGTGCGGGTACAGGCCCTGCATCTGGCTCAGGTCTTGCCAGAAACTCCACACGCGCACGCCGTAACCCCGTAGCAAGGTGATGGCCTGACGGAGCTGCGGCATGTGCCCGAGTTGCGCAGCCTCATCCACGATGAAGAGCGTCGAGCGTTCCGGTCGCGAGCGCCGATGGGTGAGCGCCGCGATCATCACCGACAGCCAGAGCTTCAAGAGGTTGCCGTGCGACTCGAGCTTCTCGGGCGGGATCACGAGGTAGATCGAAAGCGGATCGCCATCGACCAGCTCCTGCAGTGAAAAGCTCGAAGACCCGATGCAGTCGCCGATGAGGCCGCCTTTGAGGCAGGCCGTCTGCATCTGCGCGAAGGCCCAGTATCCTCCGAACGTCGCCTCTGCTGGGTTCGTCGCCACGCTCGCGAGCCGCCGCAGCTCCGGGTCCGTTCCTTTTAGAAGCTCCTTACCGAACTCGGCAAAGTCCGCGGGACTCTTCGAAAGAAGATCTCGCGTCTTGGCCAAGGTCCAATCTGCGGGGTCCAGCTTTTTGAACTGGAACAGGAGCATGAGGGTCAGAAGCTGCGCCCCCATGTACGGCCAGAACCGATCGGTATGTTGGCTCCCTGCGCTGGACATCAAGATGTTGGCGATCATCTCGGCGTCTTCAACGAGCGATTCGTTCTTGGGCGAGAGAAAGTCGAGCGGATTGAAGCGCCCGCGCTCATCGTCGGGCAGGTTGAGAATCTGAAACGGATCGAGCGCGATCACACGTTGCCCAAGCTCGCGCCGCCGCTGGGCGGTGACCCAGTAGTTTTCGCCTTTTGGATCGATGACTACGACCGGTCCCGGGTAACGAAGGAGCGCCGGGATGATGCAACCGACCCCTTTGCCAGCGCCGGTGGGTGCGATGGTGACGAGGTGCCCTCCCCCCGTGTGAAGGATGGGTTCGAGTGTGCGTGCGGGTTGGGCTTCGTCGGCGGTGTCGCGGAAGCCCACCAGCTTGCGGCGTGGTTCACCTTCGAGTGACCAGCCGACTAGGAGGCCTTCATCTGGGAGGGTGGTGGCGGTGGGGCGGGGCATGGGAGGGGGGATAATAACCGTTGCCACTCGATCTCTGGCGGGAAAGTTCTGGTTTTTGGACTGTCATGAGGCATCGAAGTGCACTGACAGCGTGCTATCGGACCGGAATCACTTCCGTTACGTGAGCGGCAGTTCGCGGGAACCTGACCCTGCGCAGCCGCTCATATCGCTGAAGCCCAACTCGAGGTCGAACGTGTATATTCCTCGCTGAGCCATTTCGAATGAGGCCTCTTTCGGCACCTCGTTCTGACGCCCACATAACGCGAGGACATCATGGTCTCTCTAACAACATTGATTCAGATCCTGATCGGGTTTCTCGGCTTTGCGTCGGCCGCTAGCGCGTTTTGGATCGGCAAAACCCTTGAGTGGTCAGATGAGCTGGAGGTCATCGTTGCCCTACTGATTGGCGGCGGCACGATTCTGGTCGAACTGATTATATCCTTCCACTCCGTCAAGAACAGCATAGAAAAACTGTACCCTGCTCTTGAACTAAGCGTGCAAGAACAGCGGAACATCAATGATGCAATAGTCTTGAACAACGCGTTGAAGCAGAAGAAAGAGTCGCCCGCAGCGTTGATCGCACTCGAGCACTACAAAGAGGCCGGCCTCGTCCTCAGAAACGCGTTTGAGGGAAACGACTTCACGATCAATGACCTTTACAGCGCCAATCTGCTCGCGCTGTCGTCGCTGAGGCCCGGGCAACGGTTTTGCGGCGTCAGCGCTCTCATCAAACCCGAACTATGGAAGTATGGGAAGGAGATGACGGATTACAGAAACATCAACTATTCACAGGCGCAGAACGGAGTGCTTATTGATCGAATCTTCATTTTCAGCGATGAGAACGAGCTACGCATCATGAAGGACTTGTTGGATGAGCAGCACGATAACAAGATCAACGTGTACTACGTGTTCAAAAAACAGCTTGCAGGACGGACCTTCTATCCGGATTTCACCGTGATTGAGCAACTTAGTTTTGGTATCGTGGTGCACAGGTCCGATATGCTGGAAAAGGTCACGGTCACGAAGAATCCGCAGACGATCGGCGAGCTCCTATCCCAGTTCAATACCTTGCTCGAGTTCGCAACCAAATACACTCCTTCAGAAACAGCGGTATGATCGTCCGTCGAGCCCAGATCGAAGACTTCTTATCCATTTCGGAACTCGACAGAACTGCTTGGTCCGAAAATCGGGTGGCTGACTACATACCGGATGGAGAACATATTTGGCGTTTTTGGGTTGAATACTCGAGTGTATTTGTTGCTAAGCATGGCACCCGAACCGTCGGCGCCGCTATTGCCTTTCGAGCCAACCAAAGCGGACTTTTCATGTGCCACAAGCTGTTTGTAGATCACGAATTCCGCAATCTGGGCGCGGGTTCCCAACTGCTGAGGCAACTATGCGAGGACATCGACCGCTTCGGTGCAGACTGCGTGACCACAGTCGACCCGGTAAACGAAGCGATGTTGAGCGTCTGCTCAAGATATGGTTTTACAGATAAAGAACTCGTTAGGTCCTACTACCGGTCCAACGAGGACCGATACGTGCTCTTGCGTAGGGCAGGCCGGGGATCGGGTGACCGAACTGGGCGACTGTAGCTATCCGATCAGTGCGATCACTTGCCGCCCAAGCTCGCGCCGCCGTTGGGCGGTGACCCAATAGTTTTCGCCTTTGGGATCGATGACGACGACGGGGCCAGGGTAGCGAAGGAGCGCCGGGATGATGCAACCGACGCCTTTGCCAGATCCGGTGGGTGCGACGGTGACTAGGTGCCCTCCCCCGGTGTGCAGGGTGGGTTCGAGCGTGCGGGCGGGTTGGGCTTCGTCGGCGGTGTCGCGAAAGCCCACTAGCTTGCGGCGTGGTTCGCCTTCGAGTGACCAGCCGACTAGGAGGCCTTCGTCTGGGAGCGTGGTGGCGGTTGGGCGAGGCATCGGAGGGGGGATTGTAACCGTACATCCATCTCAGTGAAAACACGCAAGTGAGGGTCCGAGACCTTCGCTATCTGAGTTGTCCGATCCGTGCCGTAAGACTGAAACGCGTTGTTCTCTTGAATGATGTCGAAGCCCTCGGCGAAGGGTTCGAGCCTGGCCGCGTCGCGAATCCTCTCCTTCCGAAGATCGGAATAGTTGCCGGAGAAAGGGACGCACAATCATGGGAGAGCCGCTTGTAGAACTCGAGTTCGTTTCGGAGGTTCGGCGAGCTGGTGAGAGTTTGGAAACGCCCGCCAGCGAGCTCGGAGAGCGCTCTCGCATTAGTCCCGTCGAAGCCCGCGATTTCGAGGAGTCTTAAGGCTCTTGCGGCAGAGTTGTCTCGACGAGAGTAGGCTGCCAGCGCAACTCCGACGCGGCACAGTTCTTCGAGAACGAACGGTACGCTCGCCAGAAGTGATGAAAAAACGGTCCCATGATTCGGGTCAGCAGATCGTGATATTCGCGGACGATCGAGCGGCGTCGAAGGATTTTTTCATCCGCTCGCACTTGCTCCCGCGGCACCTGGATAGAGCCGTGCGCAAGCAGATCGAACTGCTCGCGGACGTTCTCCATGCTGCTTGGGGTCCGTCTCGTCTGGTTCGCGTCGTGCACTGCCAAACTGTTCGAGCAGGATTCTCGGTGAGCGAGGCAGTGTTGCCAATACCTAGTTGCGATTTACGAACCTAGTCGTTTCGGCCATCGCGTTGAGATTGGGACCGGATCCAGCATTCATTGGGTCCGGGCGCGCGGCCCCGACGTTCGTCGCGCAGGCACAGAGAGCTTTTGCGCCCGGGAGGCCTCTGGGTACACCAGGGTGTGTTGAGGCTACTTCTCAACCACGCGAACTTCGAGCTCCTCGAGTGTGACGCTCATCCTAGAGCGGGTTCCGGCTTCGTCTCCGTCGGTGTCGACGACGTGAGGCGGGTTGCGCTGCGGGTTGGGTTGTGGGCGCGGTGAACGTTGGGGCCTCTCTATCCCAGGTTACTGGGAGAGCGGCCCCGATTGCCCTGGCCACCTGTTTCCGATTCAGGCCAAGCGTGAGAAGCATACGGGGTGGAAAGCGAACCCTGAGACAAGTTCTACGAATTTCGTTTCGCTCTTTTCGTCTATACTTGCTTCGGCATACGATGAATCTTGAGGATCGCATAGCCCAAATTCGCGAGGACATGGCCTCTCAGCGATACACCACTGCTGCAAAGGAGAGTGGCGCAATTGTCGAATTCGCTTTCCGAGAAATCTACCGACGCAGCATCGGGTTGGTGGATGACCGAACCCGCATGAAAGCCCTGGCGGCAGAGTCCAAAATAGGTGGCCCGGGCAAAGGAATCGGTGCCTTCACGTTGGGTCAACTGTATAGCCTATTCCGTGAGTCCGATCTTTTGGTGGCCTACGGTCAAAGCATGTCGACCCAGCTTCGGGCGATCAAGATGATCAATTTCGACGAACTGATCCGCTTACGCAACCGAATGCAGCACGAGCTATACGAAGCTGATCGCCTCGAGGCACAGCTATTTCTTCACTGTGTTGAAACCATGCTTGAGACGTTTGGGATACTGACCCTGAACGCGGACTCACAAGTAGCCGTCGAAGGCGCCCAGACAGTGAGCTCGCCAAGTAGCGTGCCGCCCCCTCCCAAGAGGGAGGCATCGACTTACAGGGCCAGCGGTACACAGGAGCTAGAACGCTTGATCCTCCAAGGATCGTTTCAGAGGCCGCTCGATCTGCGGATGTTTGAATATGCCCTCGACGGGCTAGAGAGTTCAGTGCTTGGCGTCGATGTTGGCTGTGCTGACGGCGAAGTGACGAGAGATAGATTTGAACGGTTTCCTCAGTTCGAGCACGTGATTGGTATTGACAAAGATTCGGAGTGCATTGCTGCCGCGAGCGCAGTTTCAGACGGGCAGCGATGGAATTTCCAAGTGCTCGACATTGAGAACGCGGATGCCGAAGAAAAATTTCGTCAGCTTGTTTTACGCCAAGACGAAGAATCCCCCGTTGTGGTGTTCATGGCTTTTCTGTTGAATCACGTAGCCGCACCGATCCGTGTCTTGAGGATCCTGCGATCTGCGCTTCCCAAAGGGTCGAAGGTGGTAATTCGCAGCGGCGATGATTTCTTCACCCACGAATATCCAGACCATGCGGGCAGACTGAAATTCATACTCGGGATGTCCGAAAAAGCGCCCCGAGCCGCGGATCGACGTCATGGGCGGAAACTCTATGGCCAGCTCTACCGGGCGGGTTACAGAAGAATCAGAATGTTCGCCGATCCAATCCTGTCGCCCAACTTGTCCGAGACGGAACGTCGCTCCTTGTACAAGATATGGTTTGACCATCGTCTGGCTCCCTGGGAGCGGGCGCTGGAGAATGGCAATCAGGTCTCCGTCGAGGATCTTCAGGCTCTCCGTGAGGCACTGGTGGAGTATGAACTCGACATGGAGGACCCCGCCTTCTTTTTTCTGGCTGTGGGTCTGGGCGCGGTAGCGGAGGTTTCTTGACCGATACGGATATGTTGAGTGCGAGCCAAAAGACCCCACTCCCCCAAAAAGTCAGCGTGTTCGGCATGGTCATCAATCGCGAGTGACTAGGCAAACGTGGCATCCGCGAAACACCGGAGTGCGGGCCGCGTGGAGGTTGTTGACAGCAGAGATATCGACCGCGCGAGTCGTCGCTTTCGTCGCGCTTGCGTGCTCGTCGGCTGCAATCCGCATTGGCGCGAAGCAAAATCATGTTGTCGATCCCCTAGTGGTGACCTGCGCATGGTATGGTTCTGAGCCGGGCATGACCGAAGTGTCGTTCAAAACCGTGGTTGACGAACTGCTCAACACCGTCCGCGAAAGAACGGACTGGGTTCAATCGATCGAGTACGATCCTTCACGGAAAGTGGCTTCGACCGGCCAGGTTCTCATCGGAGTGGGTCGATGGGGTACCGCCGAGAAGCCTGAGCACCACGCTGGGATATGTTTGAACAACAAGGGTGTTGGCGAGCGTTTTGGACCCGACTATGCGTATTCCAGCGTCACCAAGCTGGTGTTGGACCCGCCCGAGGAGATCTGGGAAGCGTGGATGGAGCGGGCTGGCGAACCGAAGACGTTCCTCCAGCGCACGACCCTAGTGGTCGAGGACATTTCTGCGGACAGTTGCATAGCGTTGATTTGCTTCATTGCGCGCATCTCAGGAGTGCTACCGTCGGAAATCCCCAAACGCTGGGTCGAAGCCGCGCGCTCATGGGAAGAAGGGCATATCCCGATGGGCGATCCACGCCGAAGCTGGGGCGTCCTTCACACGGCGCTGGGGCACGGGCTGGCGGACCGGGATTCAATCCAGGAGCGCTCGGAGACGGGGGACAAGTATCAGGAGTGCGTCAAAGCGGGTTGGCGCTCGTGTTTGGGTTTCGACTTGAGTCAGCTGATCGTGGCTGACCGCGATCCTCACAACATTCCAACAACGGACGCAGGGCCCGAACATGGGCAAGCACTCGCACTCCTCGAAGCAGAGCATCAACTCTATCTGCAGGGTCTCCGAGGAGCCACGATCCTCCAGCTATCTGTGCCCCTAAAGGCAGGGGGCGGAAGAGATATGCTCCTGGACACCTATATTGCCACTGAGCAGGTCCCCTTGGGTGCGGCAAAAGTTTTCCTAAGCAATGACCTCGAGAACAGTCCGAGCGGCCAGGGATTTGGACTGACAGCGGTCCACCGGCCGGGATTCGTAGGGACGGGTAACGAAACCACTATTGTCGTGGGTCCTTCTAGAGGAACGACTCTCGAAGAGCTCTGGTTTGAACTCGAGCGCTTGGAAAATGAACAGTGGGGAGATCAGCGTCCAAAGCAAAACCCAAGGAAAGTGAAGGGCTATCCGCGGGCTGAGAACGGCAAACAGATTCAAGGATTCGACGAGCCGTGGTGGGACTGTGGCGGATCTTACAATCTGCTCGGCGCCCCGCGGGACAACCAAAGCAGGCTCACCTGGCCTGAAGTGGTGGACGCGATCTGGCGCGTCTATAACCCGACGCGGGACATACAAGTCTGGAACGCGAGGAAGAAGGACGGCGAGAGCAAGACCTGTCGCTTACTAGAGTGCGCGGCCGACTTCCACGAACTCGATGTTTCAAACGATGTGTCGGAGCGAAACGGCAAAAAGGGAATCACGGTCGCGCACTGGCAAAGCCACTCGCGGCAAGCCCTTCTCTTGACGCCGACGGTCCTACGTACGCTCGCTGCCCTTGCCGCGCGTAGCGACGGGAGAAAGGAAATATCCGTGGATGACCTCCCACCAGAAAGCGAGTTTGACCGAATCGATTTCTCGGGTGGTTGCGCGGTCGTGCACGCGAAGGGCGTCTGCCTGCTGAACGACTGGAGAGCCGAGGATCTTGACGTCGAGTGCTTGCGCGACGAAGTTAAGGCCTGTGTTAAGCTGGTTCAGGAGGTGCGCGATCAGAGGCGCAAATTGGACAAACTATCGAAAAAGCTCGGCGAAATCGGGAAACGGGGACCGAGCAAACCGCTCAACCTGCTCGAAGGACTCGCAAGCGTAAAGGCGGACATCTTGAAAGCCCTGACGGAGAACCGGACACGCAGCGAAGACGCAAGTGTTCGGGAATTCCGAGACGTGCTTGAACGGCGCTGGGGGATCGCAAAAGAGCTGGAATCGCTGCACGATATCACCCGCGACTTGGAAGAAACGGTCCGCAACTACAGCCAGCTACGCGCAAACTGGATGATCGACAAGCTTGCCATCTACGGCTTTCCCGCAGTGTTGCTGGCAGGATTCTTTCAGTTTGTGACTAGCGGAGCCGATTGGGGCCTCACCCTCCCGCTTGGCAATTTCACTATCGACATCCCCAACCGCTGGCACGGCATCAGCGTACCTGGGCTTCTGGGCTATCTCGCCGTCACCCTGCTATTCATCCTCTTGCTCAATTTCCTGATTCGGCGGCGAGATTCGCAACCAGTCCCCGATATTTCGAAACTCGACGCTGATAAGCAAAAGGCTCGTCGGCGGAAACCCTGGCAGTGGTTCAACCACAGCCCCTAGTTGTAGGGCCGAGGGTGTCACGCGGTTGCCAGGTGCGGCGAGCGCTTTGAAAGCTTTGCTATTCGCTTCGACGCTTCGTAGAGGTCGACTGCTTCTTGGGCCGAGGGCCAAAACTCAGGCGATGTACCGAGGGCGGCACCAAGCTCGAGGGCCATCTCTGCGGTACCGGCGCGGCGGCCGTTGACGATACGATTCATGACTTTGATGTCGCAGCGGAGGTGACGAGCGAAGCGGAGGCCTTCCCGGGCGACCTCTTTCATCGCCGCCACCACTTCAGCGGCTTCGGCTGCAGTTGAGTTGTCAAGGAACGATTGGACAGGCTTGGCACCCGAGGTGGTTGCGTAGAACCGCCATCGTCTTCGGTGCATAGTTGGTTATCGGACGGTCGCGACGGAAGTTGCGCGATTGCGCGCGCCGGAGGCGCGCGTTCCTTCGGCGGTCTCGGCGCTGCGGCGTGTTGTCTTGGCCGTAGATCAGCGGCTTCGTTCGCGTAGCGCGGTGAGGATCACGGTGACGGGGGGCGCCGGGTCGAGGCTTCCGTTGCCTTGGTCGTAGAGGCGGCAGGAGCTTCCCTGGGGGTGGTCGGCGGCCACGTCGCGTTTGTCGATCAAGATGGTGGGCGAGCCGTGACCTCGCGCGTAGTCGGGGAGCGCGGGATCGTCGCTCCGCCACTCGGTCCAACCGAGGCCTCGGCCGCGCTCGGCGACTGCCTGGCGAAGCCGTTCGCGCGCCCGCTCCACGTTCGGGCAGTCAGGGTCGTAGATGAGCTCGATCTTGGGAGTCGCGGCTGCCATCGACGGCTAGGATAGCGTGTCCTGGCGGTCGTTTAAGCGAGCAGCGTTCGTTCGCGGCGGTGGACTTTGATGATGGGGTGGCGGCCTAGGAGCCAGGTGGGGTCGTTGCCTGGGGGGAGGATTTTTAGGCGGCCGGCGTGTTCGCCTTCTAGGTGGCAGAAGGCGCAGGGGGTGGTGAGGTTTTCGGGGGCGTCGGTGCCGCCGTTGGCGCGGTACTGCACGTGGTGGAGGGTGATGTTGCGCTGGTGGCAGACGGGGCTGGTGCAGCGGTAGCGATCTCGGCGGTAGATCGACTCCCATTTGTCGGAGACGCCGAGGTGGGGGACCCAGGTTTGCCAGAAGGTTGTGCAGAGGAACTGGATGAAGCTTTCGCCGGGGAGCTTTTGGCGGTGGAGGCGTTCGAGCTCGCGGTAGTGGAGGAGGACGTCGCCGGGGACGCGCATGCGGAGGGTGACTTTGCTGCCGGGGGTTACGGATATCTGGACAGTGTCGTTTGGGGCTTCGTCTTTGGAACTTACGGATATCTGGACAGCCGAATTGGGCTCGGGCGCGCCGGCCTCAAGTTTGCCGGCGCGTCCATTGGGTTCGGTGAGCTTGCTGGGCTCGCTGAGCTCAGAGGCAAGCTTGGACGTGACTCTTCGCAAGAGCTCGCCGCTTAGGATGGCTCGCTCTACGGACTGCATTTGTTGGATGTGTTGTTCGCTTGGTGGGGAGTGATTGGTTTCGCCGAGGAAGCGGGTGGCCATTTCTATGGCTTGGACTTCTTCGCGGAGGTGTTTGAAGGTGCGGCGGGTGGCGCGGGTGAGCCAGGCGCGTTCGGTTTCGGGGGTGGCGATGCGGGCGATGAGGTGG
>Ga0224508_10002659_pt1 | contig 15055 bp, 16 predicted proteins | sample SF_Jan12_sed_USG_4_FD_170157 | JGI IMG/M metagenome (GOLD analysis project Ga0224508, IMG submission 170157) | Sediment microbial communities from San Francisco Bay, California, United States - SF_Jan12_sed_USGS_21 | ecosystem: Environmental > Aquatic > Marine > Sediment | place: USA... | reverse complement strand
TCTGATTTAGCAATTTTTTCAATCTCTTTTATTTTTTTTGATATGGGTTTATTTCCTGACATAAAGTCCGTTGGAGGTAAACAGTAAGGATTTAATTGACTTTTTAACAATGCGTCTAAAATTATTTTATTTAGTTCAATCATTGAATTTTTTACAACTGAGACTCCTCTTGAATCATATTTTTTTGGCTTTGTATGCATGTCATATTTGACAGACCAATAATGCCCAAATGATCCTCCCCCATGAACTATTATTAGAGGCTCTTTGATTTTCTTTAAATTTTTAGCAAGATTATCAATAGTTTTTTTCCTTGGAGTAAGCGGTTTTTGTTTATTGGTGATAATTGAGCCTCCAAGTTTAATTAGGATCATGGTGTCACAAAATATTTAGTACATTAAAAAGTATCCAATCCTTTAAAATCGATCATTGCAGAAAAACACTCGTAATTATTTTCCTTCAACTGCTGAAGGGTTATTTCCTTGTTTGACTCATCTGTCAATGCAAAAATACATCCTCCTCCACCAGCACCTGTAAGCTTTGAACCAAATGAAGATTGGTTTGCAATCTCAATCATATTTCTTAATTTTTCATTAGACACTCCAATTTTTTCAAGATACTCTTGATTTTTTATAATGCTTTTTCCAATTCCTCCAAAATCATTATTATTTAAACAAATTAACACATCCTCTATCAAATTGTTTTCTTCATTACAAATATTTGAAAATTTTTCTTTGTTTTCTTCTTTGAATAGTTTTACCTTTGAAACTATTTCTTTTGTTGAGTGTTCAATTTTTGAATTTGCGATAATCAAATGAAATTTTGGTTTAGAGTCAATTTTGGAATGACCATTTTGTTTGTCGTATTGGATAATCCCTCCATGTGTACAAACAGTACAATCTGCACCTGAAGTATTTGGAAAAATTGTTTTTTCAGCTTCTATGGCCATTTCAAGTATTTCTTCTCTGGAATTTCTAGTAAAAACCCCTGAAATAGCTGCGGCACCTGCAACACAACATGCTGATGATGATCCTAAACCAACTCCCAAAGGAATTTCAGAATCTACTGTTATTTGCATTCCAGATTTTTCATTTTGCTCTTTAATTATTTTGTCGGCCAAATAATAAAATGGTCTTAGCTGAAAGTCTACTTGACTAATGGGAATATTTGGCGATAAAACTAAATCTTTGATCCTTGATTTGATAATAATTTTATTTTCAGGAATGTCTTCTGCTAAAACGGTAACTCTTTTGTTAATTGCACAAAGAATTGCCTTAATTCCATAAACTACAAAATGTTCCCCAAAAAGGATTATCTTTCCAGGTGCTGATGCTTTGGATTTCAAGTGAACACTATGGATCCATACCCTACAACAGAACTTGTATCTCCAGTAATATCCCCACTTGTAGCATATTTGAGAAGTTCTCCTTTGGTTGCTCCAAGCTCTTTACAGGCAATAATAGTAGAACCTATTGCTCCATATCCGCAGGCAGTAACTTTTCTTTTTTGTAAAACATCATAAAATTTGTCTATATCCATTTCCAATATTGGCTCAATCAAAGCTTTGTCTTGCTCGTGAGCAAATTCATTGGATTCGTAATGCGTAAAATCAGAAGATCCAATTATCATAGAATTTTTTTCTTTTGCAATTTTTGCAATTGCCAATCCTACGTCTTCTGCTACTTCTTTACTTTGATTAATCAAAGAGATTGGTAAAATTTTAAAATTAGAAAATGTATTTTGCAGTATGGGGATTTGTACCTCTAAACTATGTTCACGTGTATGAGAAAAATAATCTGACTCTATAGTTTGAGATAACTTTGAAATTTCTTCTGCTGCCTCAGAATCTACTTCTACTTCTCCTAGGGGAGTTTCCCATTTACAATCTTTCATTGTAGCAACACTTCTTCCAATTCCCCAATGATTAGGACCTATTATTATGAAAAGTTCTGGTGCTTCAGATGATATTGAAAAAATTGAATTACATGCAATTGGTCCAGAATATACATATCCTGCATGCGGACAAATTATCCCAAAAATTTTCTTACCAGATTTTTTTGGTGGATTTTTTCCTGGACCAAATGAATGTAAAAAACAATCATCAATAAGTTTAATTAATTTATTTTTTTCACCAGGATAGAACATTCCGGCTACTGCCGGTGTTCTAATCTGCATTACTCGATTTCCTCTTCCGTAATTTTTGTTTCGAAATCGTCGATTTCATATTTCATTGATTCGTCTTCTTTTAGTTCTCCCCTTTCTATGAGAATTTGACGAACTAATAACCAGTATACAGTAGCAAGTGCTTTCCTTCCTCTATTGTTTGCTGGAATGATGACATCTAACTTTGATGTAATGTTGTCAGTATTTGAAATTCCGATGATTGGTATTCCTGCATTAGTTGCCTCAATTACGGCTTGTTCATCTATCTGAGGATCAGAAATTAAGACTAATTTTGGTTCAATATAGTAAGGTAAAGAAGGATTCGTCAGAGTTCCTGGTAAAAATCTTCCAAGTAATTTTTTAGAATCCAGCATTTCACAAAACTTTTCAATAGGGGTATCTGCATATTGTCTTCCTGAACAAACAATTAGTTTGTCTGTTCCAAGACGATTGATGAATTTTGCTGCAGTCTTAATTTTTTCAAGAGTAATATCAAGATCAAGCATGTAAAGACCTTCGGGACTTGCTTTTGTAATGAAGGGTTTCATGAATTTTGTTTTAACTTGGGTTCCCACCCTAATCCCTGTTGATAACACCTTCTTTTTGATGTCTATAGACTCTGCTTGTTGACTCATAGCGATTTTAAATCTCAATCATACCGCGTATTAAATCATGCTCTGATAGGCGTATAAGCTCATTTAATTTTGCCACTCTTTCTCCACCGACCACACCTACTTTGAGCATTTTTGACTTTGTTGCAATACCAATATGAGAAATATGTGAATCAGTCGATTCACCTGATCTGTGTGATGTGATAAGTTTTACGTTGTTTTTACTTGCCAACTCTGCAAATTCTAAGGCGTCAAAGAGACTTCCGGCCTGATTGACTTTGAGAATAGCAGCATTACAAGATTTGGATTCAATTGCCTTACTAAGAATACTTGCGTTTGTAACCGTAAGATCATCTCCTGTTACCAGAATATTTGGGAATTTCTTTGTTAATTCAGCCATATCTTCAAAAGCTTCTTCGTGAACAGCATCTTCGGCATAAATTAACTTGTATTTTTTGATAATATTTGCTGCAAATTCTATTTGTTGTTCTTGAGAATTTTCAAATCCCGCTCTTTCATAAACATACTTTTTCTTTTGCTCATCCCATTGAGTTGATGATGCAAAGTCTACTCCTAAAGAAACTTCCTTTCCTAATGTGAATCCTAAATTTTCAATCGCGTTTACAGAAACTTCTAAAGCTCTTTCATTATCTAATTTTGGAGCCCATCCTCCTTCATCTCCACGCCCATTAGTGAAACTTGGATCTTCTTTTTCTAAAACCTTACGTAGTTCCTTATGTACAGATAGATTGGTTTCTATTGCGTCTTTGATTGTCTTTGAACCTGTTGCGCAAATTAAAATTTCCTGAATGTCTGGCGTTCCAGGACCTGCATGAGCTCCACCTCCCAAAATATTTCCTAGTGGGTATGGAAATTTGAAAGAAGAATCTGAAGATAATGTTTGAAACAGAGGTTGTTCTAATGATTTTGACGCTGATTCCATAGATGCAATAGTTACTGCAAAAGCAAGTGCACCTCCAATTTCTGAATAACTTGATGACTTGTCCAAGCTTCTTAAAGTGTCATGGATAGATTTTAGGTCTGTTGATTCTAAACCAATAAATTTCTTAGAATTATGATTTAAAACTCGAAGGCTTTCTTCTGGTTTTTCATTTGGAAAACTAACTGCTTCATACTTTCCCACACTTGCACCTGAAGGTGCACAAACTCTACCTAGAAATCTATTATCTGTAATTACATCAACCTCAATGGTTTTACTTCCCCTACTATTGTAGAGAAGACGTCCTTCGATCGATGTAATTTTAGACAAACTATTCTAACTCAGATTGGACTTCTTGATTTCTTCTCTGAATAGCTTCGTAGAATGGTATAACTTGTTGAATAGTCTCAACTGTAGTCAATAGCATTCGTCTGCAACAATATCGGCTGATCCCTAAGGAATCTAAAACCTTAGCTGGATCTTCTCCTGTTTTTACTTTAGTTTGATAGTCTTCAAATTTATCGGCGATAAGATTTCCACACGTAAAACATCTTACAGGAACTAACATACAAACAAAAAAGTAATCAAGGATTATAAAAACCATCCAAGGAATTTTTTTTGCGGGTGTCGCCCAGCCTGGCCAAAGGCGCTAGCTTGAGGGGCTAGTCTCTCAGGAGTTCGTGGGTTCAAATCCCATCGCCCGCATTCAGGTTTTTTCTTATGGGTCAATGATTATTTTTTTAATTGGTTTATAATTTTGATTAACTCAGACCTTCTTTTTTCTTCAGTGATTGCTCCTCTAGCATCTTCAACCAAAAATCTATCAACATCTACTTTCCTCCTTGCCTCTTTCACTACTTTATCGTACATAGAAAATGGATACAAATGAAGATACAAGTTTTCCATTATTTCAAAAATTCTCAAAGCATTATTGATGTCTCCAGTACGAATTTTATCAAAAATTATTCTCTTCAATTCTCCAACACAGTCTAATAATCCTAGAACATAAGATTCTTCAAAGACATTCAATTTTTTATTTGAAGGGATTTCTTTTCCCTCAACTACTGAAATTAAACATGCAGCTTCGACAAATTCTTGCTCTGAAGTTATTAAATAACGCCGTAAATCAGATTTGGCCTTTTTTCTATATTTTCTTAATAATACTTCTGCTTGAGATAATTTATTTTTAGCAGATTTTAAATCTCCTTTATGTGTAAATATAATTGAACGACTACAGAGGATAATTATCTCTCGTGTGTTTTTTAGTAAAAATTCTCTGTCATCTTGAATTTTTTCAAGCGACTTTGAAATTTTATCTAAGGCAGTCTTTACATTTTTTAATGTCATTTTAAAATATGAAGAAAAACTAGAATAAAGTCGTTTGCAAACTCTATTTTTTGTCTTCTGAATTTTTTTAATATCCGATAAATTATATATTTTTTTAAATTTAAAGTTCAATCCATTTTTTGTTTTTTATAACAATTACTCTAAATTTCTACTGATTATTGATAAGAACAAATCCTGCTTTTTCTTTATTAGCAAAAAAATAATTATTATTTAACAGTGAATAAAATTTATCCTTCAAAATATTTGTCTGCGGTACTTGCCATAATGGGAGGTTTAATAATAATCTCTTCCTTATTTAATGGACAACCAGCTGTTGCAGAATCAGGTGAGACACCTGAAATTTTGGTTTCTGATAAACTGAAAAAAAATCCATTGGCAATGAAAATAATTGCAGAAATGGAGGCACAAAAATTAAGATACAAACAACTTTCTGGAGAAACTACTCCTAAATCTATGCCAACTAAAACACAAATTGAAATTGAAGAAAATAGAAAAATCTCAGAAGAAATGCTTCAAGAAGATCTAAAATCAATGGAAAAAAAATACATTGACTTTACTCCAAAAAATGCATTTGAAAAATTTGTCTCAAAATTAAATTCCACATATCATGGAATCTTCTGGGATCAATTTGACTATCTAAATGCAAAGGTGCAACTTGCAATTGCAGCCAAAAACCTTGTTTTGGAAAACGGAGGTTCCTTTTATGAGGCTCAACGTGAATATTTCAAGTACGCATCAATGCCAAGACTAGAAATGATAAGCTACATACAAGAACTCAATATAAAATATGGATTTGCAAATGAAGACATTCAGTCAAACTTTAATGCAAACGGAAAACTTCCGAGATTTGAAGAAGATAAAGATGCCCCTTGTTATGGCTGTGAAAATCTAGAATCAATAGATAGCTCTAATTCTCAATCAAATGATAAAAACAAAATAACCCCTGTTAGTACCAATGTAGAAATTGATCCTAAAGCAGAAATTAAAATCCTTCAAGAGCAACTATCAGAATTGAGACAAGAATTCCTAAATTCTACAAATTTTGAAAAGAAAAAATCTCTTGTGAATTCTCTAAATGACACAGTTAAAAAAATTCAAGAACTGACATATGACAAGAAATTATTTTAGGACTAATTGACCTGTTTTATGCCTAAAATCAAGCCTTAAAGCTCTTATTTTACGTCTTTTTTCCATCTAATCATGGAGATATCAGTAGATCAAATGTATCAAATAGAAAATAACGGCCATGATATGGGATTTCTAAAAAAATTCATGATGGAAAATGCAGGGGCAGTGGCAGTGAGAAGGTTAACAGAAAAGATTGATCTTGACAAAAAAAATATTTTGATTTTTGTTGGAATGGGAAATAACGGAGGAGATGGGTTGGTAATGGCAAGACACCTATCGGGTTATGGCTCTAGGGTAACTGTGGTTTTACTTGGAACTCCGGAAAAAATAAAAACTGAAGAGAGCAACTGGAATTGGTCTATCTTAAAAAAAATGCCATCTGTTAAATTGATTTCTGGCAATAACACTAATTTTGATTTTTATCCAGATATCGTAATTGATGCAATTTTGGGTACTGGAATTTCAGGAGATATCAAAGAACCATATGCATCTGCAATAAATTACATAAATGGATTAAACTGCTTAAAGTTTTCAGTAGATGTTCCTTCAGGTCTAAATCCAAATGATGGCAAAACTGCAAATATCTGCGTAAAATCAGATATTACTGTTACATTTCACAAAATGAAAAGAGGGATTCCAAAAAGGAAAGATCTCACAGGAGAGTTGTACGCTGAAAAAATTGGAATTCCTCCAGAGGCCGAAGAGGGAGTCTTATGAAAGTACATCAAATTCAAGTAGGAACTATGCAGAATTTTACTTATGTTGTGGAAGACGATGATACCAGTGAAGGAATTTTAATAGATCCTTCATGGGATCTTGATCAAATTGAACAAGTAATCACAAGAAATAACTTGAAAATAAAGTACATCATAAACACTCACCATCATTTTGATCATACTTTGGGAAATGAATCTATGAAAAAATCAACTGGTGCCAAAATTATACAACATGAAGCATCTGAACTACAAAATGATATTACCGTTAAAGATGGAGATGTAATAAAATTTGGAAATTCAGAACTGCGTGTTTTACATACTCCTGGTCATTCTCGGGATAGTATCTGTTTAATTGGATCTGGAAAGATTTTTTCAGGTGATACCCTTTTTGTGGGTAATTGTGGCCGAATTGACCTACCTGGGGGAAGTGCAAAGGATCTTTATCATAGCCTCTTTGATGTTTTGTACACTGTTGGCGATAATCTTACTCTTTATTCTGGACATAACTATGGCCCTTCTGCTATCTCAACCATTGGAAAGGAAAAAACCACTAATCTTGTGATGCAGAAACGAACAGAGGAAGAATTTCTTGATATGATGGGATAGTGAAGTAATTGAATGATTTTGAAATTTTTGGAAATGTAAAACAAGCTGAAAATTTCATTGATAAAATTAAAGATAACAAATTTTTATTCTCATTTGTTATTTCGTATACTGAAACATGTGAAATTCCTGGAATAACTTTTGCAGGATCTGATAAGGATTCTATAAAATTTACTCCTCCTGCCGATGCTGAATATCTTTACTATGGAAATTGTAAAACAATTGATAAAATTCCAATGACTCCCGATGGAAAACCTACTCCTGCACTACTTACTAAAGTAGCACTTGAATCCTCTAGCATTCCACATATTGTAATTAATGCTGGAAGTAAAGTCTCCCCCCAACTACCTTTTATTCAAACTGGACTGTCTCCTGGAAAAAACATTTCGATAAATCAAGCAATGACTGAAACTGAAGTTTCACAGGCCGTAAATTATGGAAGAATTGTTGGAAGAACTTTGGCATCAATTACTGATTGCCTAATTATCGGAGAAAGTATCCCTGGAGGTACAACCACTGCGCTAACTGTGATGAGGGCTTTGGGATATGACGCAAAAGTTAGCTCAAGCATTCCTGACAATCCTATAGTTTTAAAAAATCATATTGCAAGTATGGCCTTGGATAGATTAGATTCAGATAACCCATATAGTATTTTAGCGGAGGTTGGTGATCCAATGATACCATTTGTTACGGGAATGTTGAGTGCAGCATCAGAAATTAATCCTGTTATGTTAGCCGGTGGAACGCAAATGGCAGCCGTTTTAGCATTTGCATCTAAGATTGGATTTAATGAAAAAAATACCGCTATTGGGACAACATCCTATATTTCAAACGATCAAAGTGCAAACTTCAAAAGTCTTGTGTCAGAAATTGCTGACATTCCAGCAATATCAGTAAATCCACTCTTAGAAAAATCAAAATTTCCCGGACTAAAGGCATTTTCAGAAGGTTTTGCCAAGGAAGGCGCAGGTGCTGGAGGAAGCATAATTGCTTCTCTATTAAAAACAAAAAATAATTCTTCCAAATTTTTAGAGTTGGCCGAACAAGAATACCATAGAATATTTACTTCACTGTAACTGATTTTGCAAGATTTCGTGGATAATCCGGATCAGTGTCTTTTTCAAGCGCAGCATAATATGAAAGTAACTGGATTGGAATAGTTTCTAAAATAGGATAAGCTAATTCATTTGCTTTTGGTATTTTTATCCAATAATCATATGAATCTGTATTTTTATCAGAAATTCCAATTATTTTTGCACCACGTGCTTTAATTTCTCTTGTACTTGTCAAGGTATCTTGATAAGTTGAATCATCTGGATTTATGATGATAACAAAAACACTAGCATCCATCAGTGCAAGAGGACCATGCTTTAATTCACCACCTGCAATTCCTTCTGCGTGAATATATGTAAGCTCTTTAATTTTTAATGCTGATTCTATTGCTATTGGGTAATGTATTCCTCTACCAAGAACATAGATGTCTGAAATTTCTTTAATGTTATTTGCAATTTTTTTAATATTATTGTGTTCTTCAAGAATTTTTGAAATTGATGTTGACATTTCTTGAAAGTCTATCTCAACTTTTTCATTACTTATTTCTTGAATAATTTTATATAATATTATTATCTGTGAGGTGAAGCTCTTAGTTGCAGCAACTCCAATTTCAGGACCACAATTCATTCCGATCACAATATCTGATTCTCTTGCCAAAGTCGAGGTTAGAGAATTAATTATTGAAATTATTTTACAATCAGCTTTTTTTGCAATATCTACTGCCTCTAATACGTCTGCACTTTCTCCGCTTTGAGATATTGCTATTATTATAGAATTTGCCTCTATACTGTCCGGAGAAAATTGTACCTCGCTTGCAATTATAGGTTCTGCTTTTATTTTGGCATATTTTGAAAATAGATATTTTGCAACCAAAGAAGCATTGTAGCTTGTTCCACTTCCTGTAAGATAGATATTTTTTGCATGTTTTAGATAATCTGAACACTCTCCGATTGCTTCTTTTGTATTTTCTCCTGCCGAAAATATTGTTTCTGGTTGTTCAGAAATTTCTTTCAGAGTAAAATGGGCATAATCTCCTTTGTAGACGTCTGCAAATTCCTTTGATACCTTTGTTATCTGAGGTTTTATTTGATTTCCATTAAAATCTAAAATTTGTATCTTATCTTGATCGATTAAAACTAAATTTCCATTATCAATGTAAATTGCATTATCTGTTTGCTCAATAAATCCTAAAACATCACTTGAAAGAAAATAATTTTTCTCACCCATTCCGATAATCAATGGCTCATGAAATCTAGCTGCTGCTAATTGACCATTTTCAAACATTGCAATAAAAGAATAATGTCCCTCCAACTCGGAAACGGTTTTAATCATTGCATTTTTTACATTTTTATCTATTTCATAGTTTTTTTGCAAAAGATTTGCAATAACCTCACTATCTGTTTCACTTTGAAATTCAAATCCTTCTTCTCCTAAATCATTTTTTAGCTTTTCAAAATTTTCAATAATTCCATTATGTACTATAGCAATTTTTCCTGAACTACTTGGATGTGGATGAGCGTTTACACTTGTTACTTTCCCATGAGTGGCCCATCTAGTATGACCAATTCCAGTTGTTCCAGGTAAATTTTCGAGATTAACTTTAGAATTTACTTCTGATACTTTTCCGACTCCTTTCTTTAGTTCAATCTTGTTTTCTGATTCAGTAGCGACTCCTACACTATCATACCCTCTATATTCCATTCTTCGTAGTCCTTTGACAATGATTGGAGCAGCACCCTCATCTCCTGAATAACCTATGATTGAACACATAATTGATTTATTTACACATGTTGGGTTATTTACTGATTAGCTTAATTTTACACTTAATCGGTTGAAGGTTTTTCACCCTTTATCTCAGAGACTTCAGTGGGAGTTTTAGGTTGATTTTCTGTCTGAGTCTCGTTGGTTTCCTCTACGTCCGGGGAAGGTTCTATCTTTGAATCTTTACTTTTTTCTAAAATTTCTGGGAATTTGGATTCGGGCGTAAATTGAATATTTTTTTCTTCCTCTGTTGTTACAATATATGATGGAATATTTACCACTCGATCTCCGATCATTATATGTCCATGAACAACTGCCTGTCTTGCTTGATAAGGAGTTGTGAATCCGAATTTCTTAAACACTAGAGTTTGGAATCGCCTTGTTAGCAAATCTGTCACTTCAAGATTTAAAACATCATCTAAGGTTGAATCCCCACTAACTAATCCTATCTTTACTAATGATTTCATTAAAATTGGTTCTTTTTCTTCGCGTACATCTTGTTGTAAAGCTAGTAATGATCTTGCTTGATGTCGTACACTAGATAATCTTGTGTGAGCTTTCCATAATTCTTTTTTTGTCCTTAAACCAAAAGTACCTAAAGTTTTTAATTCTTCCATCTTCAAATCATAATTTAATGGTCTTTTGGGTTTTCTCCAAGCTTTTCGTGGATATTTAGGATCTCCCATTTACTTCACCTATTCTTTTTTCTCCGCTGTTTCTTTCTTTTCTGGTGCATCTACTACTGCTGCTGCTTCTCCGGTTGGTGATGCTACGCCTTGTGGAGCAGATGATTTTGCTGGAGCAGCCTTTCCTCCTTTGGCAACACCGACGGCTCCACCTTTTCTACCTGTACATCTAGTTCTTTGCCCTCTCACCTTTAATCCATACATATGCCGATACCCTCTCCAACTACTGGTAATTCTCTCTCTCTCAATATCATTTCTTAAAGTAAAGTCAATATCTGAAGTTAAAATATGAATATCCTTTCCAGTTTCAACGTCCTTTCTTCTATTTAGGAACCATGGAGGAAAGTTTGAAGAATTTGGATCAGTGACTAATTTTTCAATTGCTTGAACCTCTGATTCACTCAAATATCCTACATTGGAATTTGGATTAATTTTTAATGAGTCTAAAATGGCTGTAGCAAAATTATATCCTATCCCCTTAATCTGAGTTAATCCTATGATTATCTTCTTTTCTCCGGGAATATCGTTTCCTACTATCCTTACAATGTGATTATATTCTTGACTACTCAAGTATTCAAAAATTCTAGATTCCCCCGATAAAAACTATGCTAGGCGTCAATTTGAAATACCTGCAAGAAATAAATCAGTATTTTTGATTTTTCTTCAATCTTATTATTTGAAAATTAGACCTCACCTAAAATCTGAATCTTTGGTCCAATTTGTACCCTGAATATTCCATTGGTTACATTTGCAACATTTCTTAATTCCACTTCTAGCATCCACCTCAATACAGAAACAATGAATTCCTTTACCTGAGGGATCTTTTGAACATAATTTCTGCATATTAATCACGAACCAATTTTCTTAATATGTTGTTTGGAAAATTCCTTGAAATTTTTGAATCTTAATTTCCATGGATATTTTTGTCTTAGAAAAGTTATTAGTTTACAATAGATCCCAAAATACTGTGAATGATTCCTATAATCGAGAAAAGGTGGTAGAACATATGCTAGATCCAATCACTTCTACAATAATTGCAGAGCTAGAAGATGGAGAAAAAAATTCTTTATATTTAGCAGAAAAATCATTCGTTTCTGAAAACGAAGTTTGTACAAGATTATCTTATTTGGTTACTCATGGATTTATCATTGAAAAGCAACATGGCGAAAATTTTATTTTTTCAGCAAATCTTGACAAATTATCTCAGATTATAGAAAACAGTGAAAATTTTGGCGCGGCAATTGAAGGATTAGAAAAAATGGACAGCTTTCTCAATTAGATGCTCTCTTTCTACTGATTACCAGATAAACAGCTACGATGACCATTCCAATCAAACCAATAATCAATATGTATAATGATACAAAACCTAATGATCTTTTTCCAGAATCTGGTTCGGGCCCAATCACTCCAAAGATCTTTACTTTTTCTCCGCTGTTTTCAATTAATAATTTATAGGTACCTGATGTAGATACATCGAACAGTCCCTCGTATACTTCTTCATTAATGGATTGAGATTCTACGACCCTATCAACAGGATCTAAAATGCTTACACCAACTAAAGAATTTTCAAAATCTATTATCTGAACAGCATAGATTCCTTTTTTGGTTTCTGTGTGGTCTAACTCGACTTCAATCATCAAATCTTTTCCAGTGTCAATATCTCCATCTCCCTTAACTAGGTCTTCAAAAATTACATAATTTCCGTAAAATGAAAGAATAATTCCTACTCCTATGAGCCCCCCAACAATTGCTAATAAAATACCTGATTTTTTCACTCTTTTCAAACTTGTATTCTTTAGTTTAAACTTAGTTTTTTATTGACTTTTCAAAATTAATTTGATTTAATAAATTTAGATTTAGGTAACAAATTTAGCCTAAGCTAAATTATAAATATTCTATCTCTACTTTGATAAATGCGTTTGAAGGTTAGTCGATCATTCATTATGATTTTTATTTTACTTGTAATATTTGGAATTTCAGCTGCTTTTGTTTTTCCAATAATTTCTGAAGCTCAATCAGAACCAAAAATATTTGTGACTCATAATGGCGGAATCATAAAAACAACAGGCGAGATAATAGATCCAATCTACGTTGAATCAACTATGGAGTTTGATCCAATGAAGTATCTGAGGGAATTCAACTATGGACAGGTTTCAAAGTTAGGTAATGGCACAACCCTAAGAGAGTTTACAATAATCGCAGAAGATGATAAGATCATGGAAGTATCTCCCGGTGTTTTCTATAATGTTTGGACTTTCAATGGAACTGTTCCAGGTCCTACAATTCGAGCCACAGAAGGTGATCTTGTAAGAATTAATTTTATTAATAATGGGTCCAAGGCGCACACAATGCATTTTCATGGAATCCATCCAGCTGAAATGGATGGAGTTTTTGAAATTGTGGGATCAGGTGGTGGGAGATTCACCTACGAATTTGAAGCCGGACCTGTAGGTGTTCATCCATATCATTGTCATGTAATGCCATTAGAGGAACACATTGCTCATGGTCTTTATGGTGTTTTTATTGTTGATCCCAAAGAAGAACGACCACCAGCTGATGAAATGGTCATGGTTCTAAATGGTTTGGATACAGATTTTGATACTGAAAATAATTTCTACGCTGCAAATACCATTCCATTTTACTACCAACATCACCCAATTCAAATTAACACCAATGAATTAATTCGAGTTTATGTTGTCAACATGGTTGAATTTGATCCTATTAACAATCTTCACCTACATGGAAATCTGTACAAGTATTATCCTACAGGAACTGATATCGTACCATCTTTTTACACTGACATGATTACTCTATCTCAAACTGAGCGTGGGATAATGGAGTTTGAGTATGAGTATCCGGGAAAATACTTGTTCCATGCTCACAAAGTTGAGTTCTCTGAAAAAGGTTGGGTCGGAATATTCATAGTAAATGATAACCAAGAACAAAAAGAGACTGAGGGGTATGGAACTTAGCAACAAATCTTCAAAAGGTAAACTCATAGCAAGTGGAGTAATTCCTTTTGTTTTTCTAATAATTCTGATGGTATACATTTTTGGGCCTGGTGCTGACTTGTTGGATTTGGGTGTTCCATTACCTGAAATAACTATGGAAAAAGTTGATTTTGTAGATTCTGAAATTCAAGTTGTTGTTAGAAACACTGGCCCCATATCAGTCGAAGTTGCAATGGCAGACATTAATGATAGAATACAACCTGCAGCAGTCGAACCTGACAGATATTTACAACGATATGAGACTGCTCTTGTTAGAATTCCTTTCGAATGGAATGAAGCAGAACCATACGTCATTGGAATTACAATTGAAGATGGAACAAGATTTGAAAAAGAAATTGAAGCCGCAGCACCTGCGATAAAACCAAGTCTTGAACTAATAGGATTTTTTGGAATAATTGGAACATATGTTGGAATTATTCCCGTAATGATCGGTTTGTTGTGGCTTCCATTCATCAAACGAATTAGCAAACAAAAATATCATTTTTTTTTAGCACTGACTGCCGGACTCTTGTTATTTTTGGGTATAGATTCTGTTGAAGAAGCATTAGAAGTTTCAGATGAAAGTCTTGCTGATAGTTTTAACGGTGCTTTACTTGTGGCCACAGTTTTAGTATTTTCATTTCTTGGTTTGTATTATACTGGTGAAAAATTGGTAAAGAGGGCAGAGTCCTCAAAAATTACAAAACCTGTTGCAATTGCATTGATGATTTCAATTGGAATAGGATTGCATAATTTTGGTGAGGGGCTCGCAATAGGTGCTGCAGTAGGTCTTGGATCCATTGCATTTAGCACCTTTTTGATTGTGGGTTTTGCTTTACACAACACTACTGAAGGAATTGCAATAGCTGCACCAATGTCTAGAGGAAAAACAATGATTGGAAAACTTGCCGCAATGGGACTTATTGCAGGTTCTCCTGCAATATTTGGTGCATGGGTAGGGGGTTTTGTTTATTCACCATTTACGTCCGTGATTTTTCTATCAATCGGAGCAGGAGCAATTTTCCAAGTAATTGTGATTATTCTAAAATGGATTAGAGAA
>Ga0224508_10002658_pt1 | contig 15064 bp, 10 predicted proteins | sample SF_Jan12_sed_USG_4_FD_170157 | JGI IMG/M metagenome (GOLD analysis project Ga0224508, IMG submission 170157) | Sediment microbial communities from San Francisco Bay, California, United States - SF_Jan12_sed_USGS_21 | ecosystem: Environmental > Aquatic > Marine > Sediment | place: USA... | reverse complement strand
TACATTGCAGGTGGTGATCACACCGTTGTACTGCCAGATCGTTGCGCTTGCAGGCCCGGCGATAAACGCTGCGCCTAAAACGGCTAACGTGATAATTCGTTTGGACATGATGCCCCCTCTGTCTATTTCTAATTTGTCGTACGGCAACCGGTGCATATTATTCCGATTGACAACCTGTTCATTTTAATCCCGCTGATTAAACGGTTCAAAACCCTCTCGTTGCCAGGCCCTTAGTTGCAGCCAGTGGCGCTCGGTCCCGGCAAGGAAAGGAAAAACTCCTTCATGATTCCCAAATCGAGGAAACCGACGGATCCATCGCCGTCCAGATCGGCATCAGGGTCGCCGGTCAAGAATACTGCTTTGATGGCATTGACGTCGAAGAAATCGACATCGCAGTCATTATCGAGATCCGGGTCGCAAAGATTGCCGATGTCGTCAGCATTGGTATCGCGCTGGTCGGGGTTTGCCACCAGCGTACAGTTGTCGCTGAAATCAGTAATACCGTCGGCGTCGGTATCGGCCACGCCAGGGAACACTTCGACCGGTAGTAGAAACAGCGGCACACCAGAATTGAGGTCGAAAAACCCGATGTCAAATGCGTGTACCAGACCGTCACCGGTCAGCCTGATATCGAACACGCTGGTGTCGCCACCGCACTGGTTGACGAGCGGACCGGTCAGGTTGATGAAGACACCACCGTCGTCGAAAACGCCCAGGCCGACGTCAATGGGTACGAAACAAAATGGATGCACCGTCATCGATACCTGCAAGTCGATGAGGCTGCCGGCACCGAGCATCTCGACACGAATCGAGCCCGGATCGAAGGTCGCAAAGGAATCTGCCACCGGTGGGCCCAGCGTGACGACCGGGGCAGGTCCTGAATAAAGCACGACGGGTATCGCAACCAGGGGTACGCCCGTCTCCAGATCGAGAAACTCGATATCGAAAGCGTGCACGAGACCGTCACCGGTCAGCCTGATATTGAACACGCTCGTGTCGCCACCGCACTCATTGAGCACAGCACCCGTCTGTTCCGTGAAGGTACCGCCGTCGCCGGTTGTGTCCAGGCCAACTTCGATGGGTCTGAAACAAAACGGATGGACTGTTAGCGACAGCTGCAAGTCGACGAAATCGCCGGCACCGAGCATCTCGACCCGGATTGAACCCGGATCGACCGTCAGGAACGAATCCACAACAGGGGGACCCAGCGTGACAATCGGCGCTGCAACAACGGGTGGCCCCAGTGAAACGAGCGATACCAGTATGAGCAACCAACTTTTCATATCCTTTCTCCGCTACGTCCCCGGCTTCGACCGGGTCTGCCTTTGGTCACTTCAAAGTCTAGTTGATTTCGAACGGCACACGACATGACAACCGACAAATGGTTGCGGCATCGCAGCATGAGAACCGGAAAGTGTCGGGCCGGAGTTGCGCTCCGTGATCAGCGTGTCTGGGCCGGCTCCCAGGTCTGGTAGCGCTTGCCGCGCCATGCATCAATCACGCCGAGCATCGTCGCCACGAGTGCTCGCAGCAGCTCGCCGATCCTCGCGCCGGGCCCCCTCCGCTGGGCGAGAACGGCAGCGATGGCGACCGTGCCCAGTATTGTGAACCCCAGCGTCCAAAGCCAACCAAAGCTTGCGCCGATCCAGGCCAGCCCGAACAGCGCGGACAGCGCCGCGGATGCCGCACCGTACCAGCGGATGACACGATGGCTGCCATATTTGTACAGATCCAGCATCGACATTCGCGCCAGCCGCGGCACCAGGTGGCGGTGGCTCGAATAGGCGCCGCAGGCGATTCGGCGCTTCCGCCGGAACTCGTCGCCGCTGTCCGCGGCGCCGCGCTCGTAGGCGAAGACGTCGGGAGCGCTGACCAGTCTCAGCCCGGCGAAGACAATCGACATCGAGGCGATGAAGTCATCGACCAGATGCGCGGGCACCTCGGGGTAATAGGCACGGCGCGTGGCGAACAGCGCGCCATCGGCGCCCATCGTCGATCCGGAACGCGATTCCCAGCGCTTGATCCTCTCTTCGAGCTGCCAATAGATGGAATTCACGCCGGACGTCGCGCTTTCGTCCGGATTGACGTAGACCAGTTGTCCGCAGACGCCGCCAACCTGCGGATCCGAGAAATACTCGAGCAGCCGCAACACCGAAGGCGGATCCACAATCACGTTGGCGTCGGTGAAGATGATGATGTCGGTGGTAGTCGCGGCCACGAGGTGCCGCATGCCAAGCGCCTTGCCGGTGCGCTGCTCGGCGGCGCGGACATCGATCAGGTCGCCGTGCTGGCGCAGGATCGCGAGTGTGTCGTCGGTGCTGAGATCGACATAGGCCTTGAACTGGATATCGGGCACGATCTCCTTGATCAGCCGCAGGTTCGCGATCTTCTCCGACATCGTGGCGGCTTCATTGTAGGCGCAGAAGACGAGCGTGGCGCTCGGCGGCACAGCATCCGGCTGGAGCACCGGACGACGCACCCGAAATACCAATAGCGACAATGGGTAGGTGACATAGGGATGGATGAACAGGAGGCCAAATGCGATCGCCAGGATCAGAAGCATCGTATTTCCGTTTCAGGACGTTGGCGGCATCGGTCATGGCGCCCCGCCGGTGAGGATGCCAACGCGGCACAGTTGCACATTGGATCGACCGGCGGGTTCAGCGATAGACGGTGGAGATTCGCGCCACTTTGCAGTATTGCAGCACAAAACTGACACAGCCGGAAGATCCGATGGCCATGAGATCGGAGGGGACCGGGGCTAGTGGGCGTTGCCGCTACGCGCAAAGGTCATTAAGAGAATTTGAAAATCGAGAAAGGCATTCCACCGCTCGATGTAATCGAGATCGAAGCGCACGCGCTCCCCAATATCGGTGTCGCCGTAAAATCCATTCACCTGCGCCCAGCCGGTGATGCCCGGCTTGATGTTGTGGCGCGCGTTGTAGTGCGGAATCTCTTCCTTGAATGTCTCGATAAACTCGGGCCGCTCGGGACGCGGCCCCACAAGACTCATCTCTCCCCGGAGCACATTCCAGAACTGCGGAATCTCGTCGATGTTCCAGGTGCGCATGAATCTTCCGATGCGAAGAACGCGGGGATCGCCTTTCACCGTCCACCCGGCTTTCCCGTCGCTCTCGGCGTCCATCCTCATGCTTCGCAACTTGATAATTTCGAAGAGCCTTCCGTTCCGGCCGACGCGGCGCTGCTTATAGAAGATCGGCCCGGGCGACTCGAGGTAGATGAGCGTCCCGAACATCGCGATCAGCGGCACCGAGACAACCAAGCCTACGAGTCCGCCTACGATGTCGATCACGCGCTTGAGGTGGTTGTTGAAAAGCGAGTCCAGCGGGAGCTTCGAGATGCCGAGGACCGGGATCCCGCTCACGGTCTCGAGATGCAGCCCGGAAAGCAGGATCCGGAAACAGGTCGGCACGAGCCTGAACTCGATCATTTCCTTTTCACAGAAATTCGAGAGCTCCACGAGTTCACTCCGGCCCAGGTCGAGATCGGCGACGAGAACGGTATCCACATCGCTGTATTTCAAGACGCGCCGCACCGCGTCGAAATCGCGATGAACGCGCACCGTCGACGGCGGCTCCGCTTCGAACGCGCCATTCGGCGGCGCAATTACACCTTCGATCGCGATCGAGTCGCCACGGCCTCGGATGTACTGCTTGATGGCCGCGGCGCAATCGTCGTTCCAACCGATGAAAACGACTCGCCGCCGGAGGAGACCGGCGGACGCCTCGCGGCGAAGGACCTGGTGCAGAACCCACCGCCATGTCAGCAGAAAGCTCAAAGCGATCGCGAAACTCAGCAAGACGGAGAGATAGCTGATTGGCGGATCGAAAGCCAGTATCAGTGAAACGGCGAGATATCCGGCGAACCATGCGATGCAGGATTTACCGATGATCCGCGCCGTCTGACGGTGGGACAGCAGGTTCTTCGCGTCGTACAGGCGGAAGTTCGCAAGGACGATCAGCAGCGTGATCACCCCGGCCGCGATGTGACCGGCGTAGAGACCGATGTCGACGCTCTCGCCCACGACGCCGAAGGAACGTATCGGCGTCTCGAAGCGAATCCAGTATGCGAGGAACATCGCAAGGCATAACAGTGCCAGGTCCACCGCGAAGCTCGCCACGATGAGCTGGTGCCGGAGGGCCTCCCGATGCGGCCTGTTTTGGACAGTCTGAATCGTCTGCGGAGCGGCTGCTGTGCCAGCGATATTCACTCGCCACGCGTTGGTTGCATTGCTAACTGCTGTGCGACCCTCCACCGTTGTACTTGCTGCGTTTACCATGGCCACGATTAATCTCCCCAACCCTCACGCAAGAATTAACCCACGCAAGAAACTACACTTGTTCTAAATTTATCTTGATCTGAGCTTGTCTTGTTCTGACTTTGTCTTGTTCTGAAGTCTTGATTCTAAATTTATGATAGCGCTAAGGCATCTGCCACAAAAAATTCTAAACTATTGTTAACCTTCGTTGCAAAATGTTGAACTGCCAAGACGCAGGTCGATTAACCCTGGGAACGTCCCGCTATTGCCAGATTCCCGGAAGATCCAGGATTCACGCAGTAGCGGATGGTTCGGGCAACTCGCTGTTTGTCCTTCAACAAACGGTCGCTGCCCCGGCAAAAAGTCAGAACTGATCATCCAAATCATAACCGAAGTTAATCCCGAACCCACGGAATATGAGCAGCTGCCGTATATACTGATCAACAAATAGATCTGCGTTGGCAATACGGCTACGCGGTACGTATACGACATCGGCCGCCAGCAGTCTCTCCGCATGCATATCTTCTCCTGCCAGCGACTCACCGACGTTTACCTTGATTCCGTGTGGCTGGCTATCTGGACCTTTGCGGATAAGAAGAATCTCTCTTATATCAGCTCTATCGGTAAAACCACCAGCTATAATGGCAGCTTCAATTATCGTCATTGGAGACGTATATTCTACGATTCCAGGCCTTTCGACTTCGCCGCCAACATAAATTTTTTGCCCGCCGAATGATTGGACTATCACGTCTATGTCGGGTTCAACTAATTGCTCTGAATATTGTTCCGTCAAATTAGCGTCTAATTCCTCAGGAGTCATTCCGGTTACCTGGGTGACCGAGATATAAGGTAAAGAAATTCGGCCGTCCGGACGTACGGTGACAACTTCATTCAGTTCAGGGGTCCTGAAAAACCGAATATCGAGCTCATCTCCAGGCTGGATCCGGTATTCAGGAGAACTCGCCACCGGGAACGATTCATCAACAAAGCGAAGCGACGGCAGACTGGAAGATGTGCTGCAAGCAACAATTTGCGCTGTTGCCAACGCCAATAACAATAATTTTTTATGCATCGGTATTTTGAGTAATCAACTGGCTGTCAAAACGTGGCACATAATTACCACGAATAGATTATCACCGGCGACCTGTGACACAAGCCCCGTCCCATGGGGCGTTCTGTTGCCCCATCAGTGATTTAACATAATGTATGTTTGACCGAGCTTTCGCAACAGCCTGCTGAGACGGAGTCATGGAACCCGAACTGAAGTGGGCCCGGTTTAACGAACACCAGAATGGAATTGCGATTTTCTGCCACCGAAGTAAGACGAAAACGATAATGGCGGTTACAGTCATCCGGACGACGGGACGTGTTCGGCGTCAAGCTCCTGACGGAGCCGGAGGGCCAGTTTCTCCGCGTTGTGGCGCAGGTCGTACTCCTGGATCACCTTCGCGCGCGCGGCCGACCCCAATTCACGGCGAATGCCGGCCTTCTCGGAAAGCATTTGCAGAGCATCGAAAAGCGCTGGCGCGTCGCGTGGTGCCACCAGCAACCCATTTCGACCGTGCTCTACCAGCTCGGGTATGCCGGAGATGGACGTCGCGATCACCGGAAGCTCCATCGCCATCGCCTCCATCAGCGCGACCGGAATGCCTTCCTGCTGGCCTCGGGGATCGACGATGCTCGGGAGCACCATGACGTCCGCTCCCGCGAGTGCTTCCAGCACCTGATTCTGTGGCCGCGCGCCAGCAAGCTCAATCCGGTGCTGGAGTCCGAGCTCCACGATGTGTGCCTCGATTTTCGCACGCAGCACGCCCTCGCCGATCAGGAGACAACGAAACTCGACACCCCGGGCCTCCAATAGCGCGCAGGCTTCCAACAGGTACCGGTGCCCCTTTCGCTCTTCGAGCTGGGCCACACAGACAATTGTGAAGATCGAATCCCGGCGCGCGGACGGCCGACGCCGAAAGAGCTCCGAATCGACGCCGCAGCGGATTACTATTGTTTTGTCAGCGGCCTCCTTCCCATACAGCTCAGTGAGTAATCGCAGGTTGTAGTCAGAGATCGTGATCACGAAGCCGGCCTGTCTGATCTTCTCCGCGAGCATCGTTCGATCGACGTGGATATCATGGGCGTGGGCGGTAAAGCTGTAAGGCAAGCCGGTAAGTCTGCGGATCACATAAGCCGCCAGCGTCGGATGGGTGGCCCAGTGCGCGTGGACGTGGTTGACGCCCAGCTCCTGCATCCGGCGCGCGAAAGCGGCAGCCAGGGGTACGACGACAAGCGCGCGCAAGAAAAACCGCGGCGATGGGAGGTTATCCCACAGCACCCGGATCCAGGCGCCAACATAAGCCCAGGGCCGTCGATACAGCCAGTAGACCTGCGCTGCTCCTACCTCGGCCGACAGGAATGGTGTGAAGCGAACTCGTTCGAGCAGGGACTCGACCCCCGGGTGTCGAACCTCCTCATTCTGGCGCAGGAGCGGGAAGATCTCGATCTGCAAGCCAAGCCGCTGAAGCTCGAGAATCTCGTACAGGATGAACGTTTCAGAGACCTTTGGAAACCGCGACATCAGGTACGCGACTCTGTGCCGGCTGGGCTGGCTATTCATGGGTTCTGACTGACAAGGGCAGATCAGATTTCTGCGTCCACGTAGGCATAGTCCATAAGATCAAAAATCGGGCATTGCATCAAGACTGCCCTCAAAGAAGATCGATAGCTGGACGCTATCAATGCCTTGCTATTTTTCGCCACTATCCGGCGTAGTTTCGAAGTTGGTGCACAAGCCGGGAATCAGTCAGGTGGCTCTATGCTGCGCGACTACGTCTGCGTAAACGGCAAGCAGCCGATCACACCACACTTCGACGCTGTACTCGCGTCTGATGCGCGCCCTCGCTCTCTGGCCCAAATTCTGTCGCAGGCCGGCGTCGCCCAGCAAACGTCCCAGTTCGGCGGCCAAACTTCCCGGATCGTCAGGTGGCACGGTCAATCCGGTGTTCTCTGTCAGGACTCGGGGAATATCTCCGACCCTGGTGGCGACCACGGGTAACCGCGCCGCCATCGCCTCGAGAACCGCCAGCGGCAGTCCTTCCCAGCGTGACGAACTGACAAAGATGTCGGCGGCTCCGAGCAGTTGTTCCGGATCCGCGCGAGGTCCCAACAATCGCGCGCATTCACCCAGATCCAGCGATGCCGCGAGCGCCGTTAGTGCCTCGTGGTCGGGGCCGCTTCCGGCGATGAGGAGACAGGCGTCCGGATGCGACCGGTGCACTGTTGCGAAAGCGCGCAGGAGAATGTCGTAGCCCTTCTGTCGCGTGAGCCGTCCGAGCGTAAGAATGATGGGACGGTCAGGGTCGCCCACAAGCTCCACACGCTGCAGCATCCGCTCGTCCTCCGCGAGCGGGGCGATCACAGGCACCGCGTTAGGGATTACATCGAGACGATCACGTCGCAGTTTCCTGGCGTGAGATTCGGCCACAATGTTCCCCACCGCAACGGTGCGGCTTGTCCAGCGGCGGAGCACCAGGTATTCGAGCCACTGCTTAACGGACGCATTTTTCCCTTGAAACGGCGCGGTGTCATGAAGGCTGCCGACGACGGGTGTGGCTGACAGGTATCCGGCAATCCCCCCGAGGATATTCGACGACAGGAGATGGGTATGGATGACGTCGAAGCGCTCCGTCCTCAGGAATTGCAACAGGTCACGATACCTTCTGATATCGAGCAGCCCCGTACCTTCGAGCAACTGTGCCGGGGTCCCCTGCGACCGCAGCTCAGATTCAATCGGTGAAGCTGTGCTGTCGTTCAAGGTCAGGGTGGCAACGTCGTGGCCACGCACTGTGGCCGCCCGCGAGAAACTGAGCAGCAGCTTCTGGGCGCCGCCGATAGCCAAGTCGTCGATAAGTTGAAGGATCTTCATTGGTCTTACTCGGCCACAGGTGAGATGCGGTCGACGCGGCGCTGGATGCCTGAACACCGCTGGCGCTTCGACGGTTGGACTATGCCATTTCTTCTCGTCGAGGCAACGTGTTCCTGATCATTCCGGGAACTGCGAGCACGAGGCCTACCAGCATCCAGAGATATCTGGGATAAGCGTCGTGCAGAAGTATCGCAGCTAGAAGGTACGCGAGAAAGCCCACCGCTAATCCCGCTATCATATCAGCGTGAGAAGAAAATCCGGCCTGTTTCATTGCCCGCCATCCGTGAAGAGATACCCTGCCGAGATAAAACAGCAGCAAGCCCAGAGAAAGCAGCCCGATCACGCCTCTTTCTGCGGCAATTTCCAGATACAGGCTATGTGCTGAAAGGTCGCTGCCAACACGATTCAGATCGTGCACCATCGCGTACTTTTGGTAGTGAGTCTCGTAATTATTGTATCCGACGCCTAAAAGCGGATGATCAAGAAACATTTTCCACGCGACTGTCATTAGATTCACACGCATTCTGGTCGAACTATCCGCTCTTTGCGACTCTTCAACATTGAGCCCTACCACAGGGGCTGCAGAAGTGACTCGATCAACGTACCCGGCAGGCAACAAAGGCAGGGCCACTACCGCTAGCAGGGCTCCGATAATCAGCAACTTCCGATGCGCTCTGAGCTTAAAAAGAGCGATAGACGCTATCATAACCAGCACAACAAGCCCGCCTCTTGAATACGTCAACATAATTGTGGCAATGCTGAGCAGCAAAGTGCATCCGGCCGTCAATTTCAATAGCCACATTTTTTCCGAGAGCATTCTCTCAAATGCAATCGGCACAGCGATTAACATTACTTGAGCGAAAACATTTGGGTCCCCAATACTCCCCTTCATTCGAAAATTCAGTTGACCCTGGTGCCAATAGAGAGCCGTTGCCTGAGCAAAGCCACCGAAGTCATTTGCGAGGTCTCTAGTCAGGTATTTGAAAACGCTAAGCGTACCGAGGATAAGTGCGCCGGCAATTATGCTCCATAAAACAACCCGGAAGTGGGACGGGGTACTGACAAGTAGCGCCAGTATAAGAGCAATCGTCAGGTTTTTTGAGTAGTTCAGAAAACCGGCGGAAAGAAGCTGATCATCGGCAGCATAAAAGAACGACAGTAACAACAGCACCGAATAAATTGCCAGTACGAGTAGCCCTGTGGCCGGCAGCCACGGCCGGCGTCCGTGCCGCAACCACTGGAAACCCAACAGCAGCACCATTAACGGGATATAGATTTTCGCAATAGACGGAAAGCCGTGATACTTGATCAGAATGTCTGAAAGATTTATGTACGTCATGAAGACCAGAGCCGCGACACCGAACTCCGTACGCAGATAAAATAAGTAGAGTGCTCCCAGGGTTCCCAAAAGCATTAAGGGAAAAACAGTTCCTGCAGCAATCAGTCCGGCTACTGAGCCGGCTACAATGGCGAGCAGAATAGTCGGCAACTCACGGGATTTGAAATACTTAGCCATTCACTTTGTCCGGACTGTTTTCCGTACATTGCTTAGTCTACCGTAATTGGCATATGGAGACCGTGCCTTCAATAATGATCTGATCAGCCACCGCTTTTGATCTGACATACCAATGATTTACACTTGCTTGAAGTGCCCACAATTTCGGCGAAAGAGCAATTCGATTTTCGAAGAATATTATCAGCCCCGCCTAATTGCTGTTCTTCTTTAAATAAAATTCCCAAGGATTAAAGTGGCATCAATCACCAACAAAACATTAGTTGACACTTTACTTTACTGGAATTCATTTTCTGAAGATGAAGAGGTGATTCCTGACAATCACTACTTCCATACTTTTCTTGCATATGCTGCATTTAAATTAGATCTGAAAAACCTCGGCAGTAGTTCTATCTCCTCCTTTTTACAAATTACTGATAAGGGGCATTCAGAATTCAATAAATACGCGCTACTGTTGATATATGAAGAGTTTAAAGACGACCTTGATGAATCTCAAATTGAGCGGATTGAATCAATAATATTTGACGACAACTATTCCGTAAGCCAGGAAACAAGTACAGGAAACAACTGGCTGTTCTTGAGAACGATAATTCATCTAAAAATATTTCTTATCTCGCAATCAAGCAGCGAATTCAAACAATTTGAAAAATACCTGGCAGATATCCTGGACTTTTATGATGATAAGGGGCTTTTTTTTGATTTCCCCCCGCTCAGGCATAAAGATGATATTAAGAGCAGGGCTTTCCCTTTTACCTATTCATTCAAGATGCTTGCAATCCTGATTGAAATTTATGGGATTCTCGACAGTAACCGTATTAAGAGCACTCATTTTGAAAAGCTAAAATCAATTATCTGTGAAGCAATCCCGATACATATTTCTTTAGTCGCCCCTGATGGTGATGCTCTTTACTTTGGTCGATCAGATAATACCCTGTTTGGCTATGGAAACATCCTCTACGTCCTCAACTCAGTAAATAGCAAACATATGTTCGACGATGTGATTCAAGCCGTTGAGAAATTTATTATTAATTCGTTTGGTAACAAGCTGAATAGACTAACCGAGACGCCATATTCCGGATTTCGTGACCCGTATATTTATAATAGTGTTTATAGCGTATTTTTCATTGCAAAGTACTTACAGGAAGTGCCGAAGTTAGAATGCCTGCCTTCCCCGCTGCCGGCCCACAATTTGCCAGTAAGTCTTAATAGTGCGGGATTGACGGTCAGGAGTAGAGAGTTTTTCATTTTTATTTCTGGTGCTGGTTGTAACATCGAAAAGAAAGGGACGGACTTTTCGGGTTTTAGGTACACAGGTCTGACCCCGTTCAAGCTATGGCGCAGAGACGATTCTAATTCAGTACCATATCTTTTTAATACGCAAAGAGAACGCATTAAAGATAAGTACTCCAACCTCCTTTTTGTCCCTACAATGAGCTTTCTTGGAATCTCTGCTTTTGTTGTCGAATTTGATGAATATAGTCACGAAACCAGTACAGATAAAGTAACTCTCACGGGTTACGCAAAGTTCAATTTTGCTCTTTCAAATTCTCTCTTGCGCAAAACATTTAATGCACTGTGTAAAAGAGTCGCTTTAGTTCGCTTACTTTGGGGCAAAGTCACTTTCATTAAAGTGATTTGTACCAGAATGTTTCAGCTACGACGTGAAATCAGAATTGATCGGATAACGGGATCGATACAGATTACAGATTTTGGCAATATTGGGAAAAGCGAATACACTTTACCTTTGGAATGGGAGTTTCAAGGTCAGCGCATCAAGTCAATTACATGCAATATCGACTATAAGACAATAATGTGTCGATCGGGTTGTATTAATCTTTTTTTTGATCCATCAGGTAACCCGAATTAACGGGGGCTTAGTGGGTCACCAGGTTTCGAGATGTCATCGTCCGATGCAGCTCGCGATGCAGAGCCCAATACTCGTCGCCGTAGCCGGTATAATTTCGGTACCATTGCCTGAATAGGTCCATTCCCTCCGCGAAGCCTGTCTCCGGTTGATAATTCAATTGCTTTTCGGCCTTGTCGGTCAAATGACGTACGTTTTGCAATTGTTGTTCGATAAAACACGTATTGGCTGTGCGCCAGGGATTGTCATTGCTTTTCGCCATGCTGATTCCGCTGCCTTTAAGAGAGTCCAGAATGCGGCCGGGAAGGAGTTGTTGACCCGATTTAAGGGTTCTGTGAATGAACCGGATTCCGGGGTTCTTTTTCATCTGCGCCTTGATCTCGGGATTGGCAATAATCGACTGAACAATTTTTTTCAGGCTGACTGATGTCTCGCGTTTTGCACATAACCCGCGGGCAAGCTCTTCAGGAATCGAGCGGGGCGGGTCTGCACCATCGGCCAACGGCATCAACTCCCTTACCAGGTCTGCCCATTTTGTTGGTTCAGCGTCAGTAATAAATGTCCTCTTTCCGTCAACTGATTGGGCGCAAAGCGCCAATTCGATTGCTGCTGCAAGATTCGTCACATGTACGAGGTTGATCGGACGATTTCCCTCGTCGATGAGCGCCAATGTGCCATTGCGCAGGTGTTGAATGATTTCAGTAAGATAGTCAGAACGGCAACCGATGATGGCGGGTGGGCACAGATTTGCGCAAGACAGACCTTTTGATACGTATTTTTCCAGGATCCTGTCTTGCTTTAATTTGTCCGTGCCGTAGCTGGTACGTGGTGATTTTAGTGGTGCATCTTCGTGTGCGCATTCCGCGCCTGGTTCAATACCGTAGACTGCCACGCAGCTGAGATTCACTACGCGATCGACCTTTTGGTGGAGGCACACATCCAGGAGGTTGCGAATGAGTTTTGTTGGTTGCGGTAGAGCACAGTTGATCACATGTGTGTAACCGTCAATGGCCTGGGCCAACTGCGTGGGATCAGCCATGTCTGCTTGCATTAATGGCAGACCTTGTCTTATCAAACCCCAGGCGTTACCCGGTGAGTGAATCACGGGCCGAATTTCATATTCGGGTTTTTTGAGCAGGCGTTCAATGACAGTCAATCCCACCAAACTCGAAGCACCAAAAACTGCGACTCTGATCATTTTGCATCGCCTGCCGTTGATGCGAACGGATTCATTTCACGGGCCATGCGATTCGCATAACACTGCTGGAAAAAGCGATCCGACTCAAGGCCTTCGCTGCCGCCAACTCTGGGGTTTCTCCCCTGTTGGCAGGCCTCAACAAAATCGTTCATTTGCAATTCGTATTCGTCGCCCTGAGGCATTTCGCCATCTTTGATCGTCAGCTGAATACGGCAGCCGTCATCGTATGACTCTCCGATTGTGATTTGCGCATCTTTGTGATCATGGAGTACAACAATTCCTCGATCGGTTTCCATAACAAAACCAGCCGGCAGTTCGACCGTTTTCGACAAACGTATTCGACCCCGAATCGGTTTCTCTGTTTTTGAGAACTCTACATCTATTAGGGCGTTGGCCTCAGGCCCGCCCTGCGAATCGTCCTGATACTCGATGCTCGATGGGTAGCCAAACCAATAAAGCATCCGATTGATGAAATGACTTCCCGAAACGACCAGCACTCCACCACCGGAACTCTTTCTATCCATGATGTATCCGCTAACGGGAGACCAGCCGCCATCGGTACCAAATGTGTATGAAAAACGATGTATGGTTCCAAAATATCCGTCACTGAGGAGTTTTTTCATGAGAGTGACGGTTTGGCGAAATCGCATATGGTAGCCTACGGCGACGACGGCATTTGACCGTTCTGCAGCAAGCAGAATTGCCTGCCCTTGTTCTACGCCCACCGCCATTGGCTTTTCGATCAGGGTGTGCACTCCGCGAGATAAGCAAGCGACAGCTATTTGGTGGTGTGAAGCGTTGGGAGTGGCGATTACAGCGGCGTCCAGTCCTTCGATTACGTCTTCAATCTGAGTCGCGATCGGGATGTTTACTCCAAGGTCACGGCATACTTCCAGACTCCTCTGCTCACAGGAATCAACCAGGGCACAGCACTCGACTTCCGGGTGTCCAAGGGCTGCAGGCAGATGAGATTGACGAGTAATCCTGCCCGCTCCGACGATCGCCAGACGTAATTTGGGTTGATCCGCTGTCATCGTCATAAGCTACCGAGGCGAGTGAGTGTGGTCAAGACAATCCGCAAGCGGACCTATTCGGATATAGACCTCACTTCGACTGCAGTTGCGAACAAAGCGTCGGAAGTTAAGTGGCTGACGCAATCTTCTCCCGCCTGCTCTGACGTATAACAGTTATCGCCTGTATCACGTCTTTTCGCAATAACAACGAACCTATTGCAGAGTAAACACCTACGCCACAAATGATTCCAAACGCAAGGCGCCATGCTGGTGCGAGATCTGAAGTCATTGAGTTACACCATTTTACTGCAGCGAACATTACCAAGCCTGAGAATAATGGACGGGCAATGATGGCGAGAATTGTCTTAAATGAGACAGCAAGAACCTTGCTTGCCACGATCAGTCGCACGAATGACATGAAAACCGCTACCAATACATGAGTCCAGGCCACTGCAGCCATCGTCATGAAATGTATGGTGGCAAACCAGAGCGCTGGAACAGTAATTGCAACCTGGATCAAGCTCAATTTTACCATCAGCCCGATGCGACCCTGTGCCTGATAAACACTGCCGGTGTTGAAAGAAGTGGACAGGGATAACGTGTACAGGGAAATCGCGATCACGACCGGTACTGCTTCCTGCCACTTGGCACCGAAAATCGTGAGCACAAAGGAGTCTGCAACCGCAGCCAACCCTAAGCTGGCTGGGACTGCCAGGATGAGAATATAACGAGTAGCAGTGAGCCAGCCATTAGCCAATGCTTCCCTGTTCTCGTTCATGCGTACGAAAATAGGGAATACTACTACTGAAACAGTTGTAATGAACTGATCAATAATAACGTAAGGAACTCTGAATCCAATAAGGTAGGTGCCAAGTGCCACAGCACCCAGGTACCGCCCAATCAAGAGATAATCGATATTGGAAATAATAATGCCAATGACGGACAAGCTTGTCATACCACCACCGTAAGACAATAGTGGCTTCAAAGATGAAAGATGAATCCGCGGCCACAATGGTGGACGCCAGCGATTTATGTGCCAATAAACCCCTGTTTCGACCACGCTGCTGGCTATCTGGGCAAAAATAAGACTCCATGGACCAAAGCCAAATATCGCGAGAGCTATTGCGACTACGGCCTTGGTTACCGATTTAGACAATTCCGGGATGGCCAGGCCCGCAAACTGCAGCCTGCGATGGAGTATCGCTCGATGCACTGTGCGTAATGCTGAAAAAGGAAATACCACGGCCAGTGCCTGGGTCACCGGCACGGCACGCGGATCGT
>Ga0224508_10002657_pt1 | contig 15080 bp, 12 predicted proteins | sample SF_Jan12_sed_USG_4_FD_170157 | JGI IMG/M metagenome (GOLD analysis project Ga0224508, IMG submission 170157) | Sediment microbial communities from San Francisco Bay, California, United States - SF_Jan12_sed_USGS_21 | ecosystem: Environmental > Aquatic > Marine > Sediment | place: USA... | reverse complement strand
CGGACAGAGCAAGTCCCACCCCGACTGGTTCGCGATGAGGAGCGGAAGACAGCGGTAGGCGAACCGGTCCGGGAGTTCGTCCATCCAGGTTCGACGCTGGTCCGCGACGACGATCTCGAGCGGCTCCTCTACCAGCTCATATGCGGTGAGCTGATGCGATCTTCGGTCCGGCGAGCGCGCCGGCTTCGACTTCTTCTTGGCCACGACTGACCGACTCCTGAGGCGGTTTGGGTCCCCGTTCGGGCTCGGAACCTACACTCGGATCAGTCGTCGTCGTAGTAGTGGAACGTCTTGAATGGGGCGTCCCGCTCGCGGGTGTGTGTGTCATTCCCCGGCCCCCGGGCGTCCTCCCCATTAGAAGCCCGGAACCGTGATCGCGTTCCGGACCCCGGAGCACGCGAGTCAAGCGAGAGAGACGATGAGAATCCGAAGCATGGTGGGGATCGGTCTGCTGTTGGCGATTCCGTTATCGACCGGTGACCGTGGAGGCGATTCGCACGGAACGGGCGTCGAGGTGACGGGCCAGGTCACGGATGCGGAGACGGGCGCCCCTGTTGGAGGGGCACAGGTGTTCATCGCCGGTACGGTGATCGGCACCCTGACGAGCGCGGACGGGCGGTACACGCTCGAGCTCGGGGAGTTCGGGGCGGAGGCGGGATCGGTGGCGGTGACGGTTCGCCTGATCGGCTACGTCGAAGCCACGCGGACGATCACGCTGACGGCCGGAGCGAGCCATACGCTCGACTTCGCTCTCGATGCTGGCGAAGTCAAGCTCGACGACGTCGACGTGGCCGGGGCCGAAGGAGAGGCCTCCAAGCTTCGGTTGCCGTTCACGGTCGAGGAAGCGCCGAACACTCCGGCGGCTCGAACGGTCTCTCCGCTCCTTTCGGGGCGGGTGGCCGGCGACGCCCGACACCGCCGCGAGCGATTCAACACGGAGAGCTATGCACGGATCGATGAGAACGGCTGGCTCTCCCCCGCAGAGACTCCGCTCTCGACGTTCTCGATCGACGTGGATCGGGCTTCGTACTCGAACGTCAGACGGTTCATCACCCGCGGGGAGCGACCGCCGATCGACGCCGTCCGGATCGAGGAGATGGTGAACTACTTCACGTACGACTATCCGGAAGCCCGCGGCGAGCACCCGTTCACGGTCTCCACGGAACTCTCCCGTGCCCCCTGGAACCAGCACCACCGGCTGGTGAGGGTCGGCATTCAGGGGCAGACGGTCGACCTCGATGACCTGCCGCCGAGCAACCTCGTGTTCCTGCTGGACGTCTCCGGCTCCATGCAATCTCCGGCGAAGCTCCCACTCCTCAAGCGCTCGCTGCGACTTCTGGTCAACGAGCTGCGCGCCGAGGACCGCGTCGCAGTAGTCGTGTATGCCGGCGCGGCCGGCCTCGTGCTGGAGTCGACGCCGGGTCGGCAGCGCGAGCGCATCCTCGCCGCCATCGAGGAGCTCGAGGCGGGGGGCTCCACCGCGGGTGGCGCCGGTCTGCGGCTCGCATACAAGGTGGCGGCCCACAACTTCATCGAGGACGGAAACAACCGCGTGATTCTCGCCACCGACGGCGACTTCAACGTGGGTGAATCGAGCGACGCCGCCATGACCCGCCTGATCGAGGAGCGACGGGACGAAGGCACGTTCCTGACCGTTCTCGGCTTCGGAACGGGGAATCTCAAGGACTCGAAGATGGAGGCGATCGCCGATCACGGGAACGGCAACTACGCCTACATCGACAACCTGCTCGAAGCGCGCAAGGTGCTGGTGACCGAGATGGGCGGCACTCTCCTGACGATCGCTAAGGACGTAAAGATCCAGGTCGAATTCAATCCCGAGCGTGTCCAGGCGTATCGATTGATCGGGTATGAGAACCGATTGCTCGCGGACGAGGACTTCAACGACGACACGAAGGATGCCGGCGAGCTGGGCGCCGGACATTCCGTGACGGCGCTATACGAGGTCGTTCCCCACGGAGTCGACTTCGCGTCTGGGCCGGGAGTCGACCCGCTCCGGTATCAGTCCCCCGGCTCTCGAGACTCGGGTGGGCAAGAGCGCCTCGACTCCGCGGATTCCGACGAGCTGCTGTTCGTCAAGCTCCGCTACAAGCAGCCCCGGGGAGACCGTAGCCGGCTCATTGAACACCCCGTGCGGGACAGGGTGTCGGCACCCTCGGCGGACATGCGGTTCGCGTCGTCGGTGGCCGCGTTCGGGATGATCCTCCGCGGCTCGGAACACGGCGGCGATTTCACGCTTGGCGACGTTTCGCGGCTCGCACGTGGCGCCGTGGGAGAGGACCGACTCGGGTACCGGTCCGAGTTCGTCCACCTGGTGGAGCAGACGCGAGAGCTGGACCTCGTCGCCACCCGCTGAGCGGAGCGGCGGGTCAGCCTCCGACCCGAAAGTCGATCGTGTCGGACACCAGCGGGGAGAGCGGGACGTGCCCGAGATCGGCCAGAACGGCGATCAGGCGGTGCGGCCCGGGCCCGAGGCCCTCGAATGTATGGCTCGACCGGCCGTCACCCATGTGCACGATCTGCGGGTTGTCCTGGGGGACCGGCTGGTCGAGCGACGTGACCTCGACATCCAGAAACAGATGGTGGTGGGCCGTTTCCATCCGGCCCTCGGCTACCGGCGCGATCTCGATCCCGCGGACGCTCAAGGTGACATCGACGTTCGCGGACTCGAGGACAGCTCCGTCGGCAGGCGAGTCGATGGTCACCGCCGGCGGACCCTCGTCCGGCGCGGCGGCGGGAGATGGAGTCGCGGCCGTCTCCGCGGACGGGGCCTCGTCGGAGGCCTGCCCCCCACAAGAAGTCAGGGCAATCGCCAACGAGAGGCCGGCAACGGCGGTGAGCCTGCCGCTCAGAGTGTTCGACTTCATTTCGCCTCGCATGTAGGGCCGGACGGCCGGGGCGGCCGGGGCACCCCCGCACCCTCGGCTACTCTCGGCAACGGGACAAAATTTCGCGATTCCGAAACCCGGTTGTCAATCGGGAACCCCACGCGCGTTGCGGATCCGGGGCTACTCGCGCAGCGTAGGCGCCGAAAGCGCCCGCCCGCTGACGGGTTCCACGACCTCGGGAGCCAACCGACCGATGATCACGCTTCAACCGATACCGCGCGCGCTCGTCCCCATCGACTCGGCGGCGGCGGCGCGCGTGAGCGCCCCCAACTACGACGAGTTCCAGGGGGATCGCGAGATCTGGGAAGCCCTGCGGGAAAACCCGGATTGCGTCCTGGCCGTCACGATGGCGCATTGCGCTGTAGCGTCGCCGGCCGAGATCGGAGCCGGCGACTCGGCCGAATCGCTGGCTCGCGCAGGCGCGAACATGCGTCACCTCGTCGGGTCGCCGCTCACCCGGGAAGTGAGGCGCGCCCTCTACTGCTATGAAATCGTCGACCCAACCCGGCCCGGGATCCGACAGATCGGGCTGGGGGGCTTGGGACGGACGGACGAGATTCGGACCGCATCGACTCCCTCCGGACCGATCATCCGCAACGAAGGAGTGCGCGAGCCGAAAGCACGCGGCCGCGCGGATCTGATCGAGGCCACATCCGCGATCATCGGCACCGTGAATAACGCGGTACCCGACGCCTCCGGTCGGTTCGCGCAAACGCTCGAGGCGTACGCGGACGCTCGCGAACCCGACTTCGAGGCGGCCGACGCGGCCGGCAACCTGCATCGCATCTGGCTCGTGGAGGAGCCCGGTGACGTGTCCCGAATGCAGCACCTCATCTCCGAAGAGCCCGAGGCTTACGTGGCCGACGGCAACCACCGGAGCGCCGCTGCGGCGCTGCTCGGGTACGAGTGGTTCCTGACGGTCTTCTTCCCGGCGGGTCGGATGGGCATCAAGGCCTATAACCGACTCGTCGCCGCCGAGCTTCCGGTCGGCGAGCTGGGCGCCGTCTTCGACCCGATCCTCGCCCCAACTCCGTCGCCCTTCCAGCCCGAGAGGACGCACGAGATAGGCGTCTACTCGCCCGAAACCGGGTGGGTCGCTTTCGCACCTCGCGAGGAGACGTTCGACCCTTCGGACGCGGCCGGATCGATCGATCACGCGATCGTGCAGGATCAGCTATTCGCGCGACTGCTCGGCTTCGCGGATGCCGGCGATCCGCACCTCACGTTCGTCGGCGCCAACAAGGACGCGGCGTGGCTTCAGAACGAGGTCGACGAGGGGCGAGCCGGGTTCGCGATGACGCTCGCGCCCGTCACGATGGATCAGTTCGTCGCCGTCTGCCGGCAGGGCCGCCTGATGCCGCCAAAGTCGACCTGGTTTGAGCCGAAGATTCGGAGTGGGCTGGTCATGGCGCTCCTGTAGGGTTCTCCGCGCGTGCACGAAGCTCGCCACGATCGACCTTCCCGAGGTGTGTTCGGGGAAGCTCGTCGACGACATACACAATGGCGGGCGCCTTGTACGAGGCGAGCCGCGACGCGACATGTTCGCGGAGCGTATCGGACAGGTCGGCCGAGGGCTGCTTCGGGATCACCCATGCGACGGGTCTCACGAGCCCCTCCGGGTTCCGCACACCGACGACTGCGGCCTCACCGACCGCCTCGTGCTCCAGCAGGCAGTTCTCCACCTCCTTGGGCGAGAGCCATTTCCCCTTCACCTTGAGCATGTCGTCGCCGCGGCCGCAGTAACGAAACACCCCCTCGGGGTCCTTGACGATCATGTCGCCCGAGACGTACCACTCCCCGCGAAATGCCTCCCGCGTCTTCGCGGCCTGCTGCCAGTAGCCCAACGCGAGGGAGTTCCCGCGGACCCAGAGCCAGCCCACCTCGCCGTCGGCCAGGTCGGTCCCATCGTCGTCTCGAACGCGCACGTCGAATCCCGGGACGACCTTTCCGAGCGTCCCGGGGTGGACGTCGCCGGGGCGATTGGAGACGAAGACGTGCCACATTTCGGCCGTCCCGAGCCCGTCCAGCAGCTCGACACCGACCGCCTCGTCCCACCTCCGGTGCAACTCGGCTGGAAGGGCCTCGCCCGCAGACGTGGCCAACCGCAGGCTGCTCAGATCCCGGTCCCCCAGATCGCCCATCGCCAGCATCTGATTGATCATCGTAGGGACGTTGATGAGGATCGTCGGCCGGAACCGTTCGATCGCGTCCAGCAACTCAACCGGGGTGCAGCGCTCGCCGAATAGCGCGGCAGTTGCGCCCACCGCGAACGGAAAAAACAGATTCGAGCCGGTTGCATAGCCAAAGAACAGCTTCGGGACCGAGAGCGTCACGTCGTCCTCTCGATAGCCGATGACGCCCTTCGCATAGCATTCCGTGGTGTTCGCGAACGACGCGTGGGTCTGGACGACGGCCTTCGGATGACCTGTCGTCCCGCCGCTGAAGAGCCAGATCGCGGCGTCGTCGCGGTGGCTCGGGAACGTCGACAGCTCGGTAGAGGCGGCGGCGAGTCGCTCCAGCCAGGCCTCGCCATCGACGATGTGGATGTCCCGGGGGACGACCGCGGCGGACCCCGACTCTTCTCTGGTGTCGGCGACGACCTTTCGGAAGAACGGCGCCCGATCGCTGTCGACGAGCAGGACCACGCCGCGAGTGTATGCGAAGAAATACCCGATCTCATCGGGCTTGATGTGCGGATTCAGCATCACCACTACGGCACCGATCTTCAACGTGGCGAAGATCGCGGCTACGAACTCGGGCCCGTCGGGGAGCGCGATCAGCACCCGTTCCTCGGGCCTGACGCCGGACTTCAGAAGCAGGTTGCCGACCCGGTTAGAGAGCTCCTCGACGTCCGAATAGGTGAACTCGCGATCCCGCGTGAGGACCGCCCGTCGGTCACCCACCCCCTCGGCTATGCGATCGCCGAGGAAGTAGTCGGCGATGTTGAACGTTTCCGGCGGCTGAAATGGCATTCCGGACGGTATCCGCTCCGGCGCGAGGGGGTCAATCGTGTTCGTGCGGGCCGCGGGGTTGCGCGGGTTCCTCGCTCGGCGTTACCGGGGCAGCATGACCGTCATCCGGCTCGCCGACACCACCTGGGAACGCATCCGCGACCTCGATCCGCGGCGGGCTGTCGCCATCCTCCCGACTGGGGCCACGGAGGCCCACGGGCCGCACCTGCCGATGGACACGGATGTCACGATCGCGGAATCGATGGCCACCGCTGGCGCCGAACGGTTGTCCGCCGGCGGCCGCGTTGCCGTCATTCTGCCGGCGCTGGCCTATACGTCCGCCCGCTTCGCGGCGGATTTCCCGGGCACGATCGACGTCTCGCCCCGAACGGTCAACGCCCTGATCGTGGACATCGCACGGAGCCTGGCCCGGTCCGGGTTCGAGACGCTGGCGATCGCGAACTCGCACTTCGATCCGGACCACCTCGGGGCCGTGCATGAGGCCACGAAGGAGATCCGCGATCTCGGGATCCTGTCCGTCGCGTTTCCGGATGTCACGCGGAAGCCCTGGGGGTCGCGTCTGACGGAGGAGTTTCGTAGCGGGGCCTGTCACGCTGGACGGTACGAGGGGTCGATGGTTCTCGCTCGCTCCCCGGAGAAGGTGGACCTCGACATCATGCTGGGGCTCCCGCCGATCCGAGCATCCCTGTCCGAGGCGATTCGCGACGGGAAGACCAGTTTCGCCCAGGCGGGGGGCGAGCGCGCATACTTCGGGAGTCCGGGCGAGGCCTCCGCTGAGGAGGGCGTCGAGACGATCGGCATCCTCGGCGACATTCTCGCCGAGGCCGTCGAGGGAATCACGGGAACCGACGAGAGTGACGAATGAGTCTCGAGGGCAGAGGTGCGGTGATCACGGGCGGCGGACGCGGGATCGGCGCGGCCGTGGCGCGTTCGCTCGCCGAGCGCGGCGCGCGCGTCGTCGTAGCGGCCCGGAGCGCGGGCGAGATCGAAGCCGTGGCAACGGCGCTGAGGAGCGGCGGGATCGACGCATGGGCATGCCGGGTGGATGTCTCGGACCCGGAGAGCATTTCGGATCTGTTCTCTCAGGCGCGCGGCCACCTCGGCGAGATCGACATCCTCGTGAACAACGCGGGCATAGCGACGGCCGCGCCGGTCGCCCGGCTCGAGCTGGAGGACTGGAACAGGCTGCTCTCCGTGAACGCGACCGGGACGTTTCTCTGTACCCAGGCCGTACTCGGAGGCATGGTCGAGCGCGGGTGGGGCCGGATCGTCAACGTGGCGTCCGTGGCCGGTCTGCGCGGCGCCAGCTATATCGCCGGGTATTCCGCCTCCAAGCATGCCGTGCTCGGCTTCACGCGGTCGGTCGCGGCCGAAGTCGCCCGCGACGGGGTGACCGTCAACGCCGTCTGTCCCGGCTACGTCGATACCCCGATGACCGACGGGTCGATCGCGAACATCGTCTCGAAGACGGGGAAGAGCGCGGAGGAGGCGCTCGAAGCCATACTCGCCACCACACCTCAACGCAGACTGATCACGGCCCAGGAAGTCGCGGCCGCGGCGGTATTCCTCTGCGATGAGGAGGCACGCGGGATCAACGGGCAGACGATCGTGCTGGACGGCGGTGCGATCGGCGGGTTGCGATAGAGATGGCGTTCGAAGTCTTCAATCCCGGTGAGCTCGGCACGCCGAGCGGCTGGAACAACGGCATGCTCGCCGAGACGGGCGGACGCGTACTCTTCATCGCCGGTCAGACGGCCCGGGACCCCGAGGGCCGCATCGTCTCGGACGACTTCGTCGAGCAATTCGGACGTGCGCTGGACCTCGTGCTGGAGGTCGTGAGAGCGGCGGGCGGCGCGGCCGAGGATGTCGGCCGCATGACCATCTTCGTTACGGATATCGAAGAGTACCGGGCCTCGCTACGCGGGCTCGGCTCCGCGTACCGGGAGCGCATGGGCCGCCATTTCCCGGCGATGGCGCTGCTCGAGGTGAACCGTCTGGTCGACGACGGGGCGAAGATCGAGATCGAGGCCACGGCGGTTCTCTCACCCACCGAACAGGACTGAAGGGAGCCCCGCTTGGCGATCACACCCGAGACGTTTCTCTACAGCGTAGACGCCGAGACATCGGTCGCGACGATCACGCTGAACCGCCCGGACCGGCTGAACGCTCTCACCTTCGATGTCTACGATGAGCTACGGAACACGTTCTACCAGCTCGACACCGAGCCGGGCGTCCGGGCCATCGTGATCACGGGCGCGGGTCGGGCTTTCTGCTCGGGTGGCGATGTCGAGGACATCATCGGAAAGCTGTTCGAATACGACGCGGACGGCTTGCTCGAGTTCACGCGGATGACGTGTGACCTGATTCTCGCGATCAAGAGCTGCAGACGTCCGATCATTGCGGCGCTAAATGGGACCGTGGCGGGGGCCGGAGCGGTCATCGCGACCGCATGCGACGTACGCATCGCATCGCAGAGCGCCAAGATCGCATACCTGTTCACGAAGGTGGGCCTGTCGGGCGCCGACATGGGTGCTTCGTGGCTCCTCCCGCGAATCATCGGCCTTGGGCGGGCGACGGAGCTCTTGATGACCGGTGCGTTTCTCTCGGCGTCGGATGCGCTGGAGATCGGGCTTTACAACCGGGTGGTTCCGTCGGGCGAGGCGCTGCCCGAGGCGATCGCCTTTGCCGAAAGGCTGGCGGCCGGCCCGTCCCACGCGCTGGCGGTGACGAAGCAGGCGCTGAACGACGAGGCCCATATGACACTCGCCGAAGCCCTCGAGGCCGAAGCGAAGGCCCAGGCAATCTGCATGGAGGATCCGAACTTCCGCGAAGCATACGAGGCCTTCGTGTCGAAGCGGCCGCCGGTTTTCGGGTGACCGCCCGGTGATCGATCTCGGACCTGTGCGCGCGTTTCTCGAACCCGCGCATCTCGAGCTCGGCGGGCGAGTCCTCGCGTTCGCATCGAGCGAGCTCGGGGACGTACACCCCGCGGATGACGAAGAAGCGCGAGCGCTCGCGATCACGCTCTGTGGCAAGCTCGGTCGGGAGGGTCTGCTCGAGCCGATTCGCGAGCAGGACTTCCGGGCCTGTTGCGTCGTCCGCGAGTGCCTGTCGGCCTACTCGTCCCTGGCTGACGCCATGTTCGCCCTGCAGGCGCTCGGCTCGACTCCGGTCGCGCTCTTCGGGTCCGACGAGTTGATCGAAGCCGTGGTGGACCCGGCGATCGCCGGCGATCGGGTCGCGGCGTTCGCCATGACCGAGCCCGGCGCGGGATCGGACGTCTCGGCTATCGCGACGGTCGCGGTTCGCGACGGCGACTTCTATGTCCTAAACGGGACGAAGACGCTGATTTCGAACGGCGGCATCGCCGCCTCCTACGTCGTGTTCGCGTCGACGGACCCCTCGGCCGGGCGCCGAGGACTGACGGCCTTCGTCGTGCCCGCCACCGCCGATGGGTTCCGCTTCGTCCGACCTCTGATCATGTCAGACCCCCACCCGCTCGGCGAGATCTCGTTCGCGGGCTGTCGGGTTCCGGTCACCAACCGACTCGGCGACGAGGGAGCGGGCTTCAAGATCGGGATGGCGACGCTCGACCGTCTGCGTCCCACGGTGGGGGCGGCCGCCTGCGGGATGGCGGCCCGCGCGCTGGACGAGTCGCTGAAGCATTCCCGGGCGCGCGAGCAGTTCGGGCGTCCTCTGGCGGACTTCCAGATCATCCAGGAAAAGTTGGGTCGGATGGCCACCGAGCTGGCGGCGGCTCGCCTCCTCGTCTACCGGGCCGCGTGGGAACGCGATTCCGGAGCCGGCCGGACCGATGTCGAAGCTGCCATGGCGAAGGCCTTCGCGACGGAGGCCGCTCAGACGATCGTCGACGAGGCCGTTCAGATCGTCGGCGGGATCGGGACGCTGGCGGATCATCCCGTCGACCGGCTCTACCGGGCCGTCCGATCGCTGCGGATCTACGAAGGTACGACCGAAATCCAACGGCTCATCGTCGCGCGGCACCTGCTCGCCGATATGGACGCGGGGTGAGCGTGAGGCTGGTCGCGAGTCGCGACCGGAAGCGCCGGCTCACCGGAGGTCGGGGATGAGGATCGTCTGCATCGGGGGCGGTCCGGCGGGGCTCTACTTCGCCATTCTCATGAAGCTGGAGGATTCCGGCCACGACGTCCTCGTCGTCGAGCGTAACCAGCCAGACGACACGTTCGGCTTCGGCGTCGTTTTTTCGGATGCGACGCTCGATGAGTTCGCCGATGCCGATCGGTCGAGCCACGACGCGATCACCCGGTCGTTCTACCACTGGGACGACATCGACATCCACTACGCCGGCGAGTGCCTGTCATCCTCCGGACACGGGTTCAGCGGTCTCTCGCGCCGCCGCCTCCTCGAGATCCTGGTCGCGCGCTGCGAGGAGTTGGGGGTGCGACTGGAGTTCGGGACCGAGGTGGATTCTCTCGAGCCCTACGCGGATGCGGATCTCATCGTCGCCGCCGACGGGGTGAGCAGCGTCGTGCGCGAAGCGCGGGCTGAGGCCTTCGAACCGGAGATCGACGAGCGTCCAAACCGGTTCGTGTGGCTCGGGACGACCAAGCCCTTCCCCGCGTTCACGTTCTACTTCAGGGAGAGCGAGCACGGGCTGTGGAGGGTCCACGCCTATCAGTACAGCAGCGGTGCCGACGCCGGAGACGAACCGATCTCGACGTTCATCGTCGAGGCGACCGAGGCCACCTGGTCGGCGTCCGGGATGAACGAAGCGACCGAGCAGGGCACGGTCGCATTCCTGGAGGATCTGTTCGCGGAGGAGCTGGAGGGGCATGAGCTCACTGCCAACCGCTCGATCTGGCGGCGCTTTCCCACGATCCGGAACCGTTCGTGGAGGGACGGCAACGTCGTCCTGCTTGGAGACGCCGCCCATACGGCTCACTTCTCGATCGGGTCGGGTACCCGGCTGGCGATGATCGACGCGATCGCCCTTCGCGATGCCTTGCTCGAGGAGCCCGAAACGGGCGAGGCGCTCAAGACATACGAGGGGGTGCGTCGTCCCGAGGTGGAAAGCCTCCAGCGGGCCGCGCAGGCGAGTCTCGAGTGGTTCGAGGGGACCGAGCGCTTCATGGACACCCCTCCGCTCCAGTTCGCGTTCAACCTCCTCACCCGTAGCCTCCGGATCACGCACCAGAACCTCGAGCTGCGGGACCCGGCGTTCACGGCGAGAGTCGATGCCTGGTTCGCCGCCGAAGCCGCAAAGCAGACGGGTGTCGACGTCCCCACCGACCCGGCACCCCCACCGCTGTTCACGCCGTTCAGACTGCGCGATCTGGTCCTCTCGAACCGGGTCGTCGTTTCCGCGATGTGCCAGTACCTCGCGGAGGATGGACAGCCGGACGACTGGCACCTCGTCCACCTCGGAAGCCGGGCGATCGGGGGCGCCGGGCTCGTCATGTCCGAGATGACGAACGTCAGCCGGGATGGTCGCATCTCGCCCGGTTGCGCCGGTCTGTACCGGCCCGAGCACGTCGACGGCTGGCGTCGGATCGTCGACTTCATACACGGACAATCGGACGCAGCGATCGGGATGCAGCTCGGTCACGCGGGCCGGAAGGGGTCGACGCATCTCTCCTGGGAAGGCGACAACGAGCCGCTCGATGAGGGCGGCTGGGAGATCATCTCGGCCTCTCCGATTCCCTTCTTCGAGCACAGCCCGGTCCCGCGCGCGATGACGCGGGACGACATGGACGAGGTCGTCGCCGAATACGTCCGCGCAGCGTCGATGGCACTCGCGGCGGACTTCGATCTCATCGAGATCCACTTCGCGCACGGCTATCTCCTCGCCAGCTTCATCTCGCCCCTCACGAACGTTCGGGACGACGAGTACGGCGGGTCGCTGGATGCACGTCTTCGGTTCCCGCTCGAGGTCTTCCAGGCGGTCCGGGGCGTCTGGCCGGAGGAGCGACCGATCTCCGTTCGGATCTCCGCGGTAGACTGGGCCGACGGGGGTCTCGATCCGGATGGCGCCGTCGAATTGGGTCGACGTCTGAGAGACGCGGGCGTCGATATCATCGACGTCTCCGCGGGGCAGACGGTGCCGTACCAACAACCGGTCTACGGGCGGCAATTCCAGACGCCCTTCTCAGACCGCGTCAGGCACGAGGTCGGGCTGCCCACCATGGCGGTGGGCAACATCTCCTCGTTCATGGATGTAAACACGATCCTCGCGGCAGGTCGCGCCGATCTGTGCTGTCTGGCGCGGGCGCACCTGTACGAGCCCTACTGGACCCGACACGCGGCCAAAGCGCTCGAGTACGACCTCCCCTGGCCCCCGCCCTACTCGACGCTCGATCGATACTCGCCCAGGTTCGAGTGGGGGTACTGATCGAGAGCGTCTTCGAGCCCGCCCGGAGAACGATGTGAGTCACGACAAATACACCACATACTCAGACTACCTGCAGCTCGATCAGCTGCTGTCGTTGCAGATCGAGCGATCCGCGCTCGACGGAGGCGAGCCGGAACACGACGAGATGCTCTTCATCGTCATCCATCAGGTCTACGAGTTGTGGTTCAAGCAACTGCTCCACGAGCTGGACTACGCACGCGACCTCCTCGGCGAGGACGACCTGCGTCGTGTGCTCCACACCATGCAGCGGGTGCTCACGATCCTGAAGGTCCTCGTCGCACAGCTCGACATTCTGGAGACGATGACGCCACTCGACTTTCTCGCGTTCAGGACCCGGCTGGAGGAGGCCAGCGGTCTGCAGTCGTTCCAGTTTCGCGAGCTCGAGTTCGTCCTCGGCGCCCGCCGACCGGACGTCTTCGACCGCTATCCGCCTGGAAGCGAGGCGCGGGCCCGGGTCGAGCGCAGATTCCGGGAGCCGAGTCTCTGGGACGCCGTCCTCCGGTTTCTCGATCGCCGCGGGTACGGGATGCCCGCTTCGGTTCTCGATCGCGAAGTCACGGAGCCGACGACGGCGGACCCTGATGTGCAGACGGCGTTGGTGGCCGTGTATCGCGAGGACCCCGATCTCGTCCCGCTCTGTGAACGGCTCGTAGACCTCGACGAGGGCGTTCAGGAATGGCGATACCGTCACGTGAAGATGGTCGAACGAACGATCGGCACGAAGCCGGGCACCGGCGGGACGGCGGGGGCAGCCTACCTGCGAAAGTCCTTGAACCAAGAGTTGTTCCCGGATCTATGGGCCATTCGAGCCGACCTGTGACGACGCCCCCGGCGGTGCCGGCCCGGAGAGATCCCGTGTCGCTCGACCCCGCTGAGCTGTACCGCGACCCCAATGCCCTTGCCCCCGGTTACTCGCGCTTTCGGGTCGCCGAGCGGCTCCTTTTGACGGGCCACTCGCACCAGGCCTGGCCGGATTGCGGATTCGAGGGGCAGATCCGGGCGTGGGAGGACGCCGCCGAGCTGGTGGACGAGAAGTGGGACGAGGCGTTCGCTCGAGCCGAGCGCGTGCGCCTGGGGTGGGCTTCGCTCCTCGGAGATCAGGGGCGCCCCGACGATGGCGACTACGCGCTGGGGTCGAACACGCACGAGCTCGTGGTTCGGTTCCTCTCCGCTCTGCCCCTCCGATCGCGCCCGAAGCTCGTGACGACGGACGGCGAGTTCCACTCGATCCGTCGGCAACTCGCCCGGCTCGAGGAGGAAGGACTGGAGGTCATCCCGGTACCCGCGGAACCCGTAGACACGCTGTCGGTCAGAGTCGCCGCGGAGATCGACGATCGGACGGCCGCCACGCTGGTGTCGTGCGTCCTGTTCCGCGACGCCCGGATCGTGCCACACCTGTCGGCCATACATGAGCGGTGCGAGCTGGTTGGAAGCGCCCTCCTCGTGGACGCGTACCATGCGCTCGGCGTCTTACCGTTCTCGCTCGCCGAAGAGGGGCTGGAGCGCGCGTTCGTGACGGGCGGCGGCTACAAGTACTGCCAGCTGGGCGAAGGGAACTGCTTTCTGCGGATCCCGCCGGGCTCGACCCGGAGGCCGGTGGTGACTGGTTGGTTCTCCGAGTTCACGGCCCTCGAGGGGCCGAGTGGGCCGAGCGAGGTGTCGTATGGGCTCGGGCCGGATCGTTTTGCCGGCAGCACCTACGATCCCACCAGCCACTACCGGGCCGCCGAAGTGTTCGACTTCTTCGAGCGGCGCGGCCTGGTACCCGACTTCCTGCGCGAGGTCAGCCAGCACCAGGTCGGGCATCTGTCCGAGGCGTTCGACGCGCTCGCCTGCGACCCCGCGGTCATCGCCCGTCCTGCTGTGCCGCTCACCGAGATCGGGGGCTTCCTCGCGCTCGAGTCGCCGCGTGCCGAGGCCGTGCGCTCCGGGCTTCGAGAGCGGGGCGTCCTTACCGATCATCGCGGGGACGTTCTGCGTCTCGGCCCCGCACCATACCTCTGCGACCGCCAGCTCGACGATACGATCGCCGCCCTGGAAGAGGTCGTCGCTGCACTCTAGCTCCGGCTGAAACCTTCGCCGCCCCGGGCCCGTCCTTTTGATGAGGCCCGGCGGCGTAGCGGCGAGGCCGAGGAAGCACCCCAGAGCGCGACCCTGGCATCCTGACGCGTTCGCTTCCGAGGCTCACGCGGCGTCGACCGGGCCTTTCTTCATCCGTCGAGGACGGTCGATCGGTGTCCCTCAGTGGCCCCGGGCCGCCAGCGACCTGGCCCACTCCAGATCTGCGGGGGTGTCGATCCCACGACATGCGGTCGCGAGATCGCCCGCCGCCACGCCTCTAACGCGTTCGATACGCCGCACGGAGAGATGGCCGAGCAGGTCCCGCACGCTCGGGCCGGCGGAAGAGCTCGCGTCGAGATCCGCGATCAAGCGGCTCGCCACCTCGCCGACGCCCGATCGATACGCGGCGCAGAGCCACTGATCTCGACCTTCGACGCGGGGGATCACCGCGTCTTCCCCACCCGTTTCAAGCTCGTCCAGCAGGCCGTCGATCAACGCCGCCGTCACGAAGGGTAGGTCTGCCGACAACACCGCGACCGCGGCGCCGCGCGCCGCGCCGAGAGCCGCGAGGCCGGCCACAGGCCCCAGGCCAACTCGCACGTCCTCGACGAGTCGCACGTCATCCAGCTCGTGTCCCGTGGCCTCGAGCCAATCGTGAGCGGTCTCTGCATCCCGGACCGCAACGAGAAGATCCGAAACCCGCGCGGCCCGCGCGCTGTCCAACAGACGACCGAGGACCGTTTGGTCTCC
>Ga0224508_10002656_pt1 | contig 15081 bp, 13 predicted proteins | sample SF_Jan12_sed_USG_4_FD_170157 | JGI IMG/M metagenome (GOLD analysis project Ga0224508, IMG submission 170157) | Sediment microbial communities from San Francisco Bay, California, United States - SF_Jan12_sed_USGS_21 | ecosystem: Environmental > Aquatic > Marine > Sediment | place: USA... | reverse complement strand
GTGAAGCGCGTCCGGGTTGGAAAATCCTTCGTGTGTTGGGCAATCTTTTTGAATGCGACGGTTTTGATCAAGTATCGTCGCAAGATGTGCTGGTGGAAATAGGGCTGGAAGATCAACACGCCGTGTCCATACATTCGCAGGATTTAAACATCACATCGCCATCCGCGAGCAAAAACGATGGTGAAGTAGAACGTATTGCCGATACGCCTTTGTATACCGTTGATCCAATTGTTCGACGCTCGGCGCCTTTGCAGGCCACCAAGGACAATCCGCCCGCGGCCTTGCGCGCCAGTAGCGAATCTTTGGCCAAACTGAAACTGTCGGTCGAGAACACAACGTCGGTGCAAGTGAACGGGCATGACGTCGAACTCGATGTGGTTGCGGACGAACGTGTTCCGTCCGGGAGTGTTTATATTCCAGCGGGTTATACAGTGACACGGGATCTGGATGGTGCTACGTCGGTCAAGGTGAAGAACGCATCATGACAGAATTTTTAACACCTTATCTGGACTGGCTTCCGTATTGGATGCAGGTCTTGTCCATTAGCCTGATCAAGATAGTATTGATTGTTACACCGCTGATGCTTGCAGTGGCCTACACCACCTATGCCGAACGCAAGATCATTGGTTACATGCAACTACGCATGGGGCCGAACCGAGTCGGTCCTTGGGGTTTGTTGCAACCCATAGCGGACGCTTTAAAATTATTATTCAAAGAAATTATTGTTCCGTCGAACGCTAATCGTTACTTGTTTGTGGTTGCGCCCGCATTGTCTATTACACCCGCATTGGCGGCCTGGGCGGTTGTGCCGTTTACCGACACCATGGTTTTAGCTAATGTCGATGCTGGTTTGTTGTATGTGTTGGCACTGACCTCCATGGGTGTTTACGGTGTCATCATTGCCGGTTGGGCATCCAATTCGAAATACGCTTTCCTCGGTGCCATGCGTTCCGCCGCGCAAATCGTGGCTTACGAAATTGCCATGGGATTTGCTCTAGTCGGTGTGCTCATGGTGGCGGGCAGTTTGAATCTGCGCGACATCGTATTGAATCAGTCCGGCGCGACATTTTTTAGCTGGAATTTCATTCCGTTATTTCCATTGTTTTTGGTCTATCTCATTTCCGGTGTTGCTGAGACCAACCGCGCGCCTTTCGACGTCGCCGAAGGTGAATCCGAAATCGTCGCCGGTTTTCATGTCGAATATTCGGGCATGACTTTCGCGATCTTTTTCCTGGCTGAATACGCCAACATCATTTTGATCGCTGCACTTACCGCACTAATGTTTTTTGGCGGATGGCTGCCACCCATTGCCGCCTTGGATTTGGGTGCGTTTAACATCATCTGGTTTCTAGGTAAAACCGCGTTCTTTTTATTTTGTTTTTTATGGTTTCGTGCGACGTTTCCGCGTTACCGCTATGATCAGATTATGCGCCTGGGTTGGAAGGTGTTTATTCCGATCACCATAGTCTGGATTGTAGTAATCGGTGTAGCTCGGTTTTATACGCCACTGGATTTCCTCTTCCGTTAGTGATGAGGAGTGAACTATGACGACAATGATTAAGCGTTACATTCAAACTTTCCTCCTGACGGAACTGGTGCGTGGTCTGATGGTCACCGGTCGTAACCTGTTTGCGCCGAAAATTACGGTGCGTTACCCGGAGGAAAAAACACCCAAGTCACCACGTTTTCGCGGTCTGCATGCTTTGCGCCGTTATCCCAATGGGGAAGAGCGTTGTATCGCATGTAAATTATGCGAAGCGGTGTGCCCCGCGCTGGCTATTACTATAGAGTCAGACGAACGCGACGACGGCACCCGTCGCACCACGCGTTATGACATCGATTTGTTCAAGTGTGTCTATTGCGGGTTTTGTGAGGAAGCGTGTCCGGTGGATTCCATTGTCATGACCGATATACACGAGTTTCATTTTGAAGAACGCGGTAAGCAAGTTATTAGTAAACAGGAGTTACTTGAGATCGGCGACAAATACGAAACTGATATTGCCGCTGCAAGGCAGACCGATGCGGAATATCGTTAGAACCTATCTCAAAAAGACTGCGCTTTGGAAATACATCGTTAGAAATGGTCTCAAAATACTCATGTACTTGCGTGTACACTCCGCTTTTTCGACCATTCTCGCCTCGTCTTTCCTTTGCTCGCCTATTTGTGAGAAAGGTTTAGGTAGAAAAGTATTACTCTATTCATCATAAATAATAGTCGTAGAAGACCAATAATAAATACGTGACCTTCACCCAACTCACATTCTATTTATTCAGCGCCGTTTTGGTGTTTGCCGCCACTATGGTCATTACCATGCGTAATCCGGTGAAGTGCGCTTTGTTTTTAGTGTTGGCTTTCTTTAGCGCGGCCTGTATATGGATGACCCTGGAAGCCGAGTTTCTGGCTATTGTGTTGGTCCTGGTGTATGTCGGCGCGGTAATGGTGTTGTTTCTATTCGTGGTTATGATGCTGGATATTAATCTTGCACGTATGCGCGAAGGTTTTACCCGGTACCTGCCGGTAGGGGCCGTGATAGCCGTGGTGATGGTGGTCGAGATGACCCTGGTGCTGGGTTCGGCGAATTTCAGCAGCGACCGCTTGCCACGACCGACGCCGCACGAAAGCGGTTACAGCAATACCAAAGAGTTGGGCGAGTTGTTGTACACGGATTACGTTTATCCGTTTGAGATTGCAGGAATCATTTTGCTCGTGGCGATTGTCGCGGCGATAGCTTTAACCCTGCGTCGCCGTCCGGATACGAAATATCAAAATCCGGCGAATCAGGTAAGAGTAAAACGCGAAGATCGAATACGCATTGTAAAAGTGGAGTCTGAATCCGCGTCGGGAGGTGAAACGGAATGATACCGTTATCGCATTATCTGATTTTAGGTGCGATTTTATTCGCATTGAGCGTGGTCGGTATTTTTCTTAACCGCAAAAATCTTGTGGTTATTCTTATGGCGATTGAACTATTACTGCTGGCCGTCAACATGAACTTCGTTGCTTTTTCCCATTACCTGCAGGACACGGCAGGACAAATTTTTGTCTTTTTCGTATTGACGGTAGCGGCGGCGGAGGCGGCTATCGGGCTTGCCATACTTATTGTGTTGTTTCGTAACCGGCGCACTATCAATGTGGAAGATCTGGATAGTTTGAAAGGCTAAAGGATGAAGTCCCGAAAATGAAAGCTATCTATCTCATCATTCCCCTGATTTGTCTCGCGGCGGCCCTTGTAGCGGGCTTATTCGGTAAACAAATCGGTCGCAGCGCGGCGCACCGCATCACCATCGGCGCGGTCGGTATCGCCTGCGCGTTATCCGTTTTTGTATGGATGACGGTCATGGACGGCATGTTGTTCAACGGCGCGGTGTACACCTGGGCGGTCAGCGGCGGTATTAGTTTTGAAATCGGATTTTTGATCGATGAACTCAGTGCCACCATGATGGTTGTGGTGACCTTCGTCTCGTTCATGGTGCATATTTATACCATCGGTTACATGCACGAAGATCCTGGTTACCAGCGTTTCTTCAGTTATATCTCGTTATTCACCTTCGCCATGTTGATGCTGGTGATGTCGAATAATTTCCTGCAATTGTTCTTTGGCTGGGAGGCAGTCGGCCTGGTGTCGTATTTGCTCATCGGTTTCTGGTACGAAAAAGACAGCGCCATTTTTGCCAACTTGAAAGCATTTTTGGTTAACCGTGTCGGTGACTTTGGTTTTATTCTCGGAATTGCGGCAATCGTTTATTTGTTCGGTTCGTTGGATTACCGTTCCGTTTTTGAAATGGCCGCTAGCGAACAGGGCGTTGCGCAAACCACGCAACTATTTGGCACCGAATGGCAATGGATGACGGTGGTTTGTTTGTTGTTATTCATCGGTGCGATGGGTAAATCCGCGCAGGTTCCGCTACACGTCTGGTTACCCGATTCCATGGAAGGCCCGACGCCTATTTCCGCATTGATTCACGCGGCTACCATGGTGACAGCGGGTATATTTATGGTTGCGCGTATGTCGCCCTTATTTGAGTTATCGGAGACCGCCTTGTCGGTGGTTATGATTATCGGCGCGATTACGGCGATCTCCATGGCCTTGATCGGTTTGGTGCAAAACGACATCAAACGCGTGGTGGCGTATTCGACCTTATCGCAACTGGGTTATATGACCGCGGGTTTGGGCGCGTCTGCTTACGCTGTATCGATTTTTCATCTGGGTACACATGCGTTTTTTAAAGCACTTTTGTTTCTCGGCGCGGGTTCAGTGATTATCGCCATGCATCACGAACAAGACATGCGCAAAATGGGCGGTCTGCGCAAACTCATGCCGATTACTTACATCACCGCCGTAATCGGTAGCCTGGCGCTGGCCGGTATACCGCCATTCGCGGGTTTTTTCTCAAAAGAAACATTGATTCAAGCGGTCGGAAATTCTCATGTCACCGGTTCCGGTTTCGCGTCCATTGCGTTAACCATCGGTGTATTCGTCACGGCGTTTTACAGCTTCCGCTTGATTTTTATGGTGTTCCACCAAAAACCACGCATGGACGAACACACTTTGAATCATGTCAAGGAACCGCCCTGGGTAGTGACCTTGCCGTTGATTCTTTTGGCCATACCTTCCGTGATTGCCGGTGCTATTTTTTTCGAACCCATGGTGCTCGGAGAATACTTCGGCCATTCCATATTCGTTCTGGACGAGCACAACAGCCTGGCGCATGGGGAAGGTCACGGCGCAGTGCACGGCATTGGATTGCTAATCGGAACCATAGGCCATGCATTTTTCACCATTCCATTTTGGCTCGCGGTATTCGGTATCGTCTTCGCATGGTGGTGTTATATCAAGCAACCGGAACTGCCGGGCAAGATCGCCGGAAAATTCAGTTGGGCATATAAAATTCTGGACAAGAAATACGGCTTTGACGAATTCAATCAGACCGTGTTCGCCGATGGCGCGCGAAAACTCGGCGACTGGTTATGGCGATTCTCCGACATGCGTTTTATTGACGGTTTCGTGGTTAACGGTTCGGCACGTGTCGTCGCCTGGACGTCCAGCGTCGTGCGCCATGTTCAATCGGGTTATGTTTATCACTACGCGTTTGTCATGATCATCGGTCTGGTCGTGCTCATGTCCTTTTTTGTAACGGGTTAATAAGTTGGCGTTACTCAGTTCAATTATCTGGCTGCCTATTCTGGGTGGAATTCTGATACTGGCGACCGCGGACGAAAATAATCCAAATATTACGCGCAAGCTGAGTCTAGGTTTTGCAATCGCGACATTGGTGCTCAGTATTCCGTTGTACACGCAGTTTGATCCGCAGACTGCGGACATGCAGTTTATCGAACAACTGAACTGGGTTTCGGCATTCAATATCGAATATTTTCTCGGTATCGATGGTATTTCTATGCCGCTGATTCTGTTGACAACGTTTCTGACCCTGGTGGTCATCATATCGGCCTGGTGTGTCATAGAATTCAAAGTCGCCCAATACATGGCGGCATTTTTAATATTGGAAGGCCTGATGATCGGTGTGTTCAGCGCGCTGGATGCGATACTGTTTTATGTATTCTGGGAAGCCATGCTCATACCGATGTTTTTAATCATCGGTATCTGGGGCGGCACTAACCGCGTCTACGCCACTATTAAATTCTTCTTGTATACCTTGCTTGGCTCCCTGTTAATGCTGGTGGCTTTGATATACCTGTATCACTCCTCCGGCGGCTCGTTCAGTATTCTGGATTTTCATGCCACGCCGATCGGACACACGGCACAGGTGTTAATTTTCCTCGCCTTCTTCGCTGCTTTCGCGGTCAAGGTGCCGATGTTTCCGGTGCATACCTGGTTACCCGACGCTCACGTCGAAGCGCCTACCGGTGGCTCGGTGATTCTGGCGGCTATCATGCTGAAAATGGGTGGTTACGGGTTTTTGCGTTTTAGTTTGCCGATCACACCGGATGCCAGTCATTCGTTGGCCTGGTTTATGATTACCCTGTCTCTAATTGCCATTGTATACATCGCACTGGTAGCGCTGGTGCAACGGGACATGAAGAAACTCATTGCTTATTCGTCTATTTCACACATGGGTTTCGTCACGTTGGGTTTCTTTGTATTTAACGCCCAGGGTATGGAAGGCGCCATCGTGCAAATGATATCGCACGGTTTTATTTCCGGTGCGTTATTTTTATGCGTCGGCGTGATGTATGAACGCTTACATTCCAGGGAAATCGCTTCATATGGTGGCGTGGTTAATTCCATGCCAATATTCGCATCGTTCATGATGTTATTCGCCATGGCTAACAGTGGTTTGCCGGGTACCTCGGGTTTCGTCGGCGAGTTTTTAGTAATACTGGGCGCATTTCAGGTTAGTGCGTTATATGCAGTGCTGGCGGCGACCACGTTGATTTTTGGCGCGGCCTATACCCTATGGATGTATCGCCGGGTTATTTTTGGCGCCGTGGCGAATGAAAAAGTCGCCGGTTTAACTGATATCAACAACCGCGAAATATTGTTTCTATCATTGTTGGCGGCAGCGGTTTTAATCGTCGGTATCTGGCCCTTTCCCATTCTGGAAGTGATGCATGCATCGGTAGAAAATTTAGTCGCACAAACCGCGGTGAGTAAATTATAGAAATGACTATCAATTTCTGGCCCATGTTTCCCGAGATATTCGTGTCGCTGGCGGCATGCGCTGTGCTGGTGCTCGATCTTTACGTACGGGAAGAGCAAAAAGGCAATCTCGCTTATATCGCCAGCATTGTCACACTGGTATTGGCTTTAATTTTTACGCTCGGTGGTTTTTCCCACGAACGCAACATCATCATGGGTGGCTTGTTCGTCGATGACACATTGTCCGATTTGATTAAGGCGGGTGTTTACCTCATCACCATCGGCGTGTTCGTTTATTCGCGCGACTATGCTCGCGAACGTGACCTGTTTCGTGGTGAATATTACGTACTCGGTTTGTTCGGTGTGGTCGGCATGATGGTGATGGCTTCATCCAATCATTTCCTGACCCTGTATCTCGGTCTGGAGTTATTGTCGCTTTGCCTGTACGCCATGGTCGCGTTTCAGCGCGATTCGTCTTTGGCCACGGAAGCCGCCATGAAATATTTTGTACTCGGTGCACTGGCGTCAGGCATATTGTTATACGGTTTTTCCATTATTTACGGTATGACCGGTAGCCTGGATATTCAAACAGTACACACGGCGATAGCTGGAATCTCACCTGACAATATTGCGCTGATATTCGGTCTGGTGTTCGTGATTGTCGGTTTGTCATTCAAACTCGGTGCGGTGCCGTTTCATATGTGGATGCCTGACGTTTATCATGGTGCGCCGACATCATCGACCGTGTATTTAGGCGCGGCGCCCAAACTTGCGGCCTTTGCCCTGATCATTCGTCTGCTGGTAGGCGGATTCGAAGATTTGTACGGCGCGTGGCGTGACATGTTAATCATTATCGCAATCCTGTCCGTCGCCATCGGCAACGTTGTCGCTATCGCGCAGACCAACATCAAACGCATGTTGGCCTATTCGACCATTTCCCATATGGGATTTTTTCTGCTGGGTATTCTCGCCGGTAACGAAAGCGGTTATGGCGGCGCGTTGTTTTACATATTGGTGTACGCCGTCATGAGTCTGGGTGCATTCGGCATGATAATCCTGTTGTCGCGCAGTGGTTTCGAAGCGGAAGAACTGGATGATTTTCGCGGCCTGAATCAACGTAACTCCTGGTATGCGTTTTTGATGCTGCTGTTAATGTTTTCCATGGCCGGTGTACCACCGACAGTGGGTTTCTACGCAAAACTGGCTGTTATCCAGGCGGTCGTTGGAGCCGATCTGGTGTGGCTGGCCGTGGTTGCGGTGTTATTCGCGGTCGTGGGTGCTTACTATTATTTGCGCGTGGTCAAACTAATGTATTTCGATGATGCCACGGATGAATCCCCGTTTCGTGCCGGTGGTGACATGCGTGTCATGCTGTCTATCAACGCATTGGCGGTATTGCTCATCATGCCCTGGGTCGGCTCGCTATTGGATATTTGCAAGGCCGCCGTTACCGGTTTAACGGGCTAATACCGGCCCGGTCAAAGCAACGGCAAATCAGGCACCTACACTAGCTTTCTATGTTGAAATCGTAGTGCCGTCGGAGTAGACTCCGGCCTCCGTGCTGCGGGGTGGAGCAGTCTGGCAGCTCGTCGGGCTCATAACCCGAAGGTCGTAGGTTCAAATCCTACCCCCGCTACCAATTTGCCAGAACGAGCAAAGTCGAGCCCCGCGCGTGCGGGGTTTTGCGTTTTTAGGGAATAGTGAGACCGGTCTTAGACCAGTCAGGAAAACCAGATGGGCGGTAGGCCCATTTTTTTATGGTGTAACGAGTATGTCGACGATGAATGCTGTACGAATTCGAGACATGTTGGAGCCTGCCGCGGAAGCGGTTGGGTACGAGTTAGTTGATGTGGAAATAGCCGGTCTTGGTGCTAACGCGGTGTTGCGTGTGTATATCGACGCACCCGGGGGTATAACGGTGGACGATTGCGCCGAGGCCAGCCGACAAATTAGCGCGGTGCTGGATTTGGAAGACCCGATAGCGGGTGAGTATGCGCTGGAAGTGTCTTCACCAGGGCTTGACCGGCCATTGGTGAAGCCGGAGCACTTTGAACGCGTGGTAGGACAAAAAGTGAAAGTGACAATGCGTGACTATCACATGGGACGGCGCCGTTTTGCTGGTGCGTTAACCGGTGTGACGGACAAGATGGCGCAAGTCGATGTGGACGGTGAAGTGTACGACTTACCGTTTGTTGATATGGATCGAGCACGGCTCGATCCGGAGTTTTAGTGAAATGTTGGTATGTAGCGCAACGGTAAATGCCGTTGAATTGGACTTGATGAGCGCGGAGTGAATAGATGACGAACAATGACATTTTATTGATGGCGGACGTCGTGTCACGTGAAAAAAGTCTGGATAAGGAAATCATATTCCAGGCTATCGAGGCTGCGCTCGCCACCGCTACGCGTAAAAAACATTCCGAAGATATTGAAGCCAGGGTTTTCATTCATCGTGAAACCGGCGACTACGATTCTTTCCGTCAATGGGAAGTCATGCCGGATGAAGAGGAAATTGAATTCCCGGAACGCCAAATTCGTGTCAGCGAAGCCAAAGTTGATTATCCGGATATCGATGCAGGTGACATTATTGAAGAGCCGCTGGAGCCGGTCGAATTCGGACGCATAGCCGCCCAGGCGGCCAAACAGGTCATCATGCAGAAGGTGCGTGAGGCCGAGCGTGAGCAGATCGTTGCTGAGTATCAGGAGAAGAAAGGTCAGATGATGAGCGGTGTGGTGCGTCGCATTGAACGTGGCGACGTTGTTGTCGATCTGGGTGGTGCGGAAGGCTACATCACCAAGTCCGGCATGATTCCACGGGATAATTTACGACCCGGCGACCGTGTGCGTTGTGTGCTGGAAGATGTGCGACCGGCCACGCGTGGTCCACAGTTATTCCTGAACAGAACGGGCCCGGAATTGCTGATTGCTCTTTTCAATCTGGAAGTTCCCGAAGCGGGCGAAGGGCTGATCGAAATTTTATCCGCTGCGCGTGACCCCGGTGCGCGAGCCAAGATCGCCGTGCGCTCGAAAGATCCGAAAGTCGATCCGGTCGGTGCCTGTGTCGGAATTCGTGGTTCGCGCGTACAGAGTGTATCGAACGAAATCGCCGGTGAGCGTGTAGACATTATTAAATGGTCGGACGACCCGGCGCAGTTTGTGATTCATGCCTTGTCACCGGCGGAAGTGGAGTCTATTGTGGTTGATGAAGAATCAAAGACCATGGATGTAGTAGTTGACGATGCGCAACTTTCCCAGGCCATCGGACGTGGCGGGCAGAATGTTCGTCTGGCCTCCGATCTGACGAGTTGGGAAATTAATATTCTGACCGATGAAGCGGCGGCGGAAAAATCCGAACGCGAGGCGGAAGAAATTCGTGCCAGATTAATGGAACAACTGGATGTGGATGAGGACGTTGCCAGCATTTTGGTGCAGGAAGGCTTTATGTCCATCGAAGAAGTCGCCTATGTTCCTAAGCAGGAACTGCTGGAAGTCGAAGAATTCGATGAAGCTCTGGTTGATGAGTTACGCAACCGCGCAAACGACAATCTGCTGACACGTGCCATTGCCCAGGAAGAAATGGGTGTACCGGAACCGGACTTATTGGAAATGGAGGGCATGGATGAGGAAACCGCCCATTTATTTGCCAGCAAGGGTATTCGTGATCGTGAATCATTAGCCGAACACGCAGTTGACGAATTGGTTGAAGAGACAGGTATCGATGAAGGGCGGGCCAGTGAACTCATCATGATAGCTCGTAAACCGTGGTTTGAAGAAGCTGCGGAGTAGACCATAGAACTAGACTATAGAGGTCTGAATAGATGGCGGAAGTAAGTATCAAGAATTTTGCCGATCAAATCGGTATTACCCCCGACAAGTTGTTGGTGCAACTGATCGATGCGGGAATCGATGGTAAAGCGACGGAAGATTTTCTCAGTGATGAAGAAAAAATGGCCTTGCTCGGTCACTTGCGTGGTGCGCATGATAAATCGAAAGTCAGCGAACGCAATAAGATTACGCTAAAACACAAGACCAGCAACAAGATCAGGCAAACGACACGCACTGGTGGTTCGCGCACCATTCATGTTGAAGTAAAAAAACGTCGCACATTTGTGAAGCGCAGCGAGCTGGAAGAAAAAGCCGCGGAAGAAGCAGAAGCGCTTGCAGCAGCCGAGGCGCAACGAGTAGCGGAGGAAGAAGCGAAAGTACAGGAAGCGGCTCGTGTCGAGGCTGAGACGGCGAAAGAGACGGCTGAAGCGCCGGCAACACTGGAGCCAGTTGTTGAAGCAGCAGAAGAAACACCCGCAGAAGAGCCAGAGCCAGTTGAAACTGAAGCGGCTGAGGCGGTAGTCGAAGCGGTGTTGGAACAGGCCACAACAGAAGAAGTCGTAGCAGAAGAAGTAGCAGAAGAAGCCCCAGTTGCAGTGCCAGAACCGGTTATTGCACCTGAAGCAAAGCCGGAACCGGCAGCGCCGCCACCAACGCCGAAAGACGCGGACAAACCGAGTGGCAATCGTGCCAAAGACCGTCGCAAACGCGATGAATTGCATGTCGCTGCCGAAAAGAAAGGTCGGCGCAAAAAACGGATGCCGCGTAAGCCACATAAAGTGACGACGCAAATTGGAAGCCAGCATGCGTTTGAAAAGCCGACCGCACCTGTAGTGCATGAGGTAGCGATCCCCGAAACCATAACCGTTGCCGAGTTGGCTCAAGCCATGTCGGTGAAAGCAGCGGAAGTCATCAAGGCATTGATGCAGTTAGGTAGCATGGTTACGATCAACCAGGTTCTGGATCAGGACACCGCCAGCGTCGTGGTTGAAGAAATGGGTCATGTGGCAAAAGTCGCAGCAGCGGATTCACCGGAATCCATTTTGTTCGATGAACCAGCGCAAGCGGGTGAGCAAAAGCCCCGTTCACCAGTGGTCACGGTCATGGGCCATGTCGATCACGGTAAGACCTCGTTATTGGATTACATTCGCAAAGCCAAAGTGGCCGCGGGCGAAGCCGGTGGTATTACGCAGCATATCGGCGCCTATCAAGTACATACCGATCACGGTAATATGACTTTTCTCGACACGCCGGGTCACGAAGCGTTTTCCGCCATGCGTGCTCGTGGCGCACAGGTAACCGATATTGTTATTCTGGTTGTGGCGGCTGACGATGGCGTAAAACCACAAACCGTTGAGGCTATTCACCATGCGCGCAATGCGGAAGTGCCCATTGTTGTCGCGATTAACAAAATGGACAAACCCGAAGCGGATGCCGAGCGCGTGAAACAGGAACTCACCACTCACGAGGTCGTAACCGAAGAGTGGGGTGGTGACGTATTGATGGTGCCGGTTTCGGCACATACCGGCGAAGGCGTCGATACTTTGCTGGAGTCAGTGTTGCTGCAGTCCGAAGTGTTGGATTTGCACGCGATCGATTCAGGCAATGCGTCTGGTGTTGTTGTCGAAGCACGAGTCGATAAAGGTCGTGGTGTTGTCGCCACATTGCTGGTGCAAAACGGAGTGTTGAGCAAAGGCGATATTCTGCTTGCCGGTCGTGAGAGTGGTCGTGTGCGCGCCATGCTTGATGAGGTCGGAAAACCGATCAAACAAGCAGGGCCATCCACGCCAGTCGAAATTCAAGGTTTGACCGGTGTTCCGGTCGCGGGCGATGACTTTACCGTGGTCAGCGATGAACGCAAAGCACGTGAAGTTGCCTTGTTCCGTCAGGGTAAATACAAAGAAGTCAAAATCGCCAAGCAGCAAAAAGCCAAATTGGAAAATGTTTTTGCCGGTATTGGTGAAGGCGAAGTCAGCGTGCTGAATTTATTGGTTAAAGCCGATGTGCAAGGTTCGGTGGAAGCATTAACTGACGCCTTGCAAAAACTTTCAGTCGATGAGGTGCGAGTCAACGTAGTGCACGGCATGGTCGGTGGTATCAACGAATCCGACGTTAATCTGGCCATGGCCTCAGACGCCATTATCGTCGCATTTAATGTGCGTGCGGATGCAACGGCACGACGCTTGATTGAAAGCGAAGGTGTGGATATCCGTTACTACAACGTTATTTACGATGTGGTGGACGAAGTCAAAGCCGCTATGACGGGCATGTTGAAACCCGAATTTAAAGAAGAGCATGTTGGCCTGGTGGATGTGCGTCAGGTATTCCGCGTTCCCAAGATGGGCGCTATCGCGGGTTGTTATGTCACCGAAGGTTTTGTAAAGCGTAATTTGCCGGTACGCGTATTGCGCGACAACGTCGTTATATTTGATGGCAAGATCGATTCACTGCGTCGGTTTAAAGAGGACGTTAATGAGGTCAAGTCCGGTTTCGAATGTGGTATCGGCATCAAAAATTACAACGACGTGCGCGAAGGCGATCAAATCGAAGTTTACGAAACGGTTGAAATTAAACAGACCCTGTAACAAACCTTACACAGTTAGATTCGAGGTTAAACGCTGTTATGCCACGTGAAGTGGACCGCACTCGACGAGTGGGTGAAGTGATTCGACGTGAATTGGCCACCATCCTGGCCAGTGATGTGTCCGACCCGCGTCTGACCCATGTTTCGATTACCGGTATCAAAATTACGAAAGATTTGAAGAACGCAACAATCTACGTGTCTGAACTCGATCACGATGTCGAAAAAGAATCGATAGCGGGCGTTTTAAATCGTGCGGGTGGTTTTTTTCGTCATCAGTTAGGGCAGCGTGCGGCACTGCGATATACACCTGCGCTCAAGTTTTGTTATGACAATACCATTGAGAAAGGCGTGCACATGTCGAACCTTATCGATCAGGCGCGTTCGCGGGACGGCGACCAAACATGACGCAATGCGCCAAGTCGGCTGATTCATCCGCAGCGCCTGTCGTGAAGCCGGTGTTTAAAAATATTTCCGGGTTGTTGTTGCTGGATAAACCCAATGGAATTACCTCCAACCGCGCCCTGCAACAGGCCAAACATTTATTACAGGCAAAGAAAGCGGGCCATACCGGTAGTCTGGATCCGATTGCTACGGGATTGTTGCCCTTATGTTTTGGTGAGACAACAAAAATTTCCAGTTTTTTTCTTGGCGCCGATAAACGCTACGAAACACGTTTAAAACTCGGTGAGACTACTGACACCGGCGATCGCGAAGGCGTAGTCACCAACACCCGAACAGTTAATGTAGACGAGAGTCAGATTGCCCGCGGATTAATGCAATTTGAAGGTGCAATCGATCAGATTCCACCCATGTATTCGGCGTTAAAACGCAACGGCCAACCATTATATAAACTCGCCAGGCAAGGGATCGAAGTTGAACGTGAACCGCGTCAGGTGACGGTGTATGGTTTACGCTTGCTCAAGTACGAAGCCCCTTATCTTGATCTGGATGTTCGTTGCTCCAGCGGTTTTTACGTGCGCAGCCTTGCTCATGATCTGGGCGAGGCTCTGGGCTGTGGTGCCCATGTAGCCGAATTGCGTCGCACAGAAGTGGGTGATCTGACCATCGAAAATGCCATCACGCTGGCTCAATTAGAGGCAGTCGCCACGGTCGAAGACCGGCGTGGTTTACTCCTGCCGAGCGACGAAGGATTACATCATTTACCCGATATTCGGTTATCTACGGATGCCGCTTATTACCTGTGCCGCGGTCAGCCTGTGAAGGCCGATCACTCCCAGGAAACAGGCTGGGTGCGGCTGTATTCTCATGGCGCTGGATTTTTGGGCTTGGGTCAGGTCATGGATGACGGTCGTGTGACCCCTAAACGTCTGTTTGTGCGGGTATAAATACATTGTTTTTTAAAGGATATTTTTGTTGAGACGGCAAGGGCGGACGGTTAGAATACGCCCCCCTAAGACCGATGCGTCTAGGAAGCGATTGATGTTGCCGCTATGCGTTGAAATAGCAGTTCGTCAAACGTAATCGATCTACATAATCACGAGGAATCAAATGGCTTTAACGGCAGAAGACAAAACCAAAATTGTCCAGGATTATCAAACCGGGACGGGTGATACGGGATCACCCGAGGTACAGGTCGCGTTGATGACAGCGCGTATTCAGGATTTATCCTCCCACTTTAAATCCCATATTCACGATCATCATTCACGCCAGGGGTTATTGCGCTTGGTGAATCAGCGGCGAAAGTTGCTCGACTATCTCAAAGGCCGGGACATCGAACGCTATCGAACCTTAATCAATCGACTGGGACTGCGTAAGTAAAACGCCGGCTCCACGTCCCGCACAGGGGAATAACAAGTGGTTAATGCAGTAAAGAGTTTTCAATACGGCGCACACGAGGTGCAGCTGGAGACGGGCGCGATAGCTCGTCAGGCAACAGGAGCCGTACTGGCAAAAATGGGTGATACGACGGTACTGGTCACGGTTGTTGCAGGCCGCGAGCCGCGTGATTTGGATTTCATGCCGCTAACTGTCGATTATGAAGAACGAACTTATGCCGCCGGACGCATTCCAGGCGGTTTTTTTAAGCGTGAGGGGCGACCATCCGAGAAAGCC
>Ga0224508_10002655_pt1 | contig 15085 bp, 17 predicted proteins | sample SF_Jan12_sed_USG_4_FD_170157 | JGI IMG/M metagenome (GOLD analysis project Ga0224508, IMG submission 170157) | Sediment microbial communities from San Francisco Bay, California, United States - SF_Jan12_sed_USGS_21 | ecosystem: Environmental > Aquatic > Marine > Sediment | place: USA... | reverse complement strand
TTTGATCAACTTCAGCAATCGTTGGTCTTCGATCGCTCTGGCCGACATTGGCTTGTGCAACCAGGCATAAAAACCACTGAAATGCACTTTTAAAGAGCCGGCACATCGCTCGAATCGAAAACTCGCCACGATGATCACGGATAAAGGCGTACTTCACCCGTGGTCGTTGGCAAAGTACGCCGCGGCCTTTTTTAAAATATCTCGCTCTTCGGTAACGCGGCGCAGCTCGGCCTTGAGACGGGCGATCCCCGCCTGGTCATCAACCCTGTTTGTCTGCTGGGGACTCTTCTGCCCATAACGCTTCAGCCAGCTATACAAACTGTGCGTTGTCGTTCCCAGTCGCTCAGCTACTTCAGCAACTGAATATCCTCGTTCTGTTACCTGTTTTACAGCTTCGATTTTAAATTCTTCTGTGTACCGCTTGCTGCTCATAAACACCTCCAATAGCGTTACATTTTGACGCTATTAGGTGTTTAGCAAACCCTGGGAAGTCCATAAAGGTGTTCGCCGAATCCCGGAATCACCACGAGATCGATATATCACTGACGCTGAATATAAGGCCGTTTATGATATTGCTCCCGACCAGTACAAAGTAGCAATGGAACTGGCTTATTTGTGCAGGATGCGTCGCAGTGAAGTGCTTAACACCCGTTATCGGGATGTTGAAGCTGAGGGGCTTAATACGCGAAGATTAAAAGGTTCTAACAGTGCTTTAACCCTATGGACACCAAGACTTAGCGCAGCAGTAGAACTAGGCTTGAAAGGCAAAATGCGAGTTCCTGACATGCCCTTAGTTGGGATGGGAATAAAGGGCGACACATTTACACAAGGATTTAGAAAACTGGTTAAACGCGCAGGAGTTGAGTGGTTCGTCTTTCACGATATAAAGGCAAAGGGTGTCAGTGATTTTACCGGAGATAAGAGAAAGGCCAGCGGCCATAAATCCGAAAAAATGGTCGATGTTTATGATAGGAAAAGGATAATTATTGAGGCTACAGATTGAACAACTTAGCGAATTATTTTGTGAATATTTTGTGATTTTGTGAAAGTATTCCTCTAAGTTACTGATTCTATTACATCTTCTGACTGCAAAACATGACAGTAGATCATGTTGATCGATTTGAGTTCGTTCAGGTGCAGTTCCTCAGTGGCAGCTGCACAGCAGTCTTCGACTACGATCACGCTGAAACTCTCGTCGGCGAGGCTGCGCACGGTGGAGCTGACGCACTGGTCGGTGAAAATTCCAACGGCGATAATATTTTCGATCTCCATGTTGCGCAATACCAGGCGCAGGTTAGTCCCGGTTAGCGCACTGTCGGTGGTCTTGATGACGACAATATCCTCGTCATCCGGTGTCAGTTCGGGCACGATCTGGCTGTCCTCGCAGTCCTTCGGCAACAGCAGGTAGTTAAATCCCGGTTTTTTCTGGCTCAACGAACGATCGCGACCGTCGGGCTTGAGGCAGGCGATGCGCGCAAATATCACCTCGATGCCTTGCTCGCGGCAAAAACGGATCATGTTCGCGGTGTTCGGGATCACGATCTCGTTCATGCGCTCGCGGAACGGCGCCCAGCGCGCGGCCTCGCCCGTGTCGGGATCAATTTCCATGTAAGTGTTTTGAATATCGATTACCAGCAGTGCGGTTTTAGCCGGCGAGAGCACGATGTCTTCCGGCAGATCCGCGGTTTCGTAATAAAACGATCGGTAGGCGGTTTTCCAGTCGCTCATGTCATCACCCCGGACTTGCGCGCACAAAGTCGTACTCCGCCCAGTTTCCCTGATTGAAAATGTCGATTAACCGCGGTATAAAAATCGGTCATCGCGGTGACTGCGGCTTCACCATGCACGCGCAGGTGACGCGCTCGATCGGCACGATAAGCGGCGAGGCGGACGCGCGCAAACTCGGCCCAGTCCGAACTCATGGCCTGGCAAAGCTCAACCTCGAACCCGGCGTTTTCCAGGTCTTGCCGATAATCGTTGATATGGCGCAGCGTAATCGCGTAGAGATCGCGCTCAAGCAGGCTACGCTGACCGTCGTCGATATCGCCGCGTGCGGTCAGGTCCTCGGTGTAGAAACAACCCGATGGTGCCAGCAGGCGATGGCATTTTTCGAGCAAGCGGGTGCGTTCGGGAATGTGGTATAGCGAAAGCCAGCTCACGATAGCATCGAAACTGCCCGGTTCTCGCTCGAACTCCAGAAAATCGCCGCATACGTGTTCAACCCGATCTTCCAGTCCGCAACGCCCGGTCATGTCGAGCGCGAGTTCGTGTTGATCTGGTTGCAGTTCGAGCGCCGTGACACGAGCCTCACTGCAGGTCGCGAGGTAACGTGCCGGCCCGCCGAGTCCCGAGCCGATTTCGAGCCAGTTCTGTTGCAGGTCGACACCGAGCATTGCCAACGCTACGTCAAGCGCATCGGTGCCGTGGTAGTGCAGCTGGTCGAACGGTGCCAGGTCGTAAACGTTTAGCGGATCTTCGATTGTCTTGCCGAGTTCACCCAGTTCACGGTAGACACGCTCAACATGCGTATACAGCTTCATCGACTTGATATTGGTCACTGGTCCTCCATCGGTAAAGCGATTACGATCCCATTGCGCTGCTGCCCATCACCCGACCTGATGCTGATCAGCGTATTTGCGTCCCAGTATCCCTGATCGAGCATCGCCAGCGCAACGTTCTGATTGAATCGCGGTGACCAGTGCGCCGAAGTAACATAACCCACCTGCTTATTGTCACTCGTGACCGGCCACGGATACTGTGGTGCGGGGCAGGCATCACCATCGAATAACAGACCTCGAATCTCGCGCGCATGCCCTTTACCGGCAATCTCAAGTAAAGCAGATTTACCAATATATTCCAGGCTGCCATCGAGCTGGCAGTACCTTTGCAGACCGCATTCGAACGGATTATTGTCGCGCGTCATCTCGTTACCGTAGGACAGCAATCCGGCTTCGATACGTTCGATCAGATTCGGGCAGCCGGGAGCGAGCTCAAGTCCCTCACCGGCCTGCCACAGTGCGTCCCAGACATAGGTCCCGAGTGCGAAATCATCGACGTAAATCTCGAAACCACCCTGCTTGCTGAAACCCGAACGCGCCACCACCAGCTCGTGACCCTGGAACGGACAGCGCTCGAAGCGGAAAAAACGAATACTACGCACCTGCTCGCCAAATACGCGTGCCACCAGGTCATCCGACCGGGGTCCCTGTACCGCCAGTGGCCAGACGTCGGGTTCTTCGACACGGACGTCCAGCGCCATGCCGGTGGCAAGCCCCTTGGCCCAGAGCAGCATGTCGGCATCGGCGATCGAAAACCAGTATTGATCCTCGGCAAGTTTAAGAATAATCGGGTCATTCAGCATGCCACCATTTTCATCAACCATCGGTGCATACAGGCACTGGCCGACCTGTGCGTTACGCAAATTGCGCGGCGTCATTAGTTGCGCAAGTCGCGCGGCATCTGGTCCATGCAGTTCAACCTGGCGCTGACAGCCGACGTCCCACAGTTGTACATGCTTTTTCAGATGCCAGTAATCTTCCTCGACGCTGCGCTGGAAACCTTTTGGCAGAATCGTATGATTAACAATCGAGTAACCGGAAACCCCGAGTGCTTCGACGCGTGGCGTGTAGGGTGTTGCGCGCTGACGCCGCGAAACTTGCAGCTTGAATTCTGACATTCAGCGCTAGCTCGACCACCAGGTGGTATACGAGTGTGGCGACAGCATCACCGGCATATGGTAACGCTTATGCGAGTCAGGCATCGTAAAACGGATTACTATGGTTTCCACCATCGAATCGGCATCGATCGACTGCATGCTGAAATATGCTGCGCTGTGTATAACCAGCTCGAACTCGGCGTTGCGGTCAGCCTTTTCAATTTCCACTGACTCCGAGATGCGGCCTTCGCCATCGGCTTTGACATCGAAAACGAGCTGCCGGTTGGATTCCCCGTTGAGTTGGAACAATTGGCAGCGGATGCCGGTCGCATGATTGCCGCTTACTGAATCGAGAATATGTGAAGATACAGTCGCCATAATTATTCGATTGAGGCTTTATCGCGCTTGCTCGTAGTCGCCAGCACGATAGGGCTGATGTGGCCGACCGTCTTGACGTTAACACAGGCCGTTTTGCCACTTGCAAGCGCGCGCTTGACCGCCGGGGTGATATCGGCGCGTTTCTCGACCAGTTCGCCATAACCACCCAATCCTTCAAACATCGTGTGAAACGGGATATCGCGAAAATCGGTCGCGAAATGCTGCTGCTTCGAGAACAGTCTTTCCTGCTGCTGCGAAATACAGTCAAGCCCGCCGTTGTTATCGATGACCACGACGATTGAAAGCTTTTCCTGGAACGCGGCCTCGATACTCGAACCGCCCGACAGGAAGGCACCGTCACCACTGATGACAACGACGTTTTTATCCGGTTGATTTAGCCTGGCGACACTGGCGAAAGGCACGCCGACACCGAGCATGCTAAAGGTACCGGGATGCAGGATATTGCCCAGCTTGAGGCCTTCCCAGCCCGCGATGTTGACAGAGATTTCGGACCAGAAATGCGTATTACCACCATCGATAACCAGGCAGTCACCGTGGCTCATTGCCGCCTGCACGTCAAGCGCAAGCTGTAGCGGATGTATCCGGTCATCGTCGAGTTCGGGAATATCGGCGAGCATGTCCTTGACCCACTGCGCGCGCCAGCCGCGGTTGGTTTCAAGCCAGTCCGGGGCGAATGGATCGAGCTCTCCGAGTGCGGCGAAAAATGCACCCGGGTCGCTCAGCAGCACCCGGTCGGCGGCGCGATTCATTTCGATTTCCTCGTGCGATCCGTTGACACAGATGAGGTGCGTGCTCGCGGGAAACAAGGGTGGATTGCCAAAATTCATCTGGTTATCGAGTCGCGCTCCCACCATGATCACGACATCGGATTCGTCGATAGCCTGCTTCGACGGGTGATACTGGTGCACATCGGCAAGCCCCATGTATACGGCGCTCGCCTCCGATAACAGTTTCTGATGGTAGGGCACGTTAAACACGGGAATATTGAGTTTCGCCGCACACGCCTCGAGACTGGTTTCTGCACCCGACCACCAAACCCCGTGGCCGCCGATAATAATCGGCTTTTGCGCCCGACTGATCGCTGCGAGCGCCTGCTCGAGATCATCCGGGCAGGGCCAGGCACGTGCCATCGGTTTTGCACTGCGGTCGAACGGACGCTCCTCGCGCATCGCATCCTGCTCGAACGAACTGAACATGATATCGACCGGCATGCTGATATGAACCGCGCCCGGGTAACCGCTCAGGGCGATCTTCCAGGCGCGGTCGACAATTTCAGAAATACGCTCACCATCGGTAATCGAAACGCTGAACTTGGTCAATGGCGCCGCGATGGAGACGTCGTCGATCTCCTTGAAACCGCCGCTGCCCTGGCGCTTCAAGGTGCTCGACCCGGTAACAAATATGACCGGCGACCGCTCGCCCCAGGCTTCCATCATCGCCGGTACCGCGGTCGCAAAGCCTTCCGGACCAACCAGGCATACCGCGGGATTGCGCGTGATGCGGGTATGCCCATCCGCAAGGTGACCGGCAACCTGTTCGTGCGGTGCATTGATGACTGAAATACCGCATTCCATGAAACCTTCGAGCGCCGGATTGCAAAATCCGCCACTGAGCGTGAACACCTGGGTTACGCCTTTCTCCTGCAGCGCCCTGGCAAGCAACATGCCTCCTCGCACTTTCATTTAGCCCCCGTAGATGAAGTGTCCAGAATGTAAGTGGCATCAACGTCATTGATATCGGGGCAACCCAGCTGTGCCAGGCCGATATCGATCTGGCTCCTGATGAGTTCGATCATCTCCTCGAGACCCGTGTAACCGTTGGCGCCCATAGCATACAGAAACGGACGCCCAATCAGTACGAAATCGGCACCCAGTGCGAGCGCCTTGATAATCCCTTCACCGTTGCGCACACCGCTATCAAACAGCAACGGGTATTCAGGACCGACCGCCGCTCTGATCTGCGGCAGCACCTGGATCGCGGCTGGGCTACTGTCAAACTGCCGCCCGCCGTGATTGGACACGCAAACCGCATCCACCCCGGTATCGCGGATGCGAACCGCGTCTTCGCTGCCGAGCACGCCCTTGACAATCAGGTTGCCCGGCCAGCGCTCGCGCAAGCATTGAAGAAAATCCCAGTCCAGCTTGCCGCGCGCCTCGTTACGCTTGAATTGCACACCGTTGGGGACGTTGACATTGGCGAGTTTGGGCACCCCGGTCTTCAGCGTCGTCAGCGACCACCGCGGATGGAATGCGAAATCAAAAAACTGCATCGGTCTGATTCGAAACGGCGATTGAAAGCCATTACGCTTTTCGCGCGGCCGTGCCCCGATTCCGGGGACATCGACGGTTAGCACCAGGTTGCTATAACCCACGGTCTCCGCCCGTTCAACCAGGTGATAGGCAACCTCCTCGGACTGGCCGACATACAGTTGAAACCAGGCATGTTCGCCGGCGCGCTCCGCGGTGGTTTCGATACTGCTCGAAGACATGGTCGATAACACCAGCGGAATACCGAATTGCTTGGCTGCCCTGGCGAGCATCGCATCGGCATCGGGCCAGGTCAGGTTACACATCCCCATCGGCGCGATACCAAAAGGTAGGTCCCAGCTCTGCCCAAATAAAACTTTCCCTTGGTTGCGATTTTCCACGTTGACCAGTACCCGGGGCAGCAGGCGCAAGGCTTCGATCATTTCAACATTAAGCGCACAGGCTCTTTCTTCACCTGCGCTGCCGTCAATAAAGTCGAAGATTACCCGTGGCAGACGCCGCCGTGCGAATTTACGTGCATCCGAGGCACTGAATATCTTCTTGCTCATGACCTGTGATAGCTGGTGAAAACCGGATTCTCTGTATAAATCAACGCGCAAGTCTATCTTGTTGGGGGCGAATAGAACAAATACATTTGATATTAACGGACACTTGATATGACAGGATCAAATCAGGCTTACCGGGAAATCCGCTGCAACAAATTAATGTAAAGATCTCTCAGCTACCTGGAAACTGTCTTCAAGGCAAGATGTCCTCGCCCGGGTATTTAGAAAATCGAATTTTGATAGTAGTGATTTTTTGTGCTGCACCGGCTGATACGCAGTTCGACCGGCTTTTTATCAAGAGTTATTGCCACTCGCTCAATTTCGAGCAGTGGTGTACCAACTTCCAGATTCAATAATCTTGCGTCATGCTTTGAAGCAGCTGTTGCTCGCAGCTGTTCATCGGCGCTATGTATTGTGATTCCATAGCGCTTTTCGTAGAGTTCATAGAGCGTATTGGGCAATTCGCAGTTGCCCCCGTTGACCAGGTCACCAAATGGTTCGGCGGGTAACGTAATGGTTTCTATCATCGTCGGCCTGGCAGAGAAATTCCGTACCCGTTCGATTCTTATTACACTAGTTTTTTCGGCTAGCTGCAGTTTCGAGATTTCCTTGCGCGAGGCCTGTTTCCGGTGACAGGTCAGGACATAGCTGTCCGGCAGGACCTTGTGTCCCTTGTTGTCCGTAATGTGGAAAAAATGAAACAGGGCTCGATGCAGATCATGATTGGAAACAAAGGTTCCCAGCCCCTGCTTGCGGATTAACACATTATTTTCCACCAGTTCCGTGATCGCCTTGCGCACCGTGCCCTGGCTCACACCGAACTCATGTGCGAGATTTATCTCGCTGGGAATTACATTACCCGGAGACCACTCCCCGTTGCCAATCTTGGCTGCGAGAAGCTCCTTGATTTGCATGTAGAGCGAAATATAACCTTTTTCAGATGTCAGCATTGAACCCTGTAACCTCGACAAACAAACAGTGACCAGATTTACCTGATCGTCTCGTCTCCCCGGGCCTGTGGGTTTCACAGGTGACTGCGGCGGGAAGCCTGGTCATTATACTCTTATATAAGACTATTTGACTAGATGTATAGATCCTTGTACGATCTCGTCTCCGTGTTGTTTTCTGATAATTATTAATTAACCGGGAGATATAGATGATCGATTTTGTAGTGCATGACGAAGGAGATAGCGTCGGCGTTGTCGTCGTCGAGGGTGTAAAGGCCGGCGAAGAAATCACCGGCTGGGTAATGGATCAGGACGTAGATATCAAGTTCAAGGCGGCCAGCGATATACCGATCGGGCACAAACTTGCGATCAAGCCGATGCAGGACGGCGATACCGTAATCAAGTATGGCACGGATATCGGCAAGGTCATCGCCGATATCGGTATCGGTGAGCATGCCCATGTTCACAACATCAAGACCAAGCGTTGGTAATCAATAGTCGCCATTCAATACCCAGACTCTTTCGGAGAATAAAGCAATGTCTCAAGATTTAAGTACAGCAACCTTTTCGGGATATCGGCGCGAAAATGGCCGTGTCGGTGTTCGTAATCACGTCATTGTCCTGCCGGTCGACGACCTTTCAAATGCTGCCTGTGAAGCAGTCGCAAACAATATTACGGGTGCCATGGCCTTACCCCACCCTTACGGCAGATTACAGTTTGGCGAGGACCTTGAACTCCATTTCCGCACCCTGATCGGCACCGGCGCCAATCCCAATGTCGCCGCGGTCGTGGTTATCGGGATCGAAAACGGCTGGACGCAAAAAGTTGTCGAGGGCATCGCGGCGACTGGAAAACCCGTTACCGGATTCGGTATCGAGCAACACGGCGACCATGAAACCATTATGGAAGCTTCCAAGGTTGCCAAGGAGTATGTGCAGTGGGCATCTGAACTGACACGTGAGGAGGCGCCCTTGAGCGAGCTCTGGGTTTCGACAAAATGTGGTGAATCAGATACCACATCTGGATGCGGATCAAATCCGACGGTCGGAAATGCTTTCGATAAGCTGTACCCGCACGGCGCAACCCTGCTGTTTGGCGAGACTTCCGAAATAACCGGTGGCGAACACCTGGTCGCCGAGCGCTGTCGCAACGACGAGGTACGTGAGCGTTTCATGTTCATGTTTAATCGCTACCAGGATCTGATTGAACGTTTTAAAACCTCGGATCTGTCAGATTCACAACCTACCAAGGGCAACATCGAAGGTGGTTTAACGACCATCGAAGAAAAAGCGCTCGGTAATATCCAGAAAATCGGCAAGGAATGTCTGGTCGACGGCGTGCTTGACAAGGCCGAGGCACCCACGGGACCGGGCCTGTGGTTTATGGATTCGTCATCGGCGGCAGCCGAAATGGTGACTCTGTCAGCTGCAGCCGGTTACGTCGTGCACTTCTTCCCCACCGGGCAGGGAAATATTATCGGCAACCCGATTCTTCCGGTGATAAAGATTTGCGCTAACCCGCGCACGGTTCGCACCATGAGTGAGCACGTCGACGTTGACGTTTCGGGTCTGCTGCGCAGGGAAATGACCCCGAGCGAGGCCGGCGACAAGCTGCTGGATTCGATGTTCCGCACCACCAACGGGCGTCTGACATCAGCCGAGGCCCTGGGACACCGGGAATTTGTCCTGACCCGGCTCTACGAGAGCGCGTAAAACCCGTACCGCGGGGGATATTTTGGCGGGCCAATTTTGGCCCGCAAGCTATCCGCCACTACGATCCAGTTTTTCCAGCGCCAGCTGGGTCCTGCAGGGACAAAATTTCCACGGGGCAGTTATTGATTCCTTGAGTCGATATTGAGAGACTGCCCGGGTAAGCTTTGAGATTTGATTTTCAACATGAGCCGATCCCTTCATGCAACCTTCCAAATCTGACTTTAACGCAGTCACGACGGAATCCGGGCTGGCGAGTGGCCTGCCCAACCACGCCTATACGAGCGAAGATTTTTTCCGCATGGAGCAGGAACAATTGTTCGCCAGAACCTGGACCTGCATCGGTAACGGCTGCAACATTCCTGAACCTGGGGATTTACAACCAATCGGATTTCTTGGGCAGCCGCTGGTGATGTTGCGCAATCGGCAAGGCGCAGTAAAGGTTTTTCATAACGTTTGCAGTCATCGCGGTAACGAGCTGGTCTGGCAGGCATGTTCGGTCAAACGGACGATTCAATGCCCCTACCACGGCTGGGCTTACGATCTTGACGGGCGCTTACTGGCCACGCCGAATGTCGGCGGCAGTGGCGTCCACTCTATCGATGACCTAGACAGGAATGAGCACGGTCTGTGCGAAGCCCGCTCGGCGGTCTGGATGGACCTGGTCTTCGTAAATCTTTCGGCAGATGCGCCCGATTTCGAAACCTTTATCGCCCCGCTGCAACAGCGCATTGACAAGCTGTTACTGAGAGAAAAGTTTACCGCTCTCAAACCTGCCGCAAACCATGGTAGCTACACCATCGATTTTGCCGGCAACTGGAAACTGTGCATCGAAAACAACCTCGAGAGCTACCACCTGCCCACGGTGCACCCGGATTTGAACGCGGTATCGAAGCTCGAAGATCACTACCACTTTTACGGTGACGATCTATTTGCCGGTCAGGGTACACTGCGGTATGACCACGAAAAAACCAACCTCGCTGCCTTCCCGGTGTTTGACGGCTGGTCGGACATGGTCGCCGAGTATCCCACGCTTTACCCCAACGTGTTTCTCGGATTTCAGGCTGATCATTTCTGGACGCGCTACGTGCAGCCGGTATCCGCCGAGCGTTCGCTCGATCATTTGCAGATTTACTACCTTGGTGACGCAGCGGATAGCCCCGAATTCGAAGCAGCGCGGGCGCACCGGCTCGAGGTCTGGGCCAAGGTATTCAACGAAGACATCGGCGTGGTCGAAGGCATGCAACGCGGTCGCCACTCGAGTGCCTTTAGCGGCGGCGTGTTCACGCCCATCATGGACAAGCCATCGCATCATTTCGCAAAATGGGTTGCCCGGCAATTGACCAGTGATGTCCTCTAGCGCTGCCGCAAAATCAATCAGAGTCGGACCCGGGTCGGTTACCTGGAAACCTTTTATTGATCATGTTGTCAAGAATCGATAACACCATAATATGAGCATAAGTAAACTAAAGACGGTGTTCACCGTTGCGCTGGCAACGGCAGTGGCTTTACTTTCTGGCCAGGTCCACGCGGATGGCGTACTGGAGCTGCAGCCGGTATCCGATAATGTGTATGCGATCGTCGGTGAGCTTGGTAATCGCAGCCCGGATAACCTGGGCAACAATGCGACCTTCGGATTAGTCGTCACCGATGACGGTGTTGTACTGATTGATTCGGGCGGCACCCATGCGGGCGCTAACCGGATTTATGCACTGATTCAAAGCGTTACCGACAAACCCGTGGTCAGGGTGATCAATACCGGCGGGCAGGATCATCGCTGGCTGGGTAACGGATATTTCAAAGCGCAAGGTGCCCAGATTATTGCCAGCGAAGCGGCGGTCGAGGATCAGAAAACCCGCACTCAGGACCAGCTCATCGTGTTGGGCAACCTCGTTGGAGAAGACGCCGTCAAGCAAACAGAGCCGGTTTACGCTGATACGACCTTCGCTGAAAGATTCGAGTTTGAACTCGGGGGTACGGTTTTCGAGCTGCATCACGCGGGTCAGGCCCACACACCCGGCGACAGTTATGTCTGGCTGCCTCAACATCAGGTTATGTTCAGTGGTGATATCGTTTACGTCGAACGAATGCTGGGTGTCGGGTCACAATCCAATAGCAAGAGCTGGCTGGAGGCTTTCGAAACCATGGCAGCCCATAAACCGGGGCACCTTGTTCCTGGTCATGGCCATGCTACCGATTTATCCCAGGCCACGCGGGATACCTATAATTACCTGCTTTACTTGCGCGAGTCGGTTGCTGATTTCATGGAAAGTGGAGGTGACATGTCGGCAATAGGAAAAGTAGACCAGGCAAAGTTCAGTTACCTCCTCAATTTTGAGCAGATCGCCGGAAGAAACGCGCAGCAAGTCTACAGCGAAATGGAATGGGAGTAATTTGCCAACACCGATTCGTGGTAGCTCCGATCAATCCTGGCCCTGATGCAAGAAGTGATCGGGTCGTTAGTGCCGTCTCAATAAGAGACTATATATGTTTCGGTTCCCCGGTTTTCGGCGCCAGGTCCCTTATATTTACAGTCAAATTGGCTGGAATTGGTCATTTCGTCGTCCTTTTTGGCAAAATCCCGGTTTCTTTGCTTTGCCCGATAGGGCACTATGCGTAATACGCCATTCATTACATAGCCTGGTTATTGGGGATAACGATATTTGTTAAATGAGCTGCAAGGTCGAAATGACCCGGGTAGCAGCCAAGATAAGCGAATATAAATTCTGTAATTACCGCCTGAAAATGGCTTGCAGCGGATCGAGCTCTTTCAGAACCGTCTCAAGGTGGACCGCTTTGCGTCCAGGCCGCTATATCAATATCCCGTTTCGAAACGGTGAATTCGAACAGGGATTTATTTGAATTATTCACCATTATTAGCGAGTAAATTAAGTATGAGTAAAGGTACCGTGAAGTGGTTCAATGCAGCCAAGGGCTATGGTTTTATTACACCTGAAGATGGCGGCAAGGATCTTTTCGTGCATCATTCCGAAATCAAAAGTGGTGACGACTATGCAACCCTGAACGACGGCCAGGCGGTCGAGTTCGAGGTAGGCCAGGGCCAGAAAGGACCCTGTGCAAATAATGTTGTTCCGATCTAGACCAAGAACGCAAAATTAAACTAAGTTAATGGCCCAGGCTGACGCGTTGCCGCTGCAGTTCTGGGTAAGGCGTCGTCGTAAATCGAATCCACGGTAGCCTATGAGCTGGCGACCTCTGCAGGTTACGGGCTAAGGCAACATGCGAAAGATAAACGACTTCAAGCCTTTTGTTCCATCAAACGACTATGCCGTATCCAAGGCATTTTACGAATGCATGGGTTTCAAGATTAACTGGGATAGCGAAGAGGTCTGTGAAATCGATACTAGCTTTGGATATCGATTCCTGTTGCTGCCCCGTAACCACAATAACAACGCGCACAGCCTCATGCTGCATTTCCTGGTTAATTCTGCGCAAGAATGGTACGACCATTTTGAAGACATTGGATTGACCAGGAAATTTGCAGGCACCAAGGTTGCAAAACCTGAGCTGATGCCATGGGGATTACTAATAACACATGTCTGGGACCCGGCGGGGGTATTGCTGCATTTCGCCGAGCGACCCGGTGATCCCGACGCACTTCGATAACGCTTCGCTGTCCTTAGAGATTCGCCTCGCGATCGATCTCTTTAACCTCGGGAAATACTTCGTGCAGGGTTTCGTAGAATAAATTCAGCTTTCCCTTGTGCGCACCATGAATATCTACCAGCTGCAGTAGTTTACGCATGAAAGTCATGCGTACCGCCGGATTGTGTTTCAGATAGAAGTTAATGGTGTGCAAATCACCATGGACATCTGCGGTCGATCCCTTGGCGGCTTGGTACAAATGATCGACCTGCTCGTCATTGAGATCGAATTCCTGTTTTAATATGCGATCAAATTCATGTTTTTCTTTAGCATCAACGTGCTGATCAGCGTTGATCACATGGTACAACACCGACGCTAGTGCGCTGTGCAGTATTTCGTCCTCGGGGTGATCGAACAGCTTGCTCTCGTTCTTGAGGGTATCAAACCAGTGGGTCAGCGATTCAAACATAACAGGGTCCTATCTTTTTGTTAGCCAAGACACATGAATTTATATCCAGCGATTAATATGATATTAGTTCGATTCGTAGCAACTGCCATTGATTTGTATCAAACAGGCTAGAAAATTCCACTGCGTTTCAGGGCCATGTATTCGTTGATCAGGGTCGAATGCATGTAGGCCGGAGGCGTATCGGCGACAATTATATTATCGCTGCGCAACTGTGCGTACATTGACGATTGCTGTTGTAGATGGTTGGCGACACCACAATACCTTAATGCATCGTCAATCGAAACCACCTCGCCAGCCAGCGTGTCGGTCAGTACCTGCTGACGCATCGAGGCCACCATGACCAGGTGGTGTTGTGACAAAAGCCTCGCGGCCTGTGCCAGATCATCGCGATCCTGTGGTTCCAGCGATGAAATCAGAATAATTAGTGAACGGCGCGGTTGACGCGTCATTAACTGCTGCGCAACTTCGAGGTAGTCGCTGGCGGCAAGCGAGCTGTCAAGATCATAAATCTGATCCAGTAGCCGGCTTATTTGAAAGCGTCCCTTGATCGGTGCAACCCATCGCGATTGACCAGCGAAACTGAGCAGGCCCACGCTGTCCCCCTGGCGTAGTGCAACGAATGCAGATATCAACAGCGCGTTGAGCGCATGGTCGAAATGACTGATTTCGCCATCCTTGGCTCGCATACGCCGCCCACAATCAAGCAGGAACACAACCTGCTGATCGCGTTCTTCCTGATATTCACGTGATATCGGTTTCTGAAAGCGTGCGGTTGCCCGCCAGTCAACCTGGCGCAGTGAATCACCGACGCGAAAATCACGCAACTGGTGGAAATCCGTACCCTCGCCCCGGCGCTGGCGCAACTGTAAACCGAGATCGAGGTAAAGTTGATCGCTACCGATAAACGAGGAGCGAAACAACGGTTTATAGTTCGGATAGATTTTCGAGGCCTGTGCCTCGCCGCAATAATAGTTCTTTTCCCACAGCTTCCAGCCCGATATAACGCGGCAGCAGGGCCGTCCAAACTCTGCCGGGCCACGTTGTAGCGGCGTAATCGAGTAGCGCAACTCCGCATGCTCTCCGGGATCGAGCGTTATCCTGACTGGTAAACCTTCCAGATGCAGCTGCGAAGGTGGGAAATCGGTCAGCCAGAATTCCTGGCGGTGCCGGTCCTGGTTGCTTACCCTGATCCCCACCCACTGGCGAATACCGAGTGCGAGATGCGCCTCGAGGCTGCGTGTTACTTCCAGTCGGGGTTTGTGCAGGGAAAATCCATCGAGCAATGCCAGTAGCACCACCAGGCAAAACCAGCACCAAAAAACCAGCTTGATCTCGAATGAACGCGGCCATTCGAAAATCGTTGCCACTGCGGCAAGCAAGCCCAGCATCAACCAGACCAGTAGCAGTTGAACCAGTAAACGGGATGGCTTCATGAGCGCGGAGCGTCGACCTTTTCCAACAGGTTGCCGAGCACTTCATCGACGCCG
>Ga0224508_10002654_pt1 | contig 15090 bp, 10 predicted proteins | sample SF_Jan12_sed_USG_4_FD_170157 | JGI IMG/M metagenome (GOLD analysis project Ga0224508, IMG submission 170157) | Sediment microbial communities from San Francisco Bay, California, United States - SF_Jan12_sed_USGS_21 | ecosystem: Environmental > Aquatic > Marine > Sediment | place: USA... | reverse complement strand
TCGAGGTCTTGCAGGCGCTTGAGGTGCAAAATACCGGTTTATCGGACGATCTGCGGATGGATCTTCGTATCGGCATACATCTGGGCGATGTGCTGATCGAAGACGGTGATGTGTTCGGTGATGGCGTCAATGTCGCGGCCCGGCTGGAAGGTGAGGCCGAGCCGGGGACGATCTGTATCTCAGAGGACATCTACCGCCTGGTGCGCACCAAACTGCCGATTGAATGTCATGATCTCGGGCGCAAGGCCCTCAAGAACATTGCCGAGCCGATACAGGCCTATCAGATCGGCGGCAGCGGGCCGGGCGCAGTTGCGCCTGACGGCGATGCACCAGGCATCGAGCTGCCGGCGGTCGCCGTCCTGCCGTTCGACAATATGAGCAATGATCCCGAACAGGACTATTTCTCCGATGGGCTGACCGAAGACATCATCACGGCGTTGTCCCTGTGGCGCTCGTTTCCGGTCATCGCCCGCAATTCAAGCTTCACCTACAAGGGACAATCCGTCCGCATCCAGGACGCCGCCAGGGAACTGGGCGCCAGATACATCCTGGAGGGCAGTGTGCGCAAGGCGGGCAGCCGCCTGAGGATTACCGCCCAGTTGATCGATGCCGACAACGGGCATCATGTCTGGGCCGACAAATTCGACCGCCAGCTGGAAGATATCTTCGAAGTACAAGACGAGATCACGCACCGGATCGCAGCAAAGATCATTCCCGAGCTCGAGCACTTCGAACAGCGGCGCTCGGCGACCAAACCGACAGACGATCTGACCGCCTGGGATCTGTATCTGCGCGGCATGGAATGGTTCCATGGCGACACCATGGAAAGCAATCAGGCGGCAACGGACCTGTTCGAACAGGCTGTGAGCAAGGACCCCAATTATTGCGATGCATGGGCCCGGCTGGGCTGGTGCTGTGCAAAACAGGTCATGCTGTTGCGTGGTGCCGCCGATGACAGCTTGCAGAAAAAGGGTCTTGAGGCCGCTCAGCGTGCCGTCGCGATTGATGCGTCTTCAGCTCTTGCGCATATGGCGCTTGGCTCGGTTTACGTGTGGAGCGGTGATGCGGCACTGGGACTGGCGGAGGCACAAAGGGCACTGGAACTCAATCCCAATCTGGCCCAGGCCGCATTGGCGGTCGGCAATCGTCTCGACCTGATGGGCGATGCGGAAAATGGCATTGTGCAACTGGAACGCGCGTTGACCCTCAATCCGCTCGATCCGGTCCGGTGGCGGTACATGGCCTATCTCGCCCGGGCGTTTCTGGTGCAGCGGGAATTTGACCAGGCAGCCGAATGGAGCCGAAAGGGCATGTTGCTGCGCCCGGACCTGCCGGAAGCGCTGTTTCGCTATGCGGTGTGTGTTGCGCATCTGGATCACGTTGAAGAGGCGCGTGATGTGCTTGAGAAATGCGACAGGATCGAGCCCGGTTATGTTGCCAAGATGAAGGATTGGCGGCCCTATCCGGACGATGAACGCAACAACTGGATCATGGACGGGCTGGTGCGGCACAACCTGCTCGGCTGACCTAAGGACTAGCGGCCCCGGGAACAGTTGCCGGCCTTACCTTTTCACGGAAAAAACTGCACGCGCCGTGCACGTTTTTTGTGCAGCTCTGACTCAGTTTGGCAACCATTTGTTAAGTACAATCAGCGCAAAGTCCTAACGAATTTTAACTAATCCGGGGCCAGGTCAATGCCGCGGAATGCTGTGCTGGAGTGCGATCTATATTGATTGACGCAATCAATATCGTGAGTCGCCCTCCACCACGTTGAAGTCGATCAGGTTTATCGATCCTGATCCAGTGGAGCCATTGAATGGGGGAACCCCCGGCAAATAGCGGATATGACCGGCATCGCCCGGTGCTGCTTGACGAGGTCGTCGAGCTTTTGAAACCGCGCGACGGCGGCATCTATGTGGATGGCACGTTCGGCGCCGGCGGATATTCGCGGGCTATTCTCGATGCCGCCGACTGTGTGGTCTATGCAATCGACCGGGACCCTGATGCGATCACCGGCGGGGCGGCAATGGCGGCTGAGTTCGGTGGCCGGCTGACGCTGATCGAGGGGCGGTTTGCCGATATGCGCCCGTTGCTTGCCGGCCAGGATGTCGCGGCTGTCGACGGCGTCGTGCTCGATGTCGGCGTATCCTCGATGCAGGTTGATGAGGCAGGCCGCGGTTTTTCCTTCATCAAGGACGGGCCACTCGACATGCGCATGGAACAGTCCGGGCCGAGCGCGGCCGATGTGATCAACGCCATGCCGGAAGCCCAGCTGAAGCGCGTCATCGCAGTGCTGGGGGAAGAAAAGCGGGCCCGCTCGATTGCCAAGGCGATTGCCAGCCGCCGGGCCGAACAAGCCTTCAGCCGGACAAGTGAACTGGCCAGCCTGATTGAAAAGACCATCGGCAAGCGGCCGGGAGACCGCATCCACCCGGCCACGCGCACGTTCCAGGCGCTGAGGATTTTCGTCAACGGCGAGCTGGATCAACTGGCGCAAGGCCTGTCGGCGGCTGAAAACCTGCTGGCGCCCGGAGGCCGGTTGCTTGTGGTGTCGTTTCATTCGCTTGAGGACCGGATCGTCAAACGGTTCTTTGCCGAGCGCACCGGCAAGACGGCCAGGCCTTCGCGTCATGCACCGCCTGCCGCTGAAGGGCCGGCGGCCAGTTTCCTTGATCTGACGAGGGGCGGGGTTGTGCCCGGTGCGGCGGAAATCGACATCAATCCGCGGGCACGCTCGGCCAGACTGCGGGCCGGCGAGCGCACAACACATTCTGCTCTCGCGTTCGATGCAGCTAACCCGGGGCTTGGCGTTCCCAAACTGGAGTCGGTTTCATGTTGAAGGTTTTCAATGGCATGCTGGTTGTCGGGCTCGTTATCTCGGCGTTCGTGCTGTATTCACTTGAGCACTCCATGCGCAAGCACGAGCGGCATATTGCCTCGCTTAAGCGCGAAATCAGCACTGAAAAGGAAACCATCAAGCTGCTCAACGCGGAATGGAGTTATCTGATCCGGCCGGAGCGGCTTGAGCGATTGGCCGCCCAGCACCTGGGCCTGCGCCAGTCGCGGCCCTATCAGCTGGTGCGCCGTGAAGAACTGACAGGAATGGTGTCGATGCGGCCAACCGTCGAGCCTTCAAGTGGTTCGGGAGATTTGATCGGTAACATACTGAAAGAAATGCAATAATGGGGTTTGTTAACCCGGTAGATCCAAACGATCCTGCGCCCAGCTTGCCGGGCCGCAACCGGCTGCGGCTGGTGATGGTTGGGTTTGCATTATGTTTTGCCCTGATAGCCGGGCGCGCGGCGCAATTGTCGATGCTGGCGCCGGACGTGCACCGCACGGCGCGCAGCGACACCTACCGGTCGCCGCGGCCGGACATTGTCGACCGCAATGGCGTGTTGCTGGCGACCGACATCCAGATTGCCTCGCTGTGGGCCAATCCGCGCAAGATCATCGATGTCGAGGAGGCGATTGAGCTGTTGACCGCGGTGGCGCCCGAACTCGATGCCAAGGTTTTGCACAAGAAACTGACCAAGGACCGGGCTTTTGTGTGGCTCAAGCGTGAGGTCTCGCCGGCGCAGCAGCGGGCCATCCACAACCAGGGTGTGCCGGGTGTCGGCTTCCGCAATGAGACGGTGCGGGTTTACCCGATGGGCCGGCTGGCCGCGCACACGCTGGGCTATGTGGATGTCGACTCGCACGGTCTGTCGGGCATGGAGAAGTTCCTCGATGACCAGGGCGCACTTTATACCGCCTCTTTGTCGGACCCGGCGCAGCGGGCATCCCTGCCGGCGCAATTGTCGATCGATGTACGCGTGCAGCATGCGCTGGCCAGTGAAATTCAAAAGGCTGTCGATCACTTCAGGGCCAAGGCCGGCGCCGGCGTTGTGCTGAATGCCAAGACCGCAGAAGTGCTGGCGATGGTGTCACTGCCCGACTTCAATCCCAACAAGCCCAAGCATGCCCAGGAACAGATCCGCATGAACCGGGTGACGAGCGGCGTCTATGAACTTGGTTCGGTGATCAAGGCGGTGACCTTTGCCATGGCGCTCGATGCCGGCGTGACCAACCTGAAAGGCAAGTACGATGCGCGCCATCCGCTGGTGATCGGCCGCGCCAGGATCAACGATTTTCATGCCCAGAAACGCATTCTGACCGTGCCGGAGGTGTTTTTGTACTCATCAAACATCGGCACCGCGCGCATGGCGCTTGATGTCGGCCTGGAAGGCCATCAGGCATTCCTGCGCAAGGTCGGCCTGTTTGAGCGGATGATCACCGAGATTCCAGAGGCTGCCGCACCGCTGCTACCCAAGCGCTGGAGCAAGCTGGCAACGGTCACGGCTGCGTTTGGCCACGGTTTTGCCGTACAACCGCTGCAGGGTGCCGCTGTTACGGCCTCATTGCTGAACGGCGGCAGGCTGATCCGGCCAACATTCCTCAAGCGCGAGCACGACACAGTGGGTGGCTTTGCCAAACAGGTGATAAAACCGCAAACCAGCGAACAAATGCGCTATCTGTTCCGGCTCAACGCGCAAAAAGGCACAGCCCGCAAGGCAGCCGGTGAGGCGCTTGGCTACCGGGTCGGCGGCAAGACCGGCACGGCGGAAAAGGTTGTTAACGGCCGGTACAGCAAGAACCACCGGCTGACGTCTTTTATCGGCGGGTTTCCGATGGAGGACCCGAAGTATGTTGTTCTGGTAATGCTGGATGAGCCCAAGGCAGTGAAGGGCACGTTCGGCTATGCGACATCGGGCTGGAATGCGGTGCCGACGGCCGGCAAGGTAATTTCGCGCATCGCGCCGCTGCTGGGCGTGCAGCCGGAATTTGACGAAGAAGAGCTGGCCAAGCTGGCGAAACTGAGAGCCAAGGATCAAAGGAATTGAACTTGATGGCGATGTTGTTGTCCGAACTTGCTGGTGGATCGCTGCCTGCCGGGTGCGGACGTGTCGAGATTTCCGGGATCACGTCGGACAGCCGCAAGGTGGCGCCTGGCTATCTGTTCGCTGCGCTGCCGGGGACACAGATGGACGGCGCCAGGTTTATCGGCGATGCGATTGCCGCTGGCGCCGCCGCCATTCTTGGGCCCAGTACCCTGCCGCCCGGCATTGGCGGTCATGTACCGGTGTTGCGCGAGGAAAACCCGCGCCATGCACTGGCCCTGATGGCCGCCAGGTTCGCCGGCCGCCAGCCGGACACCGTGGTTGCAGTCACCGGCACCAATGGCAAGACATCGGTTGCCGCTTTCGTGCGCCAGATCTGGGAACACCTTGGCGAACCGGCAGCCAGTATGGGGACAACCGGGATCATCGGACCCGCCGGCGAGCGCCCGCTTGAGCATACGACGCCGGAACCGGTGGCGCTGCATGAGATGCTGAACGATCTGGCCGAGGAGGGCGTTACCCATCTGGCGCTCGAGGCGTCCAGTCACGGGCTGCAGCAGAACCGGCTCGACGGGGTCAAGATCGCCGCCGGCGCCTTCACCAATCTGACCCGTGACCATCTCGACTATCACGACAACTTCGAGGACTATTTCGCCGCCAAGATGCGATTGTTCAACGATCTGCTCGAGCCCGGCGCAGCAGCGGTGATCAACGCCGACATGACCGAGGCAAGCCGGGTCATCGTCAGTTGCCGCGAGAGGGGGCTTGAAGTCATCACCGCCGGCAAGTCGGCCTGCGGCATCAGGCTGATGAGCCAGGTGCAGGACGGCTTTGGCCAGAAGCTTGGCGTCCAGTATGCCGGTGACAGCTATGATGTGGATCTGCCGCTGGTTGGTGATTTCCAGGTATCGAACGCGCTGATGGCGGCCGGTCTGGTGATTGCGACGGGTGGCGAACCGGCCAGGGTGTTTGCAGCGCTTTCGACACTGACAGGCGCCAGGGGCCGGCTTGACCTGGTGACGAAGTCTGAAACCGGCGCGCCGGTTTTCGTGGATTACGCCCATACGCCGGACGCGCTGCAGAATGCGCTGCAGTCGTTGCGGCCCTATGCCAGCAAACGCCTTGCGGTGGTGTTCGGCTGCGGCGGTGACCGCGATGCCGGCAAGCGCCCGCAGATGGGCGAGGTGGCGGCCAGGGTTGCCGATCTTTGCTATGTGACCGACGACAATCCGCGGACCGAAGATGCAGCCAAGATCCGCCGAGCCGTCATGGCCGGCTGCCCGGGCGGCATCGAGGTGGATGACCGGGCCAGGGCCATTCACCAGGCCGTTGCAGCCTTGCAAGAGGGCGATGTTCTGCTGGTTGCCGGCAAGGGCCATGAGACCGGTCAGATCATCGGCACCGAAACGATACCGTTCAGCGATCACGAGGTGGTCATCGAAGCCGCTTCAGCCGATCCGGACACCAAGCAGCCGCTGTGGACGGTCGACGAACTGGTTGCGGCGACCGGCGGGCGTCTGGTCGGCGATTGCTCCAAGCCGCTCAACGGTGTGTCGATCGACAGCCGGACGATTGAAGATGGCGATGTCTTTTATGCCATCATCGGCGAGAACAGTAATGGCCATGATTATGTCGTGGCCGCGTTCGATGCCGGTGCGGGAATTGCGGTTGTTTCCAAGGAAACCGCCAAGATGCGCAAAGCCGGTCCGTTGCTGGTGGTCGATGACACGCTGACGGCACTTGGTGCGCTGGGCACGGCGGCGCGCGAGCGCAGTACGGCGCGGATCATCGGTGTGACCGGCAGTGTCGGCAAGACCAGCACCAAGGAGGCGTTGCGGATTGCATTGAGCGCCAGCGCCCCGACCCATGCATCGCCGTCTTCCTACAACAATCACTGGGGCGTGCCGCTGTCGCTTGCCCGGATGCCGCGCCAGACAACCTACGGCGTCTTCGAGATCGGCATGAACCATAGCGGCGAGATCACGCCGCTGACCCGGATGGTGCGGCCGCATATCGCGATCATCACCCAGATTGCCGAGGTTCATCTCGGGCACTTTGCCTCGCTCGATGAAATCGCCGATGCCAAGGCGGAGATCTTTGCCGGCGTCGAGCCCGATGGTGCTGCGGTCATCGTTCGCGACAGCCCGTACTATGATCATCTGGCGTCGGCTGCAAAGGCGGCCGGCGTCACCGAGATCGTCGGGTTTGGCCGCGACGAAAAGGCAGAGGCCCGGCTCGGCAATGCCGTGTTGCACAGCACGTGCTCATGCGTGACCGCCAGCATTCTGGGCGAGGATGTCTGCTACAAGACCGGCGCGCCCGGTGAGCATATCGTCATGAACTCGCTTGCCGTACTGGCAGCGGCCAAGCTGGCGGGTGGTGATCTGGCCAAGGCTGCCATATCGCTGGCTGCTCTCAGCGCGCCCAAGGGCAGGGGTGTGCGCAGCAAGCTGGCGGCGCCGGATGGAAATTTCATTCTGATCGATGAGAGCTATAACGCCAACCCGACATCGGTGCGGGCGGCCCTGAAGCTGCTGGCGCAATCCAAACCGCAAAAGCACGGTCGCCGGATTGCGGTGCTGGGGGATATGCTGGAACTGGGCGAGCATGCCGCCGAGCTGCATGCCGGGCTGGCAGATGACATTGCCGAGGCCAATGTCGATTGCGTTTTTGTGTGTGGCAAGGATATGCAGCATTTGTGGATGAAGCTGCCGCAGGCCGTGCGGTCGAGATACGCCAAGACCAGTGCCGAGCTCAGCGAACCGTTGCTGGCGGCGATTGGAGCCGGCGATGTGGTGATGATCAAAGGCTCGCTGGGCAGCCGCATGGGGCCGCTGGTCGATGCCATTCAGAACAAATTCAAACCGGCTGCAGACATTGAGACCGGGTAGGGGGCGAACTAAGTGATTTATCATTTGATGCTTGCGCTGGGCGATCAGATCCCCGGAACAGATGTGTTCAAGTTCATCACGTTCCGGACGGTCGGCGCCGTCATGACGGCGTTGATCTTTGTGTTCCTGTTCGGGCCAAGGCTGATCTCGACGCTGCGGCTGAAGCAGGGCAAGGGCCAGCCGATCCGCGAGGACGGACCGCAGAGCCACATCGTTGAAAAGCAGGGCACGCCGACGATGGGCGGCCTGATGATCCTGTTGGGCATCATCGTTTCGACGCTGTTGTGGGCGGATCTCAGAAATCTTTATGTGTGGGCGGTGCTGTTCGTAACGTTCGGGTTCGGGACCATCGGGTTCTATGACGACTATCTCAATGTGACGCGGTCCAGCTCGAAAGGGTTCTCGGGCAAGGTTCGCTTGTTGCTTGAATGCTGCATCGCGGCCATTACGATCTACGCATTCATCCGGATCGGAAAGCCCGAATTGTCTTCGGCAATGGCGTTCCCGTTCCTGAAGGATACCTTGTGGCAGATGGGACTGTTGTTTATCCCGTTTGCCGTGCTGGTCATCGTTGGTGCCGGCAATGCCGTCAACTTGACGGACGGGCTCGATGGCCTGGCGATTGTGCCGGTGATGATTGCAGCGGCGAGTTTTGGCGTCATCGTCTATCTGGTCGGCAATGCCAAATATGCCGATTATCTGTTGCTGCATTACGTTGTTGGAACCGGCGAACTGGCCATTATCTGCGGGGCCCTGGTCGGCGCCGGTTTGGGCTTTTTGTGGTTCAACGCGCCGCCGGCAATGATCTTCATGGGCGATACCGGATCCCTGTCGCTGGGTGGAACGCTGGGCGCGGTTGCCGTCGCGGTCAAGCATGAGTTCGTGTTGGCGGTGATCGGCGGGCTGTTCGTTCTCGAGGCGGTTTCGGTGATCGTTCAGGTGATCTCTTTCAAGCTGACCGGCAAGCGGGTGTTCCGGATGGCGCCGCTGCATCATCATTTCGAGCTCAAGGGCTGGAAAGAACCCACCATCGTCATCCGGTTCTGGATCATTGCCGTCGTGCTCGCCCTTTTCGGGCTGGCAACGCTGAAACTGAGATAGGTCGAAGATATCGATGTTTGCGGCCACGACGTTCAAGGGAAAATCAGTAGCGGTCTTCGGGCTGGCCCGTTCCGGGCTTGCCTCGATGCGCGCGCTGATCGAGGGCGGTGCCGACGTTGTTGTCTGGGACGATAATGCGAACGCTGTTGCCCAGGCTGTCGAGGACTGCTGGCCGGTCAGGGATCTGAGGGAGGTTGATTTTGCCACGCTCGATTGCCTGGTTCTCAGCCCCGGTGTGCCGCTGACCCATCCAGCCCCGCACTGGAGCGTGGAGCGCGCGCGCGCCGCCGGGATCGAGGTCATCGGCGATACCGAGGTCTTCGTCCGCGAGATTGCCGGGGGCGGCGCGAAGGTGGTTGCGGTCACCGGCACGAACGGAAAATCGACCACCGTGGCATTGATCGGACATGTCCTCGCATCGGCAGGCCTTGATGCGCATGTCGGCGGAAACATCGGCACGGCAGTGTTCCTGCTGCCGCCGCCGGCGGCCGGCACCGTATATGTGCTTGAATTGTCGTCCTACCAGATCGATTTGATGCCGGGCCTCAAGCCGGATGTCGGTGTTTTGATGAACCTGTCGCCGGATCATCTTGACCGGCATGGCACCATGGACAACTACGCGGCCGTGAAAGCCAAGATGTTCGCACGCCAGAAGGCCGGTGACACGGCGGTTATCTCGATCGATGACGACTGGTGCCGCCGCATTGCCGATGATGCCGGGTCGGGCCCCGAGGTGGTGCAGATGTCGGTCGAGCGCGCGCTCGATGAAGGTGTCAGTGCGCCTGAAGGTGTGGTCCACCTGCGTGACATGGCGATCGATATCAATGGCATTGCCGGTCTGCGTGGCCGGCACAACTGGCAAAATGCCTGCGCTGCGGTGGCGGTTGCCGATGCGCTTGGTGTTGAGCGTGACGCGATTGCCGGCGGGCTGGCTTCATTTCCGGGCCTGGCGCACCGCATGGAAGAAATCGGCCGGGCCGGCCATGTCCTGTTCATCAATGACAGCAAGGCGACGAATTCAGACGCTGCCGCAATGGCGCTGGCCTCGTTCAAGCGCATCCACTGGATCGCCGGCGGGCTGGCCAAGTCGGGCGGGATCGAGGGGCTTGCGCCTTTTTTCGACAGGATCGCACACGCCTATCTGATCGGTGAGGCATCGGATGCATTTGCCGCCACGCTTGAGGGCCGGGTTGCCTATTCCAGGTGCGGCACGATCGATGAGGCGGTACCGCAAGCGGCGGCCAATGCGCTCCAGGACACTTGCACAGAAGTTGCTGTTTTACTGTCACCGGCTTGCGCATCGTTCGATCAGTATCCGGACTTCGAAAAGCGCGGGGATGCGTTTCGCAACGCGGTCATGTCACTGGACGGCGTTCACGTGAAAAAAGGGGAAGCTGCCTGATGTTGATCAGACGTACCGATAGGGGCCTGCTGGCCAGCTGGTGGTTCACCATCGATTGGCTTTTGCTGACCGCGGTTTTGCTCTTGATGGCTGCCGGCGTGATCTTTTCGCTTGCCGCCAGCCCGCCAGTCGCAGCGCGCATCGGGCTCGACAACTTCCATTTTTTCATCCGGCAATTGGTGTTTGCCGTTCCGGCAGTGCTGATCATGCTGATGACGTCGTTTCTGACACCGAAGCTGGCGCGGCGGATCTGTTTCGGGGTGTTTGTCACCGGACTATGCCTGATGGTTCTGGCCCTGTTTGCCGGTCCGGAGATCAAGGGCGCCCATCGCTGGATCGATCTGGGGCCGTTCAACCTGCAGCCGTCCGAAATGGTCAAGCCGTCGTTTGTGGTGGCCGCCGCGTGGTTGCTGGCGCAAGGGCTCAAGCGGCCTGATATGCCCGGCCAGTTGCTGGCCTGGGGGCTGTTTGGCATGTTTCTGTTCTTGTTGGTGCTGCAGCCGGACTTTGGGCAGGCGGCGCTGATGTGCGCGGTGTGGGCGGTGATGCTGCTGATCCATGGGGTCTCGTGGTTGCTGGTCATCTGCCTTGGCATTGTGGCGCTGATCGGCGCCGTGGCGGCGTACTTTACATTCCCGCATGTCGCCTCGCGCGTGAACCGGTTCATCGATCCCGAAAGAGGCGATACGTTCCAGGTCGATACGGCAACCCGGGCGTTCGAGAATGGCGGCCTGTTCGGCACCGGCCCGGGCGCCGGCTCGGCCAAGACGATCCTGCCGGATGCACATACCGATTTCATCTTTGCGGTGGTCGGTGAGGAGTTCGGCCTGCTGGCCTGCGCGCTGCTGATCGGTCTGGTGGCGTTTATCGTGATGCGGGTGCTGCGCCATGCCCAGCACAGTGATGATGCCTTTGGCGCCCTGGCAATGACCGGCCTGGCAACGATTATCGGACTGCAGGCGGTCATCAACATGATGGTCAATGTCTCGCTGTTGCCGGCCAAGGGCATGACGTTGCCGTTCATCTCTTATGGCGGCTCATCGATGATTGCGATGGCGTTCGGGATCGGCTTGGTGCTGGCGATCAACCGTCGTACAGTGCGGGCCGGGTCAACGACTGGTGGATGGCGGCCGCTGGTCGCGGCCTGATCGCTTATGAAAATGGATTTTTCAACATACCAACGCGGTGTCGTGGTGCTGGCGGCTGGCGGGACCGGCGGGCATCTGTTCCCGGCGCAGGCGCTTGCAGAAGCGCTGGTCGCGCGCGGTGTGCTGGTGCACCTGATGACCGATGCGCGCGGCGTCGAATTCGGCAACCGGTTTCCAGCTGTTGCCGTGCATGAAATTCCCTCGGCAACCATCACATTGCGCAAACCGTGGCGGGTGCCGGGACAGCTTTACAAACTGGTGACCGGGTTCATGGCGGCACGCAGGCTAATGGCCGATATGCAGCCCGAACCGCCTATCGCGATTGTCGGGTTTGGCGGTTATCCTTCCCTGCCGCCGCTGCTGGCGGCATTGCACTTGAAGATCCCGTCGATCATCCATGAGCAGAATGCCATCATGGGGCGGGCCAACCGGGCTGTTGCAAAATATACATCGGCAGTTGCCTCGTCTTTTCCAAAGATTGCCAACTTGCCGGCGCTCAAGGGCGAGTTTGCCTTTACCGGCAATCCGGTCCGCAGCATTGTCATGAAACAATGGGATGCACCCTATGCGGCGCCTGAGGCCGACCAGACCTTCAGGATCCTGATTTTCGGCGGCAGCCAGGGCGCGCATTTCTTTTCCGAGGTCATGCCCAGGGTCATCGAGGCGCTGCCGCTGGCGGTACGCCGGCATCTGAAGATTGTGCAGCAGGTCCGGGCCGAAGACATCAAAGAGGTCCAGGACCACTATGACCGGATCGGCGCGGACGTAAAACTGGCGCCGTTCTTTGCCGACCTGCCAAAGCTTATCGCCCTGTCGCATCTGGTCATATGCCGGTCGGGTGCCTCGACCATTGCGGAGTTGGCCATTGTCGGGCGGCCCGCCATCATGGTGCCGCTTCCACATGCCATCGACAATGACCAGTTGAAAAATGCCCAGAGCTTTTCAACCGCAGGCGCCGGCTGGCTGATGCAGCAGAAGGATACGAGCCATGAAGAGATGGCCGCCTTCATCACGCGCATGCGGTTTCAGCCTGAGGAGTTGACACAGGCCGCGAACGCGGCAAAAGCCTTTGCGCGGCCCGATGCGGCCGAATTGCTTGCCAATCTGGTGCAAAAGCATGCCACCACAAAAGTCGTTAGTGAGAAAGTCGAGGAATAGATCATGAAGTTACCCCGTGATGTAGGCCCCATCCATTTCATCGGGATCGGCGGCATCGGCATGAGCGGTATCGCAGAGGTCATGGCGACACTGGGATACACCGTGCAAGGGTCCGATCTGTCCGACAACTACAATGTCGAGCGGCTTCGCAAGCTCGGCATCACCGTCAAGATCGGGCACCGGGCGGAAAATATCGGAGATGCCGCGGTGGTGGTGTCGTCTTCGGCCATCCCGGTCGACAACCCGGAAGTGATCGAGGCGCGGGCGCATTTCCTGCCGGTCGTGCGCCGGGCCGAGATGCTGGCTGAACTGATGCGCTTCAAGTCGTGTGTTGCGGTTGGCGGAACGCACGGCAAGACGACAACGACGTCGATGGTGGCGGCCCTGCTCGATGCCGGCGGGTATGACCCCACGGTGATCAATGGCGGCATCATCAATGCCTATGGCACCAATGCACGGCTGGGTGACGGCGAGTGGATGGTGGTCGAGTCCGATGAATCGGACGGCACCTTCGTCAAACTGCCGGCCGATGTTGCCATCGTCACCAATATCGATCCGGAGCATCTTGATCACTACGGCACCTTCGATGCGGCGCGGCAGGCGTACCGCACGTTTGTCGAGAACATTCCGTTTTACGGGTTTGCCGTCATGAACATCGATCATCCCGAGGTCCAGGCGCTGATGGGCAAGGTGACCGATCGCCGGGTGATATCCTACGGTGCCAGTCCGCAGGCCGACTTGCAGATTGTCGATATGTCGTTCGCAGAGGGAATGAGCTGTTTCTCGCTGGAGGTGGCGAGCCGGTTAAAAGGTGGTGCGCGCCGGATCGATGGGCTTAGCCTGCCAATGCCCGGTGCGCACAATGTCATGAATGCGACGGCTGCGGTCTCGGTTGCCTGCGAGTTGGGCCTGTCCGATGAAGACATCCGCAAAGGGCTGAAGAGTTTTGCCGGCGTCAAGCGGCGCTTTACCCGGACCGGCGCGCACAACGGTATCGCGGTGTTTGATGACTATGCGCACCACCCGGTAGAGATTACTGCGGTGCTTTCGGCGGCCCGCGGCGTCACCGACGGCAAGGTCATCGCCATCGTGCAGCCGCACCGGTATACCCGTCTCAGCGATCTGTTCGACGAGTTCTGCACCTGCTTCAACGATGCCGACACGGTGATCTCGGCGCCGGTCTATCCCGCCGGCGAGGAACCGATTGAGGGGGCCGACCACAATAGCCTGATGGAGGGCCTGCATACGCGGGGCCATAAACAGTCCCTGAAGGTCGACGATCCGGCAGAATTGCCTGAGCTGATTGCCGGGCTGGCCGAGCCGGGCGATCTGGTGATTTTCCTGGGCGCCGGCACCATCACGCAGTGGGCCTATGCGCTGCCTGAACAGCTTGAAAAGCTCGCCGGTGCGGCGGGCGGGCGCAAAGGTGCTGCCTGATGGTGGGTGTTGATGGTGAGGCATTGCTGGCCCGGCTGCCGGATGTGGCGGGCCGGCTGGAGGCAAACCGGGTGCTTGCCGATCTGACGTGGTTTCGCGTCGGCGGACCGGCCGAAGTTCTGTTTACGCCAGCCGATGAAGCCGATCTCAGCCGGTTCTTGACGGCGCTGCCGGATGATGTGCCGGTGACGATCGTCGGTGTCGGGTCGAACCTTCTGGTGCGCGACGGCGGTGTGCCCGGCGTGGTCATCCGGCTCGGCCGCGGTTTCGGCAATCTGACGGTTGAAGACGGCTATCGCATCCGCGCCGGCACGGCGGTGCCCGATGTCAAGGTGGCACGCTTTGCGCTGGAAAATATTATCGGAGGATTAACCTTTCTGAGAGGTATACCCGGCACGATCGGCGGTGCGCTTCGAATGAATGCCGGGGCCTATGGCCGGGAAACCAAGGACGTCCTGATCGAGGCGCGTGCAATCGATCGGAAGGGAAACCAGTTGGTGCTGTCGAACGCCGATATGAATTATGCGTATCGCCATTGCGGCGCACCGGAGGATCTGATTTTCACCGAAGCGCTGTTGCAAGGCGAGCCGGGTGACAGCCAAGAGATCGCGGCGCAGATGCAAGCCATAACCGCGGCGCGTGAAGAAACCCAGCCGGTCAAGAGCCGAACCGGGGGATCGACGTTCAAGAACCCGGAAGGCGGCAAGTCGTGGCAATTGATCGATGCAGCCGGCATGCGCGGATTTGCGGTCGGGCCGGCCAAGGTTTCTGACAAGCACTGCAACTTCCTCATCAACGAGGGCGGTGCGACGGCAGCTCAGATCGAAGAATTGGGTGAGACGGTTCGCGCCAGGGTCAAGGAGACCTCGGGCGTGACGTTGAACTGGGAAATCAAGAGGATCGGCATCGCTAAGTGATGCCGCGGTGGGATGCGGGTACCAGAACACACAACAGTGGCGGTTTTGATGGGCGGCTGGTCGGCCGAGCGAGAGGTTTCGCTGGCAACCGGCAAGGCCTGTGCCGACGCGCTGGAAAAAGTCGGCTACACGGTGGTGCGGCTCGATGCGGATCGA
>Ga0224508_10002653_pt1 | contig 15091 bp, 11 predicted proteins | sample SF_Jan12_sed_USG_4_FD_170157 | JGI IMG/M metagenome (GOLD analysis project Ga0224508, IMG submission 170157) | Sediment microbial communities from San Francisco Bay, California, United States - SF_Jan12_sed_USGS_21 | ecosystem: Environmental > Aquatic > Marine > Sediment | place: USA... | reverse complement strand
AGATGTCCGCGCAGGCGCGGATGGTCCTCGGTACTGGCACTCGACTCGAGTTCCTCGAGCACCGTGCGACCGGCGTCGAGGGCCTCCAACTGGTGCTGCGCGTAGAAGGCGATCTCGACCCGGTGCCCGGGCTCCCGGATTCCGGAGTCGGGCTCGATCACACCGGCCAGCAGGCGCAGGAGCGTCGACTTGCCGGCCCCGTTCGGGCCGACCAGAGCCACCCGCCGGCCGCGCGGGATCTCGAGGTCGACCCCCTCGTAGACACGGGTCTCGCCGTACGACTTGTGGATGTCCTCGAGGCGGAGAACGATCTCGCCGGCCCGCGCCGGGGCGGGGATCTTCAGACGCATCCGGCGATTCGCGGGAGGGCCCGCTTCGACGCGCTCGAGCTTGTCGAGCGCCTTGACCCGGCTCTGGACCTGTCGCGCCTTGCTCGCCTTGTAGCGGAACCGCTCGATGAACTTCTCGGTCTCGGCGACCTTGCGTTCCTGATTGCGGCGCTGGGCTTCGAGTTGTTCGAGTCGCAGCGTTCGTTCGGAGAGGTAGTAGTCCCAGCCGCCTTCGTAGACGGTGAAGCCGTGTGGTGCGAGTTCGGCGACGCGGCTCACGTGGCGTCGCAGGAACGTGCGGTCGTGGGAGACGACCACGACCGCCCCCTCGAAAGCCGCGAGCGTCTCCTCGAACCACTGGATCGACGGAAGGTCGAGGTGGTTGGTGGGCTCGTCGAGCAGCAGCACGTCCGGCTCGCGGAGGAACAGCTTGGCCAGCTCGACCCGCATCAGCCAGCCGCCGCTCTGCGTCGCGAGTTTGCGTTCACGGCGCGCGGCATCGAACCCGAGCCCTTCGAGGACGCGGTCGACCCGGGCTTCGCGCTCGAAGCCGCCGCCGCGCTCGAACGCGATGCGCACCTCGTCGTACTTCTCGGCGATCGCAGGCTCGACTTCGCCCGACGCCGCCATGCGTTCCTCGAGCCGACGCAGCTCCGCTTCGAGGTCGTCGAGGTGGGCGACCGCGGTAGACGCTTCTTCGAGGACCGTGCGGCCCCGGGCCGGGTCGATCTCCTGGCGCAGGCGCGCCACGCGTGCGCCGCGGGCCACGGTGACCTGGCCTTCGTCGCCCGCCTCTTCGGTCGCCGCGATCCGCAGCAGCGTCGTCTTGCCGACCCCGTTCGGGCCGACGAGCCCGACGCGGTCGCCGGCGTTGACGACCAGCGACACGCCGCCGAACAGGCGGCGCGCCCCGAAACTCTTGCCGATTTCGTCGAGCCGGAGCAGCACGGGGCAGACCTTAGCGGCCGTCTCGTTCAACCCCGGTCCCGGATCCGCCGATGGGGACTTCATGGATGCCGAGCGTGTGCTGGCCGTGAGCGAGCGGGGGATCCACCTGCTGTTCGACAACGAGACCATCGCCGAGGCGTTCGCCCAGGACCCGGAGCGCCTCGAGCGGGTGATCTTCACCGAGGGGCTGGACCTCGAGGGCGTCATCGAAGGCCTGCTCGGGCAGCCCACGGCGGTCGAGGGGCGCCGCTATCTCGACCAGCTGAGCGCGGACGTCCGCTACATCCTCGTGCTGGTCTACTTCGAGCGCCTCGATCGCCGTCTCGAACGGGCCCGGGTGATTCACTAGCCGTCTCCCGGTCGCGCCGGAGGGCCTCGGCCTCGGAGACCCCTGGGGATGGATTCCCGAGCAATGTCGGCGCGTTGGGTGCGCCGAGCGAGCCGTTTCCTTAGACTGCCGCGTTCGGAGTCCGAGGGTGCACACCGGCCAGCGTGATCGAAACCAAGGTGATCGAAACCCGGGCGAGCGAGTTCCCATCGACGAGCGGCTCTCGCCGGTGGTGTTGCCGATCCGATTGTTGAACGAGCTCTACGCCCATGCCCGGGAGTCCCACCCCGAAGAGTGTTGCGGGTTGCTGACGGGCTCTGGGCCGGACTCCTACCTCGAGATCCATCGCTGTCGGAACGAAATGACCAAACACCATCAAAGTGATCCCGCGACGTACCCCCGCGATGGCCGGGAGGCGTTCCACATGAGCGAGGTCGACTACCTCGAGGTCGTCCGGCAGGCGGAAGCCGCCGGCCGTTTCGTCACGGGGATCTACCACTCTCACGTCGACGCCGAGGCGTACTTCTCGGAGCTCGACCAGGACTTCGCGTCCCAGCCGCTGTTTCCGTTCCCCGGGGCCGCCCATTTCGTCGTGTCGATCGTCGAGCGCGAGATTCGTGGCGTCGGCGCTTTCCGTCGGCGACAGGACCGAAGCGGGTTCGAGGGCCGAGCGGTGCGGGCGGAGGGTCGATGAATCGCGGCCAGTCGGCACGCCTCGGGGTGCTGGGGCTGCTGCTCGTGCTCGGGCTGGGCTGCGTGGGCGCCGGCTTCGATCTCGAGGATCTCTCGGACGAGCCGCTCGCGTTCGTGTACCGGACGCGCGAAGAATCGGAGCGTCGCGTCGAGATCCTCGAACGCGCGCGCGAGCCCAGTCGCACGAGAGTCCTGGGGGGCTCCTACGAAGCCAACTATATGCGGGTGGAAGACGGCCTGGAGGCGCTCGGCTTCGGCCAGACCCGCGAAGAGAAAGCGGCGACACTCCTCGGCCGGATGGCCCGGATCTCCGCGCGGACGGAGTCGGTGACGACCTACGATTTCGCGCTGGGCGGGGATCGGCCGTTCGACTGGTCGCCCGACCGGAAGCGGTTGCTGTTCCGGAGTCTGCGCGGGCACGAGATCCAGCTCTACGAGTGGAACCGGGAAACCGGCCACGTGCGGGCGATGACCTCCAGCCCCGGAAGCCACCGCTCCGGGTGCTACGGGCCGGGCGGTCGTCTCGCCTATTCGAAACACGTGCCGACCGCCGATGGCTCCGGCCACGTCTCGCGAATCTGGGTCACGGAGGCGGGAGGAGGGCTCCCCCGCGCGATCTCCCCGGGGCCGGCCGACGCCATGCCGATCTGGTCACCCGATGGAAAGCAGATCGTCTACCAGACGATCGGGCGCGGGAACCGCGAAGCGCTCGTCGTGATCGACGTGGATGCCGAGGGCGATCCGGCGCCCCGACCGATCGGTTTCGGCCGAGATCCGGCCTTCAGCCCGGACGGCCAGTGGATCGTCTACAGTGCGCGCACCCGCGACGGCTGGAAGCTGTTTCAGGTTCACCCGAGCGGCCTCGGGAAGCGTGCTCTCGGCGCAAGTTCGCGCGAGGAGCACGATCCGGCGGTGTCGCCGGACGGTCGTTTCGTAGTCTACGTGGCCGACGATGACGAGCGCCAGAAGCTTCGGGTGCGCAGTTTTGATGGAACCGGAGATCGTCCCCTCCTGGTGGATGGGGACGGCGCATCGCCCGTCTGGTGAGCGCCCGGCACGAACAGGAGAAAGAGAAAGTGACGAAATCTGAAGACAACGAGTTCTTGGTTCCGGTGCACGGGGGCCTCTCGGCGCCGGTCAACCGGACCGTGTCTCTGCGCGACCGCCGCGGATTCCTGGCGGGTGCGGAACGCCTGCCGTCGATTCGTGTGAGTCGAGCGGACCTGTCGACGATCTACCGGATCGCAGACGGGGGCCTCTCGCCGCTGGTCGGGCCGATGGGTGAAGCCGCGTGGAACCAGGTGTGTGACGAGGCCGTGCTCGAGCACGACGGTGGGCGCTACGTGTGGGGAATCCCGCTTTCGCTGCCGCTCACCGACGAGGAGGCCAGCGCCGCGACATCCGCCGGCGCCGCGGCGGTGCGGACGGAAGAGGGCGAGATCGTCGCGGTTCTCGAGAACGTCGAAGTCTTCGCGTTCGACAAGGACAAGTACGTGCAGAGCGTCTACGGAACGGAACGTTTCGATCATCCCGGTGGCCGGATGGTCGAGGCCGATCCCCGGACGCTGCTCGCGGGCGGTACGATCCAGGTGTTGCCCCAGCCGATGAACCTCGAGTACGGCGAGTACATGCTCTCCCCGCGTCGCACCCGGGCGTTGATCGCGGACCGCGGCTGGGAGCGGGCACTCGCCTTCCAGACCCGCAATCCGCTGCACCGTGCACACGAGTACGCGCTCGTCGCGGGCGCGGAGAGGCTGACGGCGGAAGGCCACCTGACGGGCGTCGTCCTCAACCCGCTCGTCGGCGAGCTGAAGGGCGACGACGTCCCGGCGAGCACGCGCATGCGCTGCTACCGCGCGCTCCACGATCTCCGGCTCCTCGGGGAAGGAGACAAGGACGAGTCCGTCTGGGAGGCCGCCGGCTACGACCTCAGCGAGGTCTTCGAGCTGATCGGTCTCGACATCAAGATGTTCTACGGAGGGCCGCGCGAAGCGCTGATGCACGCGGTCTATCGCCAGAACTACGGATTCAGCGACCTGGTGATCGGACGCAAGCACGCCGACGCCCCCTACGAGGACGGCTCCCCGATCTGGGGCGATTTCGACGCCCAGGAGATCTTCGACGACCTGCCCGGAGAGCTGCACCTGAGTCCCTGCAAGATCGGCTTCGCGGCGTTCTACGAGTCGGTCGGCCGGGTCGACCTGATGGAGCGACACCCAAACGAAAAGCCGTACGGGATCAGCGGGAGCAAGGTTCGCGAACAGCTGAGCGGCGGCGAACGGCCGGATGCGAGGATCCTCCGGCCGGAGATCGCGGACATCCTGATCGAGGCCTATCGGTCGTAGCCGCGCGTTGCGTCGGGGAGTGAGCATGCGCATCGGCGTTCCGCGCGAGATCAAGCCGCAGGAGTTCCGCGTGGGCCTGACACCGGACGGTGCGCGCACGCTCGTCCTCCAGGGGCATCAGGTAGAGGTCGAACACGGAGCCGGTCTCGGGAGCGGCTTCCCGGACGCGGCCTACGAGGCCGCCGGGGCCATCCTGACGGACACCGAAACGGTCTGGAGCGGGCCGGACCTGTTGGTGAAGGTGAAGGAGCCGCAGCCGCCCGAGGTCGCGCGCCTCCGCGAAGGCCAGGTGTTGTTCACGTATCTCCACCTCGCGGCAGGCGGCGATCTGGCGGTGCAGCTCTGCGAACGGAACGTGATCGGGATCGCCTACGAGACGATTCGCAGCCCGGATGGATCGTTTCCGGTGCTGGCCCCGATGAGTGAGGTGGCCGGGCGGCTGGCGACCCAGATCGGGGTGACGCTGCTTCAGAAGAACCGGGGCGGCAAAGGTCTGCTGGTCGGCGGGGTTCCCGGCGTACCGCGCGGTCGCGTCGCGGTGATCGGCGCCGGAGTCGTCGGGATCAATGCGGTGCGCGTGGCGCACGCGCTCGGAGCGGAGGTGGACGTCCTCGACGTCGACCTCCGCCGTCTCGCGTACCTCTACGACATCTTCGGGGGCGAACTCAACACGCTCTTCTCGAACCCGGCGAACATCGAGCGCTCGGTGCAGGGCTGCGACCTGCTCGTCGGGGCGGTGTACGTGCACGGCCGGCGGGCTCCGTGCCTCGTTTCCGAAGAGCTGATCGGCGAGATGGAGGCGGGCTCGGTCGTCGTCGATGTCGCCGTCGATCAAGGGGGCTGTGTGGAGACGATTCATCCCACGACCCATGCCGATCCCATCTACGAGGTGCACGGCGTGATCCACTACGGGGTGGCGAACATGCCCGGGGCGGTGCCCCGCACTTCCACGTTCGCGCTCACGAATACCACGCTCCCATACGTCGAGCGGATCGCGCGCGAGGGCATCGACAACGCGGTCCGGAACGATCCCGCGCTTGCGCAGGGCGCGAACGTCTGGCGCGGCAAGCTCGTCTGTGAGGGAGTCTCGGACTCGCTCGGTCTCCTCTACACGCCGCTCGAGGAACTCCTCGGCTGAGCACGCCGCGTCGTGCCGCAGCGATCGGGCCCTTGGGACGGGAGGCTTCTCGCGAGGCCGTCAGACCATCCGGATGCGAGCCACCCGCGCGCGAGCTTCGAGCTCTGCGCGGTTCTGGCCCTCGGCCGGGTGGACCGCGTAGCCGAACGTCAGTGCGATCCGAACCGGATCGTTGAGCCGGTCGTCTTTGGCGACCTCGTCGGCGATCGCGCGGGCGAGCGAAGCGATGTGTTCCTCGGGTGCGAGGCCGGGTTCGGGTAGCAACGCGGTGAACTCGGCTTCGCCGGTGCGGCCGAGCACGTCGAAGTCGCGCAGGTGCGATCGGAGGGCGTCTGCGGTTCGCTTGAGTACCCGCTCGGCGCGGAGCGCGTCTGCGGCCCTGCGGACCTCGTCGAGGTTCTCGATCCGGCACGTGACGAGTGCGAGCGACGCGTCGCGACCGGCGATCCGCGCGAGCTCCTGGTCGATGCGCTTGGTGATGTACTCCGAGTTGGGGAGACCGGTGTCCTCGTCGAAGCTCCGGTGGTTCTGTGCCTGGGCGTAGAAGAGGGCGTTCGCGACGGCACGCTCCACGTAAGAGGCGTAGCGGGTGAAGATCTCGAGGTCGTCGTCGTTGTACCGGCTCGCGTCGAACTGGTCGGGTGAGACCTTGTCGTAGAGGGCGAGCGTTCCGATGATCTTGCCGTCCCGCTTGAGCGGCGCCGCCAACACGGAGCGGACGTCGGTCGGGTTGTTCACGAAAGCCTCTTCGCGGGCGAGGTCGCGGAAGAGCAGCGGCCCACGCCGCTTGATCGCTTCCACGCAGACGGCCTTGTCGAGGCGGAACAGCTTCTCTTCGAGGCGAGCGTCCGCCGAACCGTAGTAGGAACGAATCGCGTAGCGCCGCGTTTCCGGGTCTTGCAGTCGCAACACGACGTGGTCGGCCTCGAGGATCAGCGCGGCTGAGGACGTGGCGAGCCGCGCAGCCTCGTCCGGGTCTCGCGCGGAAACGAGGCTGAGTCCCGACTCGTTGATCGCGCCGACCTTGGTGGCTTTGCTCGAGAGGCGGGCCTCTCGGGTCGATTCGGAGATCTCGTCCGCGGTGGCCGCAGCGATCTCGAGCAGGGTCTCTTCGGCTGCGCGGCTGCGCGGGCCGGACGGGTTCGCTTCTGTGCTCTCACCGGCCTGGACCGTGAGCACGCCGACGAGCGTGCCGCCTTCGAGCAGCGGGATGGCGGCGTAGGCGAGGGCGCCGTCCGTTTCGTGGAGGAACGCCGGGGTCCGGCTCTGGGCCGCTCGGCCGTCTACGCCGTGGCCGATCACGACACGATAGTCGCCGCCGAAGCCTCCCCCTTCGAGCGAGGTCGCCGCGAGGCGGAGTTCGCGCTCGTCGGGCTCGTAGAGATAGAGGGTGGCGATGCCGCCGCCCATGCGTTCGGCCACCAACTGACAGAGGGAGCCGAGCCGGTCGAGGAGCGGGGCGCGCCCGGCAAGTGTCTGCTGGACCTCTCGGACTGCGGTATAGCGGCCGGCCTGGTTGCGGAGGCGCTCGTGCTCCTGGGCTCGTGCGATGATCTCGGCATCGAGCCGCCCCAGTTGCTCGGCGAAATCGAGATCGTCGTCGGTGAACGCGTCGGGGTGCGTCGAGTGGTGGAGGTTCAGGACGCCGAGGACACGCCCGCCATGCACGAGCGGCACGCAGAGAGCGGACTCGACGTCGAAACGCTCCCGCACGATTCGAAAATTGGTCTGGTCGGCCTTGCCGCGGACCCGGATCGGGCGGCCCTCGCTGGCCACGCGACCGGCGATCCCCTCACCGAGCGCGACGCGGATCTTCTGCCACAACTCGTGCTCGACGCCCACGGCCACGCGGATCTGCAGCTCGGCGCGCTCGACGTCGAGCAGCATCAACGAGCCCCCGTCGGCGCCGGTGACGCTCATGGCGATCTCGAGCATGCGCGAGAACAGTTCGTCGGGATCGACCGTCAAGTTGACCGACTCGACGACCTCGTGGAGCGCCTGGAGCAGCTCGGCCTTGCGGTCGGGGCTCGATGCGCCGTAGGCCCACAGGAGCCGGGCGGTCAGTGGAGAGACGACCTGCACCCCGCGCTGGGGTGCGTCGGGGAATCGCTTGCCGAAAGGCTCGCTGCTGCCGTCGTCGATCACGGCGTGGATTCGCGGCGAAAGGAGCGCGGAGAGGTCGGACGTGAGGAGCGGCAGGAGTCGATCACGGGTCGCGGGATCGAGGGCTTCGATCCGTGTCCGGGCGCGCGCGGGGTCTTCGTCGAAGACGATCGCGATCTCGAGACCGGGGTTGGTCTCGAGGAGCGGAACCAGATGGAGGCTCTCCTCGGTGGTCCCATAGAGCGCGAGGCCCTTCCGCATCAGGCGCCCCGCTCGGGGTCCGCGAACGAAAGGGTGATCGAGACCGGGTGGTCCGTCCCCGACGCATCGCGCAGGACCAACGGGATTCGGACCACGCTCCCACTCACGCGCTCGGGGCTCCCCACCGACTCGACGGACAAGCCGCCGTCGACCGCCACCTGGGCGCCGAAGGAGACGAAATCGGTGGCGTCGATCTCTTCTTCGCCGGTTTCGCCGGCGAGCAGATCGGCGGGCGGCTCGAACAGGGCTGCGGTGCCGGCCGAGGCGAGGCCCGCGAGTTCCGCGTCGGGGTGCTCGTCGACGATGGCGATCGCTTCGACGAGATCTCCCGGGTGGGTGTCCATCGAGACCACCTCGAGCTCCGGTTCGGGTGCGGCAGAAGCGACGGGCTCTGCGGTCTCCGGGTTGGGGAGCGGGGCTGCCGGCGCGGGCGCCACCGGCTCACTCACCGGTGCGGCCGCTGCTGCGGCCGCGACTTCGCGGAGCGATCGGACCACCCGCTTCGAGATCGTCGTGAGCGTCGGGAGTACAGCGGTCCCCTCCGGCGCGGTCGCTTCGAACGCGGCGGAGCCACTCGTCCCGAGCTTGCGATGCAGCTCTTCGAGGGTGTACGGATCGGAGAGGTCGCACTTGTTGTACTGCACGACGACCGGCACTTGTTCGAGCGGGCGCCCATAGGCGGCCAGCGAACTGCGCAATTCCTCGAACGATGCGACGTTCTGATCGAGCCGGTCGCGCTGGGCGTCTGCGACGAATACGATGCCATCGACGCGGTCGAGCAGTTGCTTGCGGGTCGGGGCCTGGGTCGGGTCTCCCGGCACCGCGAAGACCTGGATCCGGGTGCGGACGCCACCCATGTCGCCGAGCTCGATCGGAAGCACCTCGTAAGAAACCGTCGGGTCGAGCGGAGTGCCCACTTCGCGGAGTTCGCCGCGGCGATCCGGCCGGAGCTTGGCGTGGATGACTCGCAGGTTGGTGCTCTTGCCGGAACCCTCGGGGCCCCAGTAGAGGATGCGCGCATTGACGGCGCCCGTATCCGGGTTCACCTCGGCCATCAGATCTTTCCCTTCTTCTGCAGCAGTCTTCGGGCGTGCATCGCGACGGCGCTCGGGACGTCCTTGCTCTTCATGACGTTCCGCAGATCGCGCTCCTGGAGGAAGTTGATGAACTTGACCGCCTGATTGATCGGACACTTGGGATTCGTCGCAAGGCCGAGCTTGACCTGGTAGTTGCGGGTCCACTCGCGGTTCATGGCAATCGTGCGGAGCACGTCGTCGGAGACGTTGCGCGCTCGTGAGTATCCCTCGACCTCGTTGTCGGTCATCTTCGGGCTCCGGATCGCGGCGGTGGCGATGAGCTTGTTGCGATCTCGGACGAGCAGGCCGCGAGCCTCCTTGTTTCCCATCCGTGCCAGCTTGATCTTCTGCATCACGTTCATCTGCTGGACGAGGGCGTACAGGTTCCCCTGCTGCTCCGGGTCGAGTTCGCCGTCGATCTCTTCGAGCAGTTCGCTGGCGAACGCGCTGGAGTCGTCGCCGAGGAACGCGCGGAGAGCCTCGGCGGCGGCTTCGTCGGTGAGCGCCTCGGGATCCGCCGCCTCCTCGATCGGGGTCTCTTCTACGACCTCGGCCTCCGGCCGATCGACGCCGAGGAACGAGAGGATTCGGTCGATGGTGGCGCGCCCGGTGAGCGGGTTCTCGCCCAACGCGTCGACGATCTCGGGTGCGCGCAGGAGCCGCTCTTGATTCTGCGAGGCGATTTCCACCACGCGGCGATGAGGCAGCGTGGCGAGGAACGCGAACGTGTGATCGTCGGTCGCGTGATTGAGCGCAAGACGTTCCATGCGGTCGCCGTCGTCCTTCCAGGCATGCGCGAGATAGCCGAGAACCGCCGGGTGGGTGTCCCCGGTGACGACACTCTCCGCGACGCTTTCCGGCAACCCTTCCAGGCTCTCTCGCGCGGTCTGCTTGACCTCCGCATCGGGGTCGTGTGACAGAGCGAACAACACCGTGGCGAGCTCGGTCGGCGGGAGCGGGAGCGCTCCGCGCGCGGCCATGCGGCGCACGTCCGCCGGGGCGTCCCGCCGTACATAGCGTTCCGCCTCGGGCGACAGGGTCAGCTTGATTTTCTGCGGGGAAGTCACGGCCCGCTGTTTCTCCTTGCGTCTCTTGCCAAGTGCGCGCTGGAGCCGGCGGGCCTTCGAGGGACAGGCCGGACGAGTGTCGGGCTAACCCTCTCGAGCGCGCTCGGATTGCGCCTCCGCGATGATCTTGTCCCGGACCTGCGCCGGCACCTCCTCGTAGTGCGAGAACTCCAGGTGAAACGCACCCTTCCCGCCGGTGAGGGAGGTGAGAGTACTCGCGTACTCAAGCATTTCGGCCATGGGGACCTGCGCCTTGATGACTTGGCTCGATCCCTTCACTTCGCTCGTCTGAACGCGGCCCCGGCGCCCGGAGACATCGCCCATGATGTCCCCCACGGACTCCACCGGACAGGAGATTTCGGCGTTCATGATCGGCTCGAGGAGGGTGGGGTGGGCCTTTTCCACCCCAGCCTTGAAGCCGACGGAACCCGCGATCTTGAACGCCATCTCGTTGGAGTCCACGGAGTGGTGCTTTCCGTCGATACAGCGCACTCGGACGTCCACGACCGGGTAACCGGCCAGGGGACCCGCTGCGGCCGCCTCCTGGACCCCTTTCTCGACGGCCGGGATCAGATTTCGGGGAATCGAGCCGCCGACGATCTGATCTACGAACTCGACTCCTCCCCCGCGGGGCAAGGGCTCGAGGGTCAGGTAGCAGACGCCGTACATGCCCTTGCCACCGGTCTGCTTCTTGAGCTTCCCCTCGACGTTCTCGGCCTTTCCCTGGATCGTCTCCCGGTAGGGCACTTTCGGGGTCTTCAGCTCGACCTCGACCTGATACTGCCGCTTGAGCTTCTGGACCGTCATGCGGGTGTGCAGCTCGCCCATCCCGGTCAGCAGGAATTCGCCCGTGGCCGGATCCCGTCCGAGCTGCAGGGTCGGGTCTTCTTCGACGATCCGTCCGAGAGAGCTGAAGACCTTGTCTTCGTCCCCCTTCGACTTGGCGGAGATCGCGTAGCTGAGGACGCCCTTCGGAATCGGAATCGGCTCGAGGCGGAGTCCCTTCTTCTCGCTCGTGAGGGCGTGTCCGGTGTGGACGCCCTTGAGCTTCGCGACCGCGATGATGTCGCCGGGCCCCGCCGTGTCGACGTCGGAGTGCTCGACCCCGTGGAGTTCGAAGAGCTTGCTGAACCGTTCGCGGTTCCCACCGGTGGCATCGAGTACCGCGGTGTCGTGCCGCGCCTGGCCCGAAACGATGCGCAGCAGTGACAGCGTGCCGGCATAGCGGTCGACCACGGTCTTGAAGACGAGCGCCGAGAACGTGCCGTCGGGGTCCGCGACGACCTCGATCTCTTCGCCGCCATCGATGGGCGTCGCGAGTCGGGCCGGACGATCGGCCGGGGAGGGGAGCCACTCGGTCACGGACTGGAGAGCTTCGGCAGCGCCGGCTTCCGAGAGGCCCGAGCCGCAGAGAACGGGGAGGAGCGCGCCGCCGTGGACCGCTGCGATCAGCCCGGTGAGCACGTCTTCGTCGCTGAGGCTCCCCTCGTCGAGGTACTTCTCCAGCAGCTCGTCGTCGCACTCGGCGACGGCTTCGGTGAGCCGTTCGCGCGCGGCGGCGACGGCGTCCGCCCACTCGTCGGGAACGTCGGGGCCGGGCCGAACGAGGTCGATCACGCCCCGGAAGTCGTCGCCGGAGCCCATCGGAAGGCACACGGGAATCGGCTTGGCGTCTTCCATCTTCGCGAGGGAGTCCACCGCGGCGTCGAAGTCGGCCCGATCGCGATCGAGACCGGTCACGAACGCCAGCGCAGGCACGTCCCAGTGGCGGGCGGTCCGCCACATGCTGTCGGTTCCGACCTGGACGCCGTCGACGGCCGACACGACGACGATGGCGCCGTCGAGTGCCGCGAGCGCGATCTTTCCATCGCCCTGGAAGTTCGGATCCCCGGGCGTGTCGACGAGCGTCAGGTGGAAGCCCTGCCAATCGAAGCTGAAGACCGAGGAGCTGAGCGTGTGGTGTCGCTCCTTTTCTTCCGGGCCGTGGTCGAGGACCGAGGTGCCGTCGGTGACGCTGCCGAGCTCGGCCGTGGCGCCGGCGGTGTGCAGCAGCGCTTCGCCGAGTGTGGTTTTGCCGTCTCCGGCATGCCCGATGAGGGCGAAGCTGCGGCGGTTGGCAACGTCGACATGGCCCATGACCTACTTCTCCTTGCGTGATCCTTCTCGGTCCGATCGATTCTTCTCGAACAGAATGCGGAGGCCCTCGAGCGTGAGGAACGGCTCGACCCGCTCGATCGTGCGGGTTTCGCTGGCGATGCGCTGCGCGAGGCCGCCCGTCGCCACGACGCGCGCGTCCGGCAGTTCGCCGTGGATGCGATCGATCATCGAGTCGACCATCCCGGCGTAGCCGAACAGCAGGCCGGACTGGAGGGACTGGGTGGTCGTTCGCCCGATGACCGTGCGGGGGCGGGCGAACTCGACGCGATGGAGCATCGACGCGCGGTCGAACAACGCCTCCATCGAAATGTGGATGCCCGGAAAGATCGCGCCGCCGAGATACTCGCCCTCGGGCGACACGCAGTCGAACGTGGTCGCCGTCCCGAAGTCGACCGCGATCACCGGTGCTCCGAGGAGTTCGACGGCCGCGACGGCGTTGACGATCCGGTCGGCGCCGACCTCTCGCGGGTTCTCGTAGCGGATCGGCATGCCCGTGCGGACGCCGGGACCGATGGTCAGTGGCGGGCGGTCGAAGAGCTTGGAGCAGACCCGCTCCCAGATCGGAACCAGCGGCGGGACGACGCTCGAGAGGATCACGTCGGTCACGTCCGAGATGGACCTGCCCGGCTGTTCGAACAGGGCGCGAACGGCGATGGACACCTCGTCGGAAGTCTGTTCGCGGTGGGTTCCGAGACGCCAATGGTGCGAGAGTTTCGGCTCGCCGGCCGTGTGGTCGAAGATGCCGAGAGAAACGTTGGTGTTTCCGACGTCGATCGCGAGGAGGACTGCGTCGCTCACGATGCCTCCTCGCGTGGGCGAGCGAGCGTCACATCGCCGGCGACGACGCGAAAGACCGTTCCGTCCTCGCGTCGGAGCGGGAGGGAGCCGTCGAGATCGGGGGCGAGGGCGATACCGTGCGTGGGTGCGCCGCCGATCTCCGTCACCTGCACCCGTCGACCCTCCATGCGGTAGAAGCGATCGAACCGCTCGCGCAGCGTTGCGAACCCTCCGTCGGCGTGGCGGTCGAGCACGTCTTCCAGGATACCGAAGAGGCGCTGCGCAAACTGGATCCGGTCGATGCGCCGCCCGGCGGCGGCACCGAGGCTCGTCGAGGTGGCGCGAAACTCGGCGGGGAAGCGAGTCGGGTCGACGTTCAGGTTGACTCCGATGCCGAGGATGAGGTGGCGGACCTGGGTCGCCTCGCTCGCCATCTCCATCAGAATGCCGGAGGTCTTGAGCCCGTCGATCAGGACGTCGTTCGGCCACTTGATCTCGATCCGGTCCGGATCGGGGAGTTCGCTCGCGACCGCTTCGGCGACCGCCACGGCGGCCGCCAGGATCGTCGTCGGAGCGGCGCGGGTGTCGATCTCGGGGCGCAAGACGAACGAGACGTAGAGGCTCTCATAGGGCGGCGAGAAGAAGGAACGGCCCAGCCGGCCGCGTCCTGCGGTCTGCCCTTCTGCGACGATGGCCGTTCCGTGGGGAGCGCCCTCGCGAGCGCGCTCCGCGGCGATGCGATTGGTCGAGTCGGCGACGTCGAACCACTCGACGGTTCGGCCGAGCCACGCGGTGCCGAGATCTGCGGCCAGTTCGGCAGGATAGAGGCGGTCTGGAATCGAAGTGAGCCGATAGCCGCCGCCGGCGGCTCCGTCGATTTCGTACCCGTCCTTGCGGAGCGCCTCGACGTGCTTCCAGATCTGTGCGCGCGTGACACCGAGGTGCTCGGACAGGTCTTCACCGGAAGAGGGCCGGGTCCGCGCTCCGCGGAGCGCTGCGAGCACGCGGTCGGCGCCGGCTGTCACCCGGGCACCCCGGGCGGGGCGAGTCCACCCCCGGTGATCTCGAGCGCGACGTCCGCGTGCGGCGCAGAGTGTGTGAGAGCGCCGATCGAAATGCGCTGGACTCCGGTTTCGGCGATCTCCCGCACGTTCTCCAATGTGATCCCACCCGACGCTTCGAGCAGGATGTGCGCGCCGAACTCCGCCGCGAGAGCGGTCAGTTGCTCCGGCGTCTGGTTGTCGAGCAGCAGCGAATCGGCGCCCGCATCGAGTGCCTGACGCGCCTGATCGCGACTCTCCACCTCGACCTGGAGCCAGAGGTGAGGGGGAAGGGCCCCCCGTGCGGTCTTGACGGCGGGTTCGACGCCGCCCGCCGCCGCCACATGGTTGTCCTTGATCAGGGCCGCGTCGTAGAGTCCGGCGCGGTGGTTCACCCCTCCGCCGATCGCGACGGCGTACTTGTCGAGGACCCGCCAACCGGGGAGGGTCTTCCGGGTGTCGACGATCTGCGCGCCGGTCCCGGCGACCGCGTCGACGAACCGATGCGTCCAGGAGGCGATTCCCGTCAGGCGACCGAGGAAGTTGAGCGCGGTGCGTTCTCCGGCCAGGATCCCGTGCGCGGAGCCGCGAAGGCGCAGCAGGGGAGCGGCCGGAGCGACTCGGTCGCCATCCCGAGCCGCCGGCTCCACGGTCACGCTGCCGAGACTCGCAAAGACCTGGCTCGCCACGTCCAGACCGCATACGGTGGCGGCCTCGCGGGCTTCGATCACCGCCTCGATCGGCAGATCTTCTGGGAGAACGGCGAGGGTGGTCACGTCTCCGGCGCCGAGGTCTTCGGCGAGAGCACGCTCGAGGAGCGGCAGCCACG
>Ga0224508_10002652_pt1 | contig 15094 bp, 16 predicted proteins | sample SF_Jan12_sed_USG_4_FD_170157 | JGI IMG/M metagenome (GOLD analysis project Ga0224508, IMG submission 170157) | Sediment microbial communities from San Francisco Bay, California, United States - SF_Jan12_sed_USGS_21 | ecosystem: Environmental > Aquatic > Marine > Sediment | place: USA... | reverse complement strand
CAGCTCAACCAGCTCCGCGCCAACACTCCCCGCAGCAGTCACCGCAATCAGCGTGCCACCCCCCGCTTCGACGGGGAGGCCCTCGACCGGGCCAGGCAGATCACCGAACGAGAGCGCACCGTTGCAAGCCAAGATCTCGCTGTAGTGGTAGCCGGGTCGGCACTCGGCCCCGTTCTGCCAGACCCCGGTTCCGAACGTCGTCGGCGCCTCGGCCTGGTACGTTCGGCCGCCGTACGAGACCCAATCGACCCACAGGTTGTGGTCCTGCGGGTTCATCGAGTCGCCGACGAACCAGATCTCGACACCTGGAGCGCCGGCGGCCGACGGTGTCTCCACCCGGTAGTCACGCCACTCGGTGCCGACGGCGAAGGCTCCTACCACCGTGCCACCGACGCGGATCTCCATTCGCTCACCCCCGGCGCTGCCTTTGGCTCGGACGGTAAGGGTGGCGTCCGGTCCGGAACCGAGCTGGGCCACACGGGGGGCAAGACCCAACGAGACGACCATGGCAGCAGTCGTGACTGCGACGAGCAGGAACGCCCGGGCAGGACGAAGCAAGCGAAGGGATGAGACCATGACCGCCCTCGTATCGGGAACCGCCAACCCCGCCTGGGGGTCGCACAACTCTGTACGAGTGATCTATCGGTCGCTGTCGGGGCGGCTTGAGCGGCGGCCGACGGAGGGGTCAGCGGTTGGCGAGAGCCTCGATCAGCTGCGGCATCACCTTGTGGACGTCGCCGACGATCCCGAGATCCGCGACGGCGAAGATCGGTGCCTCGGGGTCCTTGTTGATCGCGATGATGTTCTTCGAGCCCTTCATGCCCACCAGGTGCTGGGTAGCGCCCGAGATGCCGGCCGCGAGGTAGATGTCGGGCTTGACGACCTTCCCTGTCTGCCCCACCTGGTAGGCGTAGGGAACCCAACCGGCGTCGACGATGGCGCGGGACGCGCCGGCGGCTCCGCCCAGGGCCTTGGCGAGGGTCTCGACCATCGAGTACTTCTCGGGGTCACCGAGCCCTCGACCGCCGGAGACGACGATTGCCGCCTCGTCGAGCTTCGGCCCCTCGGACTCCTCGACGTGGCGCTCGGTGATGACGGCTCCGCCCGACGAGCCCAGATCGGGAACGTCGAGGTCTTCGACATCGGCGGCGGAGCCACCACTCGGCTCGGCTGCGAACGACTTCGGCCGGACCAGTACGATGTAGGGCCCATCGCTGGTGAACCTTGTGCGGACATCGGTCGTGCCGCCGAAGACCGGCTCGCAACCGACCAGGCTGTCACCGTCGAGGTCCAGGTCGACAACGTTGGTGATGACGGTTCGGTCGAGCTTGACCGACAGCCGGGCTGCGATGTCACGACCGTCGTAGGTGGTGGCGGCCAGGAGGGCGTCTGGCCCATCGCCGGCTTCGACGACGTCGGCGATCGCCGCCGCCATCGGCGCCCCGACGAGCGCGCCATCGAGGTCACCGGTCTGATAGACGGTCTCGCAGCCGTACTCGCCGAGGGTCTCAGCCAGGTCGTCTGCATCGTCGCCGGCGTAGACGCACTCGACGGTGTCGGCGAGCTCGGATGCCTTGGTCAGCAGTTCGAGGGTCGTGGTGGCCACCTCGCCGTCTACGGCTTCGGCGACCACCCAGATCTTGGAAAGAGTCATGTCCGTGGCCTCCTCAGATGACCTTCATGTTCTCGAGGAACTCGATGATCTTCAGGTAGGCCTCGCCGTCGTCCTCGACGACCTCACCTGCCTCCCGCTGGGGTGCCTCGGCGATATCGATGATCTCCTGCTCCGCACCCTTCCAGCCCACCTGATCGGCAGCGAACCCGAGGTCGGCGACCGTCTTCTCGTCGACCGGCTTGGACTTGGCAGCCATGATCCCCTTGAACGACGGGTAGCGCGGCTCGACCACCCCGGCGGTCACGCTCACGACGCACGGCATCGTGCAGGTCACGTCGTCGTAACCGGCATCGGTCTGGCGCTGAACCTTTACTTGACCCCCGTCGACCTCGATCGCCTTGGCCGCCGTGACCGACGGCAGGTCGAGCACCGCGGCTATCTGGGCCGGGACCGTGCCGGTGTAGCCGTCCGAGCTCTCGGAGCCGGCGATCACCAGGTCGACCTCCTGGTCGGCGATGGCGGCAGCGAGCATCTTGGCCGTGGTCAGCGCATCGGACCCGAGCAGAGACGGATCGGAGATCAGCGTGGCCGATGCCGCGCCCATCGCCAGCGCGGTCGCCAACCCCGAGCGCTCCGAGTTCGGGGCCATCGACACCAACCGGACCTCGCCTTCACCGGCTGCGTCGACGAGCTGCAGGGCCATCTCGACCCCGTAGGAATCGGACTCGTCGAGGATGAGCTTCACGTCTCGCTTCAGCGTCTTGGTCTCGGGATCCAGGGCCCCAGGATCGGCTGGATCGGGTATTTGCTTCACGCAGACGACGACATTCATGGGTGCGGATGGTAGGCCAACTCGCCGGTAACGGCACACTTGGGCGGTGCGTGTCAGCTTGATCGTCAATCCGATCGCTTCGTCGGTCACTCGGCGGGCGCGAGTGGTCATCCAGAAGGCCATCGCGTCGGACCACGAGCTGCGGGTGTCGGAGACGACGCGCAAGGGCCAAGCCATTCGCCTGGCCCACGGAGCGGCCCGAGAAGGGGCCGATGTGGTGGTCGCACTCGGCGGGGACGGCACGATCAACGAGGTCGCCAACGGCGTCCTCGGCGAAGACTGCGCAGTCGCTCCCCTGCCCGGAGGCTCGACCAACGTGTTCGCCCGGGCGGTCGGCTATCCCAACGACGCGATCGAGGCGACGGGCGTCCTGCTCGAGGCGCTCGCCGCCGGCGCGACCAAGCCGGCGGGCATCGGCTTGGCCAACGGCCGGGTCTTCCTCTTCCACGTCGGCGCCGGCTTCGACGCTGCGGTCGTGGCGAACGTCGAGCAGCGGGGGCCGCTGAAGCGCTACGTCGGTCATCCGTTGTTCATCGCCAGCACGATCGGGACTTGGTTCACCGCGATCGACCGGAGCCGGCCGTGGTTCTCGCTCGAGACCGACGATGGCCGGACGCTGCCCGGCGCCCACTTTGCGGTCGCCCTCAACACCGACCCCTACACTTATCTCGGCAACCAGCCCCTCGTGGTCGCTCCCGAGGCCACCCTCGACCGGCCGCTGTCGGTCGCCGCCCTCAGCTCATTGTCGCCCCGCGTCCTCCCCGGACTGCTCCGAGCGCTGCGGCGCGGACAGGGCTTGGCGACCCGTGGCGCCGTCACGCACTGGACCGACGTGGAGGCGATGACGATCCGAGGCGACCGACCGTTCCCCTATCAGGTCGACGGCGAGGCGATCGGGCCGGTCACCGAGCTCCGGCTGAGCCACCGCGCCCGAGCGCTACGGCTGGTCGTCCCCCGCGTCAACGATTGCGGCTGAGCGCAGGCCGCTCATGGCCGCGCCAATGCGTCGAGGGCGTCCGCAGGAGCGTTGGTGATGATGCCGTCCACCCCTAGCGCGGCGAGCTGACGGATGCGATCGGGATCGTCGACGGTCCAGACGTTGACGGCGAGGCCGGCGTCATGGGCGCGACGCACGAACGACTCGTCGACGAGGAGGTCGCTGGGATGGATGGCCTGAAGCCCGTGGGCGACCGACCGATCGATCAGCGAGCCGGGATCGGCCCCACCCCACACCAACCACGCGGTCGGGATCGTCGGGTCGATCGATCTGATGCGGTCGACGCTGCTGATGTCGAAGGACGAGACGATGACCCGATCGGACGCATCGAACGCGAGGATCAGACCCGCCACCGCCACGGACAGACCATGCTCGCTGTCGTAGTCGGGATCGTCTGGCATGTTCTTGACCTCGATGTTGATCCACGAGTCGGCACAGGCCTCCAGAGCCTCGGCGAGAGTCGGGATCGTCGGAGGCAGGTCGGCCGAGGCAACGTCGCGCACCACCCGCCCATCCGGGAGATGGGCGTCGTGGAAGACGACGAGCACGTCGTCGGCGCTGCGGCGCACGTCGAGCTCGACGCCATGCGCTCCCTGCTCAGCCGCCGCCCGGAACGCCTCGATCGTGTTCTCCGGGTGGGTGGCCGACGCCCCGCGGTGCCCGATCACTCGTACCATCGATCATCCCCCGTCGGCCCTTCTTTGGCCGGTCGTTTGCCCCAGCGGCGTGTCGGCGAACCTAGCGGCCCCGATGCCACCGCCGATCGACCACCGACCACAAACTGTGACATTCGTCAACATCAACTCTTTACGGGCTTCTAAATATTATCTACCATGTTACAGAGGACGAGTTGACCAGGGAGTCAAGGCACCACGTTGCCTCGAGGCCCTGGTTCGCCGCGTCCCCAAACCCGTAGGGTCGCTGTGCAACGAAGGACACGCATCTACATTTCCTTACAAACTGACGACAACCTGACCACACGCCACAAGGGGAGGAAGCGTGGCAGTAGCCAACTCACGGGAAATTACCCATCCTGATTTTACTGAGTTCGAGCAGATTGCTCAGGGCCTGGTCAACCGGCCGCCCGACCCCGATCCCGACCTGTCCTGGCGGAAGGTAGCTTCCTGCCGAGACACGAGTCCGGAACTGTTCTTCCCGATCGGTACGACTGGCCTCGCCATCGACCAGATCGAAGCAGCCAAAGCCGTTTGCATGGGCTGCCCGGCACGGGTTCCGTGCTTGGAGTTCGCGCTGTCGACCAACCAGGACTCTGGCGTGTGGGGAGCGACCTCTGAAGAGGAGCGCCGCCACCTTCGCCGGACATACCTGAGCCGCCGCCGCTGACAGTCGCTTGGGCCCGGCTCCGCTCGGCCCACCGCCGACACCACCACCACCATACCTCGATCCCTTCGATGAGCGCCCGGCTCAGCGCGGCTCCAACGCTGCGGTGAGCTGAGCGACGGTTCCTCGATCCGGGGGGGTTGCCGGGCGGATCGACAGGTTGCCGCCGAGCTCGCCCTTGACGAGCGTGTTGATGATGGTCAAACCAAGGCCCGTCTGATTCTCCAGATCGAAGTCCTCCGGCAAGCCGACACCGTCGTCGTGCACCCGGATCGTCATCTCCTTCGACGAATACACCAGCTCGACGGTCACCGTGCCGCCCTCCGAGCCGGGCGGGTAGCCGTGCTCCACCGCGTTCTGAACGAGCTCGTTCAAGACCACGGCAAGCGAGCTGGCGGTGGTCGTCGACAACACCGGGCCGTCGCCGACGAGCCGCATCCGAACCGGGGCGGCGCCCGCCGACTCGGCCATGTCGAGGATTGGGCGCACGACGTCGCCAAACACCACGTCGTCGCCGCCACCGCGAGACAGCATCTCGTGCACGACGGCGATCGAGGCGATCCGCCGCTCGGCCTCGGTGATGGCGGCCTTGGCCTCCGGGGCGGTCACCCGCCGGCCTTGGATCCGCAGCAGTGAGGTGACCGTCTGCAGGTTGTTCTTCACCCGATGATGGATCTCCCGGATCGTGGCGTCCATCGAGACGAGCAGCCGCTCCCGGCTCCGCAGCTCCGACACGTCGCGCAGCAGCACAAGCGCCCCGTCGACCTCACCGTCGGTGAGGAGCGGGACGATGCGGGCCAGTACCGATATGCTGTCGCCCCGCTCGATCTCGCCAACGACGGGGACCTTCAATCGGAACGCGGCTTGGGCAGTCTCCGCCTGGAAGCCCAGGTCCTCCAACCTGCGGCCGGCGATCGTACCGTGCACCCCGAGGCGGTGAAACGCCGATACCGCGTTCGGCGAGGAGTAGACGACCGCGGTCCCTCGGTCGAGCACCAGCGCACCATCGCCGACCCGAGGGGACTCCTCGGTCACCGAGTCCTGGTAGGGGAACGGAAAGGTGCCGTCGGAGATCATCTGAGCGAGTCGCTCGAACACACCGAAGTACGCGAGCTCCAGGTCGCCGAGGGCGCGGTGGCCGAGCTGAGGCGTCTCCCGGGTGGTCACTGCGATCGTCCGACCGCGGTGGAGGACCGGGATGGCCATGACCTGGGCCCGGATCTCGGGCTCGACGAGCTCGATCTCGTTCTGCACGATCGTCCCGGTGGCGAACGCCTGCTCCACGATCGGTCGGTCGGCCATCGAGACGAACCGGCCTATCTGGTCGTCGCGATACATCGTCTGCGACGTCGACGGCCTGATCTGGCCGAGGCAGACGAGCTTGTTGCCCTGGGCGCCCTCGACCGGGGCGAACAGCAGGAGGTCGGCGAAGCAGAGATCGGCCAGCGGGCCCCAGGACCGGACCAGGCGGCGGAGATGCTCCCGAGCCGCGTCGTCGAGGTCGGTGTGTCGTCGAACGACCTCGCTGAGACTGGCCACCAACCGCTCCTTCCTCCGTGCCTCCCGGACCTGCACTCGTCGACACCGGGCTCTCGTCCGAGCGTACCCCCGGCCGTCGAGTCCCGGTATGAGCACCATCGAGCTCGCCCGTCCAGATCGCGAACCGAGGCCGAGACTGGGCGAGGTACTAACCTCCGGTTCATGATCCTCGACGAACTGACGGTGCCGATCGCCGACTTCGAGGCCCGCACCGGCTGGGCTTCGAAACCGGAAGGTCTCTGCAAGGGCGACGTGTGCGTCCCGGCCTCCGACGCCGTGCTCGACGGCGGCCGGCTCGACGTGTCGCGACTGTCGGAGAAACTCGGGATGCCGCTCGTGAGCGACGATGCCACCGGCCTCCACGCCCTCGGTCCCGAAGCGCTCGGCCGCTCGCTGACGACCGCAGTGGCCCCCGATCTCGAGCTGCCCGACGTCGACGGCAACCCGTTCTCGCTGTCGTCGCTGCGGGGCCAGAAGGTCCTGCTCGTGGCGTGGGCCTCGTGGTGAGGCTGCCGGGCGAGCCTGCCCGGGTGGCAGGCGCTGCACGAGGACCTGGTATCGCAGGGGCTCACCGTAGTGACGGTGGCGCTCGACCTCGACCCGGAGAAGGCGAAGCCGTGGATCGAAGCCGCATCGCCGACCCATCCGTCGCTGATCGACTCGGCCCACGTCACCAATGAGCGGTTCGGCTTCCACAACGTGCCGATGGCGGTATGGATCGACGAGTCGGGCACTCTGGTGCGGCCGGCAGAGAGCGCCTCGATCGAAGTGCGCGACGCCGACGCCCCGATCCCCGACGGCTTGCCGCCTCGGGTCACGGAGCTGATCGAGGAGGCCCGCAAGATCCCCGACATCGGGGCGGCCTACCGGGTCGCGATCCTCGACTGGGTGGCGAACGGTGAGGCCAGCGAGTTCGCCCTCGACCCCTCGGAGGTTGTGAGTGCGTCGCACCCCCGGGACCGGTCCGAAGCTGAGGCGGCGGCCAACTTCGAGCTCGGCCAGCACCTGTTCACCACGATCGGCAAGGCCGCGGCGGTGCCCTACTGGCGGGCCGCTCACGAGCTCGACCCCGCCAACTGGACCTACAAGCGCCAGGCCTGGACCCTCGAGACGACCCCCGACGGCGAACCGTCCGATCTCCTCCAGCCGCCAACGGAGCTCTACGAGGGCAACTGGCTCGACGATGTCCGGGCGAGCGGCGGCGGCGAGAACTACCTCACCAAGCCGGCCTTCCTCGCCTAGGAGTCCAACGCCAGACTCAAACCCGCGGCATAACCAAACTTGCCGCGATGTTCAAGAACTCGGGAACCAGCAGACTCCTAGTGGTGCGTCGCACTCGTCGCTTGGCAGGACGCTCGCTGACGGCCTGCCTCCCCCAGCGACTCCTCGCCGCGCTCCTCCGCTCTGCGGGTTGGCTCAGCGGACCACCGGCTAGCCACCGGGTCGGCCCCTCGGCCGTCGATTGCTCAGTCGAGCAAGGCGATCAGCGCCGGCACCGAGCTGATCTGGCCGCTGCGCCAGGGCACGGTCGCCACCTCCGCTGCCCTCGACCGACCGGCCAGCGTCCGGACCAGCCGAGCGTCCCTCCCGACGAGGGCGGCCATGGCCGCCCGCAGCGACGGATCGGCGATTGCGTCGAGGTCGATCGGTTCGTCGCCGGCAATAGGCACGGCACGGTTGTGCACGACGAGCGAGGCATCGTGGCCGCGAGCGTCGAGCTCGTCGAGCAGGTCGCCGGTCTCGGTCACGGATGACGGATCGCTCGTCGTGACGACGACGTAGCCGGTCGATGGCTGCTGCAGACGGCGGGTGACCCGATCAGCTCGGGCCACGAAGCCGGGCTGGAGCCGGGAGAAGAGCCAGAAGAACTCGGCTAGCCGAGCCACGAACGGGCCACCGAGCAGGCGCTCGGCCACCGCCAGGAACGGCTTCGACGTCGTTTGAGCGAGCCGGCTCCGGTAGGGGGCGGTCAGCCACCGCAGGAGCCGACTGCCGAAGAAATCGACCATCGCCTGCGGGGCGTCGAGCACGTCGATGGCGTGGGTTGCCGGTGGTGTGTCGACGATGATGAGGTCGTACCGGTCGTCGGCGTCGAGCGTGGCGAGCTGGTCGAGGGCGATGTAGTCGTGGCTCTGGATGAATCCGGTCGTCAGCGTTCGGTAGAGAGGGTTGACCAACAGCGCGTCGGCATCGGCCGGCGACGCCAGCTGTCGAACGAGCTCGTCCCAGCTCCTCGCCATGTCGACCACCGAGGCCCAGAGCCGCCCGGTCCCCTCCCCCACCGGTACCAGCACCGGCTCGGCCGGTAGCTCCTCCAACCCGAGAGCCTGAGCTAGACGCCGGGCCGGGTCTATCGTTACGACGAGCACCCGCCGACCGTGCTCAGCCACCGCCCGGCAACCGAGGGCGGCCGCAACGGTCGTCTTGCCAACGCCTCCGGGTCCGATCACGAGCATGACCCTCGACGACGTCAGCAGGCGGTCCAGGGCGTCGCTACCGGTCACCAGCCCCCCTCGTCGAGCGCCACCACGACGGCGCCGACCGGATCGTCGAGATCCTCGCCCGCCTCGACGATCGGCAGCCCGAGCTCGTCGACCCGCTTCCGTTCGCTCGCTGCTCCCTGCGACCGATCGATCGCGAGCTCGGCCAGAGCGCCGGCCGCCCCACCACGCTCGATCAGCGCCTCGCCCTCGGCCACGCCGGCTGCGCCGACCGCCGGCGGCAGGCGGTTGACGACCACGCCTGCCACCCGGACATCGGTCTCGGACCTGATCCGGGCAACCAGTTCGAAGGTCTCGGTGACAGGCAGCTCCTCGGCCAGGGTGACCGCGACCGCTGCGGTTGTCGCTCCGTCGGCCAGGAGGTCGGCGAGCCACGCCGTCTCCGACGCCAGTGGACCGAACCCGACGAGCTCACCCAGCACCCGGGGGGCCGACAGCACCTCCACGACATGGCCCGTGGCTGGCGCATCGACCACCACCAGATCCCATCCACCCCCGCGTACTCCGTGGCCGATCTTGCCGATCACGAGGATTTCACGGACCGCGGGCGCAGCGGTGGCCACGAAGTCGAACATGCGAGCGATCGGCCCGAGGCTGCTCGGGGCGATCGGGATCGGCAGGTTGAGCCGCACGTACTCGTCGAGCGCCGCCTCCGTGCTGAGCGTCAGGATGCAGAGTTGGTCTCCACCAGCGTCGACCTCGGTCGTCACGCCCGGTCGAGGAGGCCTCTCGAGCCCGAGGGCCAGCGCTGAGCCCCCGTCGCCGAGCGCGTCGATCAGCAGAACCCGTTTCCCGCGCTTGGCTGCTTGCCGGCTCAATGCGGCAGCGGTCGTGCTCCGGCCGGCTCCCCCTTTGCCGACGACGACGAGCAGCCGGACGCCCCCGATCGTCACCGGCGGCGCCAGCGGTACGAGGTGGTCAGGCCCCGAACCCGATCCGCCGGTCGGGATCGACCGAACTCAGCTCGACGAAGCTGATCCGCGACGACGGGACCGCTGTCTCCTTGCCCTTCCGATCGACGATCCAGAGCACGCCGTCGTCCTCGGACAGGGTCTCGTCGATCTGCTTGCGTAGGGCGGCGCGATCCGTCTCCACGTCGAGCTCCAGTTCGATGATTTGGCTGGTCTGAGCTATCCCGATGCGGAGATCCATGGAAGGCAACCTAGCGGCCGGTGGGTGGGCTTCAGACGATCTTGAGCTCCGACCGGAACCGTTTCTTCGGCGCCAGCTCGACGTCGACCCGCTCGGCCAAGGCGACGAAAGCGGCACCGGCCTCGCTCTGGGGGTCGGCGGCGATCGGGGCGCCGACGTCGGCGCCCTGCCGTAGAGCGGGAACGAGCGGGACCTGAGCCAGGAGCGGCACATCGAGATCGTCGGCCAGTTCCTGGCCGCCGCCAGCTCCGAAGATCTCGTAGCGCTTCCCGTCGTCGCCGGTGAACCAGCTCATGTTCTCGATCACGCCAGAGACCGTGATGTGAACCTTGTGGGCCATGTAGGCCGACCGTTGGGCGACCTTCTGGGCCGCCGGTTGGGGGGTCGTGACGACGAGCAACTCTGCCCGGGGCAGAAACTGGGACAGCGACAGGGCGATGTCGCCGGTACCGGGGGGAAGGTCCACGATCAGGTAATCGGGGTCATCCCAGAACACATCGGTGAGGAATTGCTCCAGTGCCTTGTGCAGCATCGGCCCACGCCAGATGACCGGCTGATTCTCCTCGACGAAGAAGCCCATCGAGATACAGCGGACCCCGTGGGACTCCGGCGGGACGATCATCTCGTCGATCACGACCGGGTCACGGTCGACACCGAGCATGCGCGGGATCGAGAATCCCCAGACGTCGGCATCGACGACTGCAACCGAGTTGTTCTCGACGCCGGTGCCGATATCGCGGGCTCCGGTCCTGCGCCGGGCAGCCAGCGCGACGGCGAGATTCGTCGTGACCGAGCTCTTCCCAACGCCCCCCTTGCCGGATGCGACGAGGATGACCCGGGTGCGGTTGTCGGGATCGGCGAACGGCACCGCCCGGCCCTCGGCATGGCCGTGGGCGTGGTTGGCCCCGGCGGTGGCGCCGGGATCGCCGTGTAGGTTTCGCCTGAGCCGCTCCCGCTGCTCGTCGGTCATCACACCGAACTCGACGACGACGTCGTCGACCCCGTCGAGTGCCAGCACCGCTTCAGTGACCGACGTGTTGATCTCGTTGCGGAGCGGGCAACCGGCGATGGTCAGATCGACGGCGACCGTCACCCGCGGCAGGGCTAGATCAACCCGGCGAACCATGTCCAGCTCCACGATGCTGCGATGCAGCTCGGGATCGTGGACGGGTCGCAGAGCCTCGATCACCAGCTCTTCGGTAAGTGCCACAGCGTCTCCTGCTCGCTCCCGGAATTTCTCCTACCGGGATAGGAAGAATGTTTAGAGGTAGACTACCGACGTGGCCCAGCGAGCCCTCAACCCGACGGAATTCGCCAATCTGGTGAACGCGATCACGTCCGCGTTCGGCGATCCCACCCGTCGGGACATCTACCTCCTGATCCACGAGCAACCCGACGGCCTGACCGCCAGCGAGGTCGCGGACGTCACCGGCCTGCACGCCAACGTGGCCCGTCACCATCTCGACAAGCTGGTCGGCGGGAGCTACGTCGAGGTAACGCAGCGCCAGTCGTCGGGTGCCGGCCGCCCGGCCAAGGTGTACCGGGCCACCGACCCCGGCCTGCAGCTGGAGTTCGACGTCGGTCACGACGACATTCTCGTAACGCTGCTCGGCAAGGCGCTCTCGCGGCTTCCCGACGATGAGGCAGCGGCGATGGCCGAGGAGGTCGGGTTGGAGTTCGGCAAGCAGATGGCGGCATCGATGGGCGGCTCTTCGGAATCGCAGCGCTCGTTCCGCTCGGCGCTCCACGTCGTGGCCGATGCGCTGTCCGCCCACGGCTTCGCTGCGCACGCCGAGCGCCATGGCGACGAGCTGAGGATCGTTTCGGGGCACTGCCCATTCGGCGATGTGGCCATCGAGCACCCCGTGATCTGCGCGGTCGACCGCGGTATGGTCAAGGGCCTGCTCGGGTCGCTCTACGGCGAGACCGAAGTTGCATTGTCGTCGTCGGTGGCTCACGGCGACGAAGAGTGCATTGCCGATGTCAGCGACGTCCACGCCGCCAACTGAGCCGGTCCGGAACGGGACCAGGTAGCCCGATCGACCCTGCGGCAGCCGGACCCGTCGATCCGATCTCTCGTCACGACACCGCGCCCCCATTTTGCGACGCGCCACTAGCGTGCGCCGGGGCAGAGGCCCGGGGGAACCCGCAGGGTTCCTGGAGTTTGGCCTTCGGCCAAACCTCCCGGAACCTGACACAAATCGCTGGTCACCGCCCGCAAGGATCTAGGCCGCCTCCTGGTGCCGCTTGTGATGACAGGGAGCGCACCGGAGCTCGAGTTCGTCGACGACGGTGTGACCAGTGGTCTCATACGCGGGATTGTGGTCGTACTCGAGGAGGTCGGCGCGCCCACAGTCGACGCAAACCCGATCTCGCTCCTTGACCAGGCGCCTCTGGCGGATCGTCGGGTAGCGCTGCCGGCCAGATGCATTGATCGGACGTTGGTCAGCGTCGTGGATGAGCGCCCTGAGGAAGGACGTCGGGACGAGATCGGCGATGACCGACCGAGTGATCGGCGTGCCATCGTCGCAGGTCACGCCATCACCACGCACGTGGAAGACGATCTCGGTGTCGGCCGTGCCCGCACCCTCGTCGAGCAGCTCGGCCACGGCGTCGGCGCGTTGTTGGGTGAGCGTTGGATAGTCACCGGACGCGTCGCGACGCGCCGGTGAGCGCATCACGAGCACGGCCAGTACCCGGATGAGCGTGGCAGCGAGCAGGGGTGGTAGCCGCAGCGTGAACGTGACCATGCCGTCGGGGTCGGTTCGCCACCACACCGACCGTTGCCGTTGATGATGGGCTGCGATCTCCTCGGGTGAATGGGTTGCGTGCATCCACGCCGCCACCGCCCGCCCCAGCTCGCTGGCCGGAACGGTGCGGGCAATGCCTGCGAGCTCAGCCTCGTTGTCGGCCGTAGCCACGCGGGTGAGCGTCCGAACCTTCGAGTACGAAAGCGTTCCGTCGGTGAAATCGGCGGCGACGGTCGGGAGGTTACGAACCAGCCGACCGATGCGAATCCACTCCCGGGCGGTGCAGGACTCGACGTCGACCGCCTGTGCGAGCCACGCAGCGGCCGAGGTGGCGCCAGCCCTGACCCACTCGTCGGAATCGGCGAACTCAGCAGCGATGACGACGAGTTGTTGCTGGCTGCGGGAGAAGACCTCGGCAACCTCGAGGAGTCGGTCGGCCAAAGGGCCCGGCGGGTCCGACCCAGGGCGCCCGCTCGAGGAGTGCGATGCAGAAGGAGGGACAGAAGCCATGGCTGCTCTTTCACGATCCAGAGTGGATTGCCACGGCCGAGTCAACGGCGAGTCGCTCGTGAGCGTCGGTACAATCCGACGCTCGAGATGCCCTGAGCGGAACGCAATGTCGATAGTACCGACGAGGTATGACATCGGTCCGCCGGACGCGTCCACGGGCGCGTCCGGACTGGCCAGCCTGTGCCCAACCACGCCATCGACGCGTCCGACGGCGCGTCCGCCCACCTCTGGTGAGGTCGCGGGCTACCTGGCTGGGACCCGATGGCGGTGGTCGAGGTACCAGGCCAGTATCGGGGCGAGGTCGTGGTAGCCGAGATCCCGCGCCGCCGCCTGGAGCTCGACAAGCTCTCGCCGGGCCTCGGGGCCGCCCAGGTAGATCAGCACGAGCACGATGGCGAAGAACTCGTGGCGCGGCCAGTCGGAGGCCTGGAAGCGAGCGCCGGGGGTCGCACCCTGGAGCATCGAGATCACCCGGGCCGTGTTCCGGTCGGGGTCGTGGCGGAGCGCGGTCCACAGCACCGCCCGGTAGAGCCGCTGGGATCGGGCGGTCGTCGGCTGGGTGTGCGACCCGAGCCGGAGGAGGGCGCCGACGAGCTCGATGAGTGGGTCGTCGGCCTCGATGCGATCCAGGAGCGCATCGATGGGGACGAGAACATCATCGAGTCGGGCATCGGGCAGCTGGGGCGGGTCGAGCTGCAGGAGCGCATCGAGGAGCTGATCGACCTGCTCCTGGCAGTGGAACTTGTGGGCCAGCGACTGGCTGAGGAACAGCACCGCTGCGCCGTAAGGGTCGGTGGGATCGAAGCGCTCCTCGCGTTGGCCGGTGCTGTCCGCCATCGGCGCCAACCCTAGTGCCGGTGCACGGCGGCCGGATGGGCTGGCATCGGCCGTCGACGGCCCACAGACTGGCCCGATGGACTTCGAGCGAATCGAGATCGAGCGCGACGGACCAATCCTTCGGGCGTGGCTCAACCGCCCCGAGAAGCGGAACGCCCACGACCAGTTGATGATCGAGGAGGTCGGCGATCTCTTCACGGCGGTGTCGACCGAGTTCGACGTGCGGGTCGTCGTGCTCGGTGGACGCGGACCGACGTTCTGCGCCGGTGCCGACCGACGGGAGCACCCTGCTCCCCCTTCGTCGGACCGTGAGCAGCGCTACCGTGCCCAGCTCGGCCGGCGTGCGACCCGAGCCATCGAGGAGTGCGACATACCGACGATCGCACGGGTACAGGGCCACGCCGTGGGCGGCGGCTCGTGTTTCGCCACGTCGTGCGACTTCCGGATCACGACCGAGTCAGCCCAATGGTGGGTTCCGGAGGTCGAGCTCGGCACCCCGCTGCCGTGGGCCGCCACGCCTCGATTGATCGCCGAGATCGGCATGTCCCGCGCCAGACGCTACGTGATGCTGTCGGAGCGGATCGATGGCCCGACCGCCGAAGCCTGGGGGCTGGCCCATGAGTGCGTGCCCGACGACCAGCTCGACGAAGCCGTCGCCCGCTGGGCGCAGCGGTTGCTCGACCTGCCGGAACTGGCGGTGATGATGGCCAAGGCTCATTTCCGGGGCTACGGGCGAGGAGCGGCACTAGGGGATCTATCCGAGACCGACGGCGATCTCGGCACCATCGTTCGCCACACCGACGACTTCAAGCAGCGGTTCGCCGACTTCTGAGCAAGACCGAGGCTGCCCGAGCGCCTGTCGTCGCGCTCCGCGGCTTCGAGCGACTAGGGCTGCTCTTGCCGGTCCGGCTCCTGCTTGCTCGGCCGCCACAACATCGTGAAGGGCCGGACCGGTGCCCTGGCCACAGCCGACAGGCTCCGAACGATCGGCCGCGGCCCGAACCGGGGCCAGTGCACGAG
>Ga0224508_10002651_pt1 | contig 15094 bp, 12 predicted proteins | sample SF_Jan12_sed_USG_4_FD_170157 | JGI IMG/M metagenome (GOLD analysis project Ga0224508, IMG submission 170157) | Sediment microbial communities from San Francisco Bay, California, United States - SF_Jan12_sed_USGS_21 | ecosystem: Environmental > Aquatic > Marine > Sediment | place: USA... | reverse complement strand
AGATCATTCACGCCAAGCAGCTGCAGGAGATCGCGGAAAAGAAATAGATGTCCCCCTTGACCCGAAGGAGAGGGAATTACCGGTCGCTCCCCTCGCAATTTCAGAGAGAGGGACGGTGGTGAGGCGCTTTCTCCCCTCTCCCTTTGGGAGAGGGGCCGGGGGTGAGGGTCCTCTATAAGCCCGGCGGCAGTGCAATCCCGTGAATGACACCCGCAGCGAGCAGCAGTTCATGATCGGGATACCACATCGCCTCGGACGGGGTGGTCAACGCGGGACGCAACCGTGCGGTGTCGATGCCGTGCCGGGCGAATTGCTCGAAATCCCTTCTCAACTCCGTTGCCGAATCGACGTTCGGCAACACGTTTTTCGCCTGTAAATGGTACTGATGGAATCCCAGCTTCGCCGCGGGCGCCAGCCAGCGCCGGCTGCCGCCGATAAACGCCGTGGCACAGGCAGAATCGCAGCCGCTGAGCGAGTACGTGGCCAACCGGTGCTCGGCAATCAGCCTGGCCAGTCCCCGGCCTTCGTAGATGGAGCCGCCTTCGCTGTCCAGCACTATGGCCTCGGTGGTTCCGTGCTGCGCAAGGAACGCCCGCAAGTCACGCGTGACGCCGTTGTCCAGCGGTCCGCGCACATGAACGAACCTGCGGCTGGAATGCATGGTAATGGAATAGGGGCGGATCTGAGCGGATTCCAGTTGCTGCTGGCGGGTTGCTCGATCGATAGCGACATTACGCACATGCAGCACGCCCAGCCCATCGACTGCCACCCAGATGATGCCCAGCAGTACGAGCGCCTGGGCCGGGCGCACGAAGTAGAACGGCACATAGTCCTGCAGCGCTTTTTCGCAGGCGCGCAGTACGCCGACTGCCTGCCAGGGGTAGACCAGCACTCGAAACAGCAGGAATTCCGCGAAACTGGCGTACAACAGCGCCTGCGGCTCCGAAATCACCAGTGGTGTCAGAGCCTGAACAGCGAGCGTCGCCACGCTGACGAGCACAAAACTCACCCAGAACGACTTCGCCAGGGAGTGCTCACCCCGCCAGTGGCGGCGGATATAGTCCGTCAGTCCAGGCATCACATTCTGTCCACCACCGCGCCGCGGTTGTTGAAAACCCGGGAATCTTTCTGCTAGCCTGCTCGCGTTACCGTGGGTTTGCGCCTACGGTTGCAGACGTATGTTTCCGGGGAAGTGGGAATTTCTGCTCCCACGGTGACAGGATATAACAACAGGGGTGGCGTGTTCGGCTTGCGTATGCGCTTCCCACGAGGGTCGTCAGCCGCGCGAAAGGAGCCAGATCAAGGGCCCTTCTCGTGCGGCCACGAGACTAGTGCATAGGAGGATTTCCCGCCGCCATGGCTGACCAGAGCAGCAGCGACTACGTTCGCTTTATAAACGTGCAGAAAAGCTACGACGGCGAATCGCTGGTCGTCAAAAATCTCAACCTCGATATAGCGCGCGGCGAATTCGTCACCATGCTGGGTCCGTCCGGGTCGGGAAAAACCACTTGCCTGATGATGCTGGCGGGGTTCGAGACCGCCACCCACGGGGAAATCATCCTCGACGGTGACTCCATCAACGACGTGGCGCCTCACCACCGCGGCATCGGCATGGTGTTTCAGAGCTACGCGCTGTTTCCGCACATGACGATTTTCGAAAATCTGGCGTTCCCGCTGGAGGTGCGCAAACAATCCAAATCCGAGATAGAGACGCGGGTCAAAAAAGCGCTGGACATGGTGCGCATGGGTGCTTTCGGCACGCGCCGGCCAGCGCAGTTATCCGGCGGTCAGCAACAGCGCATAGCCGTTGCCCGCGCGCTGGTATTCGAGCCCAAGCTGGTGCTCATGGACGAACCCCTGGGCGCCCTGGATAAGAACCTGCGCGAAGAAATGCAGTACGAGATCAAACACATTCATAACAATCTGGAAGTGACGGTGGTCTATGTCACCCACGATCAAAGCGAAGCGCTGACCATGTCGAACCGCATCGCGGTGTTCAATGACGGCGTTATCCAGCAACTGGCGCCGCCGGAGGATTTGTACGAACGGCCGGACAACGCTTTCGTCGCCCAGTTTATCGGCGAGAATAATACATTGATCGGCAGCGTGCGCGAATTGAACGGTACCGCGTGTGTTGTGGAGCTGGGAGACGGCAGCATTATCAATGCTCTCAGTGTCAACGTTGGGAATAAGGGTGAACAGTCCACGCTGTCGCTGCGCCCGGAGCGGGTCACGATCAACCCCGAGGCCGGCAGTTTGCCCAATATCGTCGACGCCGACGTAAAGGAACTGATTTACCTGGGTGATCACATCCGCACGCGGGTGGATGTGTGTGGACACGATGATTTCATTGTCAAAATGCCGAATTCAGCCACGCACGCCAGTCTGACCCCGGGTGATACCGTCAAAGTCGGCTGGTTGGCCGAAGATTGCCGGGCACTGGACGCGCCGGTCGACAGAGGCGTCACCTGAGGCGGCCGCAGGGTTGCTGCCAGGGCGTCGCTCCGCTGGGACGCGAATTGAAAGATTTAGTCTGACCGGCATAGACCGGTTTTTGTATCGACATGAGGAGAGAGAGACAGAGTATGAAATTCTTACCACGTAAAACATTGATTGCCGCCGCTACCGCCGCGGTTGTCGCCGGCGGCATTGCCCCGGCGCAGGCCGTTGATCTGGTGTTCGTTTCCTGGGGCGGCGCCTATACCGCCAGCCAGCAAAAGGCCTACCACGATCCCTTTATGGCGGCCAATCCCGGCATAAAAATTATTAACGACGATTCGGCTGCCAATGGCATAGCCAAGATTCGCGCCATGAACGAGACGGGCAACGTCACCTGGGCGCTGGTAGACGCCGTGGCTTCGGCCGCTATTACATTGTGCGATGAGGGCCTGATCGAGGTCATCGATCACGATAAGATGCTGGCCCCGGCGCCGGACGGCACGCCGGCGAGCAAAGATTTCGGCGATTTGATCGTTTCAGAATGTTTTATCCCGCAGATCGTCTACTCGACCACTTTTGGTTACCGCAAGGATCTGGTAAAGACTCCACCGACATCTATCGCCGATGTCTTCGACCTGAAAAAAATCCCCGGTAAACGCTCGCTGGAGAAAGCACCCATCGGCAACCTGGAGTGGGCTTTGCTTGCCGAAGGTGTCCCGGTGGGCGATGTATATGACATCCTGTCCGAGAAAGCCGGCGTCGACCGTGCGCTGGCCAAGCTGGATACGATCAAAGATCAGGTCGTGTGGTGGACCAAGGGTGCACAAACACCGCAACTGTTGGCTGACGGCGAGGTGGTGATCGGTTCGACGTACAACGGCCGTCTGTTTTCGGTGATCGAAGAGGAGAAACAGCCCATCGCCATGATGTGGGACTGGCAGGTGTTCGATTTGGACGGCTGGGTCATTCCCAAAGGCGCGCCGCACCGGGCAGAGGTGATGAAGTACCTGAGATTCGCCACCGATACTCAGCGTCTGGCGGATCAGGCGAAGTTCATCTCGTACGGTCCGGCCCGCAAGTCGTCGGCACCCATGGTGGGCAAACACGCCAGCCTGGGCATCGAAATGGGGCCGCATATGCCGACGGCGCCAGCGAATGCCAAGAACACACTGCTGTTCAACTACGAATGGTGGGCGGACCACCGCGACGAGTTGGACGAAGTGTTCAATGCCTGGCTGGCCAAGTAGCGGTTGTAAAACTATTGCGTGAGGCCGGGCAAACTGCGCGTTGCCCGGCTCGCCGCCCGAGGTATCCGACGAGGTAAGTGACATGGCAGCAGCAACGACTTCCGATGGCGCTCTGACAACTGCGGACGGCATACCGCTGAAAGCGAGTCTGGCGCGGGCGGAGCGGCGCAACCGTAACCGGGCGCTGCTCCTGGTGACGCCGCTGTTCGCGTTTATTCTCGTGTTTTTCCTGATGCCGATTTTCGACATGCTGACCCGCAGCGTGGATAACACCGTCGTCGGCAGCGTATTGGTGCGTAGCGTGCCGGTGTTGTCCCAGTGGGATGACTCCAGCGGCGAGTTGCCATCCGAGGCTGTCTTCAAAGCGATGGTGCTGGACATTCAGGACGGACGCGAGACTCGCACCATCGGCAAAGTCGGCACGCGCATGAATTACGAAAAATCGGGCATGACCAGCCTGTTTCGCAAGTCCGGCCGCCGGGCGAAGCAGATCAAGGAGGCGCCATACAAGGAAGCATTGATCAAGCTCGACAAAAAATGGGGTGACATCAACACCTGGCGACTGCTGAAACGCGAGAGCGATGCACAGACTTTGACACACTATCTGGCGTCGATAGACATGCGTTTCAATGATTCCGGCGAGGTGGTCAGGCAACCTGAAGAAAAGCAGATCTATATAAATCTGTTTATCCGCACCCTGAAGCTCAGCGCGCTGATTACGGTGTTGTGCCTGGTGCTGGGCTATCCGATTTCGTATCTGCTGGCGACACTGCCGGTACGAACCAGCAATCTCTTGATGATTCTGGTGCTGCTGCCGTTCTGGACATCGTTGCTGGTGCGCACGACCGCGTGGATAGCCTTGTTACAGAAACAGGGCGTCATCAATGATTTCCTGGTCGGCGTCGGCTTGATCGGCGACGACGGCCGCCTGGCCATGATCCACAACGCCATCGGTACGGTGGTGGCCATGGTGCACATATTGCTGCCGTTCATGGTGCTGCCATTGTACAGTGTCATGAAAACCATCCCGCCCAGTTATGTGCGTGCGGCGCGTTCCATGGGGGCAACACCCTGGACCGCCTTCTGGCGGGTGTACGTGCCCAATACGGTTTCCGGTATTGGAGCCGGCGGCATCCTGGTGTTTATTATTGCGATTGGTTATTACATTACACCGGCGCTGGTGGGCGGTGTGTCGGGCACCTTGATCAGTAATTTTATCGCCCAGCACATATCGGTCACCCTGAATTGGGGGCTGGCCGCCGCGCTGGGTTCGGTGCTGCTCGCATTGGTTCTGGCCCTGTACATCCTGTACGACAAGATTGTCGGTATCGACAACATGAAGATGGGTTGATCGCCATGGCTTTACCCACTTATGCCGGCCCTTTGGAACGTACCTGGTACTACGCGTTTCGCACCATCTGCGGACTGATTTTCTTTTTCCTCATCGCTCCGCTGGTGGTCATCGTGCCGCTGTCGTTCAATGCGGTGCCGTTTTTCACTTTTACCCAGGAAATGCTGACACTCGATCCGGCTGGGTATTCGCTGAAGTGGTATCAGGATTTTTTCGGTAACCTGAACTGGCACGGTGCAGTAAAAAACAGCTTCATCATCGCCGTTTTTGCAACGCTGATTTCGACGACCTTGGGTACCATCGGCGCGCTTGGTTTGAGCCGTGCCGAGATGCCAATGAAGACCACGGTCATGGCGATTCTGATTTCGCCGATGATCGTGCCGCTGATCATTTCGGCGGCGGGCATGTATTTTTTCTATTCCAAGATCGGACTGGCCGCCACTCACATCGGCGTCATTATCGCCCATGCGGCTCTCGGCATTCCTTTCGTCGTAATCACGGTGACCGCCACCCTTGTTGGTTTTGACCAGAGCTTGATTCGCGCGGCGTACAATCTGGGCGCCTCGCCGACCTACACCTTTTTCAAAATCATCGTGCCGCTGATTCTGCCGGGCGTGATCTCCGGGGGATTGTTCGCATTCATCACTTCGTTCGACGAAGTCGTGGTAGTGTTGTTTGTTGGCAGTTATGAGCAGCGCACGATTCCATGGCAGATGTTTTCCGGCATCCGCGAGCAGATCAGCCCCACCATTCTCGCGGTGGCTACGCTGTTGATCGCTGTCTCCATCATGCTGCTGGCGTCGCTGGAATTGATACGCCGGCGCGGCGAGCGGCTGCGGGGCATCACACCGAGCTGAGCTATACCGTTCCGCACGGTGGCGGAAACCGCCGCCGCCGGTGTCGGAACAATCGGGCGTTCGAACAACCATAGGGCTTTACGTTGCGGCCTAAATTACCCCGCGTATTTGCCGCTATGCCTCACAGCGCGTGAGTAATGCGCGCGGTTGCAATACCCGGGTAGCTCGATTATGGTGCGCACGCTTTCGTCTAGGAAAAGCTCAGTGTCATTGGTTAGAAGTGTACTGACTGTTTCGCTGTTACTGGCATCGACCCACACGTTTGCCGACAAAATCACCCGCTTGAACTACGACCGCTCGTGGGGTGCGGGCCTGTGGAGTGTGTCGTATACGCCCGATCAGGGAAACAGCTTTACGATGCAGGGACTCATGCTGAGAGCGGCGTACGAATTTTCGCCCGCATTTTCGGTGGAGGGGCATCTCGGCACCACTGAGGAAGATACGAGCACTACGTTTGGCGGCACGGTGCCGGTGAGCCTGCGTATAAACGTGCTGGGCGGTGTGTTCGCCAAATACAGCTGGATATATTCACAGAAACAGGGTTGGGCGCGGTTTTACGGGTTGCTGGGAATGTCGTTCGTGGATGTGCAGGCAGAGGGACAGGGCATCACGGCAAACGACAGCGATAGCGGAGTTTCCTACGGCGTCGGCTTGGATCTGTTCGGCAGCGACCGCACCGCGATAGTGCTCGAATGGGTGCGTTACCTCGAAAAAAGCAATTACACGATCGATACGCCAATGGTTGGCGTCGTGCGCCGGTTCTAGGTTCTGGTGTACTGTGCCATGAAAAGCCTGCCAGGTTATTTGTCGGGCAGTACATGAGGAATTCGACCGAAATGCGCATGAAAATTGCTGCGTAAACAGGCCGCGCCGCGATATTGACGCCGAAACGCAGCAAGCGCGGCAACCCCAGAGCAGAAATCCGGATTCATGCAACGTTCGAGAAAAGTGATGATTGGGCGATTGACACAGTTTGGTGCGCTTGCGCTCGCGGCAGCGTTGCTGTTGTCGGCTTGCGGCAGTGACGATTTCCTCGGCCAGGATCTGGGTGAAGGAATCGGTCTGCTGGATCCTGCGACCGGCCTCGTGGATGGGCTCGGCAATATCATCGTCAGCGTCGATATCGGCGATCCCATTACTGTGCACGTCCCACGGCTGGCATCAAATACCCAGTATGTTATCCGTATAACCGATGCCAACGGCGTGGAGTACAACCCGCTGGATGGCATTCTCGCTACCGCCAATGAACAGGGCACGATTTACCAGAGCACAGTGGTGCAGAATCTCGATTCCCGCGCCAACGGCGCGGCAGTTCTGGCGCCGCCGGGCAACTACAGCATCAGTATTCACACCATCGACGGTTCGCTCGTTAAGTCCCTCGATTTCCAGGTGCTCGACAAGAGCCGCGTTTATTGTTCCGACGCAGGCGGCAGCAGACGCGCCTCCTTTCAGTCGACCCAGGACGTATTCGTGACCGTCGAGCGTGCCGGAGGCACGCTGAACGACGGCAACTACGATGTGCACGTGGTATCCGATTTGAACGTGGCGTTGCCGGATGGCGGGGGACTGCCCGATACGACTACCAACGTTACCGTGAGCGGCGGTGTAGGCATCGCCAACCTGGGCATGTTTGCCAGCGGCGCATGGGATATCGTCGTAGATGTCGACGATAACGGTTCGTACACTCCGGACACCGACCTCATATCGCGGCATCGCAGACTGCATGCTTGCTTCACGGTGCAATCGGTCAATACCGGGGCTGCGCTGGTCGAGCAGATCGGCGCTGACCGGGAAGGCAATCACCGCCAGGTATTCGATCCGGTGGCGGATCAGGCCGAACCCGTCGCCGACGTGCACGCCAGAGTCACGTCAAGTGAAGCGTCCGCCGTGCCGCAGAGGTTGGGCGTCGCCAAGTACGTCGTGCAGCATCAGGACGTATGGAGCAGCGGCGATCCACTGGGGGATGTCGATGCCGCGCAACTGGTCGAAATAGACCCGGTGCAGGATTTTTCACTCAGCGAGGCGCCGTGGCTGGTATGGCCACGACAACACCTCGTGGCTGGCTGTTACGACGTCGTCATCGACGTGAACCGTAACGGCTCTTTCGATGCCGGTATCGATCTGGTGGACAACATCGATGAGGTCGGCGCGACAACGTGCGGTGTACGGATAGCCGATCCCGCATGCACCGGCAACGTGCAGGTCACTAATCAGGAGACCGTATTTCAGACCCTCGATACGGCAATCCCGATCCAGGGCACCGTCGCCGCGGGTGCGCTCGGCGGCTCGTTAACTATTGCGTCCGGCGCGCAATCGAATATCTTGACGCTGCCGGCGGGAACTACGATCGATGCCACGGTGCCGCTGTTCAATGGAGTAAACTACGTCACGCTCGCCTTCTACTATCCCAGCGATCAAACATGCGCGCGTACCATGATCGTCACGCAAGGTACCGATTTCAATTCGCTGTTCCGCGTGCAGCTGGTCTGGGACGGCGACACGGACATGGACTTGCACCTCGTACGCCCGGGTGGCGGCTATGAGAACGGCGGCGGCGGCGCTGACGATTGCAACTGGCAGAATTGTAAAGTCGGCCTGGCTGGCACCGGCACCAACACTATCGACTGGGGTAACCCGGGCGAGGGCGACGATCCCAAGCAGGATGTGGATTGCATCGCCTGCGGCGCCGGCATCGAGAACATCTGGATGAACCAGATCAGTGAGAACGGTGACTACACCGTCTATGTCGATGCGTTCAGCGGCACCGAGACCGACGTGACCACCAAGATTTTCATCGGCGGTGCGCTGGTCGGCGAGGTGAACTGCGGCGCCATGAGTGCGTCGACGGCGACAGATTCATGCCGTGCGGGTGTGATCCGCTGGAACGGCACCAGCGGCTCGTTCCTGCCCGACGGTGCCACGGCCATGGATTTTCCGTAACGGCGTCCTGAGCTCCTCACCCTCGCCCCTCTCCCACTGGGAGAGGGGCGAGAAAGAACAGCGCTTCTCCTGGGGAGAAGGATTTGGGATGGGGGTGCGTGCGGGGCCCGTCTTATCTCCGAGAAGTGGGGACAGTCCCCGGGTCAGCCGGGGTCGTCGTCGCCGGCGTCGGCGCGGAACTGCTGCTGCTCCTCGCGCAGCAGATTTTCTTTTTCCGCCTTGTGCCGCGCAACCTCGGCGTCGCGCCGCTTCCGCCAGGCTTCGCGGCGTTCCTCGATGCGGCGTTCCCGAGCTCCTTCGCGCAGCGCGATACTCCTCTCGCCGAACAGGGTCTGCTTGAGGAAGCGCATGGCAAACCGCAGCAGTGCCTCGTCGTCCTCGAGCAGACTGCGCATCTCCGCATCGCCGATTTCGAACAGATCGCAAAACCCGGGCGTCTGCACGAACTCGCGAAAACTGTCCATGTCGTAGCTGCACATATCGAACAGTTGCATGCTGCGTTCCGATGGTGCGCCAATGGTAGGGCCGCCGCTGCGCTTCTTAATAATCACGTCACGCCACTCGCGGTTGGCGTCGTCGTATCTATCCACGCCTTGCGCACTGCGGTACTCACGTACCGTTTGCTTTTTTTGCTCTTCATGGCCGTGGCAATGCGGTTCCTTCACCAGGAAAAAAACGTCTTCGACCACCGCGCTGTCCTTCGGCCGGACCGCCATGCTGCCAAATGCGTAATAGCGACATGCGGCCGGCCGGTTCGGGTACACGCTACAACCCTCGTCTGCGAGGAAAACGCACTCACGCGTCCCGGATTTGGTCAACAGGTTCAGTCCCGGTAGCCCGTGATGATCCATTTCGAACGGCACGGTATAGCGCGCGACGAAGTCGCTGGAACTGAGTTCCAGGCGCTGTTTCAGACGCACTATGTCGTAAGGCGTGAGCTGAATATTGATATTGCGGCAGCACGCGGTGAAGCAGGACACACCAGGATGGCAGTCGAACTGGAACTCGCTGTCGAGCGTTAGCTTGACCGGTTCAACGGGCGAGCTGAACGGAATGTTGTCTTTGATGTCGTCGAAATCCATACAGGATTATTGCATCGCATACGCGCCGGTAAAGCAACGTAGTTACACTAAGATAGAAATAAACCTCGATTCCACCAGCCCAACGGGAGACCGGAAAAACAAAAGCCGGGCGAGCCCGGCTTTTGTGATCCCGGTGGGCGGGTGGGCTACACCGCGGACGCCGGCCGGCTGATGCCTTCCGGCTCGTCGTTGGCCGGAACAACCAGTTGCACGTAGGGCACGCGTTTCAGCGACCACTCGCCGGTGTGCCTGTCGAACTTCGAATTGACGAAACATTTCCAGTTCTTATCGTCGATTTCCATGAAATCGGCGCGGTAGTAGTAACCGGGGTAGCGGGACTCCTCGCGGAACTGAATGTGTTTCATATGCGCGAACGCCGTTATCAGTCGATGGTAGTTTTCCCAGGCACGCAACAGTTCGTGCAGGTCTTTGGCGCGCATCTTCAGCGAGTCCTCGCGCAGCATCTCCAGCTTGCCTTCGGCGACTTCCAGCATCTTCCCGTTGGTCTGATACATGGTGGAGACGCCTGCCACGTATTCGTCCATTACTTTCTGCAAGCGGAACTGGAACATTTTCGGCGTGATGTAGTGGGGGTTCACGTCGATAGCGGTGGTGTAGTCCTTGTGCTCGAGGAAAGTCTTTACCGGACGGTAGATCTCTTCGACGATCTCCTCCACCGTGCGCGCCAGCTCCGGCTTCCAGTCCTTGTTATCGATGGCGAACTTGACCAGCGACTTGGCGGCAATGCGTCCTTCGGTAAATGACCCCGAAGAGAACTTGTGCCCCGAGGCGCCGACGCCGTCGCCGGCGGTGAACAATCCGTTCACCGTGGTCATGCGGTTGTAGCCCCAGTGATAGTGATCCGGTGTGCCGGGGATGTCTTCAGGGCCCGAGCACCAGATTCCTGCGCAGCCCGCGTGTGATCCCAGCAGGTAGGGTTCGGTGGGCATCAGCTCGGACATCTGTTTATCCGGCTCGATATTCTCGCCAGCCCATACGCCGCACTGGCCGATGGTCATGTCCAGGAAGTCTTCCCAGGCTTCTGCTTCCAGGTGCTTGATCTCCTTCGGCGTCATGTTCTCAGCCAGTTTGGCCATTGCCGTCGGCGTGTCCATGAAGATCGGACCACGGCCTTCCTTCATTTCTTTCATCATCAGATGATTGCGCAGACAGGTGCCCATTTTGTGGCCGAGAGCATAGGCATCGTAACCGTAGTTTTTCAGGTCTTCATAGTTTTTCGTCTGGTAATCCTCACCGAAGGCGTTCATGGCTTGCGCCTTGAACAGCAGGAACCAGGCACCGACGGGACCGTAGCCGTCTTTGAAGCGCGCCGGCACGAAGCGGTTCTCCATCAGGGTCAATTCGGCGCCGCACTCGGCAGCCATGGAGTAGGTGGAACCGGCATTCCACACCGGGTACCAGGCCCGTCCGCCGCCTTCTCCGACCGAGCGCGGACGGAATACGTTCACTGCGCCGCCGGCCGCCAGCAGACAGCATTTGAACTTGTACACGAAGATTTTGTCTTCACGCACCGAGAAGCCAGCGGCTCCGGCGACGCGCGTCGGGTCGTTCCTGTCGGTTTCCAGGTGCGCGATGAACACACGTTCCTGGATGTTTTCGCTGCCCAGTGATTTCTTGGCCGCCTCAGCGACGATCCACTTGTAGGATTCGCCGTTGATCATGATCTGCCAACGGCCGGAACGCACCGGCTTGCCGCCGTCCTTCATGGATTTGCCTTCGTCGCCTGGCTGCTTCCAGATCGGCAATCCCCACTTTTCGAAATTGTGCACCGAATCGTCGACGTGTCTGCCGACATCGAAAACCAGGTCTTCGCGGGTAATGCCCATAAGGTCGCCGCGCACGTAGCGTACGTAGTCCATGGGATCGTTTTCGCCCATGTACGTATTGATCGCGGAAAGGCCCATGGCCACGGCGCCAGAACGGTCCATGGCGGCTTTGTCCACCAGCTTGACCTTCAGGTCCACGCCTTGTGCCTTGGCGGACTCGACCCACTTCATGATTTCAAAAGCGGCGCCGCAGCACGCCATGCCGCCGCCAATCAACAGAATATCGACTTCTTCTTCGATGATCTCGGGATTGCCGAACTGATACTCGCTCATTCAAGAACTCCTGATCGACCTGCTCCAGGCGACACCGGTCCGGTCGTGTGTAGAGCGCCTCGCATGTAAGCGTGAGCGCGGGCTGCTTCAGTTGTGTGTGAACTGAGTAGCGTCGAATTCGTGTGTGCCTTTGGTGAACAATGTGCTGTGGTCGTCGATTTCCGTCATCACCGCATCGTTCTCGCCCCCATAGGGGTTGGCCGAACCTTCCGGCGTGGTACGAATCGGGAACTTGAAGCGCTTCAAGGTGCCGTTGCGGAATTTTATCGTCCACATGATGGAATCAGAGCCGCGCAACGGCTGTACCGAAGCGCCCAGCGGCACAACGTCAGCGTAGTGGCGGCACTCGATCGCCTGCTGCGGGCAGATCTTCACGCAGGCGTAACATTCCCAGCACTGTTCGGGTTCCTGGTTGTAGGCTTTCATGGCATGGCCGGTTTCGGAGCCGTCCTTGTCCAGTCGCATCAGGTCGTGTGGACATATGTACATGCAGGCGGCTTTGTCCTGGCCTTTGCAGCCGTCGCATTTTTCGGTACGTACGTACGTGGGCATGGTATGTTCCTGGTTGATCGTCAGTCGAGTTACGCGACGTGCGCGCGCCAGCATGACATCCTAAACTGCCACTTTAGTGATTGACCTCGTGCAATTCCAAGAAGAACTATCTCTGCGCGCATAAGGGCAGCTTATTCTCGGCCGCGGCCCTAGCCCAATCTGTTCGGCCGCACTTCCCATGAGAAGCGAACCATTCCCACAAGGCGCCGCAAGCAGCGTGCAACAGGCGTATCAACCGGCCTCGCTGCGATAGTGGTCCATGAGGATCTGGGCCACCTCCGGGCGCGAAAACTCCGGCGGTGGCGCGATACTGTTGCCCAGCATTTCGCGTACCTTGGTGCCCGACAGGAGCACGAAGTCCTCCGGCGAATGATCAGGCGCATCGCGCATCATCACCACGCGGCCGAGGATTTTCGAGTAGGCGGTGTGGTCGGCGCGGAAAATCTCGATATCCAGTGTGTCCGGCGGCACCTCGTCGTCGAAAATGGTCTGCGCGTCGAAGGCGCCGTAATAGTCGCCCACGCCGGCGTGATCGCGCCCGATGATGAAATGCGTTGCCCCCATGTTCTGGCGGAAAATTGCGTGCAGCACGGCTTCGCGGGGGCCTGCATACAACATGTCGAAACCGTAGCCGGTAATCATTGCGGTATTCGGTTGAAAGTACAGTTCCACCATCTTGCGGATCGCCGCGTCGCGGACCGCCGCCGGAATGTCGCCCGGTTTCAGTTGGCCAAGCAGCATATGGATAACAACGCCGTCTGCATTCACGGCCTGCATCGCCATCTTGCACAGTTCTTCGTGCGCACGGTGCATGGGATTGCGGGTCTGGAACGCGACGGTGCGCTGCCAGCCGCTGGCTTCGATGGCACTGCGGATCTCCACAGCGGTGCGGAATGTATCCGGGAAATCCTGCTGAAAGTAGCTGAAGTTGAGGACCTCGATATCACCGGCCACGGCGATTCTGCCCAGGCTGCGAAACGTCGCCACGCCCGGGTGCCCGCTATCCCCGGTCTTGTATACGCCTTCGCAGACAGCGTCGACGTCATCGTCCGACAGGGTGTCCACGGCGGCCACCGTCTGTACCGCGATGACCGGATTGCCTGCGACGTTCGGGTCGCGCAAGGCGATGCGCTCGGCATCGCCGAGGCCGCTTATATCGGTGAGCAGATTGAGTACCGGCGCAGGCCAGAACAAGCCGTCGGCCGTGTGCATCGACTGCGCGACGGACAACGCATCGGCGCGGTTCATGTAGCCACTCAGTGGAGTGAAATAGCCGCCTCCCAGCATTACCGCATTTGCTGCTGCCGCCGAGCTGACAACGACCGATGGCAGCTGTTCCGCCTCCGCGGCCAGCGCCGCGCGCTGTTGTGCATCGTCTACGAAACGCGGCAACAGTCGCTGCGATGCGTAAGGTTTGATCATCCTGGCGGCTCCTGGCTTGCTACTTCCGCCGGACCATAAGTGCTCGACGGTGATTTTCCAAGCCAGATTTATGTTTGCGGCTATAAGCTGACTTTATCCGCAAGGCCAGCCTCGCCTACCAGCACAATCGCTGCAGCGTTGTGTCGGGTCGACACGCGTATCGTGCAAATAATGCCTGCAGCCTGGCCGCGCTGTCGGGCGCCGATAAATCTATCGCATGAATACCGCCGGCGACAAACACGCTGGCCAGCGCTGCGCGATTGGCTCCCAGTATATCGGTGGCCAGCCCATCGCCGATCGCCAGCATGCGTTCCCGTGGCACGCTGGCGCGAGCGCAGGCGCGGGCATAGATTTCCGCGTGCGGTTTACCGTGAAAACGAACCTCGCCGCCGTACTGGTGTCGGTAGGCAGAGGCAATGGCGCCGGCCGAAATTCCGCGTGATCCCGATCTGATGGCCTCTTGGTCGGGGTTGGCGCACACCATGGGCAGGCCCAAACGGGCCGCCCGGTCGAGCAGGCCCCTGTAGGGTTCGATGTCCGGTTCGTGCTCGCCCAGCGGACCCGTGGCGAGCACGAAGTCCGCCCGGTCGAGAGCGTCTGTGACAGTCAAGCCGGTGCCTTCGAGCAGGCCGCGGCTGCGTTCCGGGCCGAGGTAGTAGCAGTTCGGGCCCAGCCGGGCGTGCCAGGGATCGGCGGGCGCCGTTAAAGCAACCCAGGTAAGTTCGCCCGAGGACACGACGCTGTCGTAGAGTTCCGCGCCGATGCCGAGCGATTGCATGCCGCGCTCGACCACCGACTCGCGACGGGCCGCGTTGGTAACCACGATTACGCGTTTACCGGCACGCCGCAATTGCTGCAGACAGTCGACCACACCGGGATATATCTCGGTGCCGTCCAGCAGTACCCCCCACGCATCGATGAGGAACGTATCGTAGGTATCTGCGATTTGCGACAGGCCAATAAGGCGCCGGGGTTCGCCGTGCGGGGCATCTGCTGTTTCGTGCAACCAGCGTACCTTTGCGTAAGGCGGAAGTGGCTCCCGATTGCTAGGAATCGGCGATTATTGTAGGTTAGCACGTAAATC
>Ga0224508_10002650_pt1 | contig 15099 bp, 16 predicted proteins | sample SF_Jan12_sed_USG_4_FD_170157 | JGI IMG/M metagenome (GOLD analysis project Ga0224508, IMG submission 170157) | Sediment microbial communities from San Francisco Bay, California, United States - SF_Jan12_sed_USGS_21 | ecosystem: Environmental > Aquatic > Marine > Sediment | place: USA... | reverse complement strand
TCTGATTCAGGCCTATGCCGAAGTGCCAAAGTTGGCCAATTATCTGCACCTGCCGGTGCAGCATGGTTCCGATCGCGTGCTTGCCCGCATGAAACGTGGTCACACGATACTCGAGTACAAGCAGAAGATTCGCAAGCTCAGGGAAGTGCGACCAGACATTTCATTGTCGTCGGACTTTATCGTCGGTTTTCCGGGTGAGACAGACGACGACTTCGAGGCGCTGATGAATCTGATCGGAGATATCGGTTTCGATCAGTCGTTCAGCTTCATCTACAGTGCGCGACCGGGTACGCCGGCGGCGAGCCTTGACGACGACACGCCGATGGAGGTCAAGAAGAAGCGACTGCAAATCCTGCAGGCGCGCATCAACAGCCAGGCGCTTGAGATCAGTAAGGGCATGGTTGGCACGACACAGCGCGTGCTGGTCGAAAAGACGTCGAAGAAGGACGTCAAGCAGGTAGCGGGCCGCACCGAGAACATGCGTTGGGTTAATTTCGATGCCGACCCTGCATGCATCGGTCAGTTCGTTGACGTCGTCATTACCGAGGCATTGCCAAACTCGCTCAGGGGGCGGCTCGCCAACACACGCGTGGAATACGCCGTTGAATCAGCCTGCCTCGCGGCCAGTTAATGGCGGCACTTCTGTGATGCAATTACTTTCCTATTTCCGCACATCGCGGTAGTCTTTTACGTACTTTGAATGCTATCCAGATTTCTCGGGACCTGGTGCTCGAGCCCGCCGATAACAGCCGCTTGGCCAACCTTTGTGGTCAGTTTGATGAACACCTGCGGCAAATTGAACGCCGCCTCGATGTCGAAATCGCCAGCCGCGGTAACCGCTTTCGCGTAACCGGACAACCCGGTGCGGCACAAATCGGTAGCGATGTCCTGCAGTCCTTGTTCCAGATGACCGACAGCGAGCGGCTTGATCCCGAGCGTGTGCACATGCTCTTGCAGGAGTCTGTGATGAAAGATGGTGAACCCGCGGCGGCAAAAGCTGATAAGGAAACAGTTGATGCCGAAGACATTTCGATTCAGACGCGACATAAACTGGTTCGCCCGCGCGGCGCAAATCAGACCGCCTACCTGAACAGTATCCGGGAGCATGATCTCGCCTTTGGTATAGGTCCTGCCGGGACCGGCAAGACGTATCTCGCGGTCGCGGCTGCGATTGATGCGCTGGAGAATGAACAGGTGCGGCGCATTGTGCTGGTGCGACCCGCCGTCGAAGCTGGCGAGCGCCTGGGATTTTTGCCTGGCGACATGTCACAAAAGGTCGATCCTTATCTGCGCCCGATGTATGACGCGCTGTACGACATGATGGGGGCAGACAAGGTTACGCGATTCATCGAACGCAACGTGATCGAGATCGCGCCGCTGGCGTTTATGCGCGGAAGGTCACTCAACGAGTCCTTCGTCATTCTGGATGAAGCGCAGAACACCAGCGTAGAGCAGATGAAGATGTTTCTGACTCGAATTGGCTTCGGCTCGCGTGCGGTTGTCACCGGCGACATCACGCAGATCGATCTGCCAAACGGGCAAGAATCCGGGCTTAACAACGCGCGGCGAATCCTCGACGAAGTAGATGGAATTGCGTTTACCTTTTTCACACCGAAGGACGTCGTTCGCCACCAACTCGTGCAACGAATCGTCGAAGCCTACGAATCGGACGACAATGGCGACACTGGTAGTTGACGTACAGGTCGCCTGCGACGAGCCGGGCATTCCGTCAGACGCTGACATACACGATTGGGTCGAGGCCGCGATACGGCGGTCTGGGCGGTCGGCCAGTAAAGCGGTCGAGGTTGCGGTGCGCATCGTCGATGCCGACGAAATTCGTGGCTTGAACCGGCGCTATCGCGAGCAGGACAAGGCGACAAACGTGTTGTCTTTTCCAGCTGGCGAAATCGACGGTCTGCCGGACGATACCAACCGCCTGCTCGGGGATGTTGTCATCTGTGCATCGGTCGTGGCGATGGAAGCGGACGAGCAGGGCAAAGCGCTTGCCGATCATTGGGGCCACATGCTTGTGCATGGCACCCTGCACCTGCTCGGTTTTGATCACGAGATGGACGTGCAGGCGGCGGAAATGGAGGCGCTGGAGACCATAATTCTGAACGCGCATAATGTGACGGATCCATACGCAGGGTCATAACTTCAAGCTGATACAATAGACTGACAGCACTACGGAATGCCAAGCCAGGTTCGATGAACGAAAAACCGCCAAGTACCAGCGGCACAGGAGGCACCGGCTTGTTTGCGCGCGTCAAACGCGCACTCAAAGGTGATCCCTGGAGCCGCGAAGAAATCCACGACATTATTCAACAATCCGAGATTGATCTCGATGCCGAAGAGAAAAGCATGCTGTCCGGTGTGCTCGAGGTGTCCGAGACTCAGGTGCGCGATGTCATGGTGCCGCGCTCACACATGGTCGTAATCGACATCGAAGAGGATTTCGAGGAGATACTCTCGACGATCATCCAATCCGGCCATTCGCGTTTTCCGGTTATCGGTGAGGATCGTGATGAAGTTCTTGGCGTGTTGCTGGCCAAGGATCTGCTGCGTTATTTTGGCAGCGAAGAGGCTGCTGACGTGCCGCTCAGGAAACTGCTGCGACCGGTGTCCGTGATTCCCGAGTCAAAACGCCTCAATGCGCTGCTCAAGGAATTTCGTGATAGCCACAATCACATGGCAATCGTGGTCGACGAATACGGCGGTGTCGCTGGATTGCTGACTATCGAAGACGTGCTCGAGGAAATCGTCGGTGAGATTGATGATGAGCACGATCTTGCAGAGGCGACGTTTATTCGTCCGGACGGCGATCACCATGGTAAGCCGAGTTTTGCCGTGCGCGCACTGACCCGTATCGAGGACTTCAACGAGTACTTCGAGTGCGATCTCGCTGACGAGGAATACGACACGATAGGCGGGCTCGTTATGCACGAGCTCGGCAAGCTGCCGCGTCGCGGTGAGTCGATTCAGTTCGGCGGCTTCAGGTTTGCTGTCGTAAAAGCCGACAAACGCCGTATCGATTCTCTGCAGGTTCAGCGGAACAACTGACGCGTGGCGCGCGAAGCATCGATACTGCTGCTGCCGGCAGACCGGCCCCGCGTCAGCCAGCTTGTTTTCTTCGTGCTGGGTTGTCTGACGACGACTGCGTTCGCGCCCTTCGGCTTGTCGTTACTCATTCCCGTGCTATTGCTGCCTTTTCTGTATGTCTGTCTGACCAACTCGCCGCGCGACTCCGCGAAACACGCGTTCTGGTTCGGATTTGGCCTGTTCCTCTCCGGGACGTACTGGATCTACATCTCGGTTGCGGTTTTCGGCAAAGCGCCCCTTTGGATCGCGCTGTTGCTGATGCTCGGTCTGGTGCTACTCATGTCTTTTTACCTATGGCTAACTGGCTGGCTCATCAGCCGGCTCGCAAGAGGTGAGCCGTGGCTGCTCCTGGCTGCTGCGCCGGCAGTGTGGGTGCTCGCCGAATGGGCACGCGGCTGGCTGCTGACAGGGTTTCCGTGGATGGCGCTCGGCTACAGCCAGGTTGACTCAGCGCTGGCCGGCTGGGCTCCGGTTATCGGAGTGTACGGTGTGTCGGCGCTGCTCGTATTGAGTGTCGCCGCGGTTCTTGTCGCGCTGCTGACGCGCGATCGGCAGCAGTGGATCGCAATTGCGATCGTCGTGCTGCCGTGGTTAGTCGGCGCCGTTTTGAAAACCGCAGACTGGACCGAGTCCGCAGGCAAACCCGTGACTGCCACTTTGATTCAGGGTGGCATATCGCAGGACAGGAAGTGGCTTGCCGAGCAGTTTCAGCCAACGCTCGACTATTACCGTAAGGCGACAAGACGCGCCGCGAACAGCGATATCGTCGTCTGGCCCGAAGTCGCGATACCGTCAGTGTCCGATCGCGTCGGGGCTTACATCGATTCACTTGAGTCGGACAGTCGTATTACCGGGCAAACGATACTGTTTGGCATCCTCGAGCGCGATACCGAGCGTACGCTTGAACCGAAGATCTACAACAGCATCGTGGCTGTTAATGGTGAGAAGCGACAGGTATATCGCAAACGGCACCTTGTACCATTCGGCGAGTATTTTCCGGTTCCGGCGAAAGTCCGCGAGTGGCTGCGCATGCTGAGTTTGCCACACAGTGACTTGTCGGCGGGCGCCGCTGTACAGGAGTTGATCGCAACGCGCGACGGTGTCGAACTGGCGGTTGCGATCTGCTACGAAGATGCCTATGGCGCTGAGCAGTTGTACGCATTGCCGGACGCAGCGCTGCTGATCAACGTCAGTAACGACGCCTGGTTCGGCGATTCGATCGCGGCGCATCAGCATCTGCAAATCGCGCGGATGCGGGCGCTCGAGGTTGGACGCTATTCGATTCGCGCGACGAACACGGGGATCAGCGCTTTCATCGGACCCGATGGCAAAATCCTCGACTCGGGACCTCAGTTTGAGCCCGTCACCCTGACGATGCAGGTTGAGCCACGCAAAGGCAGCACGCCCTACGCGAGTTCTGGCAACTGGTCGATTCTGAGTGTCTGCTTCCTCGTGTTGCTGGCGCTCTGGTTCCGTGGCCGCGCGAATCTCTGAAGGCCCCGCCGCTGCTGCGAATTGGCGCTTGTTCCTGTAGGCTTGCGGGTTTTCGCCAGCAGAAAAACTGAAGGCCCCATGAGCACCGCCTATCACCCCGAAACTATCGAGATCGAAGCCCAGAAGTACTGGCAGGAATCGCGCTGTTTCGAGGTCGGTGAAGACACCGGCAAGGAAAAATTCTACTGTCTGACAATGTTCCCGTATCCGAGCGGGAAACTGCATATGGGGCATGTGCGCGTATTCACGATCAGTGACGTCATCGCACGCTATCAGCGCATGCAGGGCAAGCATGTATTGCAGCCAATGGGCTGGGACGCGTTCGGCATGCCGGCCGAGAATGCGGCAATCAAGCGCGGCGTGCCACCCGCGCAATGGACCTACGACAACATCGACGAGATGCGGGTTCAGATGGATCGGCTCGGCTATGCGTACGATTGGAGCCGTGAGATCACGACATGCCGCCCCGAGTATTACCGCTGGGAGCAATGGCTGTTCACGAAAATGTTCGAGAAGGGCCTCGTATACCGCAAGAACTCGGTCGTTAACTGGGATCCCGTGGATCAGACCGTGCTCGCGAACGAGCAGGTCATCGATGGCCGCGGGTGGCGCTCGGATGCACTCGTCGAGCGCCGTGAGATTCCGCAGTGGTTCATGAAGATTACGGCGTATGCCGACGAGCTTCTCGACGAGCTCGATCGTATGCCGGGGTGGCCAGATTCAGTAAAGACAATGCAGCGCAACTGGATCGGACGTTCCGAAGGCATCGAGCTGTCGTTTGGTGTTGCAGGTGAGGATGAGCCGCTAACAGTTTTCACGACGCGCCCCGACACCTTGTTTGGTGTGACATACATGGCTGTTGCGGCCGAGCATCCTTTGGCAGAGAAGGCCGCGGCCGGTAATCCCGCCGTTGCTGCCTTTATCGAGGAATGCAAGAAGACCGACGCAGCTGAGGCGACGCTCGAGACCATGGAGAAAAAGGGCATGGCGCTTGGCATCGCCGCGATTCATCCACTCACGGGCGAAGAAGTGCCGTTGTGGGTCGCCAACTTCGTATTGATGAGCTACGGCACGGGCGCCGTCATGGCGGTGCCGGGGCACGATGAACGCGACTGGGAATTTGCGAAGAAGCACGGCTTGCAGATCAAACAGGTTATTGCCCCCGAAGACGGAACGAAGATCGATATCGACGAAGCTGTCTTCGTCGACAAAGGTGTGCTCGTTAACTCAGGGGAGTACGACGGCCTCAATTATGACGACGCGTTCAATGCCATTGCCGGCCATTTTGAAAAATCAGGTCACGGTCAGCGCACAATAAATTACCGCCTGCGTGACTGGGGCGTATCGCGGCAGCGCTATTGGGGTACGCCGATTCCGATCATTTACTGCGACGAATGTGGAGCGGTACCGGTTCCCGAAGACCAATTGCCTGTTGTATTGCCGGAAGACGTCGAGTTCACAGGGCATGGCTCTCCGCTCAAAGATATACCCGAATTCATCAACGCAGCGTGTCCAAATTGTGGCAAGGACGCGCGTCGTGAGACGGACACGTTCGATACCTTTGTCGAGTCATCCTGGTATTTCGCTCGCTACGCATGTCCTGACAACGGCAAAGCCATGCTTGACGAGCGAGCGTCATACTGGACGCCTGTCGATCAATACACCGGTGGTATCGAGCATGCGATTCTGCATTTGCTTTACTCGCGGTTCTTTCAGCGCGTGATGCGCGATGAGGGGCTGACCGATGTTGCGGAGCCGTTCACGAATCTGCTGACCCAGGGCATGGTGCTCAAAGACGGCGCGAAAATGTCCAAGAACAAGGGCAATACCGTCGATCCGCAGGAGTTGATCGCCAGGTACGGCGCCGACACGGTGCGCCTGTTCATGATGTTCGCAGCGCCTCCCGAACAGGCGCTCGAATGGTCGGACGACGGCGTTCAGGGCAGCTTTCGCTTCTTAAAGCGTTTCTGGAGCGCCGTACAGAGCCATGTTGATACCGGGCCGGTTGGCGAATTGAATGCCGACGCGCTCGATGCGGCACAAAAAGATCTGCGCCGAAAGACGCATCAGACGATTGCGAAAATCAGTGATGATATTGGCCGTCGTTATACGTTCAATACGGCTGTTGCCGCATCGATGGAACTGCTCAATGCCGTCAATCGTTTCGAAGACTCATCGGATGCAGGACGGGCAGTGGTGCGCGAAGCGCTCGAAGCCGTCATCTTGATGTTGTCACCGATGGTGCCTCACATCTGCCACGCGCTATGGGCTGCGCTGGGTCACCAAACCGCGCTGATTGACGTTCCCTGGCCGCAGACTGACGCGCGAGCGCTTGAAAAGGACCTCGTCGAAATTGTCGTGCAGGTGAACGGCAAACTGCGCGGCCGCATTTCGGTGCCAGCCGACGCCGACAACGACACAGTGGGTGCGCAGGCGCTTGCGGATCCGAACGTGCGGCGTTTTGTCGCGGACAAAGAGGTGCGCAAGACGATTGTCGTGCCAGGCCGCCTGGTAAACATTGTTGTCTAGAGTACTGACATGCTGCGGATTCATGCTGCTCGCCGGTTGCGGTTTTCATTTGCAGAGCGAATTGACGACGCCCGCCGCAATGCAACACACCTACATTGACGCCATCGAGCGTAACAGTCAGTTTCATCGTGAATTGCGCAGACAATTGACGGCGGCAGGTGTGGACCTCGTCGATGCACCCGACGATGCGACGGCAATCCTTTCGATCACTGCTGATAAGACCGATCAGCGCATCTTGTCAGTGTCCGCGCGTAACGTGCCAACAGAGTTCGAGGTGTATTACACGGTTGAGTACGCGCTTTCGAGTGGCGAGGACAAGCTGTTAGCACCACAATTCATCACGTTGACTCGTGATTACACCTACGACGAAACGCTCGTACTCGGGAAGGCACGCGAGGAGCAGATGATGCGCCAGTCGATAGTCAAGGACCTCGTGCGCGTCGTACTCAAACAAATTTCGTCCCTGTAAGCCCCTGTCTGACTCAGCCGAAAATGTCGTCGCCGTTGCCGACGTGCCGTTGGCCTCGATCAAGGCCCTGCTGGCCAGTTACGATCTCAGACTGTGCGTGCAAGTGGGCAGCGGGGGAATCAGGGGGAGCTTCTGGGGCGGCCGGGAGGCCGGCATTGTTGGCCGCACTGTTTACGTCCGCACTGACACGCCGGTCCATTCACTGTTGCATGAAACCTGTCACATCATTTGCATGACTCAAGAACGGCGTGAGCAGTTGGAAACCGATGCCGCCGGCGACGATCTTGAGGAAGCAGCCGTGTGCTACTTGCAGGTCATTCTCGGCGATGAGATCGAGGGTGTAGGGCGCGAACGCCTGATGCGCGACATGGATGGCTGGGGTTATAGTTTTCGGCTGGGTAATACAGCGTCCTGGTTTGAGCGTGATGCCGAGGACGCGCGTAAGTGGTTGATTGACCACGGGCTGCTAACTGAGAGTGGTGAGTCAACTTTCAGGCTGCGTGTTTGACTATTGTATAGTTCGGTATGGCCTGGCCTCGCTACATCTTCTATTTCGTTGGGATCGCACTCCTGACCTGGATGCTGACGCAGGTCGAAATCTCATTTCCTGGCAGCCTCGCACTTCACTTCACCTCAACCCCGGCCGATCATTTCGGCACCAGCGAGTTTTCACCCATTGAAATCGCTCAAGCCTTGATTCTTGGCGTTTGTGGGTTGCTCATGTCGTGGGTCGCGCATTACTGCCCGTCGCAACGGCCGATCGCGTTTCCGTTTGGCGGAATCGCCCTGGCATTTTTGATCAGCGAACTGAATTACTTTCTTAGCTACTACCTGATCAACAATCTCGGGCAAGTGCTGATAGCAATTGCGAGCGCATTGATCATTGTTTACACGTATCGTTCGCGCAGGCGATTGCGGGTCGCATGGGGCCGCGTATGGCCATCGCCGGGCCTGGCCCTCATTTTTGCTGGCGCGGTCATTCTGTTCGTGTTTGTACGACTGGTTAGCCAGGAAGCCCTGTGGATGTCGATTCTTGGCAGCGACTATCAACACATCGTCAAAACCGCTGTCGAAGAGTTTATCGAGCTGATTGGTTACCTGCTCTGGTTAATTGGTACGATCGAGTACACTTATCAGGCGCGCGCAATTGCGTACCGCGAGCCGCAACACGCTGTACAGAGGCGCCGTGAAAAACGACGGCATGACCGGGAAGGTCGGTTCTAGACTGCGATCAGGCGAGACAATTCCATGACAATCAACGCAGCCATGCACAGCGACATCTTTCTGTGGTATCTCGTCATCATCGGTGGCCTGTTGGCACTTGCCGGGATAGCGATCGCGATACTGCATGTGCTCGGCAAGGACGTTGCCGGAATCATGCGCACGTATCGTGGCTGGCTCATCATGGTGCCGATCGTCGTCGGCGTCATTTTCCTCGGACGGACCGCCACGATTGTCGGCGTGACCGCGATCGCGATATTCGGCTTCAAGGAGTTCGCCCGAGCGACCGGTTTATACGCCGACTGGTGGATGACGGGCATCGTCTATCTCGCAATTGCGGCGATTGGCGTGGTGTCCTTTGTCGCGGATCCGCGGCTTGGCGGGCCCGGGTGGTATGGGCTTTTCATGGCCCTGCCGGTCTTCGTAATAGCCGCCATTCTGCTGACACCGATCCTGCGCAATCGGGCGAAGGGACAGCTACAGCAAGTTGCACTCGCAATCGTGGGATTCGTCTATTTCGGGTGGATGTTCAGCCACCTCGGTTTTCTGGCAAACACGTCGAACGCATACGGTTATTTGCTGTTTCTGATCTTTGCCGTCGAAATCAACGACATTGCGGCTTTTACATTCGGCAGGCTCTTCGGCGGCCGCAAACTGCGCGAGAACATCAGTCCGAACAAGACGTTGGCCGGCTCACTCGGGGCCATCGGTGTCTCGCTGACGGTTCCCTGGCTGCTGTGGTTTTCATTCGAGCACTTCGAACCATTGCATCTGGTCCTGACCGGTCTGGTTGTAGGCATTGGTGGCCAACTCGGTGATCTCGTTATCAGCTACATCAAGCGTGACATTGGTATCAAGGATATGGGTGCTGTCATCGGTGGTCATGGTGGCATTCTGGATCGGATCGACAGCATGATCTTCGTTGCTCCCATCTTTTTCCATATCGTTCGCTGGTTCCACGGGCTGGCCTGACGAAGCGATTGCAATGAACGAGTGGGAGTATCATCCGCCGCCCGACATCGATGAGACGATGGTCGAGCACCTGCGCGACTTTCCGCGAGAGCCGTACATGCTCATCTATGCGATTCGATCACTTGTCGCGCTGTTGCTGCGTGGCTGGCTGCGTGTGTACCACCGCCTGCGTATTGAAGGTCGGGAGAATCTGCCCGAGCGAGGTTCTTTCATTCTCGTGTGCAACCATACGAGCCACCTGGATACCTTGTGCATGCTCTCGGCAGTACCGCTCAGGAAGATTCACCGTGCCTTCCCTGCGGCCGCCACCGACTATTTTTTCTCGAGCCTGCCGCGCACCGCAGTTTCGGCTGTCCTGATCAATGCGCTGCCGTTTGATCGCACGGCCAAAGGCGCGCAAAGTCTGACCTTGTGTGCCGAGCTGCTGAAGAATGAGGGCAACATCCTGATCATTTTTCCTGAAGGGACGAGGACGACGAGCGGCGAACTGGGCCGGTTCCGCTCCGGGATCGGTCGCCTCGTCGTCGGCCGCGACCTCGCGGTAGTTCCGTGCAATCTGCAAGGCGGGCTTAAGGCCTGGCCGAAGGGCAAACTGCTGCCGCGGCCACGCCGGCTGCGCCTGTACATCGGGGAACCGCAGACGTATACACACCTGGAAAAGAACGCGGCCGCGGTCAAGGCGATTTGCCACGACCTGCAGGAGCGTGTCGCCGAACTAGGGAGCCTCGACGCATGACAATCTATGACCTCAAGCCCGCGTTTCAGAATCTGTTGCGGCCGCTGTGTAGAAAACTGGCTACCGCAGGCTACACGGCGAATCAGGTGACCAGTGCGGCGATGTTATTGTCGATCATTGTCGGCTTGTTGTTCGCACTGAATCCCACAGCAAGCTGGGCGGCGTTGCTGATTCCTGTCTGGCTGTTCCTGCGCATGGCGCTCAACGCGATCGACGGCATGCTGGCACGCGAGCACAATATGCAGAGTGATCTGGGCGGCATTCTCAACGAACTCGGCGATGTCGTATCGGACACGGCACTGTATTTGCCGTTTGCGGTCGTGCCAGGCATACCGGCGATGCTCGTCGTTGCCGTTGTTCTGCTTTCGATATTGACCGAGATGGCGGGTGTCGTTGCGGTACAGATTGGCGCAAGTCGTCGCTACGACGGTCCGATGGGTAAGAGCGATCGCGCATTTGTCTTCGGCTTGCTGGCGCTCCTGCTGGGCATCGGGCTCAATCCGGGCTGGTGGTCAACTGCCGGCCTCGTCGCGGTTGCCGCGCTGGCCGCACTGACTACTTTCAATCGTGCTGCCAAGGCGCTGCAAGAACGGGCCGCCACCTAGCGAGTCATAAAACCGTGGGGTTCGCCGCGTCGCCGTAAACCTCTTCGGGGTTGAAAACTTTTTCCTTGTCGGTCCATTCGAGGTCGATGTGGCCGTCAGCTTGTTTGCTGTCGAACTCGCCACCCACCGGGACACGGCGATAAAAGCAGCTGCGATAACCGACGTGGCAGCTGGCGCCACCGACAACGTCCACGCGCAGCCAGAGGCAGTCCTGATCATCGTCGACGAGCAGCTCACGGACCTTCTGCACAAATCCACTCGTCGCTCCCTTGTGCCAGAGGACCTGGCGACTGCGGCTGTAGTAATGCGCTTCACCGGTCTTGATTGTCAGACCAAGCGCCTCGGCATTCATATAGCCCTGCATGAGCAACTCACCTGAGTCGGCATCTGTCGTAACGGCCGTGATCAGGCCGCGATCATCAAACTTGGGGGCCAGATCATTGCCTTCCTCGACCTGTCTAATCGATTGGCGGGCTTGAAATTTGACCGGAGCGACAGACATTGGCTTGTCCTCGAGAAACTGCTGCGCGGGGCGGCAGAATACAAGCCATAGCCGCCGCCGGCAATATTGCTATCATTCCCTCCTTTGGCAGGGCAATCAGAAACAAAGATGGCGATTCATCTGCACGACACCAGGCGGGGCCGCAAAGTCCCTTTTGAGCCATTGCACGCAGGCAAGGTGACGATGTATCTCTGCGGGCCGACTGTTTATAACTATGCGCATATAGGTAACGCCCGGCCGGCCGTGGTCTTTGACTTGCTCGCCCGTGTCCTGCGGCGCCGTTTCGATCTGACCTTCGCACGCAACTTCACCGACGTGGATGACAAGATCAATGCAGCCTCGATCGAGACTGGCAAACCTATTGACGAAATCACGGCGCGATACATGCAGGCTTACAACGATGACATGAGCGTGCTTGGCGTGTTGCCGCCGGATGTCGAGCCGCGCGCGACGCAACACATCGACGACATGGTTGCGATGATCAGGGTGTTGATGGAACGCGGTAATGCTTACGAGGCCGAAGGCCACGTGCTTTTCGACGTCACCTCGTACAAAGACTACGGAGCTCTTTCGAAACGTGATTTGCGGGAGATGATTGCCGGTTCGCGTGTCGAGGTGGCGCCGTATAAGAAGTCGCCACAGGATTTTGTGCTCTGGAAGCCGTCGACACCGGAGTTGCCCGGCTGGGATTCACCCTGGGGGCGCGGTCGGCCCGGTTGGCATATCGAGTGCTCCGCGATGGCGGCACGGCATCTGGGCGATACGATCGACATCCATGCGGGCGGTCAGGATCTCGTATTTCCCCACCATGAGAACGAGTCGGCGCAGAGTTGCTGTGCCCACGGCGGTGCCGATTTTGCGCGCTACTGGGTGCACAACGGATTCTTGTCCATGGACCACGAGAAGATGTCGAAATCACTCGGCAATGTCGTGCTGGTGCACGACCTGATTAAAGAGATTCCCGGTGAGGTCATTCGACTTGCCCTGCTTGGCGCTCATTACCGGCAACCGCTGGACTGGTCCGAAGATACGATCAAGTCGGCAAAGCGCATGCTTGATCGTCTGTACGGTGCCGTGCGTGGTATCGACGTGCCTGCTGCGATGCGCGCAGAGGCGGAGCCACCCGACGCTCTCATCGCAGCACTCGAGGACGACATCAACACGCCCAAGGCGCTGGCCGAGTTTTTCGCGCTGGCGAAGACCCTGAACAAGGCCGTCAGTGCGGACGAGAGAGAGCGTCTGGCGGCCGTCGTGTTGGCGACGGGTGACCTCATGGGCTTGCTGCAGTATGACCCCGAGCACTGGTTCGGGGGGGGAGATGTCGAGGGCGAGCTTTCAGCCGACGAGATCGAAACGCTAATCGCAAAGCGCAACGCAGCGCGCGCCGCGAAGGACTTCGCGACGGCCGATGCGATACGCGACGAGCTCGCGGCGGCCGGTATCAAAATCGAAGATGGACCAGAAGGCACGACCTGGCGGCGCAGCGACTGATGAGTAACGAAGTTCAGGCGGCACAGGACGAGCTGGTCGAGGAGTTCCAGTTCTTCGACAACTGGATGGATCGCTACCAATACCTGATCGATCTGGGTCGGCGACTGCCCGAGTTTCCGGAGTCCGAACGCATTGATACGAACAAGATCAAAGGCTGTCAGTCGCAGGTTTGGTTCGTCGCCGAAGCGCACGATGGCAGACTCGACTTTCGAGCGATTTCAGATGCGGCGATCGTGTCGGGTCTCATTGCATTGCTGCTGCGCATTTACAGCGGCAGACGGCCTGAGGACATTCTCGATACGCCACCGAATTTCGTGAAAGCGCTCGAACTCGAGCAACACCTGAGTCCGACGCGAAGTAACGGGCTGTCATCGATGTTGAATGCCATTCGTGCATTCGCGGCCGAGGCGCTGCAGGCGGCGTAATGCTTAAGGCGCTGGGTACTCTGCTGGCCTGGCCTCTGCTTGCGCTCGTCTCGCTGTACCGCTACGCGATATCGCCATGGCTCGGCAACAATTGTCGCTTTGAGCCGAGCTGCTCGCAGTATGCGCTCGACGCGTTGCGGCAACACGGCGCGTTTCGTGGTACCTGGCTGACGGTACGACGCATTGGGCGATGCCACCCCTGGGGTGGCTCCGGTTATGATCCGGTACCGAAAAAAAAGAAAGACGATGTTGAAGCCGACTGACCTTGCTCGCGAATTCGCCTATCCGCTGAGCAATGCCTCGGTGTTGATGTCGTCGCTGCTGTTGTTCCTGTTGCTTGAACTCGCCGCATTCGGCCGTATTCTCGGTCTGTTTCTCGCGTTGTTGATTCTGCCGGCGTTGTTGCGCTATCTGATGCGCATTCTCGATGCGCGCGCGAAAGGGCAGGATGCCGGTCCTCTCGTCGCCGACGATCTGCTTTGGTTTAGCCACGGTTGGAGCCTGTTCCCGGCGGTACACATCGCTGTTCTCGTCTACGCAACGTATTTCCTGGGCAGCCGCTACGGCCTTGCCGCGATGCTGGCAGCCGATGTGCTGCTTGCCATCGTCGTGCCCGCTTCCCTGGCGGTTCTGGCGATTACGCGCTCACCTCTCGAAAGCCTCAGCCCGAAAGCGGTTGGTGGGCTGATTCGTCGTTGCGGCGAGGGCTATTGGATCTTGCCGACCTACTTCCTTGCGGCCGCGTTCCTGAGCTGGTGGTTGAGCACGCGGCCCGTGCCCGACTTCGCGCAGGAGTTAGTTGGCTACTATCTGGTTTTCGGTTTTTTTGCGCTGATTGGTGGCGTCGTACAGCCATATCATTTGTACCAGGAAGTGCGGATTCACGATGCGGTCGAGTCCGACCAGGAGACGCTCGACGAGAATCTGCTCAAAGAGCGTACGACAGTTCTCAATCACGCCTACGGTTTCATCAGTCGCGACAATCGTGCCGGAGGATTGCAACACATTCATAACTGGATGCAGCGAGACCCGGAACCCGATAGCACCTGGCAGTGGTTTTTCGAACAAATGCTGCTTTGGGAAATCAAGGAGCCAGCGCTCGTGTTCGCGCAAAGCTACCTGAGCCGGCTATTGCAGGACGAGGAATATGTGATGGCCGTGAAATTAATGATGCGGTGTCGTTTGATCAACGAAGCGTTCAAGCCACTGCCGGATGACAAGGCGCTCGCGCTGGAGGCGGCCGAGTATTGCGGCAACGACGAACTGCTGCAAGTACTAAGGACACCCTAGTGGCAACGTGTCGTCGTTAACCGAATAATGTCCGCTTTCCGCTGGTGACCTCAGTAGTGATATCCTTCGTTTACATTCCGAATCTCCAACAAACAGGCGCCAAACGAAACCTATAAAGGACGTATAAACATGGCAACGCCCCCAACCTTCTCGCATGTTGTATTCATGACGCGTCGTTTTGAGGAAATGAAGGCCTGGTATATCAACGTGTTCGGCGCAGAGATTGTGCATGGGGACCCGGCGCTTGCCTTCCTGACCTATGACGA
>Ga0224508_10002649_pt1 | contig 15100 bp, 14 predicted proteins | sample SF_Jan12_sed_USG_4_FD_170157 | JGI IMG/M metagenome (GOLD analysis project Ga0224508, IMG submission 170157) | Sediment microbial communities from San Francisco Bay, California, United States - SF_Jan12_sed_USGS_21 | ecosystem: Environmental > Aquatic > Marine > Sediment | place: USA... | reverse complement strand
GCTCCCCGAGGGAGCCGCACCCGAGGCAGGTGACTCCGCCGAATCGAAGACCGCCAAGAAGAAGACCGCCAAGAAGAAGACCACCAAGAAGAAGACCACCAAGAAGAAGACCGCCAAGAAGAAGACGAAAAAGAAGACAACAAAAGGTTAGCAGCCCGTGGTAGACGTCCAGATGGTCGAGCGGCACTAGGGGGCTTCACGACACCCTCCGAGCCGATACTGGTGGCGTTGGGGCTGGGGAGCAATCTGGGCAGCCGGCAGGAGATGCTTCGCTTCGCGGTCGATTCGCTGGCCGGCGTGCTGCGACAGATCCGCTGCTCCTCCCAGTACGAGACAGAGGCCGTTTCGGCGATCCTGCAGCCCCCGTTTCTGAACACTGCGCTCGTGGGCCTGACTCGGCTCGAGCCCGACGATCTACTTGCCGTGGCGAAGAAGATCGAACTTGCCGCCGGCAGACGCTCGGGACCTCGCTGGGGCCCGAGGCCGCTCGATATCGACTTGCTGCTCTTTGGAGATCGCGTCATCGACGAGCCGGCCGTCACCGTGCCACACCCCCGACTCGCCGAGCGTCTCTTTTATCTTCGGCCGCTCTTTGAGATCGCTCCCGGCCTTCGCGTTCCACCCGGCGGAGCTACCATCGGCGAACTGCTCGCCGCGTTAGAAGGCCGCTGAGGCCGTTTGCAGACGGGTCTCCAATACCGTAGGGTCGGGCAGTTCGTGGTAGCCAAAAAGACCCCACAGCCCTGGTACCGGCGTCTGCACTGGCAGGTGCTCATTGCCATGGCCGCGGGGATCGTCGCCGGACTCGCGGGTGGAGAGGCGATCGTTCCCAAGGTGGGCTGGCTCGGCACGCTCTTCATTCGCCTACTGCGGATGATCATCGTGCCGCTCATCTTCACCTCGATCGTTTCCGGTGTTGCGTCGATTGGCAGCGCCCGCAGCCTCGGCCGTATGTTCTCGAAGACACTGGGCTACTACGTCCTCACCAGCGCTCTGGCGATCTTTGCCGGGCTGGCCGCGGTCAACATCATTCAGCCCGGGGCAGGCGCCAATATCGGTGGAGCCGCACAGGCCAGCCTGCCGGAGTTGTCGACTCCCAGCTCGCCGATCGACATTCTGATCGACATCGTGCCGCCAAACTTCATCGCCGCGGCCTCCAAACCCGACATGCTGGCCGTGATCTTCTTTTGCATCGTCCTCGGAATGGCTATCGCCGTCCTTCCCGAGGAGCATCGCAGACCCCTGGTGACTCTTTTCAACGCCGGCTTTCAGGCGATGATGAAGCTCACGGCGGGTGTCATCGTTTTTCTGCCGATCGGTGTCTTCGGCTTGATCACCCGCCTGGTCGGCAGTTCGGGCCTGGAGTCGTTCAAAGCGCTGGGGCTCTACATGCTCACCATCGCCGTGGGGTTGACCTTCCATCTCTTTGTCACCCTGCCACTGGTTCTGGTGCTGCTGGGAAGAATCAAGCCGCGTGTTCATTTCGCCAACATGATCGAAGCCCTGGTTATGGCGTTCTCCACCAGTTCATCCGCGGCGACTCTGCCGGTAACGATCGAGAATGTGGAGAAGAACGTCGGTGTCTCCAATCGAACATCGTCGTTCGTTCTGCCGATGGGAGCAACAGTCAACATGGACGGCACGGCCCTCTACGAGTGCGCCGGCGTGCTTTTCGTGGCGCAGGTTCTCGGGGTCGATCTGAGCCTGTCGGCTCAGCTCGTCGTCGTCCTGACCGCGCTGCTCGCCTCGGTTGGAGCCGCGGCGGTGCCCTCGGCGGGGCTCGTTGTCATCTTTATCGTTCTCGACGCGGTCAATCTCCGAGGCCCCGAGGTCGAAGCTATCGTAGGTGCCATGCTCGCCGTCGACAGACCGCTCGACATGTACCGAACCTCGGTCAATATCTTCAGCGACTCGTGCGGGGCCGCGATCATCGCCAAGTCGGAAGGCGAGACTGGGATCGACGAAGAAGCCGCCGTTTAGCAGCCCGTGCCATTTTCGTACCGCGACCCGATCCACGGTTTTATTCACGCGGATCCGCTCGAGCAGGCGCTGATCAACAGTCGGCCACTGCAGCGGCTGCGATCGATCCACCAGCTCGCCTTCGCCTATCTGGTGTTCCCGGGAGCCGAACACAGCCGCTTTAGCCACGTCCTCGGCGCCATGGAGTTGGCTGGCAAGGTCTACGACGCCCTGGCGGGGCGACGCGGAGACCTCCTCGAGCCCGATCGCCGCAGCCGAGACCGGCGTGCCGTCCGAGTGGCGGCGCTCGTCCACGATATCGGCCACGCCCCTTTTAGCCACTCGGCGGAGGACCTTTTTGAAGACGGCATCGATCACGAGGAGATGACCCGCCGGTTGCTTGGTCTTGCCGAGATTGGTGAGATCTTCGATCGCCACGGTAACGGTCTCACCGCCGACGACGTGGTGACGCTGCTGGGCAAACCCGAGGCTCCAAAACAACGCCTTTTGTCCCAGGTGATCTCGGGCGAGCTCGACGTGGACAAGATGGACTATCTTCTCCGAGACAGTCTCTACTGCGGGGTGCGCTACGGCAGTTTCGATTTGGCCCGTATCCTCGAGACCGTAACCCCAATCGAAGACCCGCAGACAGGGGGTTGGGGTCTGGGCGTCGACGAAGGGGGCGTCCACGCGCTCGAAGCCCTGGTCATGGCGCGTTACTACATGTTCACCCAGGTCTATTTCAACCTCACCGGCAAGGCCCTCGAGCTTCACTTCAACGAGTGGTTGGAAGAGAAAGGCCAGCTCTGGTCGAGCGACCCGGAGGGTTTTCTGGCTGACGACGACGTTTCGACCATGGCGGCCATGAGAGTCAGCCAGAGCGTGCATGCACTAGCGATCGTCCAACGGCTCCATTACCCGCTGGCGTTCGAGACCGAAGAACACTTGAGCTCGGCAGAACGGGAGCGGTTCGAAGCGCTGTTGCCGGCCCTGCGGGACCGCTTTGGGAGCGACAACATCCTGGTCTCGAATTCAGCCAAGGACCCTCATCGTCTGGGCCAGAGCCGGGTCCTGGTGCGCAGGCGCGACGGGCGGCTGCAGCCGATGGAAGAGGCCTCTCAGTTCATCCGTCATCTGGCGCGAATCGAAAGATTCCGCGTCTATACGCCGGAGAGGATCCAAGGCGAAGTCGCCACCGAGCTCGGTCGCCGCTGGCCGTCCTAGCAGCCCGTGGTAGCAGCTGCCGCTACGAAGTCTCCGCCACCGCCGCCAGCCGATCGAGCGCCGCCTCCCAGCGACGACGGCTCGCCTCCCAGATCGTCAGACCGTCGGAGAGCGGCAGGGCCTGGAAACCCTGTTGCAGAACCATCACCTCGGTCCCGCCACCGGAAGGCGAGAGCTGCAAGGTGAGGCGGGTGGAAACGCTCCATTCCTCGGCACGAAACGAGAGAATCCACCGCCTCGGCGGTTCGAGCTCGAGGGTCGCGCCACTCTCGAGGGTTTCTTCCGACAACCCGCCGCTTCCCAACTCGAGGCCACCGCTCGGACCAAGGTCGACTTTCGCCCGCTCGCAGAGCCACATCTGGAGTTTTGCTGGCTCGACCAGCCAGGTCCAAGCCTCCGAGGGTGGTGTGCCGGGGAGCAACCGTCGCCGCCGTAGCTGAACCCCGGGGATGTCGCCCTGCCGAATTGCCTCGACCATGATTCCGCCTCCGACGCCTCAGTCCAGCAGAGCCTGGAGCGCCGGCCCGAGCTCGCGAAAAGTGAAACCGTAGCCGTGCTCCACGAGCCGCCCAGGAACCGCTCGCTGCCCGTCGAGGACGAGGGTCGCCAGCTCCCCCAGGACGATCTTCAGCGCGAAACCTGGAGTCGGGACAAAGGAAGGGCGCCCAAGGGCTCTTCCCATCAACTTCCCGAGATCACGGTTGGTCACCGCGCCGGGTGCGGTGAGATTGAAGGCTCCCGAGGCCCCCGAGTGATCGAGAAGAAAACGAATCGCCCCGACCTGGTCGTCGATGTGAATCCACGGAAACCACTGCCGGCCTCCGCCCACTGCGCCGCCGGCAAACAGTCTAAAAGGAAGGGCGATTCGCGACAGCGCGCCACCCTCGCGCGCCAGAACCACACCCGTGCGTAGCAGCACCCGGCGCATGCCCAGAGTCTCCGCCGGTGCCCCGGCATCTTCCCAATCGACGCAGGTGCGGGCGAGAAAATCGCTGCCAGCCGGATGATCTTCGGCGATCTCTTCGTCGCCCCGCGGGCCGTAGAAACCGACCGCGGAGCCCTGCAACAGAGCACCCGGTCTCTGCGATACGGCTCGGAGAGCAGCCGCCACGGCCGCGGTTCCGATCACCCTGCTGTCGCGGATACGCTTCTTTCGCGCTTCGCTCCAGCGACCCGAGGCAATGCTCTCGCCGGCCAGATGCACCACGGCGTCAGACCCTTCGAGCACCGGCGCCAGCTCCTGGGCGGTGCGACCGTCCCACTCTGCGGTCTCTACTCCGCCGGGTAGATCGCCGAGCCCTTTCGGATTCCGGCTCACGATCACCGCCTGGTGACCATCTCGCAACAGGCTTTCGACCAGAGCCCGACCGATCAGACCCGACCCACCGGTGACCACGACGCGCATCGCTTCTCTCCCTTCTTCTCCGAAATTGTCTCGCCGCGGCCTGAAAACAGCAAGGAGCGCTCGCGAGTTGCACGGCCGGCCGGAGTCTCTTCAGGGCACGGCGCGTGCAACTCTGACTCCCGCTACCAAGAGACACGCGCCTCGGTAGACCTCGCGCCGGATCGATCGTAGAATTCGGCGGTCCGCGACACGCGCTCGGTCAAACGTCCCTGGTAGAGCCCCCGGCCGGCCGTCGTACAGCTCGCTCGCTTCGAGAGCTCTCAGAGAATCCCGGCCGGTAGATCGAGACACGGGCGGTATCTGCCGGTGGACTCCGTCCAAACCGAGGTCGGCGAATAGCCCGCCTAGCGAGCGCCTAATCGCGAGACTTGGCTCGCGAGGTGCGAGCAATCAAGCAGCCTTCGGAGACCACAAGACTCACAAATGCCGAGCGGCGAGAAGTGACCGGTGCGGGCCATGAGCCGGCGCTCGGGAGGGACGGAGCCACCGGCAAGGACCTCGGACGCCTTCACGCAGGAATGCCGAACCACCGCGAGAGATTCTCGAGTCTAGGCCGTCGCCAGTTCCTCTTCGAGTTGCTGGCGCCGGTGGAGATCGGCGTAGAGCCCGGGCCTTTGGACGAGCTCATGGTGGCGACCGCGGTCAACGATACGACCGCGCTCCAACACAAAGATCCGATCCGCGGCTTGCACCGCCGAGATCCGGTGCGAGACCTGCAGAACCGTTCGACCGGCGAAGACCGTCCGCAGATTCTCCAGAATCTCCTCTTCGGTCTCGGCATCGACCGCCGATAGACAGTCATCTAAAAGCAGGATCCGTGGGTCGCGGAGCAGCGCTCGTGCCAGAGCGACTCTCTGTTTCTGACCTCCGGAAAGAGTGATCCCGCGCTCCCCGACCATTGTCTCGAGCCCCTTTGGGAAGGTCTCGAGGTCCGATCCGAGCCCCGCCAGGCGAGCCATCTCTCGAATCTCCTCCTCGTTTGCATGCGGTCTCCCAAGGGCGATGTTGTCTCGCACCGAAGCGGAAAACAGAAAGGTCTCTTGCGGAACCACGGCCATGGCGCCCCGCAACCTGGCGAGTGGCAAACGATGACTATCGATTCCGTCTACGAACAACGCACCCTCGGGCGGATCGACCAGACGGGGCAGCAACGACAGCAACGTGCTCTTACCGGCACCGGTGCGGCCGACAAACGCGACCACTCGGCCAACCTCGACTTCGAGCTCGATGTCGGAGAGCACCGGCGTCTTCTCTCCCGGGTAGGTGAGGGTCAGCCCGCGAATCTCGATCCGGCCCCGGATCACGGCATCATCAAAGAGCGGTGGCACATCGCGGATCTCCGGTTCGACCTCGAGCACATCGTTGATCCGTCCCAGCGACGCCGAGCCACGCTGCACCAAGTTGATGACCCAGCCGATGGCAATCATCGGCCAGACCAGCTTTGTGAGGAAGAAGTTGAATGACACAAACTGGCCGACCGTGATCGCACCACGCCAAACCTGTGTGCCGCCGTACCAAAGCACCGCGACAAAGCCGACACCAACCAACAGCTGAAGCAACGGGTGAAATGCCGACGTCCATCGAATAAGCCGGCGATTCCGTTCGACATACTCGGTATTGAGGGCCTCGAACCTCCGCATTTCCGACTCCTCACGGGCGTAGGCGCGCACTACACGAAGACCAGCGAGGTTCTCTTGGACACGGGTCGACAGGGCTGAGAACTGCTCTTGAACTCTGTCGAAATGGTGGTGGATTCTCTGCCCGAAGACCTGAGTGGCGACCGCGACCAGCGGCATGGCGCAAAGCGCTAGAACCGTCAACCGCGCGTCGATTCGCAGCATGAAGAAGAGGGCCCCACAGCCAGCGAAGACCGTGTTGGCACCGTACATGATCGCCGGACCGCAGAGCATGCGAACGGCCTGAAGATCGTTGGTCGCGCGCGCCATCAGGTCACCGGTATGCCAGCCATGAAAAAAAGTGCGCGGCAAAGACTCGAGGTGAGCAAAATAGTCATTGCGGAGGTCGTACTCGATATCGCGGCTCAAGGTGACCAGGAGCATTCGCTGCGCAAAGTTGAAGAGTCCCTGAAACGCGGTGATCGCCACCAGCAGAAGCCCGTAGCGCAGCAACAGCGCCGTGCTCACCTGGGCGGCGAACGCGTCGACCGCGCCGCCGATGACGATCGGGGCCGCCAGGCCCACCGAGACAGACAGCAGGATGGAAAGGAGGCCCAGAACCAGCTTGCGCGGGTAACGGGCGAAGTACGGGCGAAGCGCTGAGAGGCGGTTCATCACTCCCTACTCGCGGCCGCCGAAAGGATCTTCGCTGCGCCCTCCGGGTGAAGAAGCTCCGCCAAGGATGTCGCCGAGCGCTCGATCTCGAAGCGGCAGATGGGGCGACCCTCCCGAACGTACTTCGCTTCGTAATTGGTGCGTGGACCGTCTTCCCAACCCCGCTCACGCACTCTCAGTCGGATCCCCGGGTGTGACTCGAGAAGCGTGCGAACCGTGTCACCGTACTCGAGATGATCGGTGGCAAAGAAGAGCTTTCCACCCACCTCCAGGGTTCGCAGCAGAAGGTCGAGCGTGTCGGCCTCGAAAAGCCGCCTTTTCTGGTGGCGGCTCTTGGGCCAGGGGTCGGGAAAATACACATGCACGGCCCGCGCAAAACCCGCCGGTAGCATCGCCGACAGCAGATAAAGGGCCTCGCCGCGAAGCACGATCACATTGGAAAGCCGGCGTCTACGGATTCTCTTCGCCACCAGCCGAAAGTACTTGGAGGCCACCTCGATTCCAGCAAACCTCGTTTGGGGCCTTGAGGCGGCGCGCTCCAGGAGATAGCGCCCTTTCCCAAATCCGATCTCGAGCTCCCAAGGAGTGGCTCCAGGGATCAAGTCGTCGAGATCGACGGCACGAGCCATCGGCGTCGGCTCGATCGACGACGTGGCCACGATGACACTAGGCGACACCATGGAGGCTGCTAGAGAAGATCCCGCCGCGACTTCTTCTCGAGCAGCTCCACGATCTGCTTGACCTTCTGCGACTGCTGTTTGGGTACCACGAGAACCGCGTCTCGGGTGCGCACCACAACTAGGTCGGATACACCGGCAACGGCGATCGTGCCCTGGTCGGCAAACAAGACATTGCCGTCTCCTTCGATGCTCACCACGTCACCGCGCGTCGCGTTCCCGTCGTCATCGACCGGCAGCACCTCCGCAAGAGCCTCCCAGGATCCCAGGTCACTCCAGCCGCAATCGAGCGCCACCGTCGCCAAATCCGAGCAACGCTCCATCACCGCATAGTCGATAGAAACGGCGGGAAGTTCGGCGTAAAGCCCGTCGATTTCTTCGGGACGACCGGCAATCGCATCGAGGCCCCCACCGATCTCGGGTTCGAACTCCCGGAGGAGTTCCAGCAGGCGCTTGTCGCGGAATACAAAAATGCCCGCGTTCCACAAGAAATCTCCACTCTCGTAGTAGCGTTTTGCGGTAGCGATGTCGGGCTTCTCGCGGAACCGCGACACACGCCGCACATTCGCGTTCGACCCCAGAGTCTCCCCGACCTCGAGATAGCCGTAACCAGTCTCCGCGCGGGTCGGGCGGACACCGAGCGTCATGACGCAGTCGTGGGTTCTCACCGCCTGGTGGGCAACTTCGAGACCGTCACGGAAGGCGCCCGGGTCGGTCATCCGGTGATCGGCCGGCAGAACGGCGACGCCACCATCCACCGCGCCCATCCGGTGAAGAGACCAGCCAATGGCCGCCGCCGTGTTACGACCCATCGGCTCTGCGAGAATCTGCTCGCGGGGCACCTCCGGCAACTGCGACCGGACATCTCGGAGCAGTGCCCGGGTGGTGCATACCCAGACCTCGGAAGGCGCCACCAGCGGCGCCAGCCGATCCAGCGTGTCCTGTATGAGGCTTCGCCCTCCATCCAGCGGGATCAGCTGTTTCGGCCGACGACGACGGCTGAGCGGCCAGAAACGGGTACCGCTGCCGCCAGCCAGGATCAGGGCTCGCAGCCGGTTCTTCTTGCTCATCTCGTTGGCGCGACTCCTAGACGGTCGCCGGCCGAGCAGGGTATCACCGCAGCTAGAAACCGAAGGTTGCCGCTAGCAGCCAACCCGTCTGTGAGTAGGTGCCGTTGAAGTCGTCGGATGCGCGCCGATCACAGACCGGCGCGACGCAGTTCGTCGTCGATCACCTGGGCAACCGATTCATAAGGCTGTGCGCCGTTGAGAAACCTGCCGTTGACAAACAGCGCGGGTGTCCCCGAGACCCCCGCGGCCTGGCCCGCTTCAAGATCCCCGGCAACCTGTTCCGCGTAGCGGCTCGAGTCCAGACAGTCGTTGAACCGGTCGGGTTCCATGTCGAGCTCGGTAGCCTTGTTCTTCAAGGCTTCCACCCCCAGCGCACGCTGGCTGGCAAACATCGAGTCGTGCATCTCCCAGAACTTCCCCTGTTCGTTGGCGCACAGCGACGCTTCGGCGGCCTTTTGGGCGTTTGCATGGATGCTCGACAACGGAAACTGACGAAAAACGATTCGCACCTTGTCGCCGTAGGTGTCACTTACCTTGTCGAGTGTCGGCACCACCCGCGAACAATAGGGGCACTCGAAATCGGAGAACTCGACAATCGTCACGGGCGCGTCTTCCGGGCCTTTTGCGGGCCCGGTCGAAGCCACCTCCACCCGTAACGGATCGAGAAAAGTCTCTACCTTGTATTTACCGCGCAGGCCGTCGACAAAAGTCGCGTACGCCTCGACACCCTGTTGTTGCTCGAGGTAATCGCGGATCTGACCCGCGACCTCTGTTTTGGGCTGCTGGATCTGCGACTTTCTGGCCTCGTAGAACTCGTCCACCTGCCCGTCGGTCACCGGGGCGATTTTTGCCTGAACCTCCTGCTCGACCAACGCCTCGGGTAGCATGCCCATCTCCGCGGCGGCAAGCTCGACCATCTTCTCGCGCACAATCAGGTCGAGCCCCTGCTGGAGCATCTCGTAGCGCTTCTGCTCGAGTTCTCGAAGTCCGGAGGCGATCTTTTCTTCCACCTCGCGCCGAGTCACGGTGTGATCGCCAACGGTCGCCAACACCTTATCGTCCGCCCCCTTCAACGCCTCCTCCGCCGCCAGGTCGCCCTCGGAAAACGCCCAAAGGCCCAGGAGCACGACACCAAAAACCGCCACAAGAAGTCCCAGTCGCGACACAGTTTTTCTGTTCTCTTCTTTCATCGCTCGTTCTTCCTTTTTTCGAGATCATCGCGACCGAAGGACTCGGTCGGTGCGTGAGGCCGTCATGATACACCGGCAAGACGCTGATGAATCCTGCCTTCTAGCAGCCGGTCAGGTGAGACACCGCGCGCCCTGAGCGGTGGCGCCTCGAGCAAGTCCTGAGCCAGCCGCAGGAGCCGGCCTCGGTCCGGTCCGGCTGACTTCGCCGCGCGCAGCACCACAGACGCCGCGCGCTCCCAGGGCTCGCTGGCACCCGCGTCCTTGAAGCTGCCGGCCTGTTTGAGGATCTTAGCTGCCGCCACCAACTCGGCGGTATTGCCACTCTCCGAGTAGGCGGAAAGCGCCGCCGATAACTCCCCGGCAAGAACCACCAGATCCTCTCCTCGCGGCCGCGAACCCGTACCCAGAAAGATCGCCAGTGACCGGCTGCGCAGCGTTGGGAGCAGATCGAGCTGGGAGGGCGCCAGCAGCAGAAAATGGCGTGGCGCGCTGGTTGGCGGTTCCTCGAGGGTCTTGAGCAACGCGTTGGCCGCCTCACCATTGAGAGTCTCGGCACTGGCGATTACAAACACCTGACCACGTGCCTCAAAGGGCGACACATGCGCACCGCGCAGAAATTGTTTTGTCGCCTCGACCGAAGTGACGGTCTTGAGATCCCTCTCTAGAACTTGAAAGTCAGGGTGGAAGCCGCCGTCCGAACCAGGCCAGACGATGCGACGACAGTTTCGGCATTGCTCACAGGGCCGCCGGTCGGCCGGCGCCGAACAAAGCAGGATCCGGCCCAGCAGTAGCGCCGTCTCACGCCGACGCTCCAGATCTGCGCCGTGCAGAATAACCGCGGGGTAGAGATTACCCGCCGCGGCGACCTCCAGAGCGGCGTCGATAGCGAGCGATGTCAACGAACGGTCTCCAGCGAAGGGATCAGATCCGCCAGCGCTCGGCGAACGTTGCCCTCGGTATCGTCGAGGCTGCCCGAGGAGTCGATCAGGAAGAAGCGTTCGGGTGACCTCTCCGCCAGCGCCAGATATCCCCGGCGAACGCGCTCGTAGAAGGCGAGGTCCTCGGAGTCGAGCCGGTCGATCCCGCCGTCGCGGAGCTGGCGCGAAGGCGAGTGTCCCCGCCGCCGAGCCACCTCGGCGGGCAGATCGAATAGCAACGTTCGATCCGGGGTCCTGCCGCCGGTGGCCAGCTCATCGGCTCTTCTCAGGAGCGCTTGGGACACTCCACGACCGTATCCCTGGTACGCATAGGTCGAGTCGGTGAAACGATCGCAGAGGACGTAGGAGCCGCTCTCAATCGCCGGTTCGATGACTTCGAGTAGATGCTGGCGGCGGCTGGCAAAGACCATCAGCGTTTCGACGGTTCCGTCGAGACTCGTCCAAGCGGGATCCAGAAATACCTCCCGGATAGCTTTCCCGAGCGGCGTCCCGCCGGGCTCCTGAGTCTCGATCACCGGCATCCCGGCCTCTACGAACCACCGTCGCGCACGCCTCAGATGCGTCGACTTGCCGCTTCCGTCCAAACCCTCGAACGTGATGAAAAGAGGTCGACCCATCTCCCACTCAAAATAGCACGCCACGACCCGTGTCCCGGGGTGGGAAGGCGCTTGACAGCGACGCGTCGCTTGGCGAGTATTCGTCCGGCCATGAAGATCTACATTCCAAAAGAGCGCGCTACCGGTGAGACCCGGGTCGCGGCGACCCCGGAGACGGTCGCCAAGATGGTTGAACTGGGCTTTACCGTTGCTGTCGAACCCGGTGCCGGAGTCGAGTCGGGTTTTGGCGACGATCTTTACGAAGAAGCCGGCGCCAAGCTCGAGGCCGGAGCCGCCGGCGGCGGCGACGCCGATGTGCTCTTGAAGGTCGGCCCCCTGACCGAAGAGGAAATCGGACGACTACGCCAGGGCGCAACCGTCGCGGGCCTGTTATCGCCCTATCGTGAGAAAGAGACGGTCGCGCTGCTGGCCCAAAAGGGCATCAATTCTCTGGCCCTCGAGCTGCTGCCGAGGACCACGCTGGCCCAATCGATGGACGCTCTGTCGTCTCAAGCGTCGATCGCGGGTTACAAGGCGGTCCTGCTCGCCGCGAGCCGGCTGGATCGTTACTTCCCGCTGCTGATGACCGCCGCCGGAACGATCCCACCGGCGCGTGTCGTCGTCATGGGAGCCGGGGTCGCAGGTCTACAGGCCGTGGCGACCGCGAAACGACTGGGCGCCGTGGTCGAGGTTTCCGACATTCGAGCTGCGGTCAAGGAAGAGATCGAATCGCTCGGTGGACGCTTTATCGAGCTGCCAACCGAGGAGAAGGGAGACGCCGGCGGCGGTTACGCCAAGGAAATGACCGCCGACTTTCTCCACCGCCAGCGCGAAATCCTGAAACAGCACGTTGGCGCGGCAAGCGTCGTGGTGACGACAGCCCAGGTCCCCGGGAAGAAGCCCCCTGTCTTGCTCGACGAGGAAATGGTCGCCTTGATGAAGCCGGGTGCGGTGATCATCGATCTGGCGGCGGGCAGCGGCGGCAACTGCGTGCTGACGAGAGCGGACGAAGAAACAAATGTGGACGGTGTCTTGATCCTCGGCCCCAGCAATCTGGCGGCGTCCATGCCACACGACGCGAGTGTCCTCTACGCGCGCAACCTCCTGGCTCTGCTCGAGCACGCGATGGGAGAGGATTCACTCGAACTCGACCGTGACGACGAGATCCTTGCCGGGACGCTGCTTACGTTTGGCGGCCGGGTTGTCCACCCTCACTTCGCCGAATCGCCGGCTCCGCAACCGACCGTCGGCCAAGACAAGGAGCTCGTCTCGTGATCGGTCCACTACTCATCGGATTGTACGTCTTCGTGCTGGCCATCTTTGTCGGCTTCGAGATCATCACCAAGATCCCACCGACCCTCCACACGCCTCTGATGTCGGGGGCCAACGCAATCTCCGGCATCACCCTGGTGGGCGCGGTCTTCGCCGCCCGTATGGGAGGACTCAACGCGAGTGCCGTTCTGGCCTTTGTCGCCATCGTTTTTGCGACGATCAACGTCGTCGGCGGTTTTCTGGTCACCGACCGCATGCTCGGCATGTTCGGTCGCAAGCGCAAGTCATAGACGAGCTCCATCATGAAATCCGACGTCTTCTCACTTCTCTATCTCGTCTCGGCGGTGCTTTTTATCGTCGGCTTGAAGGGCCTGACTCGAGTGCGAACCGCACGTCGTGGAAACGCCCTGGCCGCACTGGCCATGTTGATCGCCGTCGCCACCACCTTGCTCGAATTGGGTTCGATCGACTACCGCTGGATCGTCGCCGGCCTCGCGGTGGGCAGCACCATCGGAGCGATTGCCGCGGTCCGGGTTCAAATGACGGCAATGCCCGAGATGGTCGCTCTCTTCAACGGATTCGGAGGTGGCGCTTCGGCGCTGGTGGCGGCTTCCGTGCTATGGCTCGAACTGATCGAATCCAACACGACGGCAACCGTGGCTGCAACCCTCGGCGGCAGCGCCGCAGTCACTGTCTTCTTGTCTTTTCTTATCGGCTGCGTCACCTTCAGCGGTAGCGTCGTAGCCTTTCTGAAACTCAGCGGTCGTCTACGTGGTCGACCGATCATGCTTCCCGGCAGACACTACGTCAATGCGGTGCTCGTTCTGGGAGTGGCCGTCGCCGGTTGGGCGCTGGCCTTTTTCACCACCGACTCCGACGCCACGCGGCTGGCCTGCCTGGTGGTCGCGGCGGTCAGTCTGATCGTCGGAATCCTGATGGTAATCCCGATCGGCGGTGCCGACATGCCGGTGGTGATTTCGCTCTTGAACTCGCTTTCCGGGCTGGCCGCCTCTGCAACCGGTTTTGTCCTCGGCAGCAATGTCCTGATCATCAGCGGCGCACTGGTTGGCGCCTCCGGCCTCATCCTGACGCAGATCATGTGCGTAGCTATGAACCGTTCGCTGGGCAATGTCCTGTTTTCCGGTTTTGGCGAAACAGCGGCCGGCGACGATAGCGAGTACCAGAACGTCAGTTCCTACTCGGCCGAGGAGGCCGCGATGGTTCTAGAGTCGGCGGAATCGGTCGTCATCGTACCCGGCTACGGTCTCGCCGTCGCTCAGGCCCAGCATGCCGCCCGCGAACTCGCGGACCTGCTCGAGAGCCATGGGGCGAAGGTCACCTACGCGATTCACCCTGTCGCGGGCCGCATGCCGGGCCACATGAATGTTCTTCTCGCCGACGCCGATGTTCCCTACGAGAAGCTGATCGAGATGGATGCGGCCAACCCGGAGATGAGGACGACCGACGCGGTGATCGTCGTAGGTGCCAACGACGTCGTTAACCCGGCGGCCGAGACCGATCCGGACAGCCCGATCCACGGAATGCCAATCCTCAGGGTCTTTGAGGCTCAGACGGTGCTGATGATCAAGCGCAGCCTGAGCCCCGGATTCGCGGGAATCAAGAACGAGCTTTTCGAACGCGACAACACGATGATGGTCTTTGGCGACGGCAAGAAGATTCTGCAAGCGATCCTCGCGGAACTCAAAGAACTGTCGGCAGCCGCCTAGCAAAGGGAGGCACGTTCTTCGCCTCGCCGCCGCCGCGACGCGACTTGGCAGGTCGGGCGCGTGGGTCTAACATCTACTCAACCAACGGTTTGTACTGCCCGGTTGTCGAGGCCGGCGGATTATGGGCGAGCACGACATTCAACGGAACGCCAACGGGAGCGGCCTGCGCGAGTTCACCGCCAAGCTGCTGACCGATCTGCGGGCTCTGGAGCAGATGCTGCGGGACGGCGTTGTCGAGTCGGGGGTCACCCGGATGGGCGCCGAGCAGGAGCTTTTCCTGGTGGGAGCGACCTCCCGACCGGCGCCGCTGGCGCTCGAGGTGCTCGAGCGCTTCGCGGACCCGCGTCTGACCACCGAACTCGGAAAATTCAACCTCGAGTTCAATCTCGACCCGGTTCAACTCGGCGGCGATTGCTTCCGAAGGACCGAAAACGAGCTCGTTGAGCTCCTGAACGAGGTTCGCGAGGCGGCGGAAGCCGAGGGCGCCAGAGTCATTCTGATCGGCATTCTACCGACCCTCGAAGTCGCCGATTTGGGTCTCGACAGCATGACTCCGATGCCCAGGTACTACGCTCTCAACAAGGCGATGAGCAGGTTGCGCGGGGGCCGCTTCCACTTCCGCATCAAAGGCCGCGACGAGCTCATCCTGCAGCACGACAACGTGATGCTCGAGGCCTGTAACACGAGCTTCCAGATTCATTTCCAAGTCTCACCGGAAAACTTTGCAAAGCGCTACAACATTGCCCAAGCG
>Ga0224508_10002648_pt1 | contig 15102 bp, 11 predicted proteins | sample SF_Jan12_sed_USG_4_FD_170157 | JGI IMG/M metagenome (GOLD analysis project Ga0224508, IMG submission 170157) | Sediment microbial communities from San Francisco Bay, California, United States - SF_Jan12_sed_USGS_21 | ecosystem: Environmental > Aquatic > Marine > Sediment | place: USA... | reverse complement strand
GTGCTCAAACCTCGAACGCAAATTTGGGTCGCGCACACGCAGATACACTGAAGTAAAAAAAGACTTCGTTGCGAGGCCCGTCAAGGCCTCGCTTCGAAGTTTCTATAAAGGGCCTTGGCCCTATCTAAATAAGTAAGAGCCCAAAATGGGCACAAACATAATAGCGGAGAAAGGGCATGGCTGAAGAAGAAGTAAATCCGGAAGATCTCGAGATTGCGGACGAACTGATTGCGGAGCGTCGTGCCGAGGCACCGGGTGAAACACCAGAGGATATGACTTCCTGGCAACGCCCAATAACCGCAGTTATTGACGTTATTAATTACCGAGCGGGCCAGATTATTGCCCTGCTCATGGTACCGCTCATTGTCGTAGTGGTGCTCGAAGTTATTTCACGAAATTCCTTTGCGATCTTGCAGGATGCAGGGTTCGAAGATCTCGCCCGAACCCTTGGACTTGGCCCCACGCTCTGGGTGTATGACACCAGTCGTATGATAGCCGGGGTGCTATTCATGGCGGGCGCGGGCTATGGTCTGATGCGCGGGGTTCATATTCGCGCCGACTTTCTATACCGAAATTGGTCAGCAAAGACACAAGCGACAGTGGACGCAATACTGTACCTCTTGTTCTTTATGCCTTCGATGATCTTCTTTACCGTTATTGCTTCAGAGTTCTGGTGGCTCGCCTTTTCAAGAGGTGAAACCATGCAGGTCGACAGTGCCTGGGGACCACTTTTGTGGCCCGCGCGCATAGCGATGCCAGTCGGTGCCTTCCTCTTGATGCTGCAGGGCCTCCCTGAGATTTTTCGCGCATTTCACAAGATGGGTAAAGAGCGAGAGCGTTTGTTCGTACGGGCCTTGCCTGTCTATTTAATCGCACTGATCTGGCTCGTTCTGGCGGTGTTCCAACCGGACATGGTCCCCGGTGGCGAATCGTTTTCTGACCTCATGTCTGCCCGACCGAACATGGACAAAGCGACCATCGGATTGATCATGCTGGGAGCCATGCTCTTCGTGATCTTTATCGGTTTTCCAATTGCGTTCACGTTGATCTTCCTTGCCTTTGTCTTCGGTATTTGGGGCGCCAACTTCAAGTTGACCACGCTGTTGATGACCCTGAACACAAACTCCACCATGTTGAACGATCAGCTCATGGCGGTGCCGCTCTTTGTCCTGATGGGGATCGTGATGGAAGCGGCGGGCTTGATGGACCGGCTGTTTGCGTCGATCCAGATGATCATGTCGCGCGTTCGCGGCGCGTTGTTCATCGCCGTGCTGATCGTATCCACGATTTTTGCAGCAGCCACTGGCATTGTGGGCGCTTCTGTGACCCTGCTTGGGATCATGGCTGGCGCGACCATGACCAGATCCGGCTATGACGTCAAGCTTGCGGCCGGAACCATCACCGCGGGCGGCACATTGGGGATTCTGATACCGCCCTCAATTATGCTGATCGTCATGGGACCTGTTCTGGAAGTTTCAACCCTTGACCTCTTCCGTGGAGCCTTTATTCCCGGTGCCCTGCTGGCTACCCTTTATCTGGTTTACACACTTGGACGCTGCTGGCTGAATCCGGACCTAGGGCCAATTTTGGCAGAAGAGGATCAACCTAAAACGTCCGCATTTTATGGCGCTGAGGTGGCGCTGATCTGCCTGGGCGTTTTGACCGTTTGCCGAGTTTTTGGGCTTGCCCTGGGCGGTGCTTTTGGCGGTGTGATGCCATTTGGCGGCTTGATCGTTTTGGCCATTACCCTTGCCGTCGCCTATGCCGCATACCGTCGTTTGAATGTACTCAAGATCGTGCTTCCGATCACGGTTATCTTCCACTTCTATATGATCGTTGTGAATATGGGCGAAGACGGTAGCCTGCCGATCTGGTCGATCACCTTTGCTGCATTCACCGTGCTTCTGGCGTATCTGGGGCGGCCGATTTATAGCGCTACGGCTGACAGTGAGTTCCAATTTTCTGATCTCTGGGATGAGTTCTTTGCAGGGCTCATGCCTCCGACAATCCTGATTTCTTTTGCTTTGGGGTCGATTCTCCTTGGTCTGGCAACACCTGCTGAAGCCGCAGCGATGGGCGCCTTTGGTGCCATCTTGTTATCTCTCGTTTACCGCAAGTTCACCATGCCTAGTTTCTTTGACAGTCTGGTCAAAGCCCTGGAGATCACGGTTTTGATTATGTTCCTGGTTGCCGCATCGAACTTTTTTGGTGCTGAGTTCAGTGCCCTGGGCACGCCGAAGATGATGACGGAGCTGCTACTTGGCCTCGACATGTCGCCTTACCTCATTTTGATCCTAGTTATGGCATTAATCTTTCTTCTGGGATGGCCACTGGAGTGGGTGCCTATAGTTCTGATCGTTGTGCCAATTTTGCTGCCGACGGTCGAGGCGTTGGATATCCACGGGTTGGATCGCTACGACCTTATGGTCTGGTTTGGCATACTTGTCGCGGTGAACCTGCAGACAGCATGGCTATCCCCACCTGTGGCCTTGTCAGCCTACTTCCTGAAGGGTGTCGTGCCGGATTGGGATCTCAAAGACATCTATCTCGGCATGATGCAGTTCATGATGATTCAACTCATCGGTCTCATCTTGCTGTTTATCTTCCCGCAACTGGTGCTTTGGCTACCCAAAGTAATGTCGGGTGGGTAAATCATGGTGCATCTCCTTCAATCTACCATCGTCATGGGCAAGCGCCCGACTTGCTGATATCTATCCTGGCAAAGGCGAGCACGTATGAAACGCGAACGCGGTTCCACTATCGAGCGGGTGCTAGATATTCTCGACACCGTCGCCGCATCGACGAAGCCGCTTAGCGCAACCGAGATCAACAATGCGCTGAACCTGCCCAAGGCAACCGCGCACCGGCTCTGCGCCAAACTCGAAGCGCGGGGATACCTGCTCAAGAGAATCGATGGTAAAAGTTATCAGCCCGGCAATTGCCTTTTTGATGTTGCTGTCGGAGTCCTGGCCAACTCTCGTTTCGGTGCCACACGCCACGCTATATTGACCGAACTGTCAGAAAAGGTCGGTGAAACCTGCAATATCGCCTACCCCGATGGTCTGTACATGGCCTATTCCGATCGAGTTGAAACCAATGCACCATTGCGGCTGCAGTTTCCAATCGGGATGCGGGTTCCACTTTACTGCACCGCGAGTGGCAAACTTTACCTGAGTACGCTGCCAAAATCCCGGCGCAAGGCGGTAATCAATAAGCTAAAGCTTGAGGCTCACGCAAAAAACACGATTACCAATCCCGACATGCTGCTCGCCGAAATCGATAATATCGAACGGCAACAGGTCTCGATAGATAACCAGGAATTGTACGATGACATTATCGCCATCGCGGTACCGATTACGGACAAACAAGGGCGGTTTTACAGCTCACTTGCAATTCAGGCCCCGGTGTCACGTATCTCCATCAATAAAAGTGATCGCTACCTGCCAATTTTGCGTGAGGCTGCCAACAATTTAGCGATGCTGGCCGAAGACGAGTAACAGGGAAAAATCCAGACAAACCTGGCGTCAGAGCAAGGGAACGAGAAAAGGGGGAAAAGGGGACGGAGTGAAGCTGCCATAGTTTAACGGATTACAAAATTGAGAAATGGCAATCAGTATACTGGACATACGCTGAAGAAATGGTGTTGGGTGCACCGGCTGGCGAAAGCAAAAGTTGGAATTGGCACCCGGATTCGGATTAAAACGTCCCTGCTGTTCGAGTTTCCAGCGAACCCGGTCGCCATCATCAAGGGGTATGCAGGAGCCTGGCTGCCTGTAACAGAGTTTGGTATCTATCTGCTCCTGGCCTTAGGTGTCTGGTTTTGGCTTGTCCCACCACTAGCTGACATGAAAAATCTAGCTGTCGGTTAGGTGGGCGCCATTTGGGTGCGCAATCTTTTTATGATGACAGCATTCGCCACCCTGTTACACCGGTGGCTTTACACCTGGAATTGGCAGGGCGACCACACACGCTACATGCGTTATGCACCTACCGCGAAGCACGATCGGTTCTTTCGCGGCGATCAGCTAAAGGACGATGTTTTTTACACTCTGGTAAGCGGTGTCACTATCTGGACTATCTACGAATCCATAATGTGGCTTGCTTATGCCAACGGTGTTGTCACCACAATAACCTTCGCCGAAAACCCTGTTTGGTTTGTATTGTTGTTTCCGCTAATCGCCGTATGGCAGGCGTTTCACTTCTATTGGGTTCACCGTCTGCTGCATTGGAAGCCACTATACGACCGCTTTCACTCTGTGCATCACCGCAACGTCACCATCGGCCCTTGGTCTGGCTTTTCAATGCACCCGATTGAACACCTGATGTATTTGACTTCCCTGTTTGTAATGTTGATAGTTGTGATCCGCAGTAATTCGATACTTGACCTTACTTAATATATTGGTACTTCTTACATACAAGTAATTGACCGTGACCAAAACGTGACTGAAAGCAGTCGCTTTGTGTCGCTTCCAGTCATCTTCAGTCACATTTGCACTGGGCCGGTGCACGTAACCAATTGATTTATTGAATAGTATTTTTCGTCGTGGTGGTCTCATGATCCATTGGTCGTAGGTTCGAGTCCTACCGGGCCCACCATTACTCTTTATAATTCAAATACTTGTGATAACAAAAACTTTACAGAAGCGTGATCGACCCGTGGATTTTTATCCATTGGACCTTTTGGCCTAAACCGAAATTTTTCCAATGGTGATAATTGTTTATGTACGGTGATTTCGCAATTGGTAGCCGACCGTGACCAAAACGTGACTGAAATCCGTCATAACGTATCACCATAGTCACCTTCGGTCGCGTGCACACTCGGCTGGTACATGTAACGTGTTGACTTAGTTGCTCGTGTTATACGTGATGATGGACTCATACATCTATTGTTCGTAGACCTGAGCGGTCTCGATCAGATTCTATCTCGCCACATAGGAATGACCAGTTCTCTTTCGAATATATTGCCTTAAGTCCACGTGAGTTGAAGTAAGTATCCCAGAGATACTTTACTGGCTCATACCTATTAACTTTGGTATTTTGCAGATATTGAGTTAGAACGTTGATTGATTCTCTGCAACGTAATATAAATCTAATAACCACACTAAATACTATTTCGATCAATCCTCAAGCTGGGACGAGCACATGTTTTTACCTGTAGGTAATGTTTCTGTGAAATCTGACTACCCTCTGAACTCGTCGTTTAGGGAACAGGACTGGCATATTCTGGCGGGTTTTTGGCACCCGATTGCGTTCGAGCACGACATAACGGACAAACCGGTCTCGACAAAGCTTTTGGATGTTGATCTTGTGATCTACCGCACGTCACAAGGAATTTCGGTTGCGAAAGACCAGTGTCCACATCGTGGCGTGCAAGTGAGTCGTGGACAGTTAGTAGACGATTTTTTAGTTTGTCCGATGCACGGTGTTCATTTTGACGGCGGGGGCCGCGGTTGCAAAGTTCCTTCAGTCCCTGATCAAAGCTCGCCCATCTCGCCAAAAATGTGTTTGCATACTTATCAAACAGAAATTTGTTACAACATCGTCTGGACGTGTTTAAAGAAAAATCCTATCTGGCCACTGCCAGTTTGGCCAGGAATCGAAAAACCAAATTACAAAAAAGTTTTTGTACCTGTTGATAATTGGAAAACGTCTGCAACACGTCACACTGAAAATTTCAATGACCAAGCCCATTTTCCTTTTGTTCATTTGCAGAGTTTTGGCAGTAGTAAGGATCTTTCAACTCATGATTACGAAGTTGAAGAGACGGATTTTGGTTTACGATTTGACTACGACTATGTCGAAGGCGGTAACCGTTTTCCGGACGGCGTCGAGGCAGATGAACGAGAGGTCGTTTATACCTACGAGCTCACGTTTCCGTTTTCCACTTTGATTTATGTCGATGTGCAGGGGTCCGATTTTATTCATTACTTTGCTGACGCGGTCAGTCCAGTTTCAGCAGATACGACACGCATTTTTCAACAATTAACCGATACAAGCGGTGATCCCGACCCGGAATATTGGATTAACGATTCCCTGCAAATTCTGGCGGAAGATAAACCACTGGTAGAGAGTCAACCGCCACAAATGCCTTTGGAAACCGGCCCTGAACTACATCATATTCCGGCCGACCGTTGGTCGATAAAATACCGACAACTACTCAGCGAGCGATTTGGCCTCGGGTTGCCGGATAAAGATAGCCGCTAGCCACAACAGCGCTTAGAATACAGGTGCGGGACTACACTTACTGATTTTAGTTATATGGGATTCTAGTTTCGCGCAAAAAGTCGAGTCCGAGGGTGCAACGTTCGGCTCTAAAAAAACAGATTCTTATTGTTATCACTACAGGAGAAAAACTGATGCGCTTGTCTATTCTTAAAACAGTCTTTGCGATATTCGTGAGCACCATAATGATCGGCACCGCTAATGCTGAGGTGACACTTGAAGGCGATCCAAAAGTCGCGTTTATATATTTTTCACAAAAAAATGATGGTGGTTGGTCAGAAGCTCACGAGCGTGGCAGACAAAAAACAGCCGAAGCGCTTGGAATAGATATCGCCTATGTGGAAAGTGTAGAAGAGACTACTGAAGCAGTTCGACAAGTCGTGGATTTATACTCGGATCGTGGTTACAACATTATTGTCGGTACCAGTTATGGATTTGGTAATGGTTTGCTGGAGGCGGCTAACGACAACCCGAATCTCGCGTTTGTAAATGCTGCAGGTGACACTACGGCGGGTAATCTGGAAACTTTTTATGCGCGCACGTATGAGGCCTGGTACCTCGCCGGCATGGCCGCGGGTTCGGTCTCTAAAAGCAACAAAATCGGGATCGTCGCGGGATTCCCCGTGTCAATTGTCAACTGGGATATCAACGCGTATACGCGAGGCGCCCGTGCAATTAACCCAGACATCGAAGTCATCGCTACATTCGCCAATACCTGGTACGACCCGGTCAAGGAAAAACAAACCGCCGAGGCAATGATCGAACAAGGTGCCGACGTCATCGCCTGTAACATGTCATCTACCGCTGTTGTAGTTGCCGCCGAAGAAGCCGGTGTTCATTCCGTCGGCTTTCAAAATGATATGTCCGCAGCTGGACCAAAAGGCCACTTAACTTCCGTAATATTCAATTGGGATACGTATTACACCCCGCTTCTAAAGAAGATCATGGCTGGCAATTGGACCAGTGCGGGTCTACCGTTAGCCGGTATGGAAATTGGTTTGGCCGACATCACACCGTTAAGTGATGCTGTTCCAGCTGACGCAAAGGCAAAAATTGAAGCGACACGGCAAAGCATGGCCGATGGCAGTTTTAGTCCTTATACCGGCCCCGTCAAAAAGCAAAGTGGTGAAGTCGTTGTAGCCGAGGGCGCGGTCATGGATGATGACGGCTTATGGGGAATGAATTATTTTGTCGAAGGTGTTATCGGAACCATGCCAAAATCTGAATAGCAAGATCTTGAAGTCACTCGCACTTTTCAGCGCGTGGAGATGCCAGTGAGTGATGAGGCCTTACGCCTCACTGATGTTAGCAAATCGTTCGATGGTCACCGCGCGCTCGATCAAGCCTCCTTCGAAGTTAGATGGGGCGAATTGCATGCGTTGCTGGGAGAGAACGGTGCTGGAAAATCCACACTAATGAACATCGTCTGCGGTTTATACACTGCAGACGATGGCCATACCGAAGTTAATGGAAATAAAGTAAGAATTTCTGGGCCGAGTGACGCCATTGGTTACGGTATCGGGATGGTGCATCAACACTTTAAACTGATTGGTCCGTTTTCGGTTGCAGAAAACGTACTACTTTCCTGCAGCGACAAAATGAATGTTCGATCTGTATCTGACGCAGCCAAACTAACTGTGGATACTGCAAGAAAATTGGGGTTCAGTATTAACCCGCAATCACGTACAGATCAGTTATCGGTTGCGGAACAACAGCGACTCGAGATTGTTAAACTCGTTCTTCTGGGCACCGATATTCTGATACTTGACGAGCCGACGGCAGTACTTACTGATGATGAATCCGATGCTGTCTTATCGCTGCTTCGCGAAATGGCCGCCCAGGGAAAGGCCGTCGTTCTCATTACCCACCGCTTGCGCGAGGTAACGCAATATGCGGATCGAGTGACGATAATGCGCAGTGGAAAAACCGTACGCGAAGCAACTGACGCGAAGCTAATGCAAGAATCAGATCTCGCACTGGCCATGGTTGGCGAGAGCATGGATTCGGAGGCAAGTTATGAATTAACTCGTGAACTCGAAAACGATGTTATTAGACTCGAACTCAAAAATATTCATGTCAAACGCAGTGATGGTTCCGATGCGGTAAAGAATCTCAGCCTGCAGGTTAGATCCGGAGAAATTCTTGGCGTAGCAGGTGTCGGCGGTAATGGTCAAACCGAATTGGCGGAAGCCATTTTCGGTTTGGAACACATTTATAGCGGTACTGTCAGCATCGATGGCAACAACTTGTCCAGTCTTTCCATCAGGCAACGACGAGAACATGGTTTACGCTTAGTTCCTGCTGATCGATTTTCTTACGCCCTACTCGCAGATCTTCGCGCTTATGAAAACCTCGCACTACCCGACACAGTCCACAACCATTATGGTTCGCCGTGGTGGTTATTCCGCGGAAAAATGAAACGCGTGGCGGGTAAAGTATTTGCCGAGCGGGAGATTCTTGGCGGCAATCCATCGACCCGTACTCGTTTATTGTCCGGTGGCAATGCACAAAAATTATTGCTGGCGCGGGAGTTAAACGAACAGACCAAGGTACTCATCGCCCACTCACCCACCCGCGGTCTGGATGTACGGGCGTATCGCGTTGTACATGAAACCATCGTTGCCTGTGTGAGAAACGGTGCTGCTTGTTTGCTGATCAGTGAAGACCTTGACGAAATATTACAGTTGTCAACGCGTCTAGCTGTAATGACACGCGGGATGCTACACGGCCCTTACTCAATGATGGAAACTAATCGTGCACGAGTGGGTGAACTCATGGCCGGCCATGCTTAACCGGATATCGTTAGTACCTCGGCAACATACACCGATCTGGTTAAGCGGCGTAAGTCTCGCTGGCGGTATTGCGTTGGGATTACTATTGGCAACTTTGTTACTACTGCTAAATGGTGTTAACTTTAACGGTATCGTCAACGAGTTTATTCTGTACAGCTTTGTTAACAGCCGTGGTCTGGCCCAGACACTAACTAAAGCGACATCGTTGTTGCTGGTGGGACTGGCCTCTGCAGTCGTTTTGAAATTACGCTTTTGGAATATTGGTGTCGATGGCCAGGTATGGTTGGGCGCGATCGCCGCCACGGGTATTGCGGTACACGATATTGGCCCGCCATCCACCCGCTTGTGGGTGATGGCGTTGGTTGCCATTGTCGCAGGCGCAGCCTGGATTGGCATACCGGTATTTTTGCGACTGAAATTAGGAGTAAACGAAGTCATTTCGACCCTGATGTTGAGTTACATAGCTTTTCTACTGGCGCAACATTTTCTTTACGGCGGTTGGCGTGACCCATCTACCAGTTTTCCGGTGACTGCAAATTTTGACGCCCCAACTGAACGTTTGCCGAGAATCGGATTCGGACATGTTCATAGCGGCATCTGGTTATCCCTGGTGGCTGCTGTAGTGGTGAGTTATTTAATGTTGATCAGCCGTTTCGGATTTTACTTAACCACTGTGGGCCTTAATGCTCGTGGCGCAAAAGCCGCGGGTTTGCCGGTCACTTTAATTATTGTCATCGCTGTCTTGATCGCTGGCGGCCTGTGTGGATTAGCCGGGTACACCATCGTTGCTGGCCAGGAATACCGGTTAACACAATTTGTCGTGCATGGTTATACATTCAGCGCCATCTTAATCGCGTTTCTCGCGCGCTTTAACCCGATCGCAGTAGTTCCGGTTGCATTCATTATTGCAGGATTATTCACCGCCGGCGAAACACTAAAAACTTTTCATCAACTACCACTCGCGTTGATCCTGGTAGTTGAGTCACTGATTCTTTTGTCTGTTGTTGCGGTAGATTTTTTCGCCCGTTATAACATTACTTTTTCTCACGCAAATGTGGTGATACCAAAAAGCAAACCACCAGATCACTTTAGTCAAGGTATTGCTGAGAAAACGACCTGATGGAATTTTTAGTTAACTGGCTCGCCGCCACACCCAGCTACGCCGCACCACTGCTACTCGCCTGTCTCGGCCTGATTATCAATGAACGCGCTGGCGTGCTAAATCTTGGAGCGGAAGGCATGATGGCCTGTGGCGCATTAGCGGGAGCTATTGTTAGCCTTGCAACCGGTTGGCCTGTGCTAGGCATTATCGCGTCTATTGCCGCCGGTGCATTAATGGCAATGTTATTTGGCGTTGTGACGGTTTACTTACGCGCCAATCAAGTCATAACAGGTCTGGTAGTCGTCGCTCTTGGTGCGGGGTTAACCGGCATGTTAGGGCGCGACTATATTAGTCAGACCTTGCCGGGGTTTAAAGCGCTTAGCTGGGGTGGCCTTGCCGATGTTGCAATCGTCGGCCCGATTTTATTTAGACAAAATGTATTAACCTATATCGCGTTTTTATTGGTCGCCGTCGTTTCCTACATGTTATTTAACTCACTTATCGGATTGCGACTACGCGCAGTAGGTGAAGATCCGGCAACAGCGGATGCCAGCGGTGTACATGTTTTGCTGACCCGATTTTTAGCCGTCGTTGCAGGCGGTGCTTTTTGTGGTGCTGCCGGTGGCTATCTCGCTCTCGCATCCAGCTATATCTGGATTGATGGCATGATTGCCGGCCGCGGCTGGATTGCGATTGGATTGGTTATCTTTGCCCGCTGGCGTCCGAAGCTCGCGTTAATTGGGGCTTTGTTATTTGGTGCAATCGAAGCCTTGATACCACGTGTTCAAGCAACAGGCGCCGATGTCCCTATTTACATATTGATGATGTTGCCTTACCTGGCGACCTTGGGAGTTTTGATACTCGCTAGTTTGACCAGTCGTCACGGCTCCGATGAGCCGGGAAGTTTAGGAGTTGTGTACAATCGACAGGATCGTCACTAGCAAAATTACCGAAATTAAACCTTGAGAACGCAAGCATGACAAACTCAAGCACGATTAACACCGGCGTGGATATTAGAACTATCTCTGACGTGACACCCGGACTCAGTTCAAAACGCGCCCCCTTCACAGAAATTCCGGTTATTGATTTTTCAGCCGTACATTCGGGTGACGAAACGGCAAAGAATATGCTGGCAAAGGAAGTGCTGCATGCCTGTACCGACGTTGGATTCTTTTACATTAAAAACCATGGAATTGCGCAAGAATCGATAGAGCGACTACTAGAGGCAAGTCATGTTTTTTTTTCTCAGGACATTGATGAGAAGAACAAAATCAATATTTCAAACTCATCATTTAGTCGTGGTTATATTCCACTGTATGGTGAGAAGAATAATGAACATAGTAAAGGAGATTTAAAAGAAACTTTTGATGTTGCGATCGATATAGCGCCGGACGATGCTGATTATCTGTCGGGCAATCCCCTCTATGGCCCCAATCAATGGCCAGAAAATCTACCGCAGTTCAAAACAACACTGAAAGACTACTTCGCGGAAATCACTGAACTATGCGCGAATATCTATAGAGTGTTTGCATTGTCATTGAATCTACCGGAGGACTATTTTCTCGGCATGCTTAACAAACCTCTCGACATTCTGCGCTTACTGCGTTACCCACCACAACCTGTCATTGACGACGAAGACCAGATAGGCACAGGCGCTCATTCCGACTTCGATTGTTTTACCGTTCTTTATCAAGATCCGACTGGCGGTTTGCAAGCGTTAAATAGCCGTGGAGAGTGGATCGACGCATTACCTATTACAGGGACCTTCCTGATTAATGTTGGAGACATGTTGGAGCGCTGGACCAACGGTCAATTCATCTCAACAGTGCACAGGGTTATTAATCGCTCACAATCAGAACGTTATTCAACGGTTTTCTTTGCCGCACCCAGTTATGACACCGTAATTGCATGTTTGCCGAGCTGTTGTTCTGAAGAAAATCCCGCGAAACAACCGCCGATAAAGGCTGGCGACTACATCGTCTCACGCTACGAGGCTGTGTTAGCTTAATTCCACCCCATAAGTCATACCAAGCTTACTCAGCCAGCGACGATAACTAACCGCGGTTTTGTCGCTACGCATACTGACCTCTGCTTTGGGGTCTAGCGGCAAGCACTTGGGCAGTTGGGATTCAACAATAGGTTTGTCCTGGTCAAAAATCGTATTTTGCCAATCGATCAATTCTTTCTCAGGAATGTCATGCCCATAATTCATCGTCATCCACATCCACGCAGTACTTAGTGTGGGTGTATGCGGTGTAATGGTTAATAAAATAGAAAACTTTGGGCCTTCTGACTCTTTTAATAAATAAGCAGTAAGCGGTCGCGAAGCAATATAAGTATAGGCAACTGTATCGCCTTGGCCCGTTCCATAAGGATCAGGCTGATAAACCTTAACACCGGTAGACACCACGCCTTTCGCGTTCGTCGTCACTTTATAATCATCAATACCGGTGAATTCCTGTGAGCCAAGAATGTTTTCATGCACGTAAGGAAAATGCGATACATCCAGAAAGTTCTCAATTATTCGCGGCCCACTGGTTTGCACTAAATAAGGCCCGCAAAATATTTTACGAAATTCGGTTTTTGTCCATTCCGGAAATGGCGCGACATCATTAGCCGGCTCACCCAGGCATACCCAAACGAAGCCGTAAGCCTCCTTGACCTTGAAAGTCTTCACACAGGCCCGTTTTGCCGGCTGGTGTTCCGGCATCGAAGGAATATGGACACATTGACCAGTGCTATCGTAGATCCAACCGTGATAAGGACACTGCACACTATCGCCGTTAACGATTCTTCCGAGAGACAATCGAGTCCCACGATGCACACAAGAATCCTGCCACGCACACAGCCGATTGTTCGCACGCCAAACAACAACATTTTCATCCAATAGCTGGGTCGCAATAATTGATGATTTGTCCAGCGCTGCAACGGTCGTTACAGGATGCCAATCATTTGCCAGAACTGGATCAATCGTCATGATGTGGGGATGTATGGAGAATTTTAGTTTTGCTTGTTGATACCCAATTATACAAGCTTCATTATGCAATTCTTTGCATAAGTAGTTAGGCGTAGAAATAATCTACTTGTGCACATCATCAAATTGTGACTCGTGCAAATACACTTAGGGCAGAATTTAATACAAGAAAAATTGATGTATACGGAAAATAACTAAAACATTTTTGAGCACGACTTTTGAATGGACTCACCGTGACCAAAACGTGACTGAAAGCAGTCGCTTTGTGTCGCTTCTAGTCGTCTTCAGTCACTTTTGCACTGGGCCGGTACATGTAACGTGTTGATTTAATTGATCGTATTATTTGTCGTGGTGGTCTCATAATCCATTGGTCGGAGGTTCGAGTCCTACCGGGCCCACCATTCCCCCTTTGGTGTATACCGATTAGATAGGTAACACTTTATACCGAAGACATAGGTAACACATTTGGCGTGAAGGGATTATCTGCCGGTTGCACTGTGTTTGCGTCTTCGTCAAAGAATCCTAAGTCATAGTGCATAAAGCTGACAAGCCATATTTTGTCGCTGACTTCGGTAATGCCCACTGTTTGGCCAGCAAACACGATACTTAAGTTAATTTTTCGGCTACCGATACAGATTCTTCCACACTGAGTGATGCGAATGGATTTATCATGGAAAGGGTACTCAGGCTCATCTGCAGGCCGGTAAACCCTGGATGAAGGTGTATACACCTCACCCGGGTAGTTCATGTTTAGCGCCTCATGAGGACGGTCATGATTGTATTGGTCCTGGAATGCATCGAGCTTACTTTGCTGCTGCAGGAGGTTGAAACCCGGTGGCTTGGTCGCTTCTTTTTTTAGCGTCAGATGCATACGTTCATGGCGCCCATTTTGCTCTGGGTGACCGGGTTTTATCCGTTCGATATTGATCCCCAGACGTAACCACCAGACCGATAATTTGCTCAATCCAAACAGGGCATGGGGCGAAGCAAATGGGACACCATTATCGGTTCGAATGGCATCCGGTAAGCCATATTCTCTAAACACCTGCTCAAACACGGTAAAGGCAAATACCGCTTTTGTGGATGCTTGACCTTCACAAGCGAGTAGATATCGCGAGTGATAGTCACTGATGGTGAGTGGGTAGCAGTACTGCCGGTTGCCTAATTTAAATTCACCTTTATAGTCCGCACACCACAACCCATTGGACCGTTTTACATCCTGTAATGGTGTTCCTTTGGCCTTATATCTTCTGGCTTTACGGCGTTTGACCAATCCATGACGGTCCAGGACAGCATGCACGGTACTTTTGGCAGGGGGTTTGATATTCGGATAAGCACGAATCAGTTTCTCTCGGATCTTAGGGGCGCCCCAGCTCGGTCGTTCCTTCTTGGTGCGTAATATAAATCGCTCTATCTGGAAGGGGATTTGATTGCCTGATCGGATGGGGCGTCGAGAACGATTGGCTAAACCTTCCAGACCACATTCTTTATAACAATTGAATATCTTGTAGCCCGTCTTTCGTGAAATACCGAATTCACGACACAGACGGGCCATCTGTTCACCGTCTAACAACCTCGCTACAAATCTTAGTCTTTCATCCATTAGGTTACTCAATGTCCAAGGCATTGGGGAGCCTCCCAAATGCCTAATTGTGTAACCTATCTCTCCGGTATCATCTGTAACCTATCTATCAAGATGTACAAATGACTTAGCCGTTCCGCCTTGTTCTCTAAATTCAATTAACAAGGTTATAACAAGGTGAGTGTTGCTCTTTTTTGAATAAACTTCGCGTCAAGCTCCCCATGTTGTAAATCGTTATGCTGATTTCTCATCCACCTGGATTCCTCTTCCCACGATAAAACGTTGCTTCAATAGTTTGTCAGCGTTTTCCAGACGCGATTGTCGGAACTTTCCACCTAACCACGCCGTATGGGTATTACTGAGAATAGTGCTCCCATTGTCGATGAAATTCGGAGCGTTGTGAATGTGTTTCCAGCGAACCCGTAACTTA
>Ga0224508_10002647_pt1 | contig 15106 bp, 7 predicted proteins | sample SF_Jan12_sed_USG_4_FD_170157 | JGI IMG/M metagenome (GOLD analysis project Ga0224508, IMG submission 170157) | Sediment microbial communities from San Francisco Bay, California, United States - SF_Jan12_sed_USGS_21 | ecosystem: Environmental > Aquatic > Marine > Sediment | place: USA: California... | reverse complement strand
GCGCACATGCTCCGGTGTGCCGTCAGAGATCTTGCGCCCGTAATCCAGCACTACGATATAGTCGGAGATACCCATGACCACGTCCATATGATGTTCGATCAGCAGCACGCCGATACTCTCCGCATCGCGGATCGACAGCAATAGTTTGTTGAGCTCGGCGGATTCACGCGGGTTCAGCCCCGCTGCCGGCTCGTCCAGACACAGAAGCACGGGACGCGTGCACATGGCGCGCGCAATCTCTAAACGTCGCTGTTCGCCGTAGGCGAGATTGCCTGCATCCCGGTCTGCGCGCTTGGTCAGCCCGATCCGATCGAGCCAGTAGCGCGCGTACTCCACCGCCTTTTTTTCGGCGCGTTGATAGTGCTGCAGGCCGAGCAAGCCATAGAGGGTGTAACCCGAGGCACGCATGAGCTCGTTATGCTGGGCAACGATGAGGTTCTCGAGTACCGACATTGCTGGGAACAAGCGTATGTTCTGAAACGTCCGTGCGACACCGGCGTGCTGTGGGATGTGAAAGCCCTCCAAGCGCTCGAGCAGGAAGTCGCCCTTAGCGGGGTGGTGCAGCGTAAGCCGTCCGACCGTGGGCTTGTAGAAGCCGGTCAGACAATTAAACACGGTCGTCTTGCCGGCGCCGTTCGGGCCGATGATCGCCGTGATCTGCTTGTCGCCGGCCTGAAACGACACATCGTCGATCGCGACTAATCCGCCGAAGCGCATCGTCAGGTGCTCGACCGTCAGCAGCGGTTTGGGGTTCGGCGGCTGTGAGCTTTTCGCATTCATTTTTGTTCTTCCGCAGGTGCACCTTTAGGGAACATGCGAATGGTAGGCTCGCGATGCGCAAGCAGCCCGCGCGGGCGCCAGATCATGATCGTGACCATCGCCGCACCAAACGCCAGCATGCGGTACTGTTGTAGCTCGCGGAAGAACTCCGGCAAACCGATGAGCAAGATGGCAGCGAATACTACACCGATCTGGCTGCCCATGCCGCCAAGCACGACGATTGCGAGGATGATCGCCGATTCAATAAACGTGAAACTTTCAGGACTGATAAACCCTAGGCGCGTAGCAAAAAACGAACCACCGAAGCCAGCGAACATGGCGCCGATCGCGAAGGCGGTAAGCTTGGTGTTGCGCGGGTTGATGCCGAGACTGCGGCAGGCGGTCTCGTCTTCGCGCAACGCCTCCCACGCGCGCCCCACCGGCAACGTCCGGATACGCAACGTGAAGATATTCGTCACAAGCGCAAGTGCGAGGATCAGGTAGTAGAGAAAGATAATACGGTCTATGGATGCGTACTCAACTCCGAAGAAACTGTGAAACGACTGCGTCCCTTCTGGCGGGTTAGCGGTAAACGGTAGCCCGAAGAACGAGGGGCGCGGAATGCCCGAGATCCCGTCAGGTCCGTTCGTGAACTTGTACCAGTTCAGCAAGATGATCCGCACCATCTCGCCGAAGCCGAGGGTCACGATCGCCAGGTAATCACCGCGCAGCCGCAGCACTGGAAAGCCGAGCAGAATGCCGGCGAAAGCCGCCATAATTCCTGCAAACGGCAGGCAGATCCAGAAACCGAGATCGAAGTGGGTGGCGAGCAACGCATAGCTATAGGCGCCGACCGCGTAGAAGGCCACGTAACCAAGATCGAGCAGCCCCGCGAGCCCGACCACGATGTTCAAGCCCCAGCCGAGCATGATATAGGTGGCGACCAGAATGGCGATGTCGAGCAGGCGGCGGTCGACGTACGGCAGAAACGGCAGCACGATGGCCACCCCCAGGAGCAACGGGCCCAGCAGCCGCGCGGCCTGCTGCACACGCGCGCCGATACGATCCATGGTCTCCTCGCGCTGCACGGCGCCCTTCCTTGAGCTTGCGTGCCATATACCCCAAGCCGCACGCCCGGCAATGATCAGCGCGAAGATCGCGAGCAACCAATTGACGACCAAGCTGGCGAAGGGCAGGAAGCGCACGAGCCGGTCTTGCGTGGGTACGGACAGGTCATAAAACAGCAGTGCAGCAAGGGCAAGACCGAATGGCAGTACAGTCAGCAGCACAGGGAGCAGGCGCCCCTCGCGCAGTAGAATCAGCGCCGCACGTCCGAGGAACGCAAGCAAGGTAGCCGCGAACACGTCGTCGAAGCGTAAGAGGATATCGATCCCGCCCGGTACGTCAGTCGTGCGAAAACCGACGAGACTGAGGGTGAGGGCAAACACGACAGCCGCGACCGCCCCCGCTTCTTTGAACAGCATCGCGTAGTCGAGCTTGCGCGGTGCCCTTAGCTCTTGCGTCGCCACGGCCAGGGTGTCAGACCTTCTCGATATCGGGCTTACCGAGAAGCCCGGTAGGCCGAAATATGAGCACGAGCACCAGGATCGAGAATGCTGCGACGTCTTTATACTCGACCGTGAAATAGGCGGACCAGAACGCCTCGATCAAACCGATCAGCAGGCCCCCAAGCATCGCCCCGGGCAGCGAGCCAATACCACCCAGTACAGCTGCCGTGAAGGCTTTGATGCCAGCGAGGAAGCCAATATAGAAGTCGATGACGCCGTAATTCAGCAGGAACATCAATCCCGCGACCGACGCCAGCGCGGCACCGATAATAAAAGTCAACGAAATCGTACGATCGACGTCAATGCCAAGCAGGGCCGCCATGCCTAGATCCTGCTGACAGGCGCGCTGCGCCCGGCCGAGCGCGGTGCGGCCGATTACGAGCGTGAAAACCGCCATCAGCGTGACAGTGAGCACGATGATAAGGATCTGCAGATAGCTCAGGTTGACGACGAAATCCCCCTCACGCAGCATTCTGAAACTCCCGCTGATCACGGGCTGCATTGGTTTCACGCGCGCCCCCTGCAGCAGCTGAACGTAGTTTTGCAGGAAGATGGACATGCCGATGGCCGTGATCAACGCCGCCAGCCTCGGCGAATGGCGCAGCGGCCTATAGGCGACGCGCTCCAGAGCCCAGCCGTAAACTGAGGTCAGCAGCATGGTCGCCAGCAGCACGATCAGTAGCGCCAGCGGTACCCAGCCGAGGCCGATCAGGCCCAGCACCAGGAACGTGATAATCGATATAAACGCGCCGATCATGAAGATTTCGCCGTGCGCGAAGTTGATCATACCGATGATGCCATACACCAGCGTGTAGCCGATGGCGATCAGACCGTAGATCATACCGAGCGTGAGGCCATTAATTAGTTGCTGCAGAAAGTATCCCATTGGTCTGTGTTCCCGTGGAGTGTAATATGTAGGAGTGTTCTTGCTGGCAACGGGTAGCTTACACAGTTTCTGCCGTTGGCAGAACCGTTGTCACGCCTGGGCGGTGTCGTATCAGCCCTGGACGCCACGAGCGGTGTCTGATTTTTCTACGCTGCGGATACCGACGCCTGCATAGTGGGTGTCTCCGCTTGACGTAGACTGTGCACCTCGCTTAACGCTACGGACAGCATCGCAAAATCCACGGTGTCGCTCGCTTTTAGATCCGAGACGCGCTCCATGAAGCGATCAACAACGAACTGATTGTCTGAAACCCACGTGTCGACCAGCGCCTTGGCGCCAACCGTACTCTTGCTGGTATTCAACACTTCAGTTGTAAGGTGACGTTGCTGGATGTGTAGATCATTGCGTAACGCAGACTGCGCCAGCGTATGCCAATGATTTCTTACCTTTAAACCCGCAATCTGTTCGCGTAACCACTGCAATTCCAGTCGTGCGCCAAGGGCGAAGTAGAGCGCCGCAACCGTCGGCACGTTGCGTTTGCTAGCCTTCGACACCTCGACGATATCTAATGCAGATGACAGGGCGATCAGCCCAGCGATACGTTCAGCCAATGTGCTGGGTACGTTTTCGGAAGAAAAGTGCTTGTATCGCTGCTTCAGGGTGAGTCTGTTCACGGCGGCTAGCGGTTTGGGTAGGCTTTCCGCCAGCTCACGAACGCCCTCTTTGAAATACGATACAGTGGTGGCAATGTCTAGTGGCGGCCGGCGATTTCGTAACAACCAAAGGGTTGCACGTTCGATAAGCCCTCCGGTATCGATCAACATGGCCATCTGCATCTGCGCCGACACTTTGTTATCTAACGACTCGATCTCGGTCCAAAGATCGTGGATGTTAAAGATCTCGTGGGCGGCGGCGTAGGCGCGCGCGATGTCGGGGCTCTCCGCCCCGCTCTCTTCGCGCATTCCAAAGGCAAATGTGGGACCGGCGCGATTGACCATGCTATTGGTAATGTGCGTGGCGATTATTTCCCTTCTTAGCCGGTGATTGTACATCTCCGAGCTAAAGCGCTCGCCCAGGCGTTTGGGAAAATGGCGCGGCAACTCGTTAGATAAATAGGGATCCTCCGGCACATCGGAGGACAACAGTTCTTCGTACAGCGTCATCTTGCTGTAGGCAAACAACACCGAAATCTCGGGTTTGGTGAACCCTTCTTGCGCCGCCTGCCGCTCAGCAATGATCTTGTTGTTTGGTAGGAATTCCCCTTCACGATCCAGTTTTCCAAGACGCTCCAGGCGGCGCATGAAACGGGTGTGTTCTGCCAACAACGCCGGCGCCTGCATTGTGGCGATACTTATCGCCTGCGACTGACCGTAGTTGTCCCCCAGCACCAATTCTGCCACCTCGTCGGTCATGCTCGCGAGTAGGTTATTGCGCTGCTTTTGGGTCATATCGCCGCTTGCCACGACTTGATTCAACAAGATCTTGATGTTGACCTCATGATCCGAGCAATCGACGCCGGCGGAATTGTCGATGAAATCTGTATAGACTTTGCCGCCTTTGCGTGCGTATTCGGCCCGGCCTAACTGTGTCAAACCAAGATTACCGCCTTCGCCAACGACGCGGCAGCTAAGTTCTTTACCGTTGACGCGAACGGCGTCGTTGGCGCGATCGGCTGCATCCATATGGGTCTCAGACTCAGCCTTGACATAAGTGCCGATACCACCATTCCACAGCAGATCTACCGGTGCCTTGAGCATCGCGTTGATCAATTCATTGGGTGTCATGCGATGAACGTCAACACGCAACGATTGCCGGACCTCGGCAGAAAGCGGTATCGACTTGGCGCTGCGCTCAAAGATCCCACCACCCTTGGATATAAGCTCTCGGTTGTAGTCAAGCCAACTCGATCGAGGCAGGTTAAATAGACGTTCGCGTTCGCGATAGGAAGCCTCCGGATCTGGATCGGGATCGAGAAATATATGCAGGTGATTAAACGCGCCGACCAGCTTGATATGTCGCGACAACAACATACCGTTGCCGAACACGTCACCACCCATGTCGCCAATCCCAACTACGGTGAAGTCTGTACTCTGGGTGTCGATGCTCAGTTCCCGAAAATGCCGCTTTACCGATTCCCAGGCGCCACGTGCTGTGATGCCCATCTTCTTATGGTCATAGCCAACGGAGCCACCAGAGGCGAAGGCATCGTCGAGCCAAAATCCATAATCCTTCGCCACGCCATTGGCGATATCAGAAAACGTGGCAGTACCCTTATCAGCCGCGATCACCAGGTAGGGGTCATCTTCGTCGTATCGCACCACATCTTTGGGTGGGACTACTGCACCGCCCCGCAGGTTGTCGGTGATGTCGAGCATGCCGGAGATGAAAGTGGTGTAGCAGGCAACAACTTCTTTAGCGAGCGCTTCGCGATCGCCACCAACCGGTGGTCGTTTAACGACAAAACCACCCTTAGATCCCACGGGCACGATCACTGCGTTCTTAACCATCTGCGCCTTCATGAGCCCCAGCACTTCTGTGCGGAAATCCTCGCGCCGATCCGACCAGCGCAGTCCGCCACGGGCCACCTTGCCACCACGGAGATGCACTGCCTCGGTTCGTGGCGAAAACACGAAGATCTCGAACATCGGTCTTGGCAGTGGCATGTTGTCAATACGAGCGGGATCGACCTTGAACGACAAATATGGTTTTGGTTGGCCGTCACCTTGTTTTTGAAAAAAGTTTGTACGTAGTGTCGCTTGGATTACGTTTAAGAAGCTACGGAGGATACGATCCTCATCTAGGCTGGCGACCGAGTCGATACGTTGTTCAATTTGAGCGAGCAAATCGGCCACCCGGGCTTCGGCTTCGTCGGCGCGGGCCGGATTAAATCGCGTGTGGAATAAATCAACGAGCAAACGAGCGATATTCGGATGGTTGGTAAGCGTTTCCACCATGTAGGCGCGACTAAAGGGCACACGAATTTGTAAGAGATACTTGCAATAGGCTCGTAACACCACGGTTCCACGCCAATTCAACCCGGCCCCAAGCACAAGTCGATTGAAGCCGTCGTTTTCAACTACACCGCGCCAGATGCGGGCAAATGCGTCCTGGAACGTCTCGCCAACTTCGTTGGGATCAACCTCGAGGCCTTGGGCGTGGACCATATTGAACTCATGGATCCATACGGAACTTCCATCCCGACGCCTAATCTCGTAAGGACGTTCCCCCACTACCTTTAGTCCCATGTTTTCAATCATTGGCAAGGCGTCCGAAGGTGGAATAGGTTTACCGCTAGAGAATAGCTTCAAGCGGACACCACCTTCAGTTTCAACCAACGGTCTATAGAACGAAATCCCTAGTTCGTCCGTATCACGGATAGATTCCATACGCTCGATGTCTATGGCAGCGGTTCGCGCCGCAAAGTCTTCACGATAGCCGCCGGGAAAAGCATCGTTATAGTTTCGCAGCAGCACGTTGCCTTTCTCTTCGCCATAACGCTCGGTCAAGGCACTACGTAGGTTGTCTTGCCAGGATCGTGCTGCATCGATAATGCGTGTTTCTATCTCCTTGACGTCATAATCGACGCGGCTGGTGGGATCCGTATGGACAACGTAGTGAATGCGCGCCAAAACGGATTCCGAGAACAACGTACTGACCTCGACGCCTGTACCACTGAATGCTTCTAACAAGATCCCCTGGATGCGCATGCGCAACTCACGGTTGTATCGTTCGCGTGGCACGTAAACCATGCATGAGTAGAAGCGAGCGTAGGCATCACGGCTGACAAACAAGCGAATGCGTTGACGCTCCTGCAACTCCAGCATCCCCATCGCGGTACTAAATAATTCATCCTCGGATATCTGGAACAACGTGTCACGCGGATAGGTTTCGATAACATGCTGCAGCGCCTTACCGGCATGGCTGTTCAATGGAAATAAGGAACGATTCATTATCTGCCTCGTCTTTTGACGCAAAAGCGGAATCTCACGTGGATTTCGGTTATACGCAGCAGAGGTGAAAAGTCCCAGAATGCAGCGCTCACCGTTCGGTTTACCCTTGGCATCGAAGCGCGTAACGCCGATAAAATCCATATACGCCGGACGGTGTATGGTAGCGCGGGAGCTTGCCTTGGCGACGACAAGAAATTGTTTCGAACGACCGTACTCTTGCGTTTCTGTCGGTAGTACCGAGAGCGTTTCTTTCTGCGAGCCTCTTAGGATTCCCAATGTGGATCCAGGCGCCAATTGAAGTTGACCATTGGTTTTTTTGAGGTCGTATTCACAATATCCCAAGAACGTAAAGTGATCGCCCTCGATCCATCGACAGAATGCCTGCGCTTCCGCGATTTCATCTTTAGCGAGCGGCGGCGGGCTTTCATCCAGTTCGCGTATGATATCGAGCACCTTCTCACGCATAGGCTTCCAGTCCGCGCAGGCCCGGTTGACATCCTCGAGTACAAGTTGAATCTCGGCCGCCAGCTTCTCCAAAATCGGCGTTTCGGTCTGCTTGTCTATTTGAAAGTGCATAAAGGACTCTACTGCCCCATCCTTGGTTTCGGCGGCTGGTAATATGTCGAGCAGCTTACCTTGGGCACCGCGGCGCACGGACACAACGGGGTGGATGGTTAGATGTATAGTGAGCCCGTAACGATTCAGCGCCATGGACACAGAATCGACGAGAAAGGGCATATCGTCGGTGACGATTTCGACGATCGTGTGAGTAGATTGCCAACCATGTTTTTCGAATTGTGGATTGTAGACCCGGACCTTTGTTTCGCCGGGTGAGCGTTGGCGTGCCAGCTGCCAATGGGCCAATGCGGCGCCGCTAAGATCGAGAATATCGCGTGTTATTAAATCGTCCGGCGACACCCAAAGGTAGTATTGGCGCAGAAACGCTTCTACCTGTTTGATTTGTCCTTTGGGTAGTTTCTTCTGGGCGTGTGAAACTAGCTTGTCGATGAGTTCGGCGGTTCTGCCTTTGGGTTGTAGCGACATCATTCTCTCCGTGCGTCGGCAGGCTGATACACCCCGTTCTTGCGAGTGAGAATCATTATGGGTAAAGCCGCGAAAAACTTCCACCGCATGGGCGAAGTCTCCAGCAAATAAGGCCATTTGGCTACGACTCGTGCCGCCGCCGCGCCCGCGGGCTGGCAGTTCAGGGCGGCCACTGACGGCATCAGTTTAGCGACGGCTGCGACGCCATGGATCTCGCCATGATCGATACCTTTGGTAGAATCTCACGCGCGCGCTCTTAAGGTCACCCCTAATGGCCCCGGGCCTAGCGCCTGCGCGCAGCAGATTTTCGCGTTGACGGAAGAGGACAGGCACCGATGATCACGCCACTTTGGACACCTTCCGATGAGCGGGTAGCGCAAGCTAATCTGACGGCATTCGCGCACGCCGTCAGCCGTGATTGGGATACGCCTATCTCTGACTACGCGGCTTTGTACAGTTGGTCGGTCGAAGAGCCCGAGCGGTTTTGGCAGTCCGTCTGGACATTTGCCGATATTATTGCCGACCGTCGGGGCGACGTTGTGCTTCAAGGGACGGCAATGCCGGGTGCGAAGTGGTTTCCAGAGGCCCGCCTGAATTTTGCCGAGAACCTTTTGCGCCGAAAGGGTGCTGCACCCGCAATCGTGTTTCGTGGCGAAGACCGAGTAAAGCGATCCATCAGTCATGATGAGCTTTACGATGAGGTAGCGCGGCTGACGCAGGCGCTACGTGACCTGGGGGTTGGGCCTGGAGATCGGGTGGCGGGTTATCTGCCGAATATGCCAGAGGCGGTAAGTGCGATGCTAGCAACCGCTGCCATCGGCGCCGTTTGGTGTTCGTGTTCTCCTGATTTTGGTGTACAGGGCGTAATCGATCGATTCGGCCAAATCGAACCGAAGGTTTTATTCAGCGCGGACGGGTACTTCTACAATGGTAAGGCTCACGGCTGTCAACAAAAACTGAATGAAATCGTTGCACGCTTACCATCATTGCAAAGAGTTGTGGTGGTGCCCTATGTATCGTCGCAACCCAAAATAGCAGATAGCGTGACGTTGAGAGATTTTATTTCTGGTTATGAAGTAAGTGAGACCAAGTTTGAACAATTACCTTTTAATCATCCGCTGTATATCATGTTTTCGTCAGGCACAACTGGCGTGCCGAAATGTATTGTACATGGTGCCGGTGGTACGCTGATCCAGCATATGAAGGAACACTTGCTACATGTCGACATAAAACCATCTGATCGATTGTTCTACTTTACAACCTGCGGCTGGATGATGTGGAACTGGTTAGTATCGGGACTAGCGTCAGGTGCGACCCTGATGCTTTATGATGGCGCACCGTTCTATCCAAACGGCAACGTTTTATTCGACTATGTCGATCAACAAGACATTGCCGTTTTCGGGACGTCGGCAAAGTTTATCGACGGCGTGAATAAGGCAGGTCTGGAGCCGATCAGTACACACAGTTTAGAGACCCTTCGAACCATACTGTCGACTGGTTCGCCTTTGGTGCCCGAGAGCTTTGATTTCGTATACGAGAAAATCAAGAAGGATGTGTGTCTGTCCTCCATTGCTGGTGGCACTGACATTATTTCTTGTTTCGCCCTCGGCAATCCAACGTTGCCGGTATGGCGTGGTGAGTTGCAATGCCGAGGCTTAGGCATGCGAGTAGAGGTTTTCGACGACACAGGTGTCTCAATCAAAGGCGCCAAAGGAGAGTTAGTTTGTACAGCGCCGTTCCCATCCATGCCGGTTCGGTTTTGGGATGATCCCGACGATAAAAAATATCGGGCCGCTTACTTCGAACGTTTTTCGGATGTTTGGTGTCACGGTGACTACGTAGAGCTGACCGAACATGATGGGCTTGTGATCTATGGTCGTTCGGACGCCGTGCTCAATCCTGGCGGCGTTCGTATCGGTACAGCTGAAATATACAGACAGGCCGAACAGATCGAAGACGTGGTTGAGAGCTTGGTTGTCGGTCAGCACTGGCAGGGCGATGTGCGAGTCATTCTGTTTGTGCGCTTGCGTGATGGCCTACAACTCGATGATCCGCTGATTGCCAAGATTAAGGAGCAGATTAGAAGGAATACGACTCCGCGTCACGTTCCAGCCAAGGTCATACAAGTACATGACATACCGCGGACTAAGAGCGGTAAGATCGTAGAGCTTGCGGTGCGCGACGTCGTACATGGCGAACCAGTAAAGAACAAGGAAGCATTGGCCAATCCAGAGGCGCTTGATCTGTTTAAGGATTTGCCGCAATTAGCGCAACCCTAAACCTTCTAACCACCAAATAGCAAACCTAGTGCGCGATCAAACGATAACATTCCGACAGCTTCTGCACCCGATATCGGTTGAGGATGTTTTTTCTCAACTTCATAGTAAGCGAGCGGTGCACAGCCCGGTGTGGCAAACCAGCTGCCGATGTCGACGTCAGTCTTCGTCACGTTAGGATCTTGGCGTGTTTATCAGCCAAGGCGCAAACTCCCAGCACCATCTAACTTGTGATGGGACGTTGTGCACGAGGTCACGCGTTAGTGAGATAGGATCTGACTGAGGAATAGCTTCGTACGGTCGGATTGTGGGTTGTTGAAGAACTCTTGCGGGTTATTTTCTTCAATGATCTGGCCTTCGTCCATGAAAATAACACGGTTAGCAACTGTGTTGGCAAAGCCCATCTCATGGGTAACACAAATCATGCTCATGCCGCTTTCAGCGAGTTCTACCATCACATCCAACACCTCCCTGATCATTTCAGGATCTAAGGCCGATGTTGGCTCGTCGAACAGCATGACCTTGGGGTTCATGCACAGCGATCGGGCAATAGCGACACGTTGCTGCTGGCCACCGGATAACTGACCCGGATACTTGTTGGCCTGCTCGGGGATTTTTACGCGCGTGAGGTATTTCATAGCATTTTCCTCGGCCTCCTTGCGCGGCATTTTGCGTACCCAAATTGGGGCCAAGGACAAGTTCTCGAGCACACTCAGGTGCGGGAATAGATTGAAATGCTGGAATACCATGCCGACTTCGCGCCGGACTTGTTCCACGTGCTTGAGGTCGCCAGTAAGCTCGGTACCTTCGACGATGATCTGGCCACGCTGGTGTTCTTCGAGTCGGTTGATGCAGCGGATCAAGGTCGACTTGCCCGAGCCTGAGGGGCCGCAGATAACAATGCGTTCACCCTTGTGCATCGTTAGGTTGATATCTTTGAGGACATGGAAAGACCCATACCACTTGTGAACGTCGACCATCTGGATCATGACTTCCGTCGAGACGGTCATCCGCTTTGTCGGTTTGCGCACGTCTTTTTCCATAGTTTGCTCCTCGTAACCTTCTCAGCGCTTCACGTGGTCAACTCAGTGCCCGGTGTGCAGTTTTCGCTCTAGGTACTGGCTATAGCGCGACATGCTAAAGCAGAAGCACCAGAAGCCAAAGGCGGTAAAGACATAACCTTCGACCGAGAAACCCAGCCAGTCTGGATTGGTGGCCGCCAGTTGGGCCATGCCGAGAAAATCGAACAACCCGATGATGAGCACCAAAGTCGTGTCTTTAAAAAGACCAATGAACGTGTTGACGATGCCGGGGATGACGATCTTGAGCGCTTGCGGCATGATAACGAAGCTCATTACCTTGGGGTAACTCAAGCCTAGCGCACCGGCCGCCTCGAACTGGCCTTTGGGAATTGCCTGCAGCCCGCCGCGCACCACTTCCGCCATATACGCGGCCGAGAACAACATCACCCCGATCAAGGCGCGCAATAATTTATCGAAGGTCATGCCCTCGGGCATGAACAGCGGAAACATCACCGATGACATGAACAGTACCGTGATCAACGGTACGCCGCGCCAGAATTCGATGAAGCCGACACACGCCGCCCTGATTATGGGCATGTTGGAGCGCCGGCCTAGCGCCAACACGATGCCGATGGGGAGCGAGGCGACGATGCCTACGAGCGCAATAACCAGGGTCAGGAACAGGCCGCCCCATAACGGTGTCTCCACCTCGGGTAGAGGGCCGTCCTTGATAGCAGCGAATAACGGCTTGGCATTGGCGGTCCAATCCAGACCACCGAAGTTGAGAAAATCCGGTGGCCCGGTAAGCACGAGATAGGCGATGACCACATAGGCCGGCAACAATAACCGTGCCAACCACGCGGGTTGGCCCGACGGTCTGTCATAGCCCCACGGGCATACGGCGGCCAGCGCCAATGCGGCCGCGGTCAGCGGTATCGACCACGGCGGCGACGAACCGGCCGTATCTGGCCACGCCCACAGCGGAAACATGAAGCCGATAAACGCGACTACGGCAGCGGTGATAGCGAACTTCCAATAATTCTCGGCGATGACGTTACGCCATTGCGAAAACATCAGGCCGGCTACCAGCACCAGCGGCGCCCCAATCGCAAGTATCACGCCGATGACGGCGGCCCAGGTGGGGGCGCCGTAGAGTAGGCCGGCGGTCCACGTGGATGATGCCGATAGGCCCCATAAGGGCACCAGCACTAGCAATACGATGGCGACGATGGCGCTTCGTTCGCGCCAAACGCCGAGCAGTGGCAGTAAGGCCAGAATGCCTAACGCCAACGCCGAGTACTGCATCAGGCGATACGGCCATGCGGCGACGGCGTCGGCGGAAAATCCGCTGAACAAATAGGTGGCTATGATTGGGTAGATAATCAGTAGGAATAACGCGAGCCAGTGTTTCCAGCGAAACTGTGGGATGAACAACGGGATCATCGCGGCGACGAGCAATGCACCGGCGGTGTAGATCCGCCATAGCTCTTCAAGCGGATAGCGTCCAAACATGAGCTGCTTGAACCAGACCTTGATGAACACCCAACATGCGCCTTCTCGGCTACAGTCTTCGCGCGTGGTGCCAACCCAGTCGGCATCGATAAATACCCATTTGATAACTGGCGGAACGAGCAGATAGGTGATGTAAAGACCGACAAGCGTCAGTATGGTATTTGACCACGATGAAAATAGATTGGTGCGCAGCCAGCCAATCACGCCAACCTCCGTCAAGGGGGGCGGGAGGTCGGGGTGTTTACCAGGTTCGTAATGGCGCGTTTGTTCTGTCATTGTTATCGTTCCACCAACGCCATTTTCTTGTTGTACCAGTTCATGAATCCGGAAATCAGCAGACTAAGGGTGAGGTACACCGCCATGGTCATGCCGATGATCTCCACCGCTTGACCCGTCTGCATCAGCGCTGTACCCGCGAACACCAATACCAGATCGGGATAGGCAATAGCCGCCGCCAATGATGAGTTCTTGGTCAGGTTCAGATACTGACTCGTTAATGGTGGAATAATAATCCGCAAGGCCTGGGGGATAATGACCAACCGCAACGTCGGCCCCGGCCTGAGGCCGACCGCGTAGGCCGCTTCCGTCTGGCCGTGACTAATGCCCATGATGCCGGCCCGTACGATCTCGGCGATGAACGTCGCCGTGTACAGGGAAAGCGCCAGCACCAGCGCGACGAACTCGGGGATCATTTCCATGCCACCTTTGAAGTTGAAGCCCTGGAGCACCGGGTAGTCCCAACTCAACGGAAAGCCAGTGACCAATGCCGCCAGAAACGGTAAACCAAAGAAGATGCCAAGTGCGGCATAGAAGGTATGAAACTGCTCACCAGTGTCCTCTTGGCGTTTACGGGCCCAGCGCGCAATGAAAATGATGGCCACAATGGCGATCACCAGGGCGATGGGGATCGCTATGAATCCGGACTCGAATACCGGTTTCGGTGAAAACAGGCCACGATTGTTCAGAAAGAAAGTGTCGAACATGGCGACGCTTTGCCGTGGGCCCGGTAACACCCGAAGCACCGCGAAGTACCAGAAGAACAGTTGTAGCAGTAACGGGATATTGCGTAGCGTCTCGATGTAGACGTTGGCGAGCTTGGCGATCAACCAATTACGCGAAAGCCGGGCCACACCGATGATGAAGCCGAGTATGGTGGCGAAGAAGACGCCAATCACGGACACCAATATGGTGTTAATGACGCTCACCAAGAAGGTACGAAAGTAGGTGTGTTCCTCCGAATATTCGATGAGGGTCATGGAGATACTGAACCCGGCCGTCTTACCTAGAAAGTCGAAACCGGACGCAATACCTTGCCGCGCCAGATTGGCCAGCGTGTTATTAACCAGGAAGATGCAAGCGACGATGATGCCGCCCAGCACGAGCACCTGGAAGAACAACGCCCGGTAGCGGGGGTCGTTCCAGACCGGTGGTTTAGCTGGTGGTTTTGCCAGCACCGACGCTTCTTTTTTCTCGGCGGCCACGGATCGCCCTTTTTTAGTTCCCTAGAAGCCTGGGCAAGAAAATCGGCGTGTGCCCGGCGAGCCGGGCACACGCCTTACTAATCCTTAACTAACAGATGCAGTCGTCTTATCGGACTGGCATCGCATACTGCAGACCGCCCTGGCTCCATAGCGCGTTCACGCCACGGCTGAGCTTAAGCGGTGTGTTGGGGCCGACGTGTTTGGCATAGCTTTCGCCATAATTCCCAACCTGTCTAATGATGTTATACGCCCATTTTTCGTCGAGACCGAGGTTCTTGCCGAGGTCACCTTCTTGGCCGAGCAGACGTTTGATGTTCGGGTTCTTGGAGCCCCTCATCTTCTTGGCGTTCTTAGACGACACGCCGAGTTCCTCAGCCTCGAGCATGGCATACAGGGTCCACTTGACGATATCCAACCACTGGTCATCGCCATGGCGTACCACCGGTCCCAGCGGCTCTTTTGAAATAGTCTCTGGCAACACCATGTGGGCGTCTGGGTTCTTTAGCTTCAGGCGTTGTGCCGCCAAGCCGGAACGGTCCGTCGTGTAGACATCGCAACGACCGGAGTCGTAGGCCGCAACCACTTCGTCCGCCTTCTCAAACACCACC
>Ga0224508_10002646_pt1 | contig 15107 bp, 11 predicted proteins | sample SF_Jan12_sed_USG_4_FD_170157 | JGI IMG/M metagenome (GOLD analysis project Ga0224508, IMG submission 170157) | Sediment microbial communities from San Francisco Bay, California, United States - SF_Jan12_sed_USGS_21 | ecosystem: Environmental > Aquatic > Marine > Sediment | place: USA... | reverse complement strand
TGCGCACCGCCCCGAATATCGCTTTCATGGAAGGGTCCTATGAACCGGAGGCATTCGATCTTCTGACCCGCCTTGCCGCGGGGAAGCGGACCGTGCTCGACATCGGCGCAAATGTCGGCTGGTACAGCCTGCATCTGGCGCAGGTGCTCTCCGGCGACGGCGCGCGGGTTCATTCCTTCGAGCCGGTGGGAAGCACCTATGCGCGGCTTTGCGAAAATGTCGCACTGAACGCGGCGGGTGCCAAGATAGCGCTCTACGATTTCGGATTGAGCGATCATTGCGGCGATGCGTCGTTCTTTCTGCCTGCGGCTTCCGGCTCGGTGGCGGCGTCGTTGCGCGACCTGCATCCCGACGAGACATCGCGGGAGGTGCGGTGCCGCCTGGAAACTGCGGACGTCTTCCTGGCGCGGGAAGAGATCGATCGCGTCGATCTCGTAAAATGCGACATTGAAGGCGCGGAGTTGATGATGTTGAAAGGCGCGTCGCGACTTCTCACCGTCGACAAGCCGGTGTTCTTCATGGAGCTGTTGAGGAAGTGGTCCCGCGCATTCGGCTATCAGCCGGACGATGTTTTGAAACTGATGGCCGAGCATGGCTATGCATGCTGGGCGATCGGTTATGGGACCCCGCGCGAAATCGAACGCGTCACGGAAGACACGGTCGAAACGAATTTCCTGTTCTTATGCGACAGCCACGTGGGTGAACGCGAAACGGTCGCGGAACTTGCCGCGATGGCGACCTGAGAACCGGAGTCACATAGGAAGCGGGTGACTCTTCATATGAAATCCGTAAGGCACCTCGGCGACTTGGTTTCGCGACGCTGGTCGGTTGCGTTCGTTTTGGCGTTGGCCGCGTGGAGCGTCTATTCCACGATGCTGAACCATGACGTCGCCTACTACCTCCTGTTGGCGCGTGGGCTCGACGAGGGCCGGGAACTCTACGCGACGTTTCCGGATTACGGTTTGCCGGCGAACGGCTGGCTCGCACTCCTATCGCTGCGCGTTTCGAGTGCGCTCGCGTTGCCTTTGGTCGAGACGCACCAATGCGTTTTGTTCCTCCTCGCGGCGACGGGCGCAATTGCAGCCGGCCTGATCCTCGAACGCCTCTTCGGGGGGGAAACAGTCGCCGGGCGTACCGCAATGCTGCTTACCGTAGCGGTATTCCTATTGTATCCGGGGTATGATTTCGGGCAGAGGGACTACCTGTTTGCCGTTCTCGTCGCGCCCTTGGTGCTGACCGTCGCCGGCCGGCATTTCGGCTTGCGGCCGGGCACGGGGCTCTCGGCCATGGTGGTCATCACCGCAATGATCGGCGGGTCCTTCAAGCCACAATTCGCATTACCGCTGCTCACGCTCGGGGTCGTGGAATTGGCGCTCCGGCGCGGCCGTTTGCGCGCCGTGGCGGGCGAATTGTGGGTCGCTGGCGGAGGCCTGATTGCTTACGTGGCGCTGGTGCATATTTTATATCCGGCCTATTTCACCGCGGTTCTGCCGTCGGCCGTCGCGGTTTACGGAAGCTACGCCGGGAGCATGAACAGTTCCCTGTTCATGCACCTTCTCCGGGCCGCGGTGGGTGTGTCCTTCGCATGCGGCATGGTGATCCTGTTGCTGTACGCGCCAGGGTTCCGGCCGTCGCGGCGTCATTTGGCACTGACCGCGGGCTGGTTCGCGTTCGGCGCCTCCCTGCTTGCCATGTTTATCCTGCAGCGCCAGGGGTTCATATATCATCTTCTGCCATTCAGCCTGTTTTCCCTGCTTTCCGCAGGTGTGTTTGGCCTACTTGTTCTTGGTCGGTCATCCATTGCGAGTTCGATGAAGTCCGCCGTGGTATCCGCCACGCTGGCGATCGTAATCGTTGGCGGAGCGGGTGCGATTGCGGCTATCGAGCCCGGAAGGAGCCGGGCCAACGCGCTTGAGGATCCGGTGAGCCGTATCCTCACGCGACTACCTGCGCGAACGCCGGTTATGGCCCTTTCCACGGGCGTCGCGCCGCTGTCGCCCCTTCACGCCTATGCGGATATTCGCTGGACCGGCGCCTTCGGCGCGTTAATCGAATTGATGGCGATCGTACAAGACCGCGAGGCCGCCGCCAGGGAAGGAAGGCCGCGGAAACCGGAATTGGCCGATGCGGAGCGGGATGTGCGGCGGCGCGTATTGCTGTCGCTCACCGAGCCGCGTCCCGCGATGGTATTCGTGAATGTGTCGCAGACACCGCGCTGGTTCGAGCATTATGGCCGCCCTTTCAGCATTCTCGCTTTTTTGTTGGAAGACACTCGGTTTGCGGCGGAATGGTCAAATTATGAACCCGTTGCGGAAACACAGAGCCTGTTTGGTGTGAAAATTCTGTCTTACAGGCTTCGCAAGAATTATCTGCCGGGTGTTCAATCCTAGACATCGGCGCCTCACCGTGTACCGGACTTGAATTGGGAGTCCCGTGTCGATTGGGAATGTGCGGCGTCGAAAGTTGCAATTGCAACGCGCCGTGTTCGGGGAGGCGTGGCGGAATTTAAAATGCGGTGATCCGATGCCCGGATTTATGAGCGAATTGCCGCCTGATTGTGCTATTGAGAATCGAAGGGGCGGCGCTTCCTTTGCCGGACACCGATCATCGGCGCAGCGTCATTGCGGCGATTGAGATTTGGGAACGTTGCTATCGAGCCCGTAGGTAACCTTAAGTGAAAAATGTAACGTACCAATTATTTAGCAATAATAATCTCCAAGGTTATTTTTGAATTTTATGGCCTATTCAGAAAATCTCGATGATTTTGGCGATTATACACTCACCACGAGAGCATTTATTTAGTCTATTGCGATGAATATTATTGATATAGAGAAAGCGAAAGCCGACTCCTGGGATGTGGTTATCGCGGGCACGAGTTTCGCCGCATTCTTTTTCGCGCTGCACCTACCGAAGAACCTGCGTGTGCTTTTTGTCGAAAAGGGCAGCATTATGGCGCATCAAGACCGGATTGCCGCGAAATGGCATGACGGACTTGAATCGATAGAACAAGAGAACAGCAGCAAAAATGGAAAGCGCTGGATCGCGCACAGCACCTTTGGCGGCAACTCGAATTGCTGGTGGGCATGCACGCCGCGATTACATCCGGATGATTTTGGTCTTTTCTCGCGATATGGGGTTGGTTCGGATTGGCCTTTGACCTACGACGATTTGGAAGAAATCTATTGCGACGTAGAGGAGGTGATGGAGATCAGCGGTGGTGGGTCGGATCATCTTCTGCCCAGGAGTCGGCCATTTCCGGCTCCGCCGCACGCCTTTTCTAGATCGGACAAAGCACTGCAGGCGCATAGTCGAGACTGGTTTGCCCAGCCGTCGGCCCGAAGCAACGGAACGCGGCGTCCGGTCTGCTGCGCAAATGGCGTCTGCGACCTTTGTCCGATCGACTCGAAGTTCACAATTCTCAATAGCCTCGATTTATTCGAGCGCCCTCGCTTCTTTCTTTTGCCAAGGACCGAAGTCCGCCGCGTTCAGCGGACCGGCAAATTGGCGACGGCGTTGACGGTGCGGACGTCCGATCAACGGGAGCACACGATTAAGGCGGACCTCTTCGCGCTCGGCGCAAATGCGTTATTCAATGCTGCAATTTTGCTGCGCTCCGGCTTTCAGAACCCAAATTTGGGCAGGTATATCCACGAGCAAATCAGCCAAATCGTCTTGCTCGATGTCGATATCCCCAACTATTTCGGCGGTACGTCGATCACCGGGCACGGCTACCCGTTGTACGTCGGCGACCATCGTCGGGAAGCGGGCGCTGTCCTCATCGAAAATTGGAATTCACCGCCGTCCATCCGAACGGACCGCAACCGGTGGACGCATCGATTGAAGCTTAAATTCATTGCCGAAGATTTGCCCCGTGCCGAAAACAGGGTCGTGCTACGGAACGACGAGCCGGTCGTCGAGTGGTTCGGCCATCACGAGTACGCCTATCGCGGCTTGGAGCGAGCACATCGGGAACTGAAAAATATACTGCCCTTCAAAATCGACTCGATGGCACCCGGGGCCATTGCAAATACCGAAGCGCATATTCAGGGAACGACCCGGATGGGGCGCAATGCGGACACCGGTGTCGTCGATTCCAACCTGAAGACGTTCGAGGCTAGAAACGTATTGGCACTGGGCTCGGGGTGTTTTCCGTCATGCTCTCCGGCAAATCCGACCCTTACATTGAGTGCGCTTTCTGTCCGCGCAGCGAAGGCCCTATGATGAAACCATCGCGCCGCGCCTTTATTGCGATTGGATTTGCGGGCCTGGCCGCGCTGGGATGGCCGCTATTCCGGAAGGGCTTCAATTCTTTCGGCCGTGCCGTATTGCGGCGGAGCTTCGGCGACGAAATTGCCGCGCGCCCGGACACGGCGGCGTTCATCGACGATTTTAGAGACCGATTTATGGACCGGAAATTGCTGCCTTTTGTTCATCAGGTTTACTTTGACTACGGCATTTACGCGCTCGATGGGGACAGTGCCAGACTGGCGGCGCTGGAACAAAGCATCGTCAGGTCGTTTCTGCAGTCGACGAATTTCATCGAGCATTTAGAAGGTGGCGCAGCTTTCAGTTACGCCGGATTGTTCGACCCATATGAACAGACCTGCCAAAATTTCTTATCGGCAAACGGGCTGGGTAACGCTTCGTAAGCCTTGTTTCCTGTCGATTGATCCAAGACGCCGGCAGCCGCCACGGGATCGGCCTCGATCCCCAGACCATCTCTTGTTTAAATTGACTCACGTGAAATGGTCTATCTCTTTGGTTTTGCGCAAATACGTCGTCGCGAACCGTTTCGGTTCGCTCGGGATTTGCTCTAGCACGCAACATCTTTGCATGCGCCCGGCCGATGCGACGTGGCGATCCACTACCGGCCAAATTCCAATTGGACCCGCCGGACCGTTGTGCTTACCGTGCACGAAACCGCGCAAACCGGGGGCTCCAATGGTGTCGCAAGATTTGGCCAGTATCTCGCATCGACTCAGCGATCGCATCGTCAACCTGTCCTACGACGATATTCCCGATTCGGTCATCGATCATACGCGGCTCATGATCCTCGATACCTTTGGTGTCGCGTGGGCGGGCGCCGGCGCACCCGGATCGGCAGACATCGAAGACTTGATGGTTGCGGGATCCGGGAGCGGCCCCTGCCGCGCCTGGGCATCCGGGCGGCCGCTTGACCCGATGGGCGCTGCGTTTCTCAACAGCGTGCATGCCGCCGCGCTGGACTATGACAGCGTCTTCGAAAAAGGCTCGGTTCATACGGATATCGTCAGCATCCCCACGGCCTGGGCCCTGTCCGAAGAGGCCGGCGCAACGGGCACGGCATTTCTTGCCGCCGTGGCCCTGGCCAATGAGCTGATGTGCCGGCTCGCCGCGGCGGCGACGGAGAACCGGGGCTGGTTCAACACCGCCCTGTTCGGGGGGTTCGGCGCGGCGGCGGCGGCGGCGAAAATTCTCGGCCTTTCGGTCGGGCAAACGCGGGATGCGCTCGGCCTTGTTTTTAGTCAAACCGGCGGATCGCAGCAGGCCCTGATCGAAAAGACCATGGCGAAACGCGTGCAATCCGGATTTGCCGCCCGCGCGGGGGTCTTCGCCGCCTTGCTGGCCGGCCGCGGCGTCACCGCGCCCGCCGAATGCTTTGAAGGCGATTTCGGATTTTATCGTCTGTATTGCGACGGAGACCCCGCGCCGCTGCTCTATGGATTCGGCGACGAATATCTTTGCATCGGCGCCGCGGTGAAAAAATTTCCAAGCTGCACGGCAAACCACGTGCCGATCGATGCGGTCATTGAGATCGTCGAGGAACTCGATCTGGCGCCCGATGACATTCGGGCGGTAAAGACGGTGATTTCGCCGTTTGCGCACGGCCTGGTCGGTGCGTCCTTCGACCCCGGCGACAACCCGCAGGTGGCGGCGCAATTCAGCCTGGAATACTCGATCGCGTGCGCGGCGCTGCGACGGCAGTTGACGGTGGCCGACATCCAGGAATCGGCGGTCAAGGCGCCGGAAATTGGCGATTTCATCGGGCGGATCTCCATCGAGGTCGATGAGGGCAATGCCGGAAAGTTCGCGCCGGCCGAAGTCGTCGTGGAAAGCGCACGGCACGGCACGATCCGGCGGCGTCAGGAACACGTGCCGGGAACGCCCGAACGGCGGCTGACAGCCGGTCAGATCGAGGACAAGTTCCGAGCTTGCATTGCCGCGGGCGTGCGCCCTCTCGATCCGGCGCAAACCGACCGTCTGATCGAGCGCCTGACGGCGATTGCCGAAATCTCCGATATGTCCGATTTTTTTGGACCTGTCGATTGCCACGAGCGCTCGTCTTAACGCGATACTGCGTGTCCGTGGCCGCCGTGTAATCTAGATCGCGTTCAGCGGCAGTTTGAGGTAGGAAACACCATTGTCCTCGGGCGGCGGAAACCGGCCGCCTCGCATGTTGACCTGCACCGACGGCAACAGAAGCCTCGGCATATCGAGCATGGCGTCGCGTTCGGTACGCAACTTGACGAAATCCTCTTCCGTCACCCCGTCATGGACATGCAAATTCTTCGCGCGTTCGTCGGCGACGGTAGTTTCCCAGGCGTAGTCGTCGCGCCCGGGCGCCTTGTAATCGTGGCACAGGAACAGCCGGGTATCGGGCGGCAGGGACAAGACCTTTCGAATCGAACGATACAGTGTCCGGGCATCGCCGCCCGGAAAATCGGCGCGCGCCGACCCGTAGTCCGGCATGAAAATCGTGTCGCCGACGAAGGCGGCGTCGCCGATCCGATAGGTGACGCATGCGGGCGTGTGACCGGGCGTATGGATCACCGTGGCCGTGAGGTCCCCGATCCGGAAATCTTCGCCATCGGTGAATAAATGATCGAATTGTGTTCCGTCCGTCCGGAAGGTGGGTTCGGCATTGAATATTTGCTTGAATGTCGCTTGCACATCCGTGACGTGCTCGCCGATCGCGGTCTGGCCGCCGAGCTGTTCTCGGAGATACGGCGCGGCGGTGAGGTGGTCTGCGTGGACATGGGTCTCCAGAATCCACTCGACGGTCATGCCCTGGGCGCGCACATGGGCGATGATCGCGTCGGCCGATGCGGTCGAGGTGCGCCCGGATTTGGGATCGAAATCCAGGACCGTGTCAATGACGGCGCAGCGTCCGGTGCCGGGATCCCGCACCACGTAGGAGATCGTGTTTGTCGCTTCGTCGAAGAAGGCTTTGACGTCTGTGCCCATCGCGTGAGTCCCTCCTTGGTTGGGGATTGGTGTCACGGCGATCGCACCTATCGCCTTGATCCGGATCAACTGCCGTGGTGCGGGATACGCTTGGGACTGGCGCCGGGCACCTACGCTGATTCACGGGAGCCTTGACATAATATTGCATATATGCGAATATACGCAATTATGGAATTGAAGGAAATGGAAATCGCGGCGGAAAAGGTCAGCGATCTTATGAAGATCCTGTCCCACAAGACCCGTCTGATGATTCTTTGCCAACTGGTGGAGGGCGAAAAATCGGTCGGTGCGTTGACCGATCTCTTGGAGGCACGCCCCCCCGCCATGTCGCAGCAACTGGCCCTATTGCGGAAGGACCGCCTTGTTACGACGCGCCGCGAAGGACAGACGATCTATTACGCCTTGGCCCGTAGCGACATCAGCAAGCTGATGGCGTTCCTCTATGACACATATTGCGGCGAGGACGCCGCGCTCTGAAAAGGAATTCCGGTATGAACACTGTTGAATTGCGAGAAATCGACGCCGGGACGCTGAAATCTTGGCTGGACGGGGACAAGGCCGTCGTTATCGATATACGGGAGCCGGACGAATACGTTCGCGAGCACATCCCGGAATCGCGCCTTGTACCGTTATCGGCTTTCGACTCGGAAGATTTCGCGCATGACCGCGACAAGATCGGGGTCTTCCATTGCAGCAGCGGGAACCGGACTTGCGAAGCGGCATCCCGGATCCTGAGCACCGGATTTAAGGAAGTCTATCAGTTGCAGGGCGGTCTCCAAGCATGGAAACAGGCCGGGTTTCCGGTGAACTTCAACCGCAAGGCGCCGATCAGCATCATGCGTCAGGTGCAGATCACCGCCGGATCCATGGTCGTGCTGGGCGTCTTGCTCGGCGTTTTGGTCTCGCCCTGGTTCGTGGCCCTTAGCGCTTTCGTTGGCGCGGGCCTGATGTTTGCCGGTATCAGCGGAACCTGTGCGCTGGCCAGCGCCCTCTCGTTGATGCCGTGGAATCGCCTGCCCGACTCGATTTCGGCCAACCCCTCCGCGCAGGCGCAAGGCGCCTGACCTATGGTCGCCTACCGCCGACGGCTCGTCTGTCGTTGAATTCCCGACCCGGCATTCACGTCGCCGCTGCCGCGCCGCGCAGGCGTTCGGTGGCGGCGACGTCGACCTCGCATTCGGCCGTCAATGCCACGCCGTAGCGTTCGCGGGCGATTTCGGCCGAGTAGTATTCCCGCCGCACGTCGTCGGCGACGCGCTGCGGCGACCGCTTGAACGCGTCGCCATAGCCGCCGCCGCCGGGTGTGGAGATAACCACGAAATCGTCATCCGCCAGGTCGACTCCCTGATCCTTCGAGAGGTGCGGCGGTGTATAGACGTCGCCGTCGCCGTTGCGGTGCACCCGGATGGCATTGCATGCGCCGTCGCCGCCGCCCAATACCCCCGGTGGGCCGAAGCGGCCATGGTCCATCAGAAACGCGGCGGTGCCCGTGCTGTCGCGCATGCGCAGGCTGTACTGGATGCCGAAGCCGCCCCGGTGTTCACCGGCGCCGCCGGAATCTTCGTGTAACTGGAAATTGTCGAACACCACCGGATAGCGTTGTTCCATGACCTCCACGGGGGGCATCTTGGAAATGCCGATGGTCGAGCAGCCATTGCTCAGCCCGTCGTCGTTCAGGCTGCCGCCATAGCCGCCGCCGGTGAATAGGTACAGCACGAAAGGCTTGTTTTTCGCATTGTCGAAACCGCCGATCGCAAAATTGCTGACGGTGCCGGCCGGCGCGGCGAACAGGATATCGGGGATCGCCTGCGTCATGCACAGGAAGACCGCCTCGGCGATGCGCTGGCTCACTTCCGCCGCGCAACCGGAAACCGGCCGGGGATATTCGGCATAGAGAAAGGTGCCCTTCGGTTCCTTGATGTGCAGCGGCTCGAACATGCCGGCATTGATCGGCACGTCGGGGAAGATGTGTTTGATCGCCAGATAGATCGACGACTTGGTGGTGGCGATGACCGCGTTCATCGGTCCCTTGCAAGGGGGGCTGGTGCCGTCGAAGTCGAAATGCAGGTCGGTGCCTTTCTTCTCGATGCGGAGCGCGATGCGCAGCGGCTCGTTCACCACGCCGTCGGAATCGACCCAGGAGTCGGCCGCGTAGACGCCGTCGGGGATCTGCGCGATCTTGGCGCGCATCAATTGCGCCGCCCGGGCGCGCATTTCGGTAATGGCCGCCTCCACCGTCGGCACGCCATAGCGGTCCAGCAGCGCGGTCAGGCGTTTTTCGCCAACGGTCAGGGCAGCCGCCTGGGCCATGATGTCGCCATAGGTTTCGTCGGCGACGCGGATGTTCGACATGATGATGCTGAGAATTTCCTCATCCATCCTGCCGGCCTTGATGAATTTGACCGGCGGGATGCGCAGGCCTTCCTGTTCCACTTCCGTCGCATTGGCGGCAAAGCCGCCCGGCACCATGCCGCCGGTGTCGCGCCAATGGCCGGTGTTCGACAGCCAGCAAAACAATTCCCCATCATGGAAGAACGGCGTCGACATGCGCACGTCCATGAGGTGCGTGCCGCCGAGATAGGGGTCGTTGACGATGTAGACGTCGCCCGGACGCGGGTCCTTGGCGCGCTCCACGACGGCGCGGGTCGAATCCTGCATGGTGCCGACGAAGATCGGCAGGCCGAGTTCGCCCTGCGCGATCAGCGCGCCGTCGTCGCGGTGATAGATCCCGTCGGAACGGTCGCGGGCCTCCGAGATCACCGGGCTGAACGCGCTGCGCTCGAACGCCAGGTCCATCTCGTTGCAGACCTGTTGCAGGCTGTTCTGGATGACCGCCAGGGTCACCGGATCGACGTTCTGCATCCTGTAGCGGTCTCCCTCTTAATCCTTCCAGGCGGACGGAACCGAAATTACCAGGTTCCCCACATCGTCCACCTCCACGACATCATCGGGCTCGACCACGATGGTGGTGTCCATCTGTTCGATCACCGCGGGGCCGTGGAATTGCGCCGACAAGGGCAGCTTCTTGCGCGCGTAGATCGGCGTTTCCACCCAACCGCTTTCGAACCAGACCGGCCGCGCACCGGTCTGCGCCGCCGCCGGTGTCGCTTGCCGTTCGCGTTTATCCATCAGGCTCGACAGCGAAATGCCCGTGCGGCGGCCGATGACGCCCGTGTGAACCGTCACCAAAACCGCGTTTATTTCCGGCAGCCGAAGCGCGAAGCGGTTGAAGTAAGCGTCGTCGAATGCGGACTGCAATTGCGCGCGGGTGAGGGCGACGTCGGGGATCGTCACTTTCAGCATGTGCGACTGGCCCTGAAACTGCATTTCCGCCGTGTGCACCAGGATCAGCGCGTCGATGTCGATGGCTTCGCGTTTCAGCAACCGGCGGCCTTCGTCGATCTGCGCCTCGAAGATCGCCTGCACCTGCGCCATATCCAGCTCGTGCAGCGGCAGGTTGATCGAATTGACATAATCATGCCGCAAATCGGCGACCGCGCAGCCGATCGCGTTCGTAATGCCGGGGCGCGCCGGGATCAGCACTTTCGGGATGGCCAGCTCCTGGGCGAGCGCCATCGCGTGCAATGGGCCGGCGCCGCCAAACGCAAACAGCGCGAAGTCGCGGGGGTCGTAGCCGCGCGCGAGGCTGACCATGCGGACCGCGCCGGCCATGCGGTTGTTGCCGATCTGCAGGATCGCCGCCGCGGCCTGCACCGCATCGAGGCCGAGCGGTTCGCCGATACGGTCGGCGATGCGGTCCTTCACATGATCGATCGATAAATCTTCGTCGACCGCCAGCAGGGTCTCCGGGTTGAGCCGGCCCAGCACCAGGTTGGCGTCGGTAATGGTCGGCTCGGTGCCGCCGCGGCCGTAACAAATCGGGCCGGGCGTGGCGCCGGCCGATTGCGGGCCGACCTGCAGGATCCCGGCGTCATCGACGAAGGCGATACTGCCGCCGCCGGCCCCGATCGAATGCACGTCGATCATCGGCAGGTGAATCGGCATGCCGTATTCCAGCTCGCGCTCCGAACTCACTTCGGGAATGCCGCCCTGGATCAGGCCGACATCGGACGAGGTGCCGCCCATGTCGTAGGTGATCACGTTCGGATAGCCGCAGCGCCCGGCGGTATAGGCGGCGGCGATGACGCCGGAGGCCGGCCCCGACATCACCGTGTTCACCGCCGCTTCGGTGACGATGCGCGACGATACGGTACCGCCATTGCCCTGCATGACCAACAGGTCCCGTGCGTAGCCGCGCCGGCCCAGCTCATCGGTCAGCCGGGACACATAGCGTCCGAGCACCGGCTGAATCGCCGCGTTGACCGCCGCGGCGACGCCCCGCTCGAACTCGCGGTATTCGGCCAGGATATCGCTGCCGAGCGTGATGTGATCGTTCGGCCAGACCTGCGCCGCGATCTCGCCCGCGCGCCGTTCATGGGCCGGATTGGCATAGGCATGCAGGAAATGAATGACCAGGCTTTCGCAGCCCAGATCGCGCAGCCGCTCGGCGGCGCGCCGCACGCCGTCTTCGTCGAGCGGCCGAAGCACATCGCCCCGCGCATCCATGCGCTCCTCGACCTCCAGCCGGTATTCGCGGGTGATCAGCGGATCGAACCGCCCCAACATGCCATACGGATTGGGGCGCGTGCGCCGGCCGAGTTCCAGCACGTCGCGGAATCCATGGGTCGTGATCAGGCCGCATGGAGCGATCTTGCGTTCCAGCAGCGCGTTGGTGGTCGTCGTCGTGCCGTGCACGATGAGGTCGAGCCGGCTCAGTTCCGCCTGCGCCGCATCCAGGGCGGCGAGAAAGCCGAAGGCCTGATTGTCCGTCGTTGACGGCACCTTTGCGATGCGGACTTTGCCGCTTCGCTCATCCAGCAGGATGAGGTCGGTAAAGGTACCGCCGACATCGCATCCTACGATCTCCGCCATCCATACGCTCCGGCAATTGCTATCGGGCGGGGCGCATCGTCACGCCTGCAACAATTTCGCGGTTTCCTCCGGGTCGGTCAGCATCGGGAAGTGCCCGGCCTGCAGGACCAGCCAATCGGCGCCGAGACGCTCGGCGGTCCGGCGCTGATGCGATTCCGGCGGGTTGGGGCTCTCGGTGCAGTAGATCACCGTGGCCTTCCAATTCTGCTGCCAGAAATCGTCGAGTTCGCCTGGCGCCGCGTCCGACAGGCCGATGGGGTGCGGCGTCACGCGGTCGAGCGCGAAATCCTTGAGCTGCCCCGTCAGTTCGGAAAACAGGCCGTTCTCGAATTGATCGCGCGTCGGCGCCCGGGTGAAGTCGGTGCTGGGATAGGGCGCGGCGCCGGGACGGCGCTCGACGATGTCGGTGACGCTCTCGCCCGGCTGCGGCACCAGGGCGTCCAGGAATACCAGATGCTTGATCCGGTCGCGCGCCAACACCGCCAGTTTCTGGACGACGAGGCCGCCCGAACTGGTGCCGGCGACGATGACGTCGGTCAGATCCTCGTAGAACAGCAACGCCGCCAGTTCCTGCGCCACCGATGTCACCGTGATGTCCGCTCGGACGGCCCCCTTCCGTTCCGCGCATCCGTCCAGCGTCGGTGCGTACACGGTGTGGCCTGCGGCACGCAACAGCGTGACCGTCGGTTGCCAGATCCAGGCGCCCTGGAACGAGCCGTGCACCAATAAGTATGTCGCCATCGTTCGCTATCCTTTTTCTTGCGCGGCGCCTACTCGGCCGCCTGTTCGGTCAACGCATCTACATTGACGCCGTATTCATCCTGTGCCGCCCGCTTGCTGATGCGTCCGCAGCGTACATCGTCGAGCACGGCGGCCGGATCGCGCGTCGCGGGATCGCCATAGCCGCCGCCGCCCGGTATCTGGATGCGGAAGCGGTCGCCTTGCTTACACTCGATGTTGGACGCGCCGGGGACGCGCGTTTCCTTGCCGTCGCGGATCAGGGTGAAGCAGGCGAGGTTGCCATCGCGCCCTTCGGCGAGGCCCCAGGGCGCGGTATTGTGGCGGTCGCTGTTGGTCGAAATCAGCACGCCGTCCTTGAGGATGGCGTATTCGCGCCGCACTCCGAGGCCGCCGCGCCGGCGGCCGGGTCCGCCGGAATCCGGGATCAGCGCATATTCCTCGATACGGATGAAATCGTTGTCCATCTCGATCGCCTCGACCGGCGTGTTGCCCGTATTCGACAGCATCTGGGCCACCACCTCGGCGCCGTCATTGTCCGGTCCGGCGCCGTTGCCGCCCATGATGATCTCGGCGAACATCTGATAGCCGCCGCCATTGCCGCCGCCGCGCTGGCTCATGGTGATCGTATTGGTGGTGTCGGCGCCGGCGGCGGAGAACAGTTCCGGCGCGGCCTCGGCCAGCGCGCGTTTGACCGCCGAGGCGGTGCGATAGGCCGCCGACATTCGGCCCCGCACCGGCGCCGGGTGATGTGGGTCGAGCACGGAGCCCTTGCGGGTGATGATGTCGATCGGCCGGTAGATGCCGTCATTGGTCGGAACCCCGGTGCCGGCGAGCTGACCGAACACCGTCATCACCGCGGAATGGGTCGAGGCGACCGGATTGTTGACCGGCCATGAGATCTGGTCGTCGCTTTCCGACATGTCGACCAGCGCATGGTCGCCCTCGATCACGACGCGCGCCCGGATCGCCGGCTGCGGGGAGTCGAGCGTTCGCCCGTCGAGCCGGTCCTCGCCGTAGAACTCGCCGTCGGGCAGGGCGGCAATCGAGGCCCGCAGCATGCGCTCCGAGTAGTCCTGCAGTTCCGCCATGCAGCGCCCGATCAGGTCCCGGCCATACCGGTCGAACAATTCCTGCATCAGGGTGCGCCCGCGCAGCACCGCGGATATTTGGGCATGAAAGTCGCCGATTACGATTTCGGGCAGGCGGACATTGGCGGCGATGATTTGTTCCACCGGGCCGTCGCCGAGGTCGCGCTCGATATCGATGCGCATGGTCGGCAGGATGATGCCCTCCTGGAATATCTCGGTCGCGTCGGCATTCGATCCCGCCACCGCGCCGCCGACTTCCAGGTGATGGCAGATGCTGCCGGTAAACGCGACCAGGGTTTCCTCATGGAAAACCGGCAATAGAAAGATGATGTCGTTGAGGTGCTGGCCGTTCTCGTAAGGGTTATTCGTGACGAAGGCGTCGGTCGGCCGCACGGCGGCGAGATCGTATTTCTTGCGGATCGCGGGCACGGCCGCGGCAAGCGAATTCATGTGCACCGGGATCGCCTCCGCCTGCGCCACGGTGCGGGCGTCCGCATCCATCACGCAGGTCGAGCAATCCTTGGCTTCGCGGACGATCGAGGAATAGGCGGCGCGCAGCATGATGTCGCCCATCTCTTCGGCGATCGATTTGAATGCGCCCGACAGGACGTTGAAATCAGCGGGGTCGATCCGGGTCATGCGCTGCTCCGGCTGAGCAGGATGGCGCCGGACTCCATCGCTTCGTAGCGCCAGCCCGGCGGCACCAGGGTGCTGGTCGTGGGCTCCATGAGGATGGCGGGGCCGTTGCCCCGGTTTCCAGGTGCGAGGGTGCTGCGGGCGAGAACGGGATAGTCGCCACTGGCGCCCGGCAAGGCTACGGATCGGCTTCCGCCGCCGGGCGCTTCGTCGCGCGCCCGCCGTTCGATCACCTGCGCCGGCCTCGGGCAGCGCGCGACCAATCGGAACGAGATTGCCTCGACCGGCGCGTTCTGGAAGCTGTGACCGTATTGCTGATCATGCAGGGCGTGGAAACGGTCGGTCAGGACCGCCACGCCACCCCGGTCGACTTCCGCCGGGTCGATCGGCACGCGCAGCTCATAGCCCTGGCCGACATAGCGGACATCGACGCTGAAATCGAGGGTGAGGCCGCCAGGCGCATGGCCGAGTGCGCCGAACTCCGCC
>Ga0224508_10002645_pt1 | contig 15108 bp, 10 predicted proteins | sample SF_Jan12_sed_USG_4_FD_170157 | JGI IMG/M metagenome (GOLD analysis project Ga0224508, IMG submission 170157) | Sediment microbial communities from San Francisco Bay, California, United States - SF_Jan12_sed_USGS_21 | ecosystem: Environmental > Aquatic > Marine > Sediment | place: USA... | reverse complement strand
GCGAGCCGGGCTCCTTGGAGTTCGGTGACCGCCTGACCGCGCTACAACACGTGTCCGTGACCCGTGAGATCAGCGTGGATGAGCCCGGTTCGGCGGCGGCCTTTCAACTGCGACTGTTGGTCGATCATCCAGCGCCACAGGAGTTGATGATTACCCTCCAGGCTCCAAGCGGAGCGGGGGCGAGCTTCACCTTGGATCCCGGGGCTTCGGGCCCCCAGGAGATCAGTGCGAGTGGCCGCTCGCCGCTTGCCGCGCTGGCGGACGAGGACAGGCAGGGAATTTGGCGCCTCAGCCTGGTCGATCGTGGTGTGGGGTCTTCCGGACAGTTGACGCGTTGGGGACTCTACTTCGCCGAGGAAGTACGTGGTTGGGAGGATCAGCCACAGGGCCTCGCGATCCCCGATCCGGTTCGGACGGATCAGGTCGACGTCAGCGTCAGCGCGGATGGACGCCTCGCCATCGCGCGTCCGTCCCGGGACAGTATCGTTGGGGCTCTCGCGCTGTGGGATCTGAGGACGGGCACTTCCGCAGGCGACGTCGAATTGGACGCAGAGCCTGAATTCCTAGCGTTGACGGGCGACACGTCGAGAGTTCTGGCCGTGGCCGATAACACGCTCAGCCTCTGGGATGCCAAAACGGGCGCCCCGGTCGCCAGCGTGACGACCCAGACCGGGTTTTTGCTCCCCCCTGCCATCACCGAGGGCGGGGCTCACCTGGCTATCGCAGAGCAGCTCGATGCTCAGGACGCCCTCTACAGTCTGCTGCGCTCCGAGGACGGTGAGCTTGTTTCCAGTGTCGCGGGGTTGCCGGGCGTCACGCGCTGGTTGCTGGGGCCCGACGCGCGTTACCTCGCGCTGGTCGGGCCGACCCGTCTGGTGCGCATCATGGATCCAGGCAGTGGTGAAGTGGTAATGGAGCTGCCGCACGAAAGGGATCCGGTTCGACTCCTGCCTGCGAGCGACGGTGACCTGCTGCTGAGCATCGACGATACCGGCGACATCCTCGCTTGGGACCTCGGCCAACGGGATGAGCCTGGCAAACCCGCCGAGAGCATTCGCCTCGGACACACGGTGGATGCAGACAGTGTGAGCATCGCTGCGGACGGGTCGCGGGTTGCCTACGAGGCATTGCAGGGTCAGGTGGTTGCTCGGGATCTCACAGGACGCGCTGCGCCCCTTGGACTGCGAGTCGATCAAGGCGCATCCCCGATTCGAACGCGGCTCGCACCGGACGGGACCCGATTACTCACCTGGAGCGGTGATGCCTTTCGATTGTGGCGACTCGATGACTCGGGTTCGACGGCCGGTCTGGAGATCGAGCTGTCTGCCCTCGCCCTGGACAAGGAAGGCGGGGTCGCTGCACTTGGCTTCCATGATGGTCACGTGGGCGTGAGTCGCGAAGGCCGCGCCGAGATTCCGGTGACCGATGATCTGGCCGTGGACTACATCGGGCACCAGGGCGGGATCAGCAGCCTTGCCGTGAACGTGGCCCGGGATGCCATTGTCAGCGGCGGCAGCGATGGGCTCGTTCGCGTGTGGGAGCTGGCCAGTGGTGCGCCCACGGCGCCGTTCATGCGGCATCCCGAGGGGCCGATTCATGCCGTGACGATGAGCGGCGATGGCCGTTGGATCGGCAGTGCTGCAGAGTACAGTGCTCGAGTCTGGCGGGCGGCGGACGGGGAGCTCGTGGGGGAGATTCCCGTGAGTGGTCGCGCGTTGTCGGTGAGCTTCTCCGCGGAATCCGACGCCGTGGCCGTCGGGGACGATGCCGGGAACATCTTTCTCTCCACGCCAGAATCAGCTGCGCCGCTCAAGTCTATTCGCGCCCAGGCTGCGGTGACGACGTTGGCTTTCGGCCCGGACGGGGAGATTCTCGCCAGCGGTGACGTGGCCGGCAATGTGCGGCTTTGGGATCCCGAGGTGCCGGAGCCAATCGGTGAGGCGCATAACTTCCCGCACGCCGTTCGTTGGCTCGGTTTCAGTGAGAACGGCCAGGTCCTGGTGGTTCAGACGGATCACTGGTTGCATCGGCTCGCGCTGGCCTCCCAGGGACTGGTGGTCGTCAGCAGCCGCCTGCTCGAAGCCGGCACGGAGCCCGGAGCAGCGATGTTGACGCCCGGGGGAGATAAGTTGCGATTGGTGAGCGGTCGTGGAACCGGGCAGCCCGGGTTCTACGGACTCGACCTGTTGCGCCCGGAAGTCCCACCGATTCCGCCCGATTCGGTGCTCCTCAGTCGAGACTGGTCGAGGATCCTGGGTCTCAGGGTCGACAGCTCCGGCAGGGTCGTTCCGATCGCTCCCTGAACCGCATTATTTGGGCGTTTTTCATCAAATCTGTGAACTCGCGCCGCCCGGCTGAAGCGGACCCGGGGTATCGTATTCGCAGTTGACGTAACGTCAGCGGATCACGCGAGGGCCAAGGGTCAATGGTATTTCGAGTCGTCGCTGCGCGGCGATCAGCCACCGCGAAACGGGTGCTGTCGCTCTTCGTGGGCTCCTGCCTGCTTGCGGGATGCGTCGAGGAGCCCAGACCGCGCAGTTATTTAGAATTCATGGAAGACCCTATTGCCAGGGAAGGCACTCTTGCGCGCTGCAACCAGGACCGAAACGCCACGGCGGACGATCCTGAGTGCATCAATGCTCGCCGGGCCGCTTCCACCGCCGCCGCGCGCGCGGCGGCGGCACGGGCCGAGCAGCACGAGGTGTCCTCGGATCTGAAACGCGAGGCGTTGCGGGAGCGCATCACCGCTCAGCAGGCCGCAGCGGCACGGGCCGAGGAGGCAGCTCAAGAAGCGGAAGAAGCCGCCTACGACGCCCAGTGGTCGGAGGGTCCCGGGGTAGGGGCATCCACTCCGGAGTCCGGCGCGTCGGCGAGCGTCCCGGTGCCCGGCGCACAGGCAGGCGGTTCGTCCTTCGATCAATCCGCCAGCGCGTCGACCTGGGATCGACCGATGCCCGGCCAGCCCGGCACAACCGGCCAGGTCGCCACAACGGGCCAGCCCGCCACAACGGCCGATCAGCTGTCATTCATCGAGGTGCCGCAGATCGAGTCGCCCCTGGACAAGGCGCTCGCAGAGGTCGAGCTGCCGGCCATCGCGAAGCCGCGCCAATCCGAGCCGAAGCTGGAAGAGCTGACGATCCCCCGTCCGTTCCGCTACCCTGAACCCGAGTAACCGGGCCGCGCCCGCGCTGCCGTGGGGTCCTATGGATCCGGTGTGGCGCTCCCCAGGGGATAGATGATCGCCTCTTCTTCCTCAGCTTGTTCTCGGTCCCCCGGCTCCGTGGATCGCGGCGCGGTCCCCGAAAGCGCTTCCGCCTGGTTCAAACTGAGCAGAAATCGCCGCGCGCTGGCCGGGGTCGACAGGGACTGCTCGGAGAGCGGCTCGATTCCGCTATCCGGCGGATAGAAACTTGCGTTGGCGACCTCATCGACATCGAGCTTCGCGCCCCCTAGCACCGCTCCCGCAAACAGGCCTCGGCCGCGGGCATAGAAATAGACTTCCGAGGTAAACGTCATATCTGTCGCTCCTCTGGAGCCTCGCCCAACGGGACCCGCCGTTGCTGACGCGTCGCCGCTCATTGTGAACTTGCCGTTGCCAATATTACGAACGGATCTTCGGTTACCGAAGACCAGCACGAGGTCTGTGGATTCGCCGCCAATCTGTGCGCCGACGCTCCCGCCTGTAATAGTGATGAACAGCGGGTTACTCCACTCTCCGTTTTCAGAGCGGATGACCGCGACACCTTTGCCGCGGCGGCCGCCGAAAATGAATCCGGCCCGGATGACGTTGGGCAAGACCGCAATTCCCTGCGCATTCTGTAGAACCTGGACCGGGATTGCCGCCGCCGGATCCTCCTGAAACTCCTGGAGCGCCAGCGCGGCGTCGACGAGCTTCAACTCTTCGCCGCTCTGCCCGTGGCTGTTGCCCGTGAATCCAAGTCCGATCGCGAGCAACGGGACCAAGAATCGTCGCCAACATCTCATGTTTTTGTCTCGGAGAAACCCGTGCACATACTAGCATCTGGCTTTTCGCCCGTATCAACCAGGATTCGCCAGGACGCGACGGGCTAGGGATCCGGGGTGATGAGGGCGGCCGGTGGAACCGGACAGCCCAACGTGGCGGCGATCGCCCGGAAGAGTTCCAGTTCGGCGATATCGATGCGACGGTCATGGCGAATGCAGGCCAGTGTCGCTGCCAGCACCCGCTGTTTGGCTCGCGGCCGAAGATCCGCCAAGCGAACGAGCGCATCGTCCAGCAATCGCAAATCTCGCCCATGGTCCATTGGATCGAATGAAGGCTCCGGGATGCGGGCGCCCTTCGCGCCAATGGCGGCGATCCCGGCCTTGAACGCGGCCAGGGCCGAGGCGCCGTCTTCATGTCCGTAGCTCGCGACCGAGCGCAACAGGCTTACGAGCGCCGCGCTCGTGGTGAGACGCGCCGGTTTTCGCTGTCTGAGCGTCGGCCCCGGCAGATCGTCAAAGAAGCTCGCCAGCATGCGCAGCAGAACGTAGTCGAAGAGCCTGGCATCGGGATTCAGATCGGCAAGTTTCTGCAGCGTCCCGGACAGAAAGTCGAGCTGCTCGGCCGGTCGCTGCCGGAGAGCGGGCATCGACAATTCGAGCAGCGGCAGCTTGAATCGTTGGTCCATCAGGCCCAGATCCTCCGCGAGCCGCTGACATCTTCTCGCCCGCTCGTCGCCGAGCTGTTGAATGAGGAAGTTGATCTGCCGCTCCCGAATCGGCCGATCCGCGCTCAGAGCCAGCGCGAGGACCAGCAACAGGCTCGCCTCGGTAGATTGAGCAGCGTGATGCAGCTCCGCGGGGATCGAGATCCGCAGTGCCCTGGCCAGGCTCGCTGGCGCGGTTTCCCCGGTACTTTCCAGGATCGAGGATTCGCTGACACCGCCCTCGCCTTCGGCGAGGGGTCGAACCAGATGTTTCGCATCGTCATCCCCGGTGATCGATAGCGGCTCTGCGACCCTCGGGTAGTCGCCCGGCGTAAAGGATGGATCCAGTGCCTGAATTCGTTCGTCGAGAGGCGGGTGGGTGGAGAACCATCCCCTGAAGGCCCTGGCGCCTCTGGAGAACAGCATGTGTGCGATCTCCTCGCTGTCTCGCGAGGAGAGCTGGCCGGTGTAACCGCCGATCTTCTTCAGCGCCTCGGCGAGCCCCAGTGGGTCCCGAGTGAACTGCACGGCTGAGGAATCGGCGAGGGTTTCCCGGTGTCGGGAGACGCCGGCCTTGATCAGGCGTCCGAAGAAAAGACCGATGGAGCCGACGACGATCAACACGACAGCCAGGGCCAGCATCACTGCGGCGCCCTTGTTTCGCGTCGCGCGGCGCGTGTAACGGGTGCTGCGAAGCAGCCACCGGCCGAGCAGTGACAGTGACAGGATGCCGAACGACAGGCCCATGAGTCTCAGGTTCAGGCGCATGTCGCCGTTCAGGATATGGCTGAACTCATGCGCAACGACGCCCTGCAGCTCCGCCCGGTCGAGCCGCTCCAAGGCCCCCTGCGTGACGGCTACCGCGGCGTTGGCCGGGGTCAGGCCCGCCGCAAATGCATTGATGGCCTGCTCCTGCTCCAGAACGAAGATCTCGGGCACCGGCGTGCCGGACGCGATGGCCATCTCTTCGACGACATTGATCAAGCGCCGGCGGAGCGGATCCCGAGTGTCAGCTGTGACCTGGGCGCCGCCCAGCATACGCGCGACCTGGCCGCCGCCGCGCGAGAGCGAAGCGATGCGGTAGAGGCTGGCCAGTAGGATGAAGCCTGAGGTCATGGCGGCGATCCCTAACAGCAGGGGCTCGTCGGCGAACTGCGACGGTGAATACGGGGCAGTCGTGGTCGGCTGATAGGGGTCGGCGATCACGCTCAACAGCGCCGCGACCAGAAACGTCACGGCCGCCACGATCACTAGGACGGCGATCAGATACGCCAGCACGAGCAGTCGCGTCGCCCGTCTCGAGCGCTCTTGTCGAGCGAAGAAATCCATGAATCGACTTGAGGGTTCGGGCCTAGGACGTCGACTGGAACGATACCTCTGGAACGTCGCCCTTGCCTTCTTCGATATCCAGGAACTCCCCAGCCTTGAATCCGAAGTTGTTGGCGATCATATTGCTCGGGAAGTTCTGGCACGAGTTGTTATAGGACATGACGGAGTCGTTAAAGGCCTGGCGTGAGAAAGCGACCTTGTTTTCGGTCGAAGCAAGCTCCTCCTGGAACTGCATCATATTCTGGTTCGCTTTGAGGTCAGGGTAGCTCTCGGCGAGAGCGAAGAGCCTTCCCAGCGTGCCACCCAGGGTCGCCTCGGCGGCGGCGAGGGCCTTGATGGCTTCCGGATCCGAAGGATCCGCGGCGGCCTTCTTGAGCCCCGAAACAGCAGAGTTTCGAGCCTCGATGACGGCCTCCAGTGTGCCCCTTTCGTGATTCATATAGCCCTTCACGGCTTCGATTAGATTGGGAATCAGATCGTAACGACGTGTAAGCTGTACATCGATTTGTGAAAAAGCGTTACGTACGCGGTTGCGAAGGTTGACGAGATTGTTGTAGATGGCAATACCCCAGATCAAGATCGCAGCAAGAATGCCGAGCACGACATAGGCTTCCATGAACACACTCCAAAAGGTTGACGAGCGATGAGCATACGCTTCACCTGGACGCCGGGACAATGGTCAGCGTCTCGGTTGCTGCGCCCGGTTGCCGCGGTGCTTCTCGGGTCGTCCGCAACAGGCATCGCGACGGCGGAATGGTTTGGCGGGCAGCTGGAGCTGATGGGAACCAGCGTCTCGGTGGAGTTGTGGCACGACGACGCTGCAGTAGGCCAGGCTCTAGCGGAGCAGGTTCTGGCCGAATATCGGCGGGTCGACGACAGCATGAGCACGTACAAGGAGCAGAGCGAGATCTCCGTGATCAACAGCACTGCAGACCGGGGCGCCGTGCCCGCGAGCGACGAATTCTTCCGGCTGATCGAGCGTGCGCAGGACCTTTCGCGACAAAGTGGGGGTGCCTTCGACATCACCTACGAGAGCGTTGGGTATCTTTATGACTTCAGGGCGCGCAAGCGCCCGAGTGCGGGAGAGATCGATGAGCGCTTGAGTGCCGTCGATTACACGCTCGTGCTGCTCGATCCTGCGAGTCGGACCATCGAGTTCGCGCGTCCCGGTGTGCGGATAAATCTGGGCGGCATTGCGAAGGGCTACGCGGTCGAGCGCGGCGCGGCGATCCTGAGGGAGGCCGGCGTCGATAACGCACTCTTGAACGCGGGCGGCGACACCCGGGTTCTGGGTGACCGTCGGGGTCAGCCCTGGATAGTGGGGATCCGGCATCCGCGCGTTTCCGGGGAGGTCGTGACACGATTACCGATCGTAGACGAGGCGATCTCCACCTCCGGCGACTATGAGCGCTTCTTCGAAGAAGACGGGCATCGTTACCATCACATTATCAACCCGGTAACGGGGACGCCGACCGAGGGCATCCTGAGCGTCACGGTGATCGGGCCGGATGCCACGATGACGGACGGGCTGTCAACGACGTTGTTCGTGCTCGGCGCGGAGGCCGGCATCGAGTTCGTCGAGACGCTGCCGGCGTACGAGGCGATTATCGTCGAAGCCAGCGGTCGCCTGTCTTTCTCCACCGGACTCGTCCCACCCGAAGGCTGAATGTCTCGGCGAGTCGACGGCTGCGGCGATGTGGTTGTCTCTGTTCGGCGACGCTCGAAGGCAAGCAAAATCAAGGGGTTGCGGAGCCGGGTCTCGGCCCTGTAGCTCGGCGCCGACAGGCGGCGCGAGAGACGCTTGCCGGGCCGCGCGTAACCTACTGATTGCTAGGTTTTTTTCATATCCGATCGGCTCTGGCACGGATCGTGCTGATTCATGGAGCGATCGCGTCTCCTGGCGGCAAGATGAGACTTGGCTCATAGACCGAAAACGGCCCAGGCAATAAGGTTTCCAGAGGCGATGGGCATTATGTCTTTCCTCTTCTGAAAGGGGCGGACTCGGGCTTTGACAGGTCCGGCATCGGGAACTCGAGGCTATTCGTCGCAAGCCGCGCGTGACCAAGGGATTGGACTGAGCTGCGACAAGGATTGAAAGGACGGCTGATGAGACTGCCGGGCGCGCTGTTGAGCGTTCTCATTCTTGGTCTGCCGGGGATCGGGACGGGTCTCGCGGCTTTGCACCTGTCCGGAGCGCAAGCGCCGGACTTTGTTCTGAAGAGCATCTCAGGTGAAAACATCCGTTTGTCCGAGTACCGCGGACAAGTCGTCGTGCTCAGTTTCTGGGCCAAATGGTGCGGCGATTGCCGCGCTCAGCTCGCCGGCCTGAACGAAATGTACAGCCTCTACCGGGAGGCGGGGTTCGAGGTCATCGCTGTGAGCATGGATCGGGACATCGACGATGCCCGAGAGACAGCGGAGGCGGTGGAGGTCAGCTACCCCGTGCTGTTCGATCAAGGGCGCGAGGTCAGTCAGCTCTACGACATCAGCTCGACGCCGATGATCCTCATGATCGATCGTGAGGGCGTGGTGCGTGAAGTGATCGAGGGCTACCGCCGCGGCACCGAGGAAGAGTACCTGGATCGCGTTCGGGCGCTGCTGAGAGAGTGAATCGGCCGACGCGGGCGAATAGACAGATGAACAAACGAATGAATTCGGAGCGAGTTATGAGGATCAGCCTAGTTGGAATTCTCCTGTGCGCGGCCTGGGTGACCCGGTTGGCCTGGGGACAGGCGGCCGCGGATGACGAATCGGCGATGCCGGAGTTCACGCCGGATCAAGGCGCGACGGCTAACGCCGTCATGGAGGAGACTGCGGAGTTCAGGACCCTGGATGAGGACATACAGGACCTGAAGAAGCTCGTTCTGGACTTGAACCGGGACCTCTTCCTGCTCGAGGAAGAGCTTCTCTTCCCGGCGAATACCCAGGTCGCCGTCTTCGTTTCCATGGACGTGGGCGAGTTCTTCGGGCTGGATTCCGTTTCCGTCACACTCGACAACAAAGACGTCGCCAATTACCTCTATACCGCGCGGGAAGCCGACGCGCTGCTGCGCGGCGGCGTGCATCAGGTGTATCTCGGCAACATGAGGGCCGGGGAGCACGAGCTCGTGGCGATCTTCTCCGGAGAGGGTTCGCATGACCGCGATTACCGCCGCGGCGCCACTGTCGTGTTCGAAAAGGGCATCGGGCCCAAGTACATCGAGCTCATTATTTCCGATCGTGAGCAGAAGCTGCAGCCGGAATTTGTGGTCAAGGAGTGGGAGTAGCCGGTGTTCGCTAGTCGTCCCATCACGCTCGGGTGCACGGTTTTTCTGGTAACGGTGTATCTCGGCGCCGCGACCGATACGCAAGCACTTGGACGCAAGGACGATGGCGGGACGGTGGTCCAGGATCTCGCCTACGGCGAGGTCCTGTTCTATTACTTTCAGGAGGACTACTTCTCAGCTTTGACACGCCTGCTCGCGGGGCGAGCTCGAGGCGAGCTCCCGAATCACGAGGAGGAAGCCGAGCTCCTGCTGGGCGGGCTCTATCTGTCCTACGGGCAGCATCGACTTGCGGGCGAGATCTTCGAGCGTCTGCTGGAGGAGTCCGTCGATCCCGAGCTGCATGACCGGGCCTGGTATTTCCTTGCCAAGATCTGGTATCAGAGGGGTTATCTCGCGGAGTCCGAAGCCGCGCTGGCGCGCATCAATGACCAGCTCCCGGAGGAGCTGGAGTCCGAGCGCCAGATGCTGCACGCGCACGTCCTGATGGATCAGGGCAGGTTTGAGGATGCGCTGGTCGTTCTGCAGAGCTGGCGCAGACCCAGAGACGAGTGGGTCGGTTATACGAAGTTCAACATCGGGGTGTCACTGGTTCGACTGAATCGCATCGAAGAGGGCGCGGCGATCCTCGAGGAAGTGGGGCGGCTCGATGAGGAAAATCCCGAACTGAGTGCGCTGCGCGACAAAGCCAACGTGGCGCTCGGTTATGCGTGGCTGCAGGCCGAACGACCCCTCGAAGCAAAACCCTCTCTACAGCGGGTTCGGTTGGACGGACCGTTCTCGAACAAGGCGCTGCTCGGTGTCGGCTGGGCCGACGCCGAGCTGGAAAATTTCCGAATGGCTCTGGCACCCTGGATCGAGCTTCGCAATAGAAGTCTGCTGGACCCCGCCGTACAGGAATCACTGTTGGCAGTGCCATATGCGTTCACGAAGCTGAATGCTGACCGCCAGGCTGCCGACTACTATGTCGATGCGATCGAAGCATTCAATGACGAGATGGCTCGGTTGGATCGATCCATCGCCGCCATCGCTGAAGGCAAGCTCATTTCTGAGATCCTGAACAGCGAGAATTCAGACGCGTCGGGCTGGTACTGGCGCATGGGTGAGTTGCCCGATACGCCAGAGAGTCGCTATCTCTACGAGCTCATGGCCGCGCATCGGTTTCAAGAGGGACTCAAGAATTATCGGGACCTGCAATACCTGCAGCGGAATCTCGATGACTGGACAGAAAGCCTGGGCGCGTTCGACGATATTCTCGACACGAAGCAGCGGGCTTATGAGCAACGACTCCCGATGATTGATGCGAGCATGGCCCGTATGGATCTCGATGAGATGGCAGCCCAGCGAGTCGAGTTCGAATCACGCCTCATGACCATCGAACGTGGTGAGGACTTCGTCGCTCTGGGAACGCCGAGCGAGCAGGATCTGTGGCGGCAGCTCCAGGACATGGAGTCGAAGCTCGAGTTGCTGGGTGATGATCCCAGTGCACGAGAGCTCAGAGAGAAGCAACGATTCTTGAAGGGGCTGTTGATCTGGGATCTTCGTCGAGATTACAGGGCCAGGCTTTGGCAGGAACAGAGAAGTCTTCGCGAGCTCGATCGGGACCTCAAAGAGATCGAACGCCTGCACCATCAGGTAGACAGCGCCCGAACGGAGTGGCCGGACCAATTAGCCGGATTGACGCAACGCATCGCCGATCTGACTCCGCGGGTACAGGGGTTGAAAGACGGTGTTGACGCGACGCTCCTCAGCCAGGAGATCTATCTGCAGGGCATCGCGATCGATGAGCTGCAGGCACAGCGTGCTCGACTGAACACTTATATGGTACAGGCCAGATTTGCACTGGCGTCCATTTACGACCGGGCATCCGCCCAGGCCCTTGACGCGGCGGCGGCCGAAGCGCCGCGCCTGGCGGAGGAGCGACCGTGAACGGCGTGGCCCTCAGCGTGATTGCGATGACCGCGTTGTGGCCGCCATGGCCCTTCGGTCGCGGGGACCGCGAACGCCCGCCCGAGGAAACGGGCACGATCGAGGACCTGTATCACGAGACGGTGGAGGTGGACACCAGCGGCGCCATTGTGGGTTCCCAGGCCAAGGCCATGGAGAGCTATCGGCTGTTCCTCGATCTGGCCTCCGAAGATCCGATTCTGCAGGCCGAGGCCATGCGGCGTCTGGCTGACCTGCAGCTCGAAGCGACCGAGATCGAGCAGCTTCAGAATAACCTTCAGGCGCTCGGCGGGGAGTTCGGGGGGACGGTGAGTCTCTACGAGCAGTTGCTCGAAGCCTACCCGGGTTACGAGAAGAACGATCTGGTCCTATATCAGCTCGCGCGGGCCTACGAGATCAATGGCCAGCTGGAGGAGGCGCTGGAAACGCTCGATCTACTGGTCAGCGAGTATCCGGAAACGCCGCATTTGGACGAGGCCAACTTTCGCCGCGGTGAGACTCTGTTCATTCAGAAACGCTACTCGGAAGCTGATGAGGCTTACGGGCGGGTGCTGCTAACCGGGTCGAGTTCGCAGTTCTATGACCAGTCGCTCTACAAGCACGGTTGGGCGCTATTCAAACAGGCGCATCACGAGGACAGCGCCGAGTCTTTTTACACGCTGCTCGATCGCAGATTCATTCCGGATACAGCCGCGTCCGAGATGGATCCCGCCGAGCTCTATGCGTCGATGAGCCGGGCCGAGCAGGAGCTGATCGCCGATACATTTCGGGTTCTTTCAATCAGCTATTCCTACCTCGATGGGCCGGCCTCCATCACTGAGCACTTCGAGGAAGCGGGCCAGCGCCCGTATGCATTTATTGTCTACACGAATCTCGGCGATCTGTATCTCGACCAAGAGCGCTTCCAGGATGCGGCGGACGCCTATCAGGCTTTCGTCGACCTGGATCCCTACCACGCGAAAGCACCGCTGCTGCAGGTCGAGGTCATCGAGGCATTCAAACGGGGCGGGTTCGCGGGGTTCGTGCTCGACGGCAAGCAGGGGTTCGTGGAGCGATACGGCCCGGGGAGTCCCTACTGGGACACGTACAGTTATCAGGAGCAGCCCGAGGTCGTAGCGCATCTGAAGACGAACCTGACGGATCTGGCGGCCTACCACCACGCCGAGGCCCAGACGAACAACGATCCCGCACAGTATGGTCTCGCGGCTCGCTGGTACCGCAATTATCTGCAGTCTTTTCCTGACGATCAGAACGCCGATCAGACCCATTTTCTCCTCTCCGAAGTTCTCTACGAGAGTGGCAATTACCGTGACGCGGCGGTGGAATACGAGAGCACGGCTTATGGTTATCCTTTCCATGAGCAAAGCGCCGAGGCCGGGTACGCGGCGCTGCTGGCGTACGCCGAACATGAGAAGTCGCTGGACGGTGAGGAACTCGGGGTGTGGCACCGCCAGGGTCTCGAAAGCGCGCTCCGATTCGCAGACAGCTACCCCGATCACGAACAGGCACTGCCCGTTCTCACTGATGCGGCCGAGAAGCTCTTCGCGCTGAACGAATTCTCGCGGGCGCGTGATGTTGGCAGACGCGTGGTGACTCGCCAGCCTGCCGCGCCGCCGGCGCTCCAGCGCACGGCCTGGACCGTGGTGGCGCATTCGGAGTTCGATCAGGGTAACTTCGCGGAAGCGGAGACGGCATACGTCCGGCTGCAGAGCTTCATTCCCGCCGAGGAGGCTGTAGAGCGGGGGGAAATTACGGAACGTATCGCGTCTTCGATCTACAAGCAGGGCGAGCAGGCTAAGGCCAACGGCGACGGCACGGCCGCCGTCGAGCACTTCTTACGTGTTGGCCGTGTCGTGCCGACATCGGAGATCGTCTCCACAGCTCGCTATGACGCCGCGGCGACGCTCATTCAGAGCGAAGACTGGTCGCGAGCCTCCACGGTGCTGGAGGATTTCCGACGGGATTACCCTGATCACGAGCTCTCCGCCGACATCACGGCCAAGCTGGCGGTCGCGTATGTGGAGTCCGGCAACAACGCCCGTGCCGCCTCTGAGTTCGAACGAATCGCCGGCGGTGACGGGTCCGCCGAGGTCAAACAGGAAGCTTTGTGGCGGGCAGCTGAGCTGTACGCCAACACTGGACAGTCGCCGGCGGCTGCCACGGCCTACGCTCGTTACGTCGAGACCTATCCGAGTCCCGTGCCCCAGGCCGTCGAAGCCAGGCAGAAGCTCGTGGTGCTGGCCGAACAGCAGGGGGACTATCCCGCCCGCATGGCTTGGCTCGACGCCATCGTCCAGGCGGACATGAGCGCAGGCGCGGAGCGTACGGATCGCACCCGGTACCTGGCCGCCCGTGCCGCCCTCGAGTTGGCCGCACCCACTCGCGACGCCTACCGGGCGGTTCGCCTGGCCATTCCGCTGCAGGAGAGCCTGCAGCTGAAGAGGGAAAGAATGGAGAGCGCGCTCGCGGCTTACGGTAAGGCTGCCGACTACGGTGTCGCCGAAGTGACCACGGCGGCGACGTATGAGATCGCGGAGCTCTACCACAACCTGAGCGAGGCCCTGTTCGAATCGGAGCGACCGGCGGACTTATCGGCCGCCGAACTCGGCCAGTACGACATCTTGTTGGAAGAGCAGGCTTATCCGTTCGAAGAGGAGGCCATCGAGCTGCATGAGGTGAACGTGGCGCGAACGGCGGATGGCATCTACGACGAGTATGTCAAGCGCAGCCTGGATCAGCTCGCGAGTCTCGTACCTATCCGTTACGCGAAGGACGAAATAGGAGAACAGTTTGTTGCCAGTATCCGATAAGCGTGTTGTCGTGATGCCGGTCGGCCCGATCCGCGGGTGCGCGCTGCTCGGCCTCTCGCTCCTGCTCCATGGCTGCGGGTCCTCGGGCCCGACACAACCCGAATCGACACCCCCCGAGATTCAAGAGGTCGAGGTTCAGGCCGAGCCGCGCCAGAGCCGATCGGAGCGGCGCAGAGCGCGACGACAGGGGGAGGCGGGCACCGCGGGCGCAGGGGGCGAAACGCTCGAGCCCATACCGGCCGGGGCCACTCAAGCCTACGATCGCGCCCTGTCGGCGATGCTCGCCGGCGACGATACGGAGGCGGAGCTCGAGTTGGAGCAGTTCGTTCTCCAGTATCCGGACTATCCCGGGCCCTACGTCAACCTCGCCATCCTTCATCAGCGCAGCGGTCGAACGGTGGATGCCCAGGAGGCATTGGATCGCGCGCTTGCGCTGGCGCCCGGGCACGCCGCCGCGAACAACCAGCTCGGTATTTTGCACAGGACCGAAGGTCGCTTCGCCGAAGCCGAGCAGGCTTATCTGCGTGCTATTCAAGCCGACCCGGAGTACTCCCTGGCCTACTACAACCTCGGCGTCTTACTCGATCTGTATCTCAGGCGCCCCTCGGAAGCGCTCGAGAATTATGAGCGCTACCAGGAGCTTCAGGCTGAGCCCGACGAGACCGTCGGGCGCTGGATCATCGATCTCCGGCGCAGGGTCGGCGCGACGAACAACGCGGCACGTGTCGCGCAGGAGGACCCCTCGTGAAAATGATCTCAATGAGTCTCGGAACTCTCGGCCTGATGCTCGCCGCCGGCGCCTGGGGTCAGGAAAGCGATCTGCCCGGCAGCGAGGCCGAGGACGCAGACGCAGCGGCGCTCCTGATGCAGCTCGATGACCTCGAGCCCGCCGTCGATGTCAGCAACCTGGGTGCGCCGCGTGCCCCGGCTGCTCCCGAGGCACCACAACCGGCCCGGGCAGGGGTCGCACCTCCTGCCGGCCGGGTCATGGACACGCTGGATCTGGGAACCACGTCAATTACCGGGAACCAGGAATTGCCTAAGGTTCTATACATCGTGCCCTGGAAGAGATCGGACCTCGGAGATCTTGTG
>Ga0224508_10002644_pt1 | contig 15108 bp, 13 predicted proteins | sample SF_Jan12_sed_USG_4_FD_170157 | JGI IMG/M metagenome (GOLD analysis project Ga0224508, IMG submission 170157) | Sediment microbial communities from San Francisco Bay, California, United States - SF_Jan12_sed_USGS_21 | ecosystem: Environmental > Aquatic > Marine > Sediment | place: USA... | reverse complement strand
GCTGGTTTACAGACTGGTTCGCCAGTACTGAAAAAAATGACGAACAGGGCATTGACCAGCGGCTCTCTGGTGGTGGCGGCATCGGCAGATACCTGGTTCAAAATAATAACAACCAGTTTTCAGTATTGGCGGGGCTGGTTGCCACCAGGGAAACCTTCATTGGCTCGGATCCGGATGCCACGAACGCGGAGGGTAAGGTCGAGATCAAGTACCTGCACCGCAGGCGCGATCCCGATAGCGATATTATATTAACAACCGATATTTTCCCGCGCCTCGACGACCTGAGCTCCTATCGCTCTGACTCGAATCTGACCTTGCGACGGGAACTCGTCGAAGACCTGTTTTTGGACCTTTCTGTTTACTACCGCTACCTAAGCGATCCGCCGGTCGGTGCGAATAGCGATGACTATGGTGTTATTACTTCTATTGGTTATTCATTCTGACAGCGACGCCCAAACATAATGACGACCAGTGAATTATCGGTATTGACTTCAGCCAGGCTGCTACAAATTTACTACGCAGCAACTTTGCTGTTCGTCGTCCTCGATTATTTCCTGCACATCAATGTCCGGCTGGCTTTTCTCGAGGCATGGCCCGAAATGCGCGCAATCTATTACCTGCTGTGCTTCGTCTGCTTAGGCCTGATCCTGTGGCGCCCCGGCTGGAGTCTCTGGATCGGTACGATCGAATCCCTGCTGGCGCTTTCGCTGCTGATTATCACCATGGGTGTACGCGTCATGACGGTCAGCGAGCAGATGCTGCAAACCGGATCAGGGCTGGTCAGGATCAGCGAAATTATGAACTTCATGATCGTCGGTGGGGCGGCCTGGATCGCTTATATGCGTGGCATACAAGCCATTAGGAAGGAGTCCGGCATCAGGTGGTAGCCTGATTTTCCTCAATCGTGCGGCGATTTGTGCCGAAAATCGGGAAAAATGTCAAAAATCTCACAAAACTTTGCAGCTTCATCTGACTCCAAGATAGTAAGCCTGCGTTCAGCATGACTCAGGCAAACTTGTTTTCAACGTAGCAAACCCAATCTAGTGACGATGATGATTAGCCCGGGACTGACAACATTATTGGATAAAGATCGCACACGATCTCCTGCGACCCTGCAGGTGGACGTTATCGCCGATCTGATCTGTCCGTGGTGCTACCTCGGCAAACGTCGCCTGGACGATGCGCTGTCGGCGGTCCACGGCCCAAGCCTTGTGAGGTGGTACCCGTTCCAGATCAATCCGGCTATGCCGATACCTGGAATGGCGCTCGACGAATATCTCGAGAAGCGTTTCGGCAGCCCCGAAAAATTGCAGTCGGCAATGGATCAGTTGACGCAGATTGGTCGGGCCGAGGGCATCAACTTCAATTTCGACAAACTCGAGCGGGTGCCGAATTCTCTGGACGCGCATCGCCTGATGAAACTGGCCGAGGCGGAAGAGATCAGTACGTCAGAACTTGCCGAAAATATCCTGCGCGGATTTTTTGAAAGCGGACTCGATATCGCAGATCGTGATGTCCTGATTGACATTGGTGGCGGCAGCGGATTATCGCGAACGGAGATCAATGAGACGCTTGACGACGACCTGTCACGTCGTATCGTGCTTTCCCAGGAAGCGCATGTCCGGCAGAGTGGTGTCACCGGCGTGCCCGATTTCCTGATCAACAAACGCCTGTTTGCGGTTGGTGCGCAGAGCACCGAAAGCCTGGTCAGCATTTTCGATCGGGCAATGTTTGGTGAAGAGAGCGACCTTCCCGTATCACCAATTATTCACTGACAGAGTATCGCGCCGCATCAGGCGCATTCAGACTAAGCCCAGTCTTCGACCCTGTAAATGACTTCACCACCGGCCTGCAGACGCCAGCCGGTGATCGGGTTTCTGTGATAAGGAAACGAACCCGGACCTCTTGCCGCAATCCATTCGGCGCGCGTCGGCTGCACGTAACCCGTTTCGTCAATCGCGCGACTCATAATCACGGTCTCTTTTCCGTCCCAGTTGAACAGGTGACGGAAGCGCGCATGCGCTTTTGAAAATACCGGTTCCTGCAGGACGGCTTGTTGCCAGGTTTTTCCATTGTCCGTGCTGACTTCGGCGCCATTTATTTTTCCGCGTCCGCTCCAGGCAATTCCCTGCACTTCGATCCAGCCCTTCTCGATCGTGTCCGGATAACTCGGGTAGGTAATAATCGAGCGCGCATCCATCACCAGGCTGAATTGACGAGCTACGCCGCCTCTGATCGCTTCCGTATACTTCGACGTTTCTTCCCGGGTCATGAACGGGCTGTCCGAGAACTCCATCCGTCGCAACCATTTGACGCAGCTATTGCCCTCGCAGCCTGGGTTCAGCAGGCGGATCGGATATCCGTTTTCCGGCCGTACGGCCTCGCCATTCTGTGCATAGACGATCATCGCCTCATCCCAGAACTGTTTTGGAATACTGCGTGTCAGTACTGCCGCATCCGCACCTTCAGCGAGGAACCAGCTTGATTCAGGACTGACACCAACTTCGCGCATGAGTGTGGACAACATTACTCCGGTCCATTCGCTCTGACTGGTCATGCCCGCAATCAACTGTGCGGTGGTCTGTTCCGGCGCGTCGTGATACAGGTTGCCCGAGCACTCCAGGAAACAGATGCGACTGGCCGCCGGAAATCGTTTCAGGTCGCCCACACTAAAAGTCATTGGTCGCTCGACCATGCCGTGCATAACCAGCTTGTGTTTTTCAGGATCGATGAACGGGACGCCGGCGTGATGCCGTTCGAAGTGCAGGTCTGACGGCGTAATTGTTCCGTGCAAGTCCTGCAACGGCGTTTCCGACGAAGACAGCGTGCGGGATGGCACTCGTTTCAGCTCTTCGTACGGCGAACGCTTGCCCAGATTGCTCGACCAGTGAGCCCCGAGAACTTTGGTTGGATCATCCGGCGCAACAGGCCTGCTCGAACCGGACACCTGGACATCCTGGCCCGCCGCGGTGCGGGCAAGTACGGTGCCCGCTACCCCCGCCATGCCAACCAGTGCCGCGCGGCGCGATACGTTTAATTCTTTCTTGTCAGTCATCAGTGCACTTCCCGGTATTTTTGGCGATCGTCCGGCACAAATTTGTTCCTGGCCGGCATCTCTATAGTCGCCAGCGATTTCGCATCCAGATTTATATCCGCAGGTACGATGTGATTGAGATGCAACAAGTACGCAGTCAGTGCGTACACTTCGTTATCGCTCAGGGATCCCGGAAGATTCATGGGCATGCTGCGCCGGATGTAATCGAAAACCGTGGTCGCGTACGGCCAGTAGTTGCCGATCGAGCGACGACTAAAGGAGTTGTTAACAACGCTGGCGTCCGGAAACGGCTCATCGGGGGAATGTACGACCAGGCGATCATTCGGTGACCCGACGCCCCCTATTCCATGGCAGACCGCACATTTGGCGTCGTACAAGGCCTCTCCCTCGCTCACCGTCCCGCTGCCGGGCGGCAGCGCCTTACCGTCCGGTTTAATATCGATATCCACGGCAGCGATGTCTTCTGCAGATGCCGGAGTGCCGAAGCCGAAACGTTCCGGTAGCTGTTGTGCGTTGGCAATGCCTGTCCAAAGGCAAGCAATTAATAGAAAGCATTGCAAACTGCTGGCGTTCTTATTCAATGTTCTACCTCAGCAGGAACAGGTGGTCCGGTCGATAGTCTCAGAGCGGAAATCGGCGCGCAAGCCAGTCGAGCATGATGCGATTCAATTCAGCGGGTTTCTCCTGCTGCGTCCAGTGGCCGCAGTTCTCGATCATCCGGATCTCGAGGTCGGTTACGAATGGCTTCATCGCCTCAATTTGCTTACGTGAGATGATGATGTCGTTTTGTGCCTCGACGAACAACGCCGGGACCCGCACTGTCTGGTCAACGCCCTTCATGCTTTTCCAGTTTCTGGTCCAGTTGCGATACCAGTTGATAGGGCCGGTGAATCCTCCGGCCTCGAAAGCAGCGGCGTAGACATCGAGTTCCTCGCTATTAAGCAATGCCTCACCCGCCGGCTCATCCTGGTCCAGCGCCTGGAGCAGGCTAAGCGGGCGTCTTTTCGCGGATTCGCTCTGTGCCGGGACTCGTGAAAACTGCCTGCGCCGCATCATTACGTCGATGAATCGTCGTGGGTCTTCCGCAAACCGTCGATCCGCTTCGTCCGACCGCTGAAAGTTGACGATGTAAAAATCTTTGCCCAGTTTCCATCGCATGTAGATTATCGGGTTTATCGGCGGTCGCGGAATGTGCGGAATATTCAGGGCTACCAGTCCCGCCATGCGTTGTGGCGCAAGCAGAGCCATGTGCCAGGTGATCATTGCGCCCCAGTCATGGCCGACAAAAACTGCCCGGTCGATGGACATCGCGTTGCACAATCCTTCCAGGTCCCCAATCAGTTTTTGTATCGTATAGTCGGTCACCTGTGGTGGTTTGTCGCTGCCACCATAGCCGCGCATATCAGGTGCGATAGCGCGGTAGCCAGCGGCAGCCAGTGCCGGCAACTGGTGGCGCCAGGAGTAGGCGAGTTCGGGAAATCCGTGCACCAGGATAACCGGCGGACCGTCGCCCATCTCATGCACGGCGAGGTTGATGTCGCCGGTAGTGACGATTCGGGGCACGGGAAATGACGGGGACAGTTTACTTATTTGCTCCACGTACCAAAGCATACCGGCATCGATGGCCAAATAAGTAAACTGTCCCGGTTTCTCTTGTATTTTGCTGCTGTCAAAGCTAGTTTCCTCCCCAAGACAGTGACGGGGACAAACAGGCGGTAAATTCGTTGACTGCGACCGGGGGATGGTGCAAGCCCTGGAACGAAGGCCGCTGAATATCACCCCGGAGTCGCTGCCAGAACGGCGCGCATTGCGCTCAGTAAGAGCAGCCGGCCGGCCCCCGAAACCGGGCACATTGAGGCAAGGAATTTCCTTGTGAAACCGGGTGGTACCGCGAATTTAGAATCGCCCCGGACGCGTGATTTGCGTTCGGGGTTTTTTATTGGAAACTGATGAATGAGCTTTAAGGAAGTCTCAGGCCGTTACAACGGTCCAGCACTGGAAAATGAGGTGCTGGAGTTCTGGCGTGAGCACAAAATATTCGAACAGTCACTGAAGCAGACCGAGAATGGTCCGCTTTATACGTGGAACGAAGGACCGCCAACGGCTAATGGCAAGCCTGGTATTCATCACGTACTCGCGCGCAGTTTCAAGGATCTTTTCCCCCGCTACAAAACCATGCTTGGTTATCACGTCCCGCGGAAAGCAGGGTGGGATACGCATGGGTTACCGGTCGAGCACGAAGTTGAAAAGCAACTCAAGAAGCAGGGCAGGGTAGAAACATACGACAAAAGGGAAATAGAGGAAAAAGTCGGCATCGACGAGTTTACGCGATTATGCCGCGAATCTGTCATGCGCTATATCGGCGACTGGGAGAAGATGACTGAGCGCATGGGATTCTGGGTGAATCTCGACGACGCTTATTACACGCTCGACAACTCTTACATAGAAAGTGTGTGGCACCTGCTCAAGACGATCTGGGACAAGGATCTGATCTATCGCGGATACAAGGTGGTGCCATACGACCCACGTATCGGCGCAACGCTCTCTTCTCATGAACTCGCGCTCGGTTACCGCGATGTCGAGGACCCGTCAATTTACGTGCGCTTCAAAGTCGCGGGCGAAGACAACACGTTCTTCCTTGTATGGACGACGACACCATGGACGTTGCCGGCAAACCTGTTGCTCGCAGTGCATCCGGATGTCGACTACGTCTATGTCGAAGCTGATGGCGAAACGCTCATTCTTGCCGACGCGTTGCGCGGCGAAGTCTTGCGCGAACTTGAGCACAATGTTCTGCGCACCGTAAAAGGCTCCGAACTGGTCGGTATGCGTTACGAACAGCTATTTCAGTATCTGGAAGTGGAGGTCGACGCGTTCCGCGTATTGCCGGCCGACTTCGTCACTACTGAAACTGGCACCGGTATCGTGCACACGGCGCCACCCTATGGTGTCGACGATCTTGCACTCGGCCAGGAAAACGGATTGCCGGTCATTCATGCAGTTGGCCAGGACGGCAACTTCCTGCCAGTCATAGAGCCGGTTGCCGGGATGTTTTTCAAGGACGCGGACAAGCCGTTAATCAGGATTCTCAAAGAACGCGGACTGATGTTCCGCGCCGAGAAGTATCTACACAGCTATCCATTCGGCTGGCGGACGCACGACCCGATAATTTATTACGCGAAGAACGCGTGGTATATCCGCACGTCGGAATACCGTGATCGAATGGTTGAGCTCAACCAGACGATTAAATGGGTGCCGGAAAATATCAGGGATGGGCGCTTCGGTAACTGGCTGGAGAATAACGTCGACTGGGCGCTATCGAGGGAGCGATTCTGGGGCACACCGTTGCCTGTCTGGACCGACGGCGATGGTGAATACATAGCAATCGGTTCGGTTAGCGAACTCGAAGAAATGACCGGCCGCAGTCTCAGTGAACTCGATCTGCATCGACCGGCGGTGGATGAAGTTACTTTTGAGAAAGATGGCAAGACCTTCAGCCGCGTGCCGGAAGTGATCGACTGCTGGTTCGACTCAGGGGCAATGTCCTACGCGCAATGGCACTACCCGTTCGAGAACAAGGACACGTTCGAGAACCATTTTCCGGCCGACTACATTTGTGAAGCCATCGACCAGACGCGCGGCTGGTTCTATACCTTGCATGCCATCGCAACCCTGGTGTCGGATAGCGTTGCGTTCAGGAACTGTATCTGCCTGAACCTGCTCGTCGACAAGGACGGCAAGAAGATGTCGAAGTCGGCCGGCAACATTGTCGATTCCTACGACGTATTCGATACCGTCGGCGCAGATGCCCTGCGCTGGTATTTCCTGGCCCGGTTGTCGCCCGAGGCCCTGAAACGTATTTCGGTCGAGATCGTGCAGGATGTGGCGAGTTCATTCATCAACACTTTCTGGAACACTTACGGCTTCTTCGTGTTGTATGCGCGTCTTGACGACGTCGATCTCAAGACAAACATTCCGCCTGCGGACCGGCCGGAAATCGATCGTTGGGCGCTGGCATTGCTGAATCAGACCGTCAGGACCTGTACAGCAGCACTCGATGATTATGATGCCAAAACGGCGGGAGAGGCGATCGAATCTTTTGTTGATCAACTGAGCAACTGGTATGTGCGTCGCAACCGGCGGCGATTCTGGAAGTCGACAGATCCCGAAGACAAGCGATCTGCCTACCTGACGTTGTACGAGTGCCTGACCGTTGCTCATAAACTGATGGCGCCGTTTGTCCCGTTCCTGGCCGAACACGTGTACCAGAACTTGGTACGCAGCGTGGCTGCGGATGCGCCAATCAGTGTGCACATGAGCGACTGGCCCGAAGTCAATACAGCGTACGATGACGAAGCATTGCTCTACGACGTCGGTGTGGTGCAAAAAGTGGTTGGTCTGGCTCGCGCTGCGCGGGGGCAGTCCGGCGTACGGACGCGCCAGCCGCTGTCGCGGTTGCTGGTACGCGCCCCGGACGATGCCGCCGCGCAGGCGCTTGCCGATCACCAGGATCAGATTCTCGAGGAACTCAATGTCAAATCAATTGAATTCATCGCGCGTGATGCCGGCCTGGTCAATTACCGCATCAAGCCCAACCTGCCAAAACTTGGCAAGCAATTTGGCAAGCAATTGCCGCAGATCAGAGCGGCACTCGAAGCGGCGGACGGTGCCGCCATTGCCGGTGCGGTTGCACGGGAAGAGGGATTTAATATTGTGCTTCCAACTGGTGAGCTGGCACTGACCGGTGAGGACGTACTGATCGAAACCAGCTCTGCGGAAGGCTATGCTTGCGGCGAGGACGGCGGATTTTTGACGGCACTGGATACCTCACTCACTGAAGATCTGGTCCGCGAGGGCGTTGCAAGGGAGCTGATTCGCACTGTGCAGGAATCGCGCAAACAGGCGGGCCTCGAGGTATCTGACAGGATTGTCCTGGGCGTATCCGGATCGGCGGGCGTCGAGGCGGCACTTGCCGAACACCGGGACTATCTTATGTCCGAAACCCTTGCTACCGAATGGCAGGTCGGCCAGGAGGACCCCCTGTTTCGCGATGGCCGAACGCTCGATAGCGAGGAATGGACGATCGAAATCCGAAAAATCTGACCAAAATTGTCGATTAAGTTGCGCGCGGTTCCAAAGATTTGATATAAGAATGTGACGCAGGTGATTGAAAGACCACGAGTAGGCTAAGGAGAGAAACGCGGCACCGTACCGCGGACTACAGGAGGTAGTCGACTCAATAGCGTAAAAAGCCGCTGAGAGGTGAAAAAAGCGGCAAACTAAAAGAATAGCGCTGGAGTGGAAATGTCCAACCACGTCAATCGGTTCTATACCGCCGTTTCGGTATTGGCTGGCCACGGCCATATAAAACAACGACTTATTCAGGCTTACGAAGACAGCCTCGCAATCATCGAAGACGATGAAATGCCGATCGTATTGCGCCAGTCATTCGCTGATCTCAGATTGATGATGAATCAGGTGGACCCGCTGAATGGCGAGGGTCCGATATGCGCATCGGTCCGCAAGATGTCAGTCGAGGAAGCCGATGCCTGTGCACGCAGGATTATCGATCTTTACGGCGACATGATTCGCTTCGTCGACAGCGCCCAGGACAACCTGCCGCTGCAGGCGCAGGAACAGCCTGCTGTTCCGCCGTTTCTCGTCAAAGCTAACTAAACTCCAGCCGCCATTGGCGTGATGGGATAGTAGACATAAGTCAGCAGATCAGCTTCATCCGTTCGTTGCGGATCACTGATATAAGACTCCCAGGCGTCCCCGTTTCGCTCGATCCCCAGTGCCGCCAGGTAGGCGGCGATCTTGTCATGCGTCTTGCCGAGCGTACGGTAGGAGCCAATGTGCTTCACCCGCACCACCGGACCGGCATAAGTCGCGCCGATTCTGACAGTGTCGCCATTACGGGGCGTCCCAGCCGTGAGACCTCGAACCGGAATCGCCGCGTCGAATACCAGCTCCGAACCTGAGAAGGTGCGTGTGATCGACAAAGGCGCACCAGCCGTGGCGAGGCCGTGATCATCGATGAACCCCAGGATGCTGTAATACGCGTCACCCATCGCTTCGGATATCGCGCTTGCCTCGGGAATACTCGTGGTTCGCAGGTACGCAATGTCTGAGGCTTCGACGACAATCTGTTCGATCTCGATGTCACTGAAATCGGCGCGCGGCAGGTTTTCAGCAAGCTCCTTCAAGCGTGACAGTCCTTCCTCCTGCCCGGCACCGACGATCGATCCCTGCACGAGTGCGAAGTAACGGCCGACCAGGTTGAGGCCATAATCGCTTTCATGAATCCAGGCAACCCGGGTCAGGCCGTCCTCCTGCGACAGGTTGAACGTTGTGCTCCCGCTTTCGCCAGAATCGAATTGGGTGATGACTTTCTGGTATGGCACGCTTTCGACAATGGTTTGCCGTCCTTGCCCGATGATGTGCCCATCCCAGTAGATGCTTGCGTCCACGCCGCGCGGCGGCCCACTGATATCGATCTGAGCATTTGGGTCGCCGTCCAGCACTGGCGACCATTTGCTGATTTGTGTGAAATCATTGAGTAACGCGAACACCGTTGCCGCATGCGCGTCGATCAGGACGTCCCGTTCGACCCGGGGTTTCGATGGCAGGATGATACCGACCACAATCAGGACCAGGACGACGATACCGGATATCCGCAAAAACTTGTTCATCGCTTAACTAATCCAGGAGTTGGTCCTTGTCCATTCGGGCAAGGCGATTGCCAAAGAGCGAAGACAGCCATATTGCGTTGCGGGCTTCGTACGCGCCAGTCAGCGCCGGGACCGTTGCGGCAGAATCCTGAAGATTCATCAGAACTTCCCCATTACCGGAGATAGCAATGACATGCGACGATGGTTCTGCTTTTGGTCTGACGAAAGCCGGCAGGCGCTGCGTTACTTTGCGTAGCCACGGCTTCTTCGACAGGTCATCAAGCAGTTTGTTTCTCGGTGCTACCAAGCCGACCCAGAATTTGCCGTTGAGCCCGTTATTGATGTTGTCAGGAAAGCCGGGAAGATTTTCGATCACAATTTCAGATTCGCCCGCGCGCGGCCCGGCCAGCCAGTAGCGCCACACCCGATAATGAGCCGTTTCGTTGAACAACAGGAATTGCTGATCATCGCTTATGGCTACACCGTTCGCGAAATTGAGTCCGTCTGCAATAACGGCCGTATTACCCGTTGCGGGATCGAATTCAAAGATTCTGCCGTGACCGCCATGTTCGAGGATATCGAGCAGGCTCGCCTTGTAGGAGCCGCCGGACTTACTGGCGCTGAATTTGGAACTGGCGTCCGAAAAATAGATTTTTCCGTCGGCCGCAACTGCGAGATCGTCGGCATACTCTATGCGCTCACCATCAAAGGTATCTACGAGCACCTCCACGGCGCCATCGGATGATACCTTCTGGATGCCGAGATACGCATTGGCGACAAACAGGTTACCCTCCGTATCGAATTCGATTCCGAGTGGACGGCCGCCCGTTTCCGCAAACACCTCGACTCTGCTGCCGTTCGGTCGCAGGCGAATGATGACGCCATCTGCGGTTGCTGCGTAGATCCGGCCATCAGGCCCGCCGGCCACGTCTTCCGGTCCTTCATGGGGACCAAGATCAAATACTTTTGCTTTCCGCAGAATGTCATTGGCACCGAAAGGATCTACCAGACCGGCGTCTTCCGGTGCGTCCCAGCTGACCGGGTCGATGGGCACCGGCCACAGTACCAGGTAGGCTAACAGCAAGACGAGCAGCCCGATCACTGCGCCAAGTGTTTTCTGCATTTGGTTCATCCGATCAGCTGTTTTTTCCGATCATCTGCAGAAACTCTGCACGCGTCCGTGCGTCCTTGCGGAACGAGCCCAGCATCTGGCTGGTCACCATCGATACGCCGGATTTGTGGATTCCGCGGGTGGTCATGCACTGATGTACTGCGTCGATGACGACGCCGACGCCGCGAGGTTTGAGTACGGACTCAATGCAATTGGCAATCTGCGCCGTCAGTTTTTCCTGAACCTGCAGGCGTCGTGCAAATGTTTCAACCACGCGAGCGAGTTTGCTGATGCCCACCACTTTACTATTCGGCAGGTAGCCGACGTGCGCGACGCCAATGATCGGTGCCATATGATGTTCGCAGTGAGACTCGAAAGTAATGTCGCGCAGCACGATCAGCTCGTCATAGCCTTCGACTTCCTCGAAAGTTCGCTGCAAAAATTTGACCGGGTCTTCGCCGTACCCACTGAACCAGTCCTGGTAGGCGAGAGCAACGCGTTTCGGTGTATCGATTAGTCCCTCGCGTTCAGGATCGTCGCCAGCCCAACGCAGCAATGTGTCGATCGCCTGCTCGGCCTGCTCCCTGCTTGGGCGTCCGTGTGCGGTTTCTTTCTTGGACAAGTTGGTGGCCTTCAATATCGTATTCGCCGGTCATACTACCTTACGGTACCCGCAAAGCAATCTGATCTACAGTGTGTCCGGCCAGTCATCTTTCAGTAGTCGGGACAGCGAGCGGTCGGCCAGCAGGCGACCGCCAGTCTGGCAGCCCGGGCAATAATTTGTCTCGTTACTCTTATAACGAATCCGTTGCACGGTCGTGCCACAGGTGGGACACGGTTTGCCGAATTTTCCGTGCACTGCCATCCCCGGGCGGAACGCCGTGACCTTTTCGGGAAACCGATCGTTTGCCTGGTCGCGTAACAACGCGCACCAGTGTTCAAGCGTCGACCGGGTCGCATCAAAGAGCGACCGGATTTCCTCGTTATCCAGCTTGCTCGTCAGCCTGATCGGTGAGAGTTGAGCCGCATGCAGGATTTCATCTGAATATGCATTGCCAATTCCGCTAAACGTGCGCGGATTCGTCAGCGCGCGCTTCAGTGTTCGGTTCTCGCGCAGCAACTGTATGCGGAATGCATCGAAACTGCATTCGAGCGGCTCGAGTCCGCCGGGGTCGTGCTCCGCCAACGCATCGTTACCCCGCACGAGATAGAGTGATGCTCTTTTTTTCGTTCCGGCCTCGGTCAGGGTCAGGCAGCCATTCGGAAAATCGAATGCCGCAAGTTTATGTTTGCCTGTGAGTGCAACTTTGTCATCGTGCCAGTGAAGTCGGCCCGCGACCATCAGGTGCAGGACCAGCCAGTAGTCCGGTTCAAGTCCAAAGACGATGCGTTTGCCGATGCGGCGGAGTCCGCTAATGCGTTTGCCGGTGGCGCTGCTTAACGGTGGATCTACACTGCGAACCAGGAACGGTTTGCTTATCCGAATATCGTTGAGAACCTGGCCGCGAATCCGTTCATCGATTTTCTCGATGTACAGTTCAATATCCGGTAATTCAGGCATGCTGCAGCTAGCAGCTAATTGTTTACAACTCCGGCGAGGCTAGCCGCACAACTAACTCCTGTGCCACCGACGCCACAATAACCGCCCGGGTTTTTCGCGAGATACTGCTGATGGTATTCCTCGGCGTAGTACAATTCACCGAGCGCTGCGATTTCTGTCGTAATCTCGCCGTAGCCGGCGGCGTTGAGCTGCTGCTGGTAAGCACCGAGAGAAGAAACTGCTGCCGCGTGCTGGCTGTCAGAGTTGGTGTAAATGGCGGACCGGTACTGGGACCCCCGGTCATTACCCTGTCGCATACCCTGAGTCGGATCGTGGTTTTCCCAGAAGATGCTGAGTAAGTCGGGATAACTGATGATCTCCGGGTCAAAAACGACGAGCACGACTTCTGCGTGGCCGGTGTCTCCATTACACACCTGTTGATACGTCGCGTGCGGTGTGGTGCCGCCCGCATAGCCAACGGCGGTGGAATAAACGCCGGGCGTTTCCCAGAAGCGTCGCTCGACGCCCCAGAAACATCCCATACCGAACACCGCCTGCTGCAGTCCCTCGGGGAATGGTTGCTGCAATGGATTGCCATTAACGAAATGTGCAGCCGGTATCGGCATTGGATTATTCATGTCAGTTACGTGCCTGTTGTTCTGCCACGGCCTGGTAACGTCCGCCACGCCGCGGATCGTGTACGATTCCGGCCGAGCTCAGGAATCGTACGGGTATCGACTGCGTATTACCCCATTCGGCTGCACGATAGACCGCAAAATGCAGGTGCGGCATTGTCGTATGCCCGGTATTGCCTGACAGGCCGATTTTTTGTCCGGCAGTGATATTGTCGCCAACCTCAACCAAGGCACCGTTCTGCTGCAGGTGATAGTACTCACCCGTGGTTCCGTCGTTATGCAGAATGACAATGTAATTCGCATAGGCACCGCAACCATCTTCCCAGCAGCCTTTGTTGTGTGATTCTTCGATTCTCGCAACCACTCCGGATCGCGCCGCGTGCACGGGGGTACCGACAGACATATTGAAATCGACTGCGAACTGTTCCAGCCCGCGGTGACTGAAGCGCGATCCGTATCCTTGCAGGACGCGATAGCTTTTGCCGCTTTCGTAGGGCAACAGGTACAACAAATTGTCGTCGTGCATCGCGTCTTTGTCACCGATTGTCCAGTCACAGGAGATGCGGTATCTGCCCTTGCGGTCACCGCCTTCATCCCTGAGTTTCATTATGAGCCGGGACTGTTCGCCATCGAGCGTTTCCGTTATGGTCCTCGGCCCGTCTGCGACCAGGTTCCTGGTCCTGACCCGGAGCGTAAACGTAATCGGAAATTCACGAAGATTGGTCGCACGCAGTTCGATGTTGCCGCCGTGCCGAATTTCATCAACACCCAGCCAGTCGTCGGCGCAGGCGGCCATCGCGGTGTTTTGACATAAAAGTGCGGCCAGCGCAGATACGACTGATACGAAGACGACCTGGTATGGTTTTTTTTGTCTCGTCATCCCTTGATCTCTCTGCATAATTCCGTTCTGTCGTTATTACGTTAGAGGAAGTCGTATGAGAAGGTCAACTCTCGTGCGATGTTACCGGGAGGTCGAGTCCGCTTGTTTCTCATTCCCGGTATTTGTCGGTTTTCCCGGAATGTCTTCGGGCCGGTAATAGAACTCATGAATAAAGACAATATCCGGCGTCGCTACCATCTTGCCTTCCTCTACACGCGGCCGATAGACAATGTGGCGAAGGTTTCGTTTGACCCGATCCCTCATGTCAGTGAATTCCGGCGGCAACGTCTCGATGTGTGTGATGTTGGCCGCCCTGCCAGAGGCATTCACCGTATAGCCATAGCTCACCGTCCCGGTTTCAAAGTCCTCGTCGCGCGGCAGTTCTTCATCGATTTTTTCGCTGCGATAATACCTGGGCGGGAAAATTTCCTGCAAAACGTTCAGTTGTTCAAGGTTGTCGCGCCGATCGGCCAGCCGCTCCTCATCGTCCGCCAACAGCAGCCACAGCTCCGCGTATACTCTCGATGCACGATTGGGGCGCCCGGATAGAACGTAATAGTCGCCGAGCGCCAGCAGCGTCTGCTGGAGGATCCGCCAGTCCGAGTCCGGGTTTCTGTCCGCGATTCGATTGGCGCGCCGTAGATAGGATTCACCGGACGAGACTGATATCTCGGGTTGCATGTCGTACTCGGCCGGCGTGATGAACAGGTATGATTTTCCAAGGCTGGTCAACGGTGGAATCAGCCGCAGATCTTCTTTGCCGTAATGCCGCTCAAGTACGTTGATGACCCGGCGCCATGTGACCCGCTCCCTGTCGTACATTTGCAAGCGATGTTGCCAGTGCGCCTGTTTTTCCAGCGCAGGCAGAATATCGAGGCTGAAGGGTTCCAGCTTGCGCGCCTGGATTGAATACATTTTTTCCTGAATGTCGAGCGCCTGTTTTTGTTCGCCGATCGCGAGGTAAATCTCCGCCATCGACTCAAGTACTTCGACCTGGTCCAGGTTGTGCGGACCTTCATTGACATGACTTACGTGCACTGCGCGCTGCAAAGTTTGCCGTGCCATGTCAGGTCTGCCAATTGCGAGCTGCGTAGCCCCAAGACCTTTCAGTGGATTGATCAGCGCTGCATTGAGTCTGTCCGATGTTCGCTCGATGATGTCAATTGACGCGAGGTAGTTTCGTTCTGCCGCCTCGTATTCCTTGTTACCATGTTGG
>Ga0224508_10002643_pt1 | contig 15111 bp, 15 predicted proteins | sample SF_Jan12_sed_USG_4_FD_170157 | JGI IMG/M metagenome (GOLD analysis project Ga0224508, IMG submission 170157) | Sediment microbial communities from San Francisco Bay, California, United States - SF_Jan12_sed_USGS_21 | ecosystem: Environmental > Aquatic > Marine > Sediment | place: USA... | reverse complement strand
TGGAGCAGGGCGAGAAGACCTACGAACTGACCGACGACCCGGCCACGCTGATGGTGCGGCCCCGCGGCTGGCATCTGGAAGAAGCCCACGCCCTCGTGGATGGTCAACCGGTCTCGGCCAGTCTGTTCGACTTCGGGCTCTACTTCTTTCACAACGCCCGCTACCTCACCGAGCATGACTCCGGGCCCTACTTCTATCTACCAAAGCTCGAAAGCCACCTCGAAGCTCGGCTGTGGAACGACGTTTTCCTCGCCGCCCAGGCTGAGATCGGTCTGGCAGCCGGCACGATCAAAGCCACGGTCCTTATCGAGACGCTCCTGGCCGCCTTTGAAATGGACGAGATCCTCAACGAGCTCAAGGAGCACTCGGCCGGCCTGAACGCCGGCCGCTGGGATTACATCTTTTCGGTTATCAAGAAGCTGCAGAACCAGCCCGGGCACATCCTTCCGGACCGGGCGCTCGTCACGATGAACGTGCACTTCATGCGGTCCTACACCCGACTCCTCATTCGGACCTGTCACCGCCGGGGGGCGCATGCGATGGGTGGCATGGCCGCCTTTATCCCCAGCCGCCGCGATGCCGAGATCAACGAGCGAGCGTTCACCAAGGTCAGGGAAGACAAAGAGCTCGAGGCCTTCAACGGCCACGACGGAACGTGGGTGGCTCACCCCGACCTCGTTCCCCTGGCTGCCGAGGTCTTCGAAGCCGCCCTGGGCGATCATCCAAACCAGATCGGCGTCCAGCACGACGACGTCCCCGTCAGCGCCGCCGACCTGCTCAACACCCATGTCGAGGGCGGGGCCATAACCGAGGCCGGTATTCGAACCAACATCAACGTCGGTATCCGCTATCTGGCCTCCTGGCTGAGCGGGACCGGGGCCGCCGCAATCTTCAATCTGATGGAGGATGCGGCGACCGCCGAGATCTCCCGGTCACAGATCTGGCAGTGGGTCCATCACGGAGCCGTGCTGGACGACGAGCGGATTGTCACCCGTGACCTCATCAACACCCTCACCGAGGAGGAGATGGCCACAATTCAAGAAGAGGTTGGTCGAGACGAGTTCGCGGCCGGCCCCTGGCAACAGGCCCGCCGTCTTTTCGAAGAGGTGGCGCTGGAGGATCGCTTCGTCGACTTTCTGACAATCAAGGCCTACGACCAACTGGTCGAAACGGTCACGACTGCTAACTAACCGGATCCAACAAGGAGAACCCGATGACCCTGGCACAACAGATCGAAACCGAGGCGAAGGCCCTCGCCGACGAATGGGCGACGAATCCCCGGTGGGCCGACGTCGAGCGGCCCTACTTCGCCGAGGAGGTCATCCGCCTGCGCGGCAGCTTGCGCGAGGAGCACACCGTGGCGACCGCCGCGGCCAACAAACTGTGGGACCTCACCCACGGCATGGACTATGCCAACGCCCTGGGAGCCCTGTCCGGTAATCAGGCCGTGCAAATGGTCAAGGCCGGCCTGCGCGCCATCTACCTGAGCGGGTGGCAGGTGGCCGGCGACGCCAACCTGGCCGGCGAGGTGTATCCCGACCAGAGCCTCTACCCCTCCAACAGCGCTCCCACCCTGGTCGAGCGTATCAACAACGCTTTGCGGCGAGCCGACCAGATCGACTGGTCGGAAGGCAAGGACTCGACCGACTGGATGGTTCCGATCGTTGCGGACGCCGAAGCCGGGTTCGGCGGCGCTCTCAATGTGTTTGAGCTCATGAAGTCGTTCATCAAGGCCGGCGCGGCCGGGGTCCACTTCGAGGACCAGCTGGCGTCTGAGAAGAAGTGCGGGCACATGGGCGGCAAGGTGTTGATCCCCACCGCCCAGCATGTTCGCAGCCTGATCTCGGCACGGCTGGCAGCCGACGTGATGGGAGTGCCGACCCTGGTGGTGGCCCGCACCGACGCCAACTCTGCCGACCTGCTCACCAGCGACGTCGACGAGCGTGACCGGGAGTTCACCACCGGTGAGCGAACTCCCGACGGCTTCTACCGGGTCAAGGCCGGGCTGGCGCCCGCCATCATGCGCGGCCTGGCCTATGCCCCCTATGCCGACCTCCTCTGGTGCGAAACGGCTCATCCCGACCTTGACGAGGCCGCCGCCTTCGCCGAGGCCATCCATGCCCAGTTCCCCAACCAGAAGCTCGCCTACAACTGCTCACCGTCGTTCAATTGGAAGAAGCATCTCGATGACGGCACCATCGCCAAGTTCCAGCAGGAACTGGGAGCGATGGGCTACACCTTCCAGTTCATCACCCTGGCCGGGTTCCACGCCCTCAACGCCTCGATGTTTGAGCTGGCGCGGAGCTACGCCGACGAAGGCATGACGGCCTACGTGCGGCTGCAGGAGCACGAGTTCGGCATGGAGGAAGACGGCTATACCGCCACCCGCCATCAGCGGGAAGTTGGGGCCGGGTACTTCGACCAGGTGGCACAAGTCATCACCGGCGGAGCCGCCTCGACCCTGGCCATGCACGGCTCGACGGAGGAAGAGCAGTTCTGATCCTGCCCGCCGACTTGACAGGAAGCCCGGCGGTTACCGAGTAAAATGCTCCCTGAGGGCGCCACTCACACTCGTTGCCGCCTCACGAGCTCAAAGAACAGGATCTCTCATGGCCAACATTGTCCACGTCAAGGGAACGGGCACCATCGGAGAGCCGCTCATTGGCCTGTTTGACAACAACAGCGAAGCGTTCGGCATCGACGAGATCACGTTCCACAAGCGCACGCCACTACTCGACGAGCGCGGGAAAGTGAGTGACCTCATCCGACGCGGGGCTTCGCTGGCCGTCGACGAAGATCGGTGGGCAGAGTTCGAGGCGATGGGCATAACGCCCAAGTTCAAGGCGGACGAGGCCATCGATCGTGCGTCGGTGGTCATCGACTGCACCCCGGCCGGAAACACCAACAAGGAGAGGTACTACGAGCAGTCTCTGGAGCCACTCGGTTTTCTGGCGCAGGGCTCCGAGTTCGGGTTCGGCAAGCCGTACGCTCGGGGCATCAACGACTCGGCTCTCGTTCAAGGCGAGGACCGCTTCATCCATATCGTTTCCTGCAACACCCACAACATCTCGTCATTGGTGAAGACACTGGCCATGGATCTAGACGGAACCAGCCACCTGGTCGACGGGCGGTTCCTGTGCATGCGGCGCGCCAACGACATCAGCCAGGACGGCTCCTTCGTCCCCTCCCCTACAGTCGGCATTCACGATGACGAGAGGTTCGGCACCCACCATGCCCGCGACGCCCATCACCTGTTCAGTACGCTCGGCTACGACCTGCCCGTGTGGTCGTCGTCTATCAAAATCCCGACCCAATACATGCACTCGATCTGGTTCAGCCTGACCCTCGACCGGGACATGACCCGTGACGAGGCGATCGACCGCCTTCAGGCCAACACCCGGGTGGCCCTTACCTACAAGAAGTCGGCCAACCAGGTCTTCTCTTTTGGCCGCGATCACGGTTTCTACGGCCGGATCCTCAGCCAAACGGTCATTCCCATCGAAACGCTGGCCGTCCGCAACGGCAACGAGTTGGTGGGGTTTTGCTTCACCCCCCAGGACGGGAACGCCCTCCTCTCGTCGCTGACCGCCACCCTGTGGTATCTGCATCCGGGCGGCTTCGAAGAGCGCATCGACGTAGTCCGGCCCTACCTGTTCCAGGAGCTCTAGGTGCTGAGGCGGAGGATGAGCCCTTCGTTGGCTGCTAACTCAACGGCCGCACCGTCGATGTTTGGACGCCGGAGGGTGGTGGATAGCAGAGGCTCTGCCCCCACCACGCATTCGTGGACGAACCGAACGGCCTGATCGCCAAAGTTGAGTACCACGCACACCTGCTGGGCGCCTTCGGCTCGCTCAAAGGCGAACACGCCGTCGGCTGCCGACTCGATGGGTGAATAGGTGCCCTGGTGGAGGGCGGACATCCCCCGGCGCAGTGCGAGCAGCCGCCGATAGAGCGTGAGGATGGAGGTCGGCGACTGATCGAGCACCTTCACGTTGACGGTCGCCTGGTCGGGCGTCAGAGGCAGCCAGAGGCTGGCCCGGTCGGCGTCGGAGAATCCGGCCGAGCCTGAGGCATCCCACTGCATGGGAGTGCGGCAGCCATCCCGTCCCAGCTCCGGCTCACGTAGTGCCCACGGATCCTGCTGGTCTTCGGGGGCGATGGTGACTTCTGTCATGCCCAGCTCGTCGCCGTAATAGAGCGTGGGAGTTCCCCGCAGGGTGAGAAGCAGCATCGCCGCCAATCGAGCGCGTTCGGGACCAAACCGCGTCGCCAGGCGAGGTTCGTCGTGGTTGCCGAGCACGTAGTTGGGCCAGGCCCCGTCCGGCAGGATTCCCTCGAGCTCATCAACCCGGGTCCGAACCGCGCCGGCATCCCACGGCACGTAGAGAAGAGTGAAGTTGCCCGGCAGGTGCATCCCGTCGAGGTCTGCCCCGTAGTACCGAACCCATTCGTCCCAATCGAAGATGTGGACCTCACCAATCGTCACCCGGGGCGGGTCGTAGGAGTCGAGCACTGCCCGCAGGTCGCGATAGGCGTCGTGAACGTCGGGATGACCCATATCGTGGATGTGATGCTGGGTTTCGTACGCCCCCATCGATTTGAAGGTGCCGTCGGCGCCCGGCTTCGGCGGATTGTCCCGCAAATCGGGATCCTTCATGATCCGGTGGGCGACGTCGATGCGAAATCCGTCGACTCCCCGATCGAGCCAGAAGCGGTAGACGTCGTGCATTGCCTCGACCACGTCCGGATTGCGCCAGTTGAGATCGGGTTGCTCGCGAACGAAGGTGTGGAGGTAGAACTGCCCGGTTGTCTCGTCCCACTCCCAGGCCCCACCCCCGAAGGCGCTCAGCCAGTTGTTGGGCGGCGAGCCGTCCGGCATGGGGTCGCGCCACACATACCAATCCCGCTTGGGATTGTCCCGCGAGGATCGGGATTCGAGGAACCACCGGTGCTGGTCGGAGGTGTGGTTGGGGACGATGTCGATAATGACTTTGAGGCCCAGATGATGAGCGGTGGCGAGCAGCTCGTCGAAATCGGTCAGCGTCCCGAAGATCGGATCGACGTCGGTGTAATCGGCCACGTCGTACCCGAAGTCGGCCATCGGCGACGGGTAGAACGGTGAGATCCAAATGGCGTCGATCCCCAGGTCAACGAGGTAGTCGAGGCGCCGGGTGATGCCGGGGAGGTCCCCGATCCCGTCACTGGTCGAGTCCTGAAAACTGCGCGGGTAGATCTGATAAATGACGGCGGTCTGCCACCATTCGAGCTCGCTCACCGACTCGGCTCCAGCCACACAAATTGGTGGGCGGCCAGCTCAACGTCGGCGCGATAGATCGCACCGCTGCGGAGGTCAACCTGGTGTGCGGCGAGAGGCACCATTCGCGTCACCGTCGAGAAATTGGCCAGCACCGTTACCTCAACGTCCTCGTTCCACCGTCGGTAGCCGAGCACCGCCCGGTCGCCGGTGTCGAGCGACTCGAATTGCCCGGTGCCGAGCACCGGAAGCAGCCGTCGGGCGTGCAGCAGGCTGCGCACCCAATGCAGGAGGCTGTCGGCCTGGGCGTGCTGGTCGGCGACATTCACCAGATCGGAGATGTAGGCCGGATCGGTCACCAACGGGAGGTAAAAGGAAGCCGGATCCGCTTCGCTGAAGCCGGCCCGCTCCCCCGCCTCCCACTGCATGGGGGTCCGCACACCGTCCCGATCGTTCAGCAGGTACTCATCGCCCATGCCGATCTCGTCGCCGTAATACAGGAAGGGTGAGCCTGGCAGCGACAGCAGCACCCCGTACAGCAGCTCGAAGCGGCTCCGGTCGTTGTCGAGCAGCGGCATGAGGCGCCGGCGAATACCGACGTTCTTGCGCATGGCCGGGTCGGGCGTGTACTCCGCATACATGAATGCCCGGTCCGCTTCGGTCACCATCTCCAGCGTCAGCTCGTCGTGATTGCGCAGAAAGACTCCCCATTGGGCGCCGGAGGGAATGGGCGGGGTGGCTTCGAGTGCCTTCAGGATGTCGCCCACATCCTCTCGTTTGAGGGCCATGAAGAGCGGGGGCATGATCGGGAAGTGGTAGGCCATGTGACATTCGTCCCCGTCGCCGAAGTAGGCGACCACGTCGGCGGGCGGCTGGTTGGCCTCGGCCACCATCATCCGATCCTCGTACTCGGCATCGATCATGGCGCGGATCTCTTTGAGGTAGGCGTGGGTTTCGGGGAGGTTCTCGCAGATGGTGCCGTCGCGTTCATAGAGATAGGGAATGGCGTCGAGGCGCAACGCATCGAAACCGAGGTCGAGCCAGAATCGGACGACGTCCTTGACGGCCTCGCGCACCTCAGGGTTGTCGAAATTGAGGTCGGGCTGCTCGGCGTAGAAGCGATGCCAGTAGTAGGCGCCCGCTACCTCATCCCACGCCCAGTTCGATTCCTGGGTATCGATGAAGATCACGCGGGCATCGGGGTACCGGCCGGGATCCTCGCTCCATACATACCAGTCCCGCTTGTCCGAGCCGGGCCGGCGAGCTTCTTGGAACCAGGGGTGTTGGTCGCTGGTGTGGTTGACGATGACGTCGGCCATTGCCCGCATGCCCCGGCGATGAATCTCGTCGAGGAGCACCCCAACGTCCTCAAGAGTCCCGAACTCGGCTCGGACGCCGGTGAGATCGCTGATGTCGTAGCCGCCGTCGACCATGGGCGAGGGGTAGAACGGCAGCAGCCAGACGCAGTCGACTCCCAGCCACTGCAAATAGTCGAGTTTGGCGGTGATGCCGGCGATATCACCGATGCCGTCGCCGTTGGCGTCGAAGAAGGCGTGAACCGGTATCTCGTAGAAGGTGGCGGTCTCGAACCACATGGCGGAAACGCTAGCTGCTGGTCGGCCAGGTCTCCGCCCCTCGCCTAGATCCTGCATTTGCTACTCTTGTGCCTCCTAGACCTGGGATACAAGAGGTATTAAGCCATGGATTACCGCATTAGCGAAGTTGCCGAGGTGCTCGGCGTCAGCACCGACACAGCCCGACGATGGGTGGATGAGGGACGCCTTCCCGCCACGCGCAGCAGCAGCGGTCATCGGCGGGTGGCCGGTGCTGATTTGGCGGCGTTCCTGACCACCGAGGGCTCACCCGTCCTCCACAGTCGTTCGGCCCGCAACCGGTTTGTCGGGATTATCACCCACGTCGAACGTGACACGGTTGTGGCCAAGGTTGAGCTGTACAGCGCAGGCCAACGGATCGTTTCCCTCCTCACCCGCGAAGCCGTCGACGACCTGGGGCTGGAGCCGGGCGTACGCGCCACCGCGGTTGTGAAATCGACCAACGTGATGATTGAGCTCTGATGCGGGCGATGGCGGCGACGTTGCTGGTGATGGTGGCCGGAGCCTGTTCGGGCTCCGAATCCGAGCTGGTGCTGGGCGTGGCCTCCTCATTAAGCGAGGTGTCGGCCGACCTCGCAGAGGCATTCGGGGCGGTCTCCCGGGACGGCGAGGTTCAGCTGTCGGTGAGCGGTAGCCAGGTGCTGGTATCCCAGGTACGGGGTGGCGCCCCACTCGATGTCGTCCTGACAGCCGATGCCGCTACCGCCCAGACGATCGCAGCACTGGACGGATGGGGCGATCCGGTGCGGGTCGCCGGCAATCGGATGGTCATCGCGGTGGCCGAGGGCAACCCGCTTGGGATACAAACGGTGAGCGACCTGGCGAATGGGGAGTTGACCATCGTGCTGGCCGCCTCGGAGGTTCCGGCCGGCGCCTACACGGACGAGCTGTTGCGACGGGCAGACGTGCGGCTGGTCCCGGACAGCAACGAGGCGAGTGTTCGGGGAGTTCTCACGAAAGTCCGATTGGGTGAGGCCGACGCCGGCATCGTCTACCAAACCGATCTGCTCGTTGGGGGGATAACGGGAGTCCGCATCCCCGACGCCATCAATCCGACCGTCGACTACTACGCGGTGGCGTTGGAGACGGGTGGCGACCAGGCCGCCGAATTCGTGGAGTTCCTCCTCTCCAGAGACGGGCAGTCGGTCTTCGCCAACCACGGATTCGCGCCGTGACCCGGCAGATCCCCACCAGATTGGCCGCCCTCGCTGTGGTCGGCGTCCTGCTGGTCTCCCTCCCTCTGCTCGGCTTGCTCGCCCGGGTCCCCTGGACCGGGTTCCTGGGGGATGTCGACGACGCCAGCCAGGCACTGCAGATCTCGGCGGTCGTGTCGGTGCTGGCAACGCTGGCCGCCGTCACTCTGGGGGTGCCGCTCGGCTGGGTGCTTGCCAGAGGCACGTTCCGGGGCCGGACCGTGTTGCGCGCTGCAGTCCTCTTGCCGATCGTGCTTCCGCCGGTGGTGTCGGGCGTGGCATTGCTCGCCTCCCTCGGACGATCCGGGCCGGTCGGCGGACTGCTCGACGACCTCTTCGGTATCACGCTGCCGTTCACGACCGCCGGGGCCGTCGTGGCCGCGACCTTCGTGGCCGTTCCCTTCGTAACGCTCGTGGCCGAGGCCGGATTCCGAGGAGTCAATCGTGAGCTCGAAGACATCGCCGCCACACTCGGTGCTGGACCGTGGCGTCGCTTTCGGCGGGTCGCAATCCCCCAGACGGCCCCCGCCCTGGCGGCCGGTGTGGTCCTCGGCTGGGCCCGGGCCCTGGGTGAATTCGGCGCCACCATCACGTTCGCCGGCAACTTGCCTGGCCGCACCCAAACGCTTCCGCTGGCCATATTCTTCGAGCTGGAACAAGAGCCGGAGGCGGCCTTCAGCCTCAGCTTGCTTCTCGTCCTGGTGTCGGTGGCCGCCCTGGCAGTTGCCCGTCGCAGTTGGGTCCGTTGATGCTGACAGGAGCGTTCACCAGCCGGCGTGACTCGTTCTCCCTTCTCGTCGAGATAGAGGCCTCACCCGAAGAGATAGTGGCGGTGGTAGGTCCCAATGGCGCAGGCAAGTCAACATTGCTGCGGACTCTGGCCGGCCTCCACCCGATCGAGGCCGGACATGTCCGGGTCGATAGGGAGACGTGGGAGGACGCGGCCGCCGGAGTCCGGCTGCCTGCCGAGCACCGAAGCGTCGGCTATGTGCCTCAATCCGGGCTGCTGTTTCCTCATCTCACAGCCCTCGAGAATGTCGCCTTCGGAGTTGGCGGCGACGAGGCCGCCGCCCAGGAGGCCCTGGAACGCCTCGAGCTTGGCCCATACGCCGCGGCCATGCCGGAGTCGCTGTCGGGCGGCCAGACCCAGCTGGTGGCCTTCGCCAGGGCCCTGGTCCGCCAGCCGGTGCTCCTACTGCTGGACGAGCCTATGGCCTCGGTTGACGTGGCCCACCGTTCCGCGATCCGCCGTCTCATCCGTCGCGAGCTACGCGACCGGCGCGGGTACCGGCTCCTTGTGACGCACGACCCCGTCGAGGCTGCCGCCCTGGCCGATCGAGTGGTGGTGATGGAGGGAGGGAGGATCACCCAGGTGGGTACACTCGACGACCTCCGCACCCATCCGCGGTCCCGATATGCCGCCGAGCTGGTCGGCCTGAACTTCTTCCGGGGGCAGGCAGTCGGGGGCGTTGTAACTGCCGAGGGGGGCGGGACCCTCATAAGTGCCGCAGCTCCCGACGGACCGGTCCTCGTCACGGTGCACCCCCGGGCAGTCTCCGTCTACTCATCGCAACCGAGCGGTTCTCCCCGCAACGTATGGCACTGCACCATCGCGGCCATCGAGCCAAGCCTGGACCAGGTGCGGATCCACCTCACCGGACCAATCGACCTCATAGCCGAGGTCACCCCGGCCGGAGCGAGCCCATTCGTCGAAAACCAGCCGGTGTGGGTCTCCGTGAAAGCCAGCGAAGTTACGACCTACGAAGGCTAAATGGAACCGACAGCGCCCTATTGTCGTTATCTTCGCAGACGGAGACACATGCGAAAGATCACCACCCTCATAGCCATCGCCCTCATCGCCGCCGCCTGCGGCGGGGACGGAGAGACCGCGTCGACCCTGGAAACCCTCGAAGGCGCATCCTCCGACACCATGCCGCCCATCACCACAGACGACGCTGGTACCACCGGCACCACCGCCGCTTCCGAGGGTCCAGTTGCCCTCCCCGAGTCCGACTACCCGGACGTCGTGGTCGCCGACCTGGCAGGCGGCGAAATCAACCTGAAGGAGCTGGCACTGGAAACCGAGCCGGTTCTGCTGTGGTTCTGGGCTCCTCATTGACCGATCTGCCGCCGGGAAGCTCCCGGTGTCGAGCAGTTTGCTCGAGCTAACGCAGACAAGGTCACGGTTGTTGGCCTTGGCGCCCAGGACACGTTGGAAGAGGCGCTCGACTTCGTCGACAAATACGGGACGACATCGTTCCGCATGCTCTATGACGCTTCATTCGAGTCGTGGTCGCAGCTGGGGATTCGAGGCCAGCCAATCGCCATCCTGTTCGATACAGAGGGGCGCGGCAACACCATCTGGTACGGGGAGTTCGACCAGGACGAGGTGCTCGACCTGGCGGAGACGCTCTAGCCGGTCGCAGCCAGGGCAAACGTCACGGCCAACGACCGATGATCGCTCCCAGCCGAATCCCCGAAGGCGAAATGGGTTGACGTCAACTCCGGCGTGTGGAGAGCGTGGTCGATCGGAATCTTGAACGGGCCCCACCCGGCCGGCCAGCTCCCAGCCACCCCTCTCCCCCTCTGGGCGTCGATCAGTCCCGCGTCAAGAAGATCGCGGAACGAGCCCGTATAGGGCGTTGCGTTGAAGTCACCGATGAGAATCATCGGCATGTCACGCTCCTGCACTCGCTCGCCTGCACCACGGAGCTGGTCGTCACGCGCTTGTGTCTTTCCCACCGGTGATGATGTATGGAACGCCAAAATCTCAACCGGGGTAGTGCCAATGGTCGCCTCCATGATGAGAGCGGGAACACCGGACGCTCCGAGGTTGGAGATCCGGCCGGTGATCGAAGGGTCACGCGAGAGAGCCAGCAATCCAATGGGAGTTACCGCGGGCGTTCCGGTGACGGCTTGATAGTCCAGCTCGGCCCGCTCGAGGACCTCGTGCAGGAGCGCCGTCACCTCAGCCAGGAAGACGACGTCGGCGTCGGCTTGGCGAACGAATTCAACGACCGCTTCCTTATCCATGTTGGCCGCCTGAGTGTTGAGGGAGACCATCGTCAATCGATCGGCGGTAGCCGGCGGAGTGACCGAACCCCACCAATACGGGCCGATGGCGGCCAGGTTCATCAACATGCCAACAACGATGACGCCCATCGGAATCCAGTGGCGGTTCCAGGCGAGGCCGGCCAGGGACAAGAAGGCCAACCAGAAGAACTGGAATCGGAAGTTGTCGACCAGCCCGAATGCCCAGGTCAATGACTCAAGCGACCCAAGCACCGTCGCCATGACTGTGGCTGCTCCCAGTAACAACGAAAGCACTCCAACCCAGGACTTGGTAGTCATCGGGCGAAGAACTGCTTGCGCAGGTAGAGAAACCATCCAACGGAGACCACTCCCGCAAAGGCCCACCATTGAACGGCGTACGGCAGGTTGGGCCGACTGGTTGGTTCGGGCGGCTCCGGCACAACGGTCGATATCCCACCGGCGTCGGGGATCTCGGAGATCAAGTCAAGGTACACAGGTGCCAGGACGTTATTGAACTGCGGGTTGAGTCGGTTGATATCCACTCGGGCAATGGTGTCGAGAATGCCGGTGGCCTGATTCTGCGGCCCAAGTGAAGAGGGGGCCTGGCTCAACCGAACCGTGCCCGTCACGGTTACTGCGACTGTCGGCGGTGGCTGCTGGCGCGCCGATCCGGCCGCGTCAGGGATGAAACCTCTATTGACCAGCACCACGGCGTCGTCGATCCGCAGCGGGACGACCTGGTCGTAGCCAACTTGCCCGTTGCGGGCACGCGGCCGCAGCTCCAGCTGACGGGGGTAGTCGTATTCGCCGGAAACGACGGCCGCCCTCGACTCGACGTCAGAATCGTCGAGTTCGGTGAAACCGATGGGGGGCTGCGCCAACTTGCTCTCGAGCACCCGATTGTCGTCCTGTTGTTGAAAATGGCGCCCGAGTTGCCAGAACCCCAGCAGGGTGAACCCGATGGTGATCAGCACCACCAGGACATGTCCGACCAGCCAGCGAGGCTTGAGCAAAGGGGATGAGGTTCGCACCGTCCGAGGCTATCGAAGGCCGGGTTACAGGCTTCCACCAACGGCGGCATCGCCCGACCGCCGCGGGTCGGCGGTGCCGGTCAAACCCCCCGCCGGGCTCCAGGCCGCCGCCTGCACGCCGCCGAAGTACATCGATCGCTCGGGGAAGTGGCGGATGTGCCCGTCGTTTTCCACCGGCAGGTCAAGCTCATAGGCAACGGTCGACTGGCCGTCAAACACCTCAGCATGCACCCGCGGGTGAGCCACCGCCTCCACCAGGTCCATATCGAGGTAGAGGTGATTGATGAGCGACTCGGCTATCGCCGTGGTGATCCGGTCGGCCCCAGCTGAGCCGATCGCCAGGACCTCACCTTCTGCGGTGCGGGCGATGGTCGGCGCCATGTTCGACATGAGACGGGTCCCCGGTGCCAGGCCGTGAAAGCCCTTCGGGTGCAACTCGAGCTCGCCCAGTGAGTTGTTGAGCCAGATGCCGGTCCCGGGCACCATGACACCCGACCCATAACCGGCCGAGGCAGTGATCGAACAAGCCCGGCCGTCGGAGTCCACGGATGAGACGTGGGTGGTGGAGCCCGACGCCAGCAGCCGAGCGACCTCGCCGAGTCGGGCCGCATCCAGCAGCTCCTTCACCGCCTCGGGAAGGTCGGCCTTTGCCGACTCGAGGCGGGCGCCTCGATATGTGAATATGGCTCGCTGGGCCTCGGTCAACCGTCGGATCTCTTCGGTGGTCCAACCGGCCATTCCGTTCTCGCCAACCAGGAGCATCAGGCCGGCCAGCGCGGCCCCGCCGATCGCCGGCGCCGGGTTGGTAGCCAGGTCCCAATCGCGCATGTGAATGCGAATCGGTTCCCGCACTTCGACCTCGTAGGACTCCATGTCGACCCGAGAAAGGATGCCACCATGCTCGTGCACCTCGTCGGCGATGGCATGACCCAACTCGCCCGAGTAGAACACCTCGGCTCCCCCGCGGGCGATCAATTCGAGCGAGTTGGCAAGCTCGGGGAGTGTGAGGATCTCGCCCTGGGCCCGGACGGTGCCGTCCTCGTGGTGGACGGCCTTGTAGCTATCGGGATGCCAGCCGAAGATCACCTCGTGGGAGTGTTCGAGATAACGGGCCGTGACCCCCGGTATGGGAAAACCTGAGCGGGTGCTGTGGATGGCCGGGCCAAAGACCTCCGCCCAGGGGGCAGCCCCGTAGCGACGGGATGCTTCAGCAAATCCGGCGAACGCCCCGGGAGTTGCCACCGAGCTGTAGCCGATGTTGGTGTGCATGCCTCCGCCATAGGTCATCCAGACCTCCTGGCGTCCTGTGCCGATACGGTCGGGATCTCCCCGACCCGGCATCTCGCAATAGCCGTCGATGGTCACCGGATCCCCGCCCGGTTCCCACACGGTGATGAAGGCCCCGGCAGCCGGCGCGATGATGCCGGGCTCCGTGCACAGAGAGACGATGACTGCCGCCAGGGCGGCATCGACCGCATTACCGCCCGCGTCGGCGACGGTCGCGGCCGCTTCGGCCGCGATTGTTGACCCGGCTGCTGTCATCACCTTCGGCATCGGGGAAGCCTAAAGCAGGCCCGTCGTGGTACCTAGGGCGGCCGGCCACTCCGCTGCCGCCTACCCATCATCGTCTTCGGCCTCTGCCTCGGGCCGTACGGTGACGTTCTCGGCGACTATCTCCACCCGATTGCGCCTCCCCTCTTTGGCCTCCCAGAACCGCCGCTGGGCAGCTCCGCACACCACGACGCGCCGACCCCGTTCAAGGGTCTCCTGAGTGAGCACCGTCGGCGGGTCCCACAGGGTCACCGGTATGACGTCCACTCGCCGGCGGGGCTCGTCGCTGCGCACCGTCACCAGCATCCGCAAGAGGCGGGCTCCCGAGTCGAACTCCCGGAGGTCTGGAGCCGCCGCCAGCGTGCCAGCCAGCACCACGAGATTCAGATCCATGCATATCGTCCTTTCTGTCCTCCGATGCCACCGTATGTCCCGGGTGTGACACACGGCCGCTAGCGTCGTGGCGTGTTCGATGTTTCGGTGACAGACCTGGGTGACTCGCTGTACATGATCGACGCCGGCATGCACGACGAGCCCGAGCGCTTGGCCTGCTATCTGTTCGACACTCCCAATCGAGTCCTCATCGAATGTGGCCCATCAAATGTGATGCCAAACCTCACGGCCGCCCTCGCCTCCATCGGTGTCGAGGAGATCGCCGCGATGGTCGTGACCCATATCCACCTCGACCACGCCGGTGGCGCCGGCCACTTCGCGGCTCGCTTCCCTGAGGCCGAGATTGGAGTTCACACTGCCGGAGCCCGGCATCTGGTCGATCCGGCCCGCCTGTGGGATTCGGCCGAGCGCATCTACACCCCCGCCGGCATGCTGGCCCTGTGGGGCCCGATGGACCCGGTTCCGGAAGATCGCCTCCGGGTGCTCGACGAGGGGTCGATCATCGACCTGGGGGGCGGCCGCTCGCTGGATGTGATGTACACGCCGGGCCATGCCAAGCATCACATCGTGTTCTCCGAGGAACGTTCAGGGGGCATGTTCGTCGGCGACTCCGTCGGCATTGCTTTCCCCCATGGCCACATGGTGCAGCCGGTGACTCCCCCACCCGATTTCGACCAACCGCTCGTGGTGGGTCAGCTCCGCCGGATGGCGGCCCGCCAGCCCGGATTCGTCGGCTTCGCCCATTACGGCATTACCGAGGATGCCCCCCGGGTGTTCGACGAGGCCGAGGCCCGAATCGACGAATGGGTGGCGTTCGTGGAATCGCTGGGCGACGACCCGGATGCCGCCGACCAGCTCAGGTCGTGGGTGTTGGGCCAATACCGCTCGGAGGGGATTTCGGAAGACGATATCGACCAGTACGACCGCAATACGTTCTGGCCAATGCAAGCCACCGGGATCCAGCGGTGGTTGTCGCTCCGGGATACCGCCTGAGCTCAGCGTTTGCGGACCCGCCACACTTCTTCGGACGGCCAGCGGAGAGC
>Ga0224508_10002642_pt1 | contig 15112 bp, 10 predicted proteins | sample SF_Jan12_sed_USG_4_FD_170157 | JGI IMG/M metagenome (GOLD analysis project Ga0224508, IMG submission 170157) | Sediment microbial communities from San Francisco Bay, California, United States - SF_Jan12_sed_USGS_21 | ecosystem: Environmental > Aquatic > Marine > Sediment | place: USA... | reverse complement strand
GCGGCTTAGTTTTCCCAAGCTGAAGGTCGCCGGTTCGAACCGAGCGAACGGAGTGAGCGAGCTCGCCGGATCGCGGAGCGATCGTAGGCAACTGAAACCGAGCGAACGGAGTGAGCGAGCTCGCCGGATCGCGGGGGCTTTTTCGTCTCGACACCCTTGCTCCGCAGCTACCGCGTCGGCACCCTGAACCTGACTCCACACACCGGATCCCAGACGGGGGTAGCCGAGGCTTGAGTCAGTTCGAATACGTCTCTGTCATCGTCGCGGTTGTCGCGGGTCTCGCGATCGTCCATCTCCTTCGGGGCATTGCCCGCTTCTTCGACGCGCGGGGGAAGTGGACGCCCTACTGGGTGCATCTTCTCTGGACATGGAACGTCTTCTACTCGCTCATCGTGTTCTGGTGGTTCACGTGGGTTTTTCGCGATCTCACCGGTTGGAACCTCTTCGCCTTCTTGTTCATCCTCCTGTTTGCGCTGGTCCGCTATCTACAGTGCGTCGTGCTTTTTCCGACCGAGACCGGCTCGACGGACTTCCGACAGATCTACTTCGAGAACCGGAAGCCGTTCTTCACGTTCGAGATCATCGCGTTGTGGCTGGCACTCGCAGATGTAGTGCTCAAGGACCGGCTGGGTGTCGCCGATTACGGAGCGGTCCTCTTGCCGCAGGCGATCGTCTCGGTCTTCGCAACGGCGATGCTCCTGATCGCGCGACACTCGACGAACCGCCGCTTCCACGCCGTATATGCGGTGTTCGCCGCACTCGTGATTCTCATGGGCGGTGCCGGGGGGTCGTCCCTGGAGCCCTGACCCGTTCAGCCCACCAGGTCGACCGAGCCCGGACGGCCTTGATCCCACCCCGCTTGAAGCGTTCACGGCTACCACACGAGCGGGATCATCCTGTAGCGCACCCTCTCCGTGTACTCGACGTATCCAGGAAGGGTCTCTCGCAACGTCTTTTCCTCGACGGCGATCCGAGCCACGAGGGCCGCCACCGGAAGGACGGCGACGATGACGGCGGCAAAGCTCTCGAGCCACAGACAGGTGCCGATTAGATAGGGAAGGATCCCCATGTACAGCGGGTGCCGTACGAACCCGTAGAGGCCGGTATCGACGAGTGTCTGGCCGCGATCTGTCTGATCCTCGACGTACGGGAGGGCAAACGCGTTCTGGTAGATCGCGGTCACGATGATCGCGAAGCCGGCGACGGCCAACGCTCCGCCGATGCCGCTCACCGGCGGGGTAGGTGCGGGGAACAGCCGCAGGTAAAACACGTCGAACGGGACGAAGATCAGCAGAAGGGCGGACGACAGGAGGATCAGCGAAGTGGCGATGCGATCGGCGAACGGTTGCGTGTCCGACGCGGGTTTCGTCATGCGGGCCTCGAGACTTGCCGGGGCCAGGCGGGCCATCACGACGATCGCCACCTCGAGCAGGAGAAAGTATACCCCCACGAACGCGAGCCCGCGGGTCCACGTCCACGTGCCACCGGGCACGAGCCCCGCGGGAATCAGAAGGAGGACCGCGAGGAGGCCCGCCTGAACGACGCCCCCGAGCAGTCCTCTGACCATGAGCTTCATCGACTCACGTCCCGATGATACAGCGATCGTAGCGCCTCCAAACGATCAACGACCGAGCAATTGTCGCACACGTTCCAGGTTGCGCGTCGCGCCCGCGTGGCCGGGATCCGCTTCGACGGCCCGCTCGAACAAGTCCAGCGCACCTTCGCGATCGCCGCGCTGTGCGAGCAGAATACCGAGGTTGTTCCAGGCGTCGGCGTTCTCGGGCTCCAATTCGGTTGCCCTTCGATACGCCCTCTCCGCCCGATCTGTATGGCCGAGGTCCGAGAGGACCAGGCCCAAATGGTAGTGGATGTCGACCATGCTCGGGTCGAGCCGGGCGGCGGTCTCGAGTTCCTGCAACGCCTCCGGATTGCGCCCGTTCTGCGCGAGGAGGACACCGTAGATCTTGCGGACATCAGCGATATCGGGCATAAGGCGCGCTGCTTCCTCGGAAAAGAGGAGCGCTTCCGCTTGACGATCGTTCCGCACCAACACGGTCACCATCTGAAACAGGGTGTGAGGGTCCCTGGTCATCTCCGTGGCGCGTTCCGCGAGTCGCAGGGCTTCATCCTGTTTGCCCGCCCAGGTCAGCACGCGGGCCAGGTTTGCGAGCGCCATCGCGTTGGCAGCCGCGTCGACACTGCCATTCACCCGCTCGGTGATGCTCGCCACCGCTGCGTCGTTCCATGTGGTCGCGGGCGTGGTGATCCCCATCTCGATCATCTTCTCAACCAGCGCCAGGCCCAGCATACGGTTGGCCTCGATCGAGGGATGGACGTGGTCGAGGAAAAGCTCGTCGCCGGGAATCCCGCCGGGAGAGCTCTCCTCCATCATGCCGGCGAAGTCCACCAGGCCGGTACCGTTATCGGACGCCACCTCGGCGACGACGCCAGGCATGGACGTGAGGGCGCGCAACGGCGCTACGTCCTCATCGCGGGCCGCGACGAACGCCCGGCTGGCTTCATCGGTCTTCCCGAGCGCGAGCAGAGCCCGACCCCGGAGGAACAGGAGCTCGGCATCCCGCGAGTCGATCGCGAGAGCGTGATCGGCGAGGTTCGCGGCCTGCTCGTTTTCCTCATTGTCCAGGTGCTGGGTGATGGTCGCCTTGTGTAGACCGATCTGAAGTATGCGGGCCGAGTCCAAACCGGCGCTCGGTTCGGCCTTGAAGGGTGAGAAGTCGCGAATGTTGGAGGCGGGCGTGACGAAGATGACCTCCGCTCCCGACTCTCGTCCGACGCGTGCCATACGCTGCAGGCTGATCCTGTAGTGCTCGAGCACCGCATCGCGCAACGCGTCATCTCGGTGGTAGTCCTCCGGCCCGACGGAGTTGTCGAGCACGGCATCGACCTCCGTTTCGAGCACCTCCTCGCTCGGATAGATGACGTCGGAGAGCAGGCTGTAGAGCCTGAGCCGCGAAGCAAGCGATCCGAGGTCCCGCACGAACTCGGGCGTTCTTAGCAGCCGGTCGTACGTCCGCCTTTCCAGGAACTCGTTGTGTCCGGTGTAGATGATGAACAGGTCGGGTTCGTGGCGGACGAGCTCATCCATGAGTCGCACCACGCGGTAGCTCGCGTAGCTGATGCCGCCGGCGTTGATCACTTCCCACTGCCTGCTCGGATCAACCACTGGAAGGAACTCGCGCAACCAGCCACAGAAAGACGTCCCGTCATCGTAAGGCCGTCCATACGTCGTCGAGCCTCCGAGACACGTGATCCTCGTTACAGGGGTGGCCTTCCGTACCGGGAATTGCTGATAGTTGAACGCACGGATCTTGGCATCCGCGGTCCCGAATACGCGTTGCCCATCCGGTGCTCTCGACTCGACAAAGAGGGGCGAGTAGCCGGCGAAGCCGACGTACGGATCGATCCGCTCATGCAGGGTTTCCACCCCTGACACGTAGAGGATCCCCTCCACGATGAGAAAGAAGACCAATGCCACGGTCAGGCCGAAGGCCGAGTTCTTGATGATCCTGGTCATAGGCCAGACACGATAGGCCGCTTCGGACCCGTCAAAAAGACGCCATTGCGACGCTGTCCTCCGTGCCTGACCGTGATGGTCCGTGGTTCGAGCGCGCCTTCCGGGGCGCGATCGTCGGCCAACACTGATCACTGGATCGCCCTTGAGCGCGAATACGTCTGACGTCGTCGTGATCGGCGCCGGAATCAACGGGGCCTCCTGTGCCTGGCACCTGGCCTCTCGTGGACTCACGGTGACGGTCCTGGAGCGCGACGCGGCTCCCGCGATGGGATCGACCGGGCGGAGCGCGGCCGGCGTCAGAGTGCAGTTCACCACGGCGGCGAACATCAAGCTCTCCCTCTACTCCCTTCCCGTGTATCGGGAGTTTGCTGAACGCTACGGGTGGGACATCGGCTATCAGGACATCGGATACCTGTTGCTGGTGCCCGGGGAAAAGTGGGCCGACCATCTGAAATCCGTGGAGCTTCAGCAGAGCCTCGGCGCACCCGTCGAGGTCCTCGATCCCGCCGAGGCTCAGCGGCACATTCCGTTTGCCACGGAAGGCCTGGCTGGCGCGACGTACGGGCCCTGGGACGGCGTCATCGACCCGCACATGGTCACCCACGCATGGGTATCGATGGGCAGGGAGCTCGGGGTCAGCTATCGCATGAACTCTTCCGTTACCGCGATCGAGCGCCGTTCGAACCGGTGGGAGCTCACAAGCGGGGGCGAGACATTCGAGTGTGAACACGTGGTGAACGCGGCGGGTGCCTGGTCCGGCGAAGTGGGCCGGCTCGCCGGTATCGACGTACCCGTAGGCCCGAAGCGCATCCAGATCTTCCTGAGCACACCGATCGAGGATACTCGGACCTACCCGCTCACGATCGACCTTGCTACCGGCGTCTACGTGCGGAGCGAGGGCGATCGGGTCCTGTTCGGGCGCGACGACCTCGATCAGGCTTTCGGATTCACCGAGGGTGTAGACGCCGAATGGCTGGAACACGTCCTACTCACCGGCGTCGACCGTTTCCCCTGGTGGGCCGACATGGGAATCGACCTTCGCGGTAGCTGGTGGGGTTACTACGGCGTGAGCCCGGACAACAGCCCGATAATCGGACTGCACCCGGACGCCGACGGGTGGGTGGACGCGTGTGGGTTCTCCGGCCACGGGATCATGCATGCACCGGCGACCGGGGTCGCGGTCGCGGAGCTCATCGCGGATGGCAAGACGACCACGGTGGAGGTCGATCACTTTCGCCATACACGCTTCGGCGAAGACGTGGCGGTCGAAGCGAACATCTTCTGACGACCGGGTCGTCTAGCCGCCGCCCGGTCGAGCCGCCACCCTCGCGGACCTCGGCGTCGAACTCCTGACCGCGCGTGTGCGAGACCCGGATGTCTGCCATCGTGTCGGGACCCTTCTGTTCCAGAAGAAGACGACGACGCGTAAGATCGATCGCCCAGGAGCGCCCCCAGGAAGATGCACGCGGCAACGGCCGACACAGGAGACGAGGAATGGCGAAGAAACGCTGGACTGTCGCCGATATCCCCGATCAGACGGGCCGGGTCGCGATCGTGACCGGAGCGAACAGCGGCATCGGATACGAGACGGCGAAGGCTCTGGCCGCGGCAGGCGCCAGCGTGATCGTGGCCAGCCGTAATGACGAGCGGGGCCAGCAGGCGGTCTCGGGCATCCAGGGAGTGGTCGAGGGAGCCTCCACCGAATTCATGCGGCTCGACCTTGCGAGCCTGGCTTCCGTGCGGGCCTTCGCGCAGGCATTCAAGGCGAGGGGGGATCGACTCGACCTGCTCATCAACAACGCGGGCGTGATGAACCCGCCGGAGCGGATCGAGACGGAGGACGGGTTCGAGCTCCAGTTCGGCACGAATCACCTCGGCCATTTCGCCCTGACACTCCTCTTGATCGATCTCCTGCCCAAAGCGCCCGGCTCGCGGGTCGTCAATGTGTCGAGCACCGCTCAGAATTTCGGCAAGCTCGATCTGGAGGACCCGCACTGGACCCGCCGAAGGTTTCACGGCATGCGGTCGTACGCGGCGAGCAAGATCGCGAACATGCTCTTCACGCTCGAGTTGCAGCGAAGGCTGGCTGATGCCGGCGTCGAAGCGATCACTACTGCGGCGCACCCGGGCTGGACCGCGACGAATCTCCAGGACGAGACCCCGATCGCCCGGGTGCTGAACCCGATCCTGGCGATGGAGCCGTGGCAGGGGGCGCTCCCGACGCTCTTCGCGGCGGTCGATCAACAGGTCGTTCCCAGCGGGTATTACGGGCCCGACGGACTCTGGACGATGCGCGGATATCCGTCCCCCAACACGCCGGCGAAGCAGAGCACCGACGCGGATCTGGCCGCCCGCCTGTGGTCCCTCTCGGAAGAGCTGGTCGGGATCGACTGGCCGACGATCGCAGACTCCCCCGCCACAAGTCACGGCGCTTGAGCGCGGCGAGGAAGTGATGAGACTTCGACGGATCGGACCCTCTGTCGACCCTCGCCCCGCCGGCCGGCGTCTGCGGGTACTCGCCGTCTCGTGGGTCTTTCCGAATCACGTTCAGCCGGTGCATGGGCCGTTCGTCCTGGCTCGCATGCGTGCCCTGGCGAAGCATGCCGACATCCGGGTGTTGGCGCCGATCCCCTGGATCCCCCTCGGGCACCGCCTTTCCCCGGCGACAAGGCCTTCCGTCGAACCGGTCGAGACGGTCGAGGGACTCACGACGTATCACCCCCGTTACCTCCAGCTGCCGTACGGGCCGCACGCACCCGACGCCCTGGCGTACTACCTGGCGATACGCCGCCTGGCTGAGCGGATCCGAAGCGACTTTCCCTTCGATCTGATCGACGCCCACTTCGTCTATCCCGACGGGACCGCCGCAGAGATGCTCGGCGGCGCGCTGAATATCCCGGTGGTGATCACGCTTCGCGGCGTCCTGGCGCCGTTCATACGCCGCCGGTCGATTCGACCTCGGATCCTCCGCGGACTAGAGGGCGCGACTCGAATCCTCTCGGTGAGCCAGTCGCTCAAGGACACGGCGGTCGCGCACGGGACACCGGAAAGGAAGATCACGGTGGCCAGCAACGGCGTGGACGCCGATCGGTTCCGCCCCATTCCGCGAGCGGAGGCCCGACGTGAGGTGGGCATCACCACGGACGGTCCGGTGCTCATATCCGTGGGCCATCTCACTCCCCGAAAGGGCTTTCACCGGCTGATCGGTCTGCTTCCACGATTGCTGGAGCGCATTCCCGACCTGCTTCTGGTGATCGTCGGCGGCGGTACCTACATGGTCAAAGAACGCGGTAGGCTCGAGCGCCTGGCCGGAGATCTCGGGGTCGGGGACCATGTCAGTTTCGCGGGAAGCCAGCCTAACGATCGGGTGCCGACCTGGCTGAGTGCCGCCGATGTCTTCTGTTTGTGGACGTTGGGAGAGGGCTGGGCGAACGTCTTCCTCGAAGCCATGGCCTGCGGGCTGCCCGTGGTCACCACTCGAAGGGGGGGCAACCCCGAGGTGGTCGCGAGCGATGCTGTCGGTTACCTCGTGGACCATGACGACAGCGACGCCATGCTCGAACGGCTCACGGAGGCGCTCCGTCGCGAATGGGACGGCGTGGCTATCCGGGACTATGCGCTCGCGCACTCGTGGGACCGCACCGCCGAGACGGTACTGAGCGTTTGGCACGACGCGATCGAGGACGGGATATCGCGGGGAAGCCGACCCGGCACGGGCACCGGGTCGGCCACTGCCGACCCTTCATGACGGGTCCCGCCTCGACCACGGCGGCCGTTTCTTCTTCGCGTCGGCAGCTCTCGCCCGGGTCAGATCACCGTGCGGAGGTACTGCGCGACCTTCTGCATGTACTTCTCGAAGAACCACTTCTGGATGTCCATCATGTCGAGCTCGCGGCCCTGGATGTAGGCCTGCTCGATGTCCGACGTCATGTCGAGCGGGGTGCCGGTCGTGATCAGAAGCGTCGCCTGCTTGCCGGGCTCGAGCGATCCGACGCGGTCGTCGATCCCCATGAACTCGGCCGCGTTGATCGTGACCGCCTTGACCGCCTCCTCCTCCGGCAGACCGAACGCCACCGCCACCCCGGCTTCCCAGGGGAGACGGTTCGTGTAGAGTGCGCCCGAGCCGCCCGAGATCGCGAAGCGTACGCCCGCCTCGTGGAGCCGCGCCGGCATCGTGTACGCGCCGTCGTACCCTTCGTACGCTCGGCCGGGCGCGGCCATTGTCCGGGTGAGGATCACCGGGATGTCGTTCGCCACCAGACGGTCAGCTACGTGGATGGCGTCGCCGCCGCCACGAATCACGATCCGTAGACCTTCCTCCTGCGCCCACGTGATCGCATCGTTGATCTGTGCGGCGCCGTCCGCTGCAACGACGACTGGGATATCACCGTCCAGCGCGGGAATCATCGCTGCGTACCGCGAGTCGGTGCGGACCTCTTCGCCGGCCGCGACGGCGTCACGATACGCGCGTGCCTCGGCAAAGAAGTTCTTGAGCTCCTTGACCTGATCCTCGTAGCTGGGCCGCTCGCCCTGCTGACCGAAGTTGAACCCGGGGAATCCGCGGAACCGTCTCGGGTTCGGGTTCGGCCAGTTCACGTTCATGGCCGCCGCCGGCTCCATCGCCATCTCTTCCCAACTCCACCCCTCGAGGCTCATCGCGGAAGACAACCCCGAGATGAGCCCGCCGCCCGGCGTCGTCAGCGTCGTGAGCACACCCGCGGATCGAGACGTGCCGATGTGCCGGCTCTCCGCGTTCACCGCGACCGCGGCCTTCACGTTCGGGTTGAAGTCGCCGAGCTCATTCACGTCGTTCGACACTCCGACGGCCCCGATTTCCGAGATGCCGACGGTGCTGTACGCGTCGATGAGGCCCGGGTAGATGTGCTTTCCGCTGACGTCGACGACCCGCGTTCCCGCCGGGATGTCCACGTCTGCCCCGACCGCCACGATCACCCCGCCATTGAACAGGATGGTGCCGTTCTCGATGACACCATCAGTCACCGTGTGGATCGTGGCGCCGCTGAGCGCGATGGGCTCGGACTGAGGCGGAACGGTCATCCTCACCTGTGCCGTGACCGGCGCGGCCAGCGCGGCGGCGACCACGAGTGCGGTCAGGCCGCTATGGGCGAAGGACGCTGGAATGCCTGTTCGGCTCGTCATGATCAGTTACCCCCCGCCCGCGACCGCGGGCCATTGCCGTTTTCGCTGCCACCAGCGGCGAGAACAGCCTGAATCAGCTGTGTACGCTCGCGATCGATCTCTTCACGCTTCGCCGCGTCCTCCTCGAGGGAGAAGTACCTGCGGCCGTCCACCCACGTCTGCTCGGCCCGCGTGAACTGCGAGAGCGGGTTTCCGTTCCAGACCACGAAGTCGGCGTCCTTGCCCGCCTCGAGCGACCCGACCCGATCATCGATCGCGATCGCCTGCGCCGACTGGTTCGTCACGGTCGAAAGCGCCTGCTCCGGCGTGAGCCCGGTTCGCAGGAGCTTCCCGGCCTCCCAGTTCATGCGGCTCGCGATCTCGCTGTTGTCGGAGTGAAGGGACGTCACGACGCCCGCCTCGATGAGGATCCGGGCGTTGTAGACAGTGGCGTCGTAGGCCTCGAGCTTGAACCCGCCCCAATCGCTCCACACGACTGCCGCCACACCCGAAGCGGCCAGTTCGGGCGCGATCTTGTAGGCCTCGACCCCGTGCTGAAGCGTCTGCACGCGGAACCCGAACTCCTCCGCGAGCCGGACCAGCGCAAGGAACTCGTCGGCGCGGTAGCCGTGCGACGAGATCAGGAGCTCCTGGTCGAGGATGTCGAGGATCGCCTCCATGCGTAGGTCCCGCCGCGGCGGCAGACCTTCGCCGGTCGCGTCCCAGCGCTGCCACTCGCGCTCGTAGTCGCGCGCGGCGAGGAAATGATCGCGGATGATCTCCTGGGTCCCCATCCGTGTGTCCGGGTAGCGCTCCTGCCGGCGCTTCGGGTTCTCGCCCAGCGCGAACTTCACCGTGCGCGGGGCGCCCTCGAGCTTCAGCTCCTCGGGAAGCCCGCCCCAACGCATCTTCACGATCGTGTTCTCGCCGCCGATCGGGTTCGCCGACCCGTGCTTTATGTGGGCCGTCGTCAGACCGCCGGCAAGTTGCCGATACATCCAGATATTGTTGTGGGTGATCACGTCGCCCATCCGAACCTCGGGCACGATCGCGAAGCCGCTCTCGTTGACGGCGCTGACCCCCGAGTGGATGTGCGGGTCGATCAGGCCCGGGGTCACGTGCTTGCCCGCCGCGTCGATCTCGACGGCGCCGCCGGGAGCGGAGAGTCCGACCCCGACCTGTACGACCTGCCCGTTCTGGACGAGCAGATCGGCGTTCTCGACGATCCCCTGCGGGCCCTGTGTCCAGATCGTCGCGTTGCGCACGATGACCGCGCCGGGCTGATCGGGCAGGGAGGATCGGCCGTACTCCATCATCGGCCGAATGAACGGGAGATCGATTTCCGGGACGTTCATCGCGACGGCGCCGCGCGCGGCACCCTCGAAGGGCTCTGTCCGCTCGCCACGGAACGACGGGTCTGCGCCGTTCGGAAGCGACGTCCAGCCAAAGAAGTCGTCGCCACTGACGGACCCGGCGAGCAGGGCCGTGCCCTGGTAGCCCAGCTCCTCACCGTCGAACCGCACCTCGAGGCGGCCCGTCTCGGCCACCGCGCTCGCCGACGCCAGCTCGATGCTCCCGCCCTGTCCTACGTTCGGGCCAGGTGCGACCTCGATCGAGCCCTGAAGCCGGTTCAGCGGGCCCTCCAGGGTCAGCACGGCGTCGAATCCCCATTCATCGTTCGAGGAGATCCGCCACGTTCCGCGAGGATCGATCTGCGTGGGCCGTGTGACGCTGTAGACCGTCCCCTGGACCCACACGTCCCGAACCGTGGCTTCCTCGGCGAACAGGTCGCCCTCCGACACGACGAGGTTGGCGACCTTGCCCGCCTCGATCGTGCCATGGGTCCGTTCGATGCCGAGCCACGAGGCCGGCGTGGTCGTGAGCGCCGCGAGCGCGTCGCTCTCCGAGAGCCCGCGGGCGACGGCGATCCGCAGGTTCGGGAGGAAGTCGTTGATCGACGACAGTCCGTCCGTGGTGATCGCGAATCGGACGCCTGCTCCCGCCAGCTGCGCCGGGCTCGTTGGAGCCAGATACCAGTGCCGCAGGTCCGCGAGGGAAGCGTTCAATGCGGCCTCGGGATCGTCCACGTCCGGCGCGTCGGGGAAGTCGAGCGGGATGACCAGTGGCTCCGTGCGTCCGCGCAGAACGTCGATAATCCGGTACTCCTGACCGCTTCCACGGTACCAGGCTGCGAGGCCGAACTCGGCGGCGATATCGTGCGCGCGCAGGTACTCCTCTTCACCACGCGTCTCGAAGATCACCGGCTGCGCGCCCTGAACGACCGGGTCGAGTGCCGCGAGCGCCTCGCTCGTCTCTGGGGGAAGGAACGCGCGACCGCTCGCCTCGTAGGCGGCCCACGCCCGCCTGTACCAGTCGGTGTCCATGAACGTCTGGGTCATGAGGGCGATCGTGCCCATCGCGGAGTTGGGGTAGGAGCCTCCGAGCTCGAAGGACCGCTGGAATCCGATCGCCTGCGCAATGTCCGGACGCAGGATCCGATCGCGGACGCCCGCGTCACCGAGGTTCACGACCGATGCCGTGCCGCGGAACAGCCCCTGTGTCGGGACCGCGAGCGCAGTGCCGAACCCCTGCGACCGCAGGGCGGCCCGGCGCTCCTCGTCGTCCTGAAGATTGCGCGTCGTGCTGAACCAGGCCCGAACCTGCGGGTTCCAGTGGGTGGGCCCGATGTCCCCTCCGTCGGGCACGCTGTCCATGCCCAGGTCCGCATGGGCGTCGATGAACCCGGGATACACGGTCAGCCCGGAGAGATCCCAGACGCGGGCCCCGGCCGGCGGGCCCATGCTGCCGACCTGCCGGATCAGGCCGTCGCGGATCACGATCGTCGCGTTGTCCATCACCTGCCCGGGTGCGGTCACGACGCGGGCCCCCACGAGAGCGTGGAAGCCGGTGCCGTTGTCCCGCATGCCCTCGACGGGCTGGGTCCGCGTCGCCTGCTGGCCCTGAACGCCAGTGGAGAGGGCCAGGCTCAATCCGAGTGCCGAGAGAAGTCGCTTCATGGGGTCCCCATAGAAGGTTCTGATGTGCCGTGCGCGTGTGGTTGCTGGTTTACGCAACACCCGAGGGTCGAAAGGAGTTTGATGACGATCGGCGGTCGCCGCCGACTTTTGCAGGCCCCTCACCTGTACAGCACGCTTGCCTGCACCGCCGGCGGCGGACAGACCCCTCGTCTGACCGCCGGCAACCCGTTCGAGGATATCGGCAGATAGCGCGCGCCAGGACCGCGCCCGCCTACTCGATCCGGAGCGCTTCGACCGGGTCGAGCGTGCTCGCTCGCCGCGCGGGGATGTAGCTCGCGGCGAGGGCCACGAGCGCGAAGACGCCCGTGACCGCGATCAAGGTCACCGGGTCGGTCCCGCTCACGCCGAATAGCAGGCCCTCCATCAGCCGGCTCAGCGCGAGGGCTCCCCCGAGGCCGACCACGGCTCCCACGGCGACCGGGACGAGGGCCTGGCGGATCACCATGGCGCGCACCTGGCCGGCATCGGCCCCGAGCGCGACTCGGAGTCCGATCTCGCGTGTTCGGGCGCCCACGGAGAACGACACGACGGCGAAGATGCCGACGGCCGCGAGGATCAGAGCGAACGCCGCGAAGATCGTCAGCACGTTCGCGGCGATTCGCCGCGGCGCCACGGTCGCGGCGATGGCCTCGTCGACCGTCTGGATCCGGTAGAGCGGCTGGTCCGGGTCGATCGATCGGACCACTTCGCGGACCGCGGGCAACACGCTGTAGGGCTCCACGGATGTCCTCACCAGGAGCATCATCTGATTGAACCAGCCCGGCACCTGACGGTGGTTGGCGAATACCTCGGCGAAGGTCGGCTGGTCGAGCCCGTTGTTGACCGTATTGCCGACGATCCCGACGACCTCGAACCACTCGTCGTCGGCGTCGGCCCCCACCCGCATCCGTGATCCGATGGCGTCGCCCTCGGGGAAGAGGAAGTCCGCCGCCGCTTCATTGATGACCGTCACGAGCGGAGATCCCTCGACGTCCGTGTCCGAGAAGCCCCGTCCCTGTCTGAGCGGAATGCCGAGGGCGTCGAAGTAGCCGGGGCTGGCCAGCGTGGTCATCGCCGTCGGGAGCTGTCCCTCCTCGGTGACCTGAAGCCCTTCGGTCGCCACACGGTTGAACAGGAACGATATCGGCGGGAACTGCGCCCCCCGCCCGACGGCCTCGACGCCGGGGATGGCGGCCACCTGCTCCTCGAGCGTCTGGAAGAACGCGCCGATGGCGGGGCCGTCATATTCCTCCCAGGGGAGGGTCAGGCGCATGCTGAGGACGCCCTCCGGCTCGAACCCGGTGTCGACGCTCGTGAGCCGCGAGAAACTGTTGATGAGGAGGCCACCGCCGACGAGCAGGACGAGCGCCAGCGCGACCTCGACCGAGACGAGTACGCGCTGCAGGCGGAGCCGGCCCGCGCTTCCCGTGGTCGAGAGTCCTTCCGACTTGAGCGTGTCCTGGACGTCTCCCGATGAATCCTGGACTGCGGGGAGGATCCCGAAGAGCACTCCCGCCGCCACCGAGGCGGTCACGGCGAACGCGAGGACGCGCCCGTTCACTTCGACCGTCCCGGACAGGAACGGGACCCCCGCAAGGATGTCGGCGACCGCGTTCGTGGCCACGAAGGCGAGGGCGACTCCGATCGCGCCGCTCACGACGGCGAGGCTGACGCTCTCGGTGAGCAGCTGCCGGACCAGACGCCCCCGCTCTGCCCCGAGCGCGGTGCGAACGGACATCTCCCGCTTCCGGACGGTAGAGCGCGCCAGTAGCAGACTCGCGACGTTCGAGCACACCAGAAGGAGCACGAACGTCACGGCGCCGAGCAGGATGTATCCGGCCGGCCGGATCAGCCGGACGTTGGCGTCGGTCCAGGTGTCCGCCTGCAGTCTCCAGCCCTGGTATTCCTCCATCTCCGAGTAGGCCAGCTCGGTCCGCCGCGCGAGCACTTCGAGTTCCGCGTTCACCGCGGCCCGGTCGGAGCCGTCGGCGACGCGCGCGAGCACCTGGAGCATTCGACGCTGTCTCGGGAAGACGTCGGGGCTCACGCCCATCGGATACCACAGGTCGAGACCGAGCAGCTCGCCGCCCGGGGGCATCACGCCGATGATCGTGAACGGATTCCCATTGATCCCGATCGTCTGACCGATGATCTCCTCGTTCTCACCGAATCGACTCTGCCATACCCGGTGGCTGATCACCGCCACCGCGTCGCCGGCGATGGTCTCCTCCATCGTCATCCCGCGGCCCATGAAGGGAGTGACCCGGAGGGTCTCGAATGCGTTCCCCCACCAGAATCCGGTCGAGAGGTTGTCGGTCAGGTCCCCCCACGACACCTGCCGATTGCCCATGTCCCACGCGACGACGCTCTCGAGCGACGCGGTCTGGTCCCGGATGTCGATGAACTCAGCCGGCGACATGTGCTCGATGAACGTCAGACCGCTCCCGAGCTTGGGATACTCGGTGCCGACCGTGACGAGCGTCTCGTCATCGGGGAAGGGGAACGGGTTCAGGATCAGGCCGTCCACGACGCTGTAGAGGGTCGTGTTCGCGCCGATCCCGAGCGCCAGGGAGACGACGATGACGACGGCGAGCCCGGGGTTCCGGCGCATGCCGCGCAGGCTGAATCGGACATCCTGGAGAAACGACCGCATCGGATTCTCTCTGCTTCGGGGTCGCGCCGATTTGGGCGCGAACCACAGTCGGGTGAGCGGGATCAGCGACGTGAACACCTGCCGCCGGTACCACAGACGGGCGCGAAACGGCCCCCGCGCAGGGACCTGGTGGGAGTGGAACTCCTCATCCAGGTCTCCGACCAGGGCATCGTGGTCGGTACAGCGGGCCGCCAGGCTCAGGATGGCTCGCGACACATAGGGGGGCGCAGCCGGGCGGACGGGATCGGTCATGCGACTTCCTGTCCCTCGCTGTCGGGCTGCTCGAGATCGACGCCGTCCCACATGGAGCCGAGCATGTCGCGGGAGCGCTGAAGCGCCGTTCGGCCTTCAGCCGAGATGGCGAAGTGTCGTCTCGCTCGACCGCCACGTTCTGGACTGGGGCTCCCGGAGCGTGAACCGACGTAACCCTTCGCCTCGAGTCGCTCGAGCGTGGCGTAGATCGCCCCGATCGAGACGCCGCGGCCCGTCCGCTCCTCGATCTCCCGCCGGATCGCCATGCCGTATCCGTCGCCAGCCATCCGGATGACAGCGAGCAGAACCACCTGTTCGAACTCGCCCAGAAACTTTCGCTTCGTCATGAAGAACAGCCCGTCTGAGGAATTGTTCTACAAAATAGAACTACGGGCCGTCCGTTTGGAAAGTGTCAGACCCGTTTGGTCGCGGCCGATTTCGACGTCCGCACCGGGGTTTCGCCGGGGCTGACGGCCCCCGAGGTCGACGGCGCGTTCGACCGGGCGATGGCTACGT